>OKVR01000019.1_pt1 | contig 179646 bp, 144 predicted proteins | sample 1606891 | NCBI WGS metagenome assembly OKVR01 (sample SAMN03281011, study PRJEB24777) | human gut metagenome | isolation source: fecal sample PR176 from 1 month old male Indian infant, caesarean delivered... | place: Singapore | collected 2006-01-13 | reverse complement strand
GGGAAATACAATTCTGTATATTGTCCTGTCATAATATAATTTCTGCCAAGACGGGAAAGGTCTTTCGTTACAACACAGTTGATTTTTCCTGCCTCTATATCCTCAATCATTCTTTGAAAACTCGGTCTGTCAAAATTTGTTCCCGACCAGCCGTCATCAATATATTCATCAATGACATTCAAATGATGTTCTTTTGCATATAAACGCAACATACTTCTCTGTGTGGTAATGCTGGAACTTTCGCCCTGTAATTCATCATCTCGGCTTAACCTAAGATAAAGTGCAGTATTGTAAATCTGTTGTTTCATTGTCAGTTATCCTCCTTTATAACTAACCCGTGTTTACAATACCTGCTTGCAAGTAAAGTATAACACGGGTACTTTTTGTCATTCAATCTATTTCTTACAACTGCACTGATTTTATGCGATTGTCTGCTTTGCTTTTTCCAGCATGACATCAGTTAGAAGTTCTTCCATTGTTTTGCCCTTTTCGGAAAAATGCTCTTTTACTACAATCTTTGTCTTTCCTCTGTTGCCAATGCCACACTTGCCATTTTTCTTTTGAATTGTTTTTACAGCATTATCAATAACACATACCCCCTTTCTGTAAAATCTTTCTAAGCAATTCAACGGCTTTTGTCATAGCCCACAGGAGTTCCACCTCTGCATAGTTCTTATGTAGCCGTACCCATTGCGTGCGACGCTCTGAACGCTCAAGCTGTGGCTGTACGGGAGTATCATTATCTGACAGTACAGGTCATGGCGATAAAAGAGGACAAATCTTTTATAAGAACACAAATAGGTTTTCGCTCGCTCTTGCAGGGGAAAGGTCGTGGCGTATTTGTTTCAACGGCTCGCTGTCTGTCAAACGTATTGAATTGCTTTATTCAGTTGTCAAAGAACAAGAAAGAAGAAAATCATCTTTCCTATATACCGCGTTGGAAAAGAGGGGAAACGTAACCAAAATCCAAAACTTTTTCCGTTATTAGTACAAATGGAACGGTTCATTTTGGCAATCAACGGTTGATTTTCTCCTTTTTCACTACTATCTGTACAGCAAACGTCCATTTGCTAAGTTGAAATGGAAAAATTTTAACTTCTTTTCTTGCACCATATAGGGATAGACATTGTCATTTTGCTAAGTTAATGACGAAAAAAGATTATTTTTCTTTTCACACCCTAACTACCCAAACCATACCGTTACTGCCAACAATAGAATGAAATATTTTCTTTGCACCATATAGGGAACGGAAACCTTAAATTGTTAAGTTTAGAATAAAGTATTTTCCTCTTTTCACATCAACACTCAACTGCTAATGCCTGTTTGAATACAAAATGATGATGCTTTTCTTCTTTTCATAGAACACTGTCCACTAATCACGAATTTCCGTCATTTTTTCAAAACTTTTTTCTTCTTTCACTTCATATAGGGACAGCAAGCCCCGATTTAATGACCTATTTTCAAAAAAAGTTTAGATTTCCTTTTCTCGCACCATATCTGTACGCAAGTAGCCGTTTTGTTGCAGATTTAATAAAAAATTTATTTTTCTTCTTTCACTTCACATAGGGAATGAAAACAGCTCTTTGCTGACTAAATCTGAAATTTTTCAATTACATTAAAAAATACCGTCATTCTCTTGTGGAACAGCGGTATCTATACGTTCTTCTATGGTTGATTTCTCTAATTGTAATAAATGTTTATGCTTGTCTTTAAGTTCTGCCTGCTCAATCATATCTTTCAGTATCGTTGTATGATTTTCTCTGTCTAATGCCTGTACCATTTTTATTGTTGGTGCAACTTGTCTTTGTAGCCAATGCAACGCTTTTTGTAAAGTGTAAGGCTCTGGCTTTGTGGTTAAGCGTATCGGCTCTCTGTTTTCCCCTACAAACCATGCCCAATCATCATTTGTTATCCATTGACTTTTTGGCTTGTCGTCCTCTCTGTCAACAAAGCGGACATAATGATTGATGATAGAAAAAGCGGTGCGTTCAGCGTCCCGATAGGTCAGTAAATCTACAACCGCATAATAGGCTCGTTCATTCTTCATGCGTATTTCAAAACGGTTCTTAATCTCCGTATCTTCAATTTCTGTGCCATTCTTGACATACTGCTCATAATTTTTCTGATAAGCACACATATATAATTCGCTACTTGTTGAACCGAGATATAAGGTTTCTCCTGTATTCTTTGGTAAATCGCTACCGCATTTTTCTGTACCGCTGTAATCTTTCTGCATACGAAAATAGGAAACACATTCGCCAGCCTTGTATTTTTCCTTTAACTTTGGAATATCCAATATTCCTGCTCGGTCATTGATAGCCAAATCAAGCCGTTTCATCACACCACCAGCCGTCATACAATCCAGCATGAAGTCATACCATGAGCGTTCCTGTGCCAGCAGATAACATTCCATTTGCCGACAGCCTTTGCCTTTCAGTTCCAATAAAGCACCTAAATGCTCCTGCATGGAACACATGATATTGATGTCGCCAAGTACATATTTGCTTTCATATCCGTATTTTCCATAATCTTCATAAAGCATATAATCAGATTTCAGTTGTAATACATCACGGATAATCGCCAATGCGTCCGTAGTAGGAAAGCGGACACGAAAGTAATCAATCAATAAGAATAGTGGTTCTTGCGGATTGAAACGCTCAATCTGTTTTTCTATGACTTCTCTTAATTCGTCATTCAATGGCTGTTTCCCTTTTTCAATGCGGTTGTAATATTCACGGCTGATACCACAGGCAACAGCAAGCCTTGTTTGTGTTACTCCGTATTCCTCACGCTTTTGTCTTAGTTCTTCAATAAAGTTTTTATCATTCATTCTAAAATTCCTCCAATCAAAAAAGCAACTACCGTATTTGATAATTGCCTATACTTAAATTTCTGCAAAAGAAAAAGACAATCAATTTCTCGTTTGAAATCAACTGTCTTTCCTATGTCTTGTTCAATTTTCCCAAGTGATAATGGCATAATTTATATCACACCATGTAAAATGCAGTTTCGCCTTGTAAATACAGCGTTTTCCGCTTGTTAATGTATATTGACTCTTGTTTTTTGTGCCCCCCTTGTTAGATAACGGGGGCTTTGAACGGCTCGCTAACGCTCGCCCAACCGCCAAAGTGAACCAGACACTCGCCAGCAAGCTGGCGTGGCTCTATGTCTTCGACCGCCACCGTGTCTGGATCACTCCGTCGGTTTGCAAATTTTTAAACTTATCTTTGTATAACCTGAAATTTAATAGCGTAAAACAAAATAAATTACATATACCCAACTAAGCAAGCCATGAAAAATTGCCCACCCAACTGATTTCCATGTTGTATAACTTATGACCATAGCTAAAGCACTACCGAATGTAATACCTGATTTAACAGTTTTTTGTACTATTGTTGTTTTATTTTCTTCCATAATTTTATTACTCTCCAATCTGGGATTTATTTGTGTCTTGCTTTGCTGATAAGTTCTTCAGCAATAACACTGAGTGCCATACAAATACCACATACTGCCCCCATATAAACTCCTATTGATTTGCCAATATACTCTGTTCCAGACTTTGTAAGTTCGTAAATAGGTATTCCGAGTATTTTAACAGTTAGTGTATTTACATCTGTACTATATGCGTTAGTATATCCAAAGTAAATTGCGACGCTCATCAATAGCATTGCAAGAGCAAATCCAACTATCAGCGCAATCAGAATTTTAATTTTTTTCTTCATATATTTTCTCCCCGATAAATTCCACTTTTCTTAGTTCTATAAACTGGAATTGTCACTTCCGGCATAAACAAAACGGATGTCCTGCCGGATCAAACATGGTTACAAAATCATTTCCTCCAAATTGACTTTCCGCTTTCTTGGCTCCCAATGATTCCGCTTTCTTAACCATTTCTGCAACATTATCAACCTGAAAATCAAAATGCATCTGTTTTTGTTGTTTTCCTGTATCTTCTGGCCATACAGGAGGAACATAATCTTTTTCCTCAATAAACAAAAAAACAATCCCCGAAGAACTACTGACAGCCGGTCTTGCAAATAGTTCACACATTTCCCAACCTAATAATTCTCCATAGAATCTTTGCAATTTTCTTTCATCATCACAATCAACCATAACATTCCCTAATACCACTTCATCTACCATATTTTTAACATCCTTTCAAATTCTAATTTAGCTGTTCATTCTTTTTATAGTTTCCTCTATGGAAATACATTCAGCATAACGTTCATGCCACATAAATTCGTTATAATATCGGTAACTTTTTTGGCTATCCATATAATTATTGTTTATCGTCGAATTTGCAAATGCAGGTACAATCAAATTAAAGCCATATTCAAATCCGCTTATTACTGTTGCATTGATACATTTATCGGTTTGAAGTCCAACAATAATTATGTCTTTTTCATTATTTTCTGCTAAATACTCAACTAAACCAGTATCTTTAAATGCACTGTTCACACTTTTAACAAACAATTTCTCATTAGATAATGGCTTAAATTTTTCAAATACTTCAAAACCATCAGTACCTTTTGTTAAACCGCTCCCAATGCCATCATCATGTACAACATAAATGACTTCAACATTGTTTTCTCGTGCTTTTTTAATTAACAGTTGAATATTATCAATAAACTCATTGTAATTATATAATTCATCATTAACAAGTGCCTTTTGTGTATCTACAACCAATAAGACCATTTTTCCACTCCCCCTTAATAAATTTCAATTTATATGTTTCTCTGTATTTACATTATACCATTTTCCAATACCTGCTACAATGTTTCAAAATCTTAAGACTACTATTTTTTCTGCTTTTGAAAAGCTACTTATCCGTCCATAATTTGTAAAGGGTGCTAAGCATTGCTTACGCAACAAGCCCTTGACAAATCATATCCCGATAAGTTTAGAGTAATCAAGCAGAAATGAAATAGTCTGTTGTTTCAAGCCAACGAAAAAGAGATACCAGCACATTTATGCAGTATCTCTAACTTAACAGCATTATTCTTTTATTCGCAAGCAGGTAAACACAGGTTATTCCTTAATATCCTTTTGTTTGGGAAACTCCCGATTCCCATTTACTCACAGCCTGTGCCGATATTCCCAGCTGTTCCGCAAGCTGTGCCTGGGTCATTTTTTTCCGTTTTCTTAAATAAGCAATTCTTTCTCCCATAGTACCCGGGACAAATTCTCTTCGATCCTGCATCATACGATTCTCCTTCCGTCTCAGCGTCTGAATTTCACCGCGGTCTGTTGCGCTGTACAATTTTAAGATATCCTTAATCCACCTCAAAAATCAAGCAACCAGCGGTTGTTATCTGCAAAAATCAGCAAAAGCAACCGCTGGTTGAGTTTCTAAAAACAGTATATCACACTTTTATCCGTAGAGCTTAATTTATTTTCCGTTTCAAAACAAACACATAAGTCCCTTCTTTTAAAGAAATCTCGAACGTTTCAGCCAAAACAAATCCGTTGGCCGGCGCCATTTGCCTTACCTCCCCCGCGTTATGGGAATACAGAATCATGACACCATCATCTTTTAAAACACGCTTTACGGAAGAAAAAAATTCCGCATACAGGTTCCCGATCTCCTCCTCCGTTTTCCGTCCAATCTTAAAAGGCATATTTGTTATGATCTCATCAAACAGATACTCATGTTTAAAATCGAAAAAATCCCGGTTAATATAGTGGATAATCTGGCCTGCTGCCTCCGTATTCTTCCTGGCCTTTTCTACGGCCTCGTCTAAAATATCCAGGCCATACATGGTATTGCTCTTCACTGCCTTGTGGCGTTCGATCAGCATTGTTCCCACACCGCAAAACGGGTCCAGCACCTGTGCGCCCTCTTTCATATAGCGTTCTGCCAGCTTAACCGTCAGCGCCGCATTGACCGCCTTTAAGCTGGTTGGAATCACTTCCTTCCGGTATGAAAAGCGCTCATCCTTCAGGGTAAAAAGTTTAAGCAGGACATTGCAGTTTCCTTCTTTATTTTCAATAAGCCGTAACTCAAACTCATAATTGGAGGTTGTATTGATAAGCTTACGGCCGGACAACTTTTCTATTTTCGAAGAAAGTCTCCGTGTAAACGCGCTCTTTTTGCTGTGATCCATCCTGCACTTAAGCTCAACCCTGAAATAGTACGGCGGATTTCCCTCATGGCTCCTTGCCAAAAGCTTCAGAAGGTCAGATTTTACAATCATTTCCGCCGCTTTTTCCGCATCCATGGGGCAGGTTGGAAGCCCCTTTATGCTGAATAAAAGCTCCTGATACGTCCTGATCTCAGCCAGCCAGTTCAAATTCGGGACTCTGGCCATTACCCCGGCTCCAAATACCTTTGTTTTCGCATGGGGTTCCAGCCGCCGCAGTTCTTCTCTGGTAATCTCCTGAAAATTGCGGTTGGTCAAAAGCACAATGTCGAATGTCTCATCATGTCCGCAAAACGGGTGCAGCAACACGCCTTCCCTGCTGATTATCATGGAAGATAACTCGCGGATTTCTTCCGTTATATGTTTTTCGTTCTCCGGAGTCAGCTTCATTTCCGCCAGCTCGTCCAACCGTTCCTTAAAAAATGCAAGGTACTGCCCATAATCGAAATTCTTAACTGCATTCAGATAGGAACTCTTGACAAACAACTGCTCCTCTATCCTGTATGCATGCAAAATGGGAACCAAATACTCCTGACTGCCCAAATCACCCATGAGCAGTGCAGCGTTCTTTCTTATTTTGGCATCCCCGTCCTGCAGCAGCAGAATAAGACGCTCTTCCTCCCCTGATATGCAGGTAATTGCCGCCTCCCTGCCTCTTCCTTCTTTCATATCCTGTCTCAATTTACTTAAATTCTGCCGAACGTCCTGACCCTCTGTGATCTGATTCCAAGTCTCTTTTATCATATTTCTCCTTCTGTAAGCGCTTGCTTTCCTATCAGTATACTATAATTTTCCTCTCTTGTCATGAATCAGCCGGAAATATCAGCGCCGAATGGCGCTTTTTTTTAATCAGGTCATTTGATACCTATTCTTTAAAATTTATTTTTCCACATCGTGCTGCCCTTTCCTTATTTTTTTCTATACATCATAGGCAGGTGGGGCCCTCTTCTTTTTCTTACCACTTCTGGCGCATTCAATAGCCTGTCATTTCTTTTTCTCTTGTATTCAGTCAGATAATGTTGTATAATTTTGGTATTTTTTGGATACTATTTAATTCTTATAATGATAATTATGAGAATATATTGTATATTTTCCATATATTTTTTACTATTTTTTATATTATACTTCTGAGAGCTTGTACCCTGCGCCTCCTTTTCCCTATAGTTTTGAAAAAACAGCTGCAGCCACACCTGCTTTTTGTACTCATAATTATCATTATCTGCTTAAGTCGTTATATCCAAAGCACATATAAATGATTTATAAGATGACAAGGAGGTATCGGATATGGAAAAAAAAGAAAAAATAAAGACAACTCACAGGCGATTGCTCGTCACACTGGTTTTAATGATGAGCCTGGCGTGGAGTATGATTGCCATGGCAGGCGAACCAGGATGGCAGCAGGAGGATGGCCTTTGGTATTTTTATGACAAGGACGGGGTTATGGTTTGCGATGAATTTAAGAAATCAGGTAATTCATGGTTCTATCTCAATGAAGATGGTGTGATGGTCACAGGAGAGCTGATCGAAGATGGTGACGATCTCTATTATGCCAGCGAAGCGCCGGACCCGGATGATTCAAATGACAAGCGGATAGCGGGCGCGCTGGTGTCGAAGCAATGGATAGAAATTGGCAGCGGCAACTGGTACTTTTTCGGAAGTGACATGAAGGCTGTCAAAGGCCTTAAAACGATTAATCAAAAACTCTACTTTTTCGGAGAAGATGCGAAAGCTTTCCAGGGACTGCTGCAGTTTGACAGCGATACCTATTATTTTGGAGAAGATTATGATGCCTGGAAAGGCTGGCTAACGATTGGCAGTGACTGTTATTATTTTGGAGAAGACTTCAGGGCCTATAAAAACAAAAATGGAGTGACTATCGGCGGAGTTAAGTATTCATTTGACAGCGAAGGAAAACTTATGGAATTTGCAACTCCCAGTGTCGCGACAGCCAGACAGGCGCTGGAAAGCCTGACGTACAATGTTGATCAGGAAGATGCCAACAGTGAGGACGAATGCATCGATTATGTACAGAGCTACGCCCAGGAATATCTGGATCAGATACCCGGCAGCGACAGTATCTATATCAAAGCCAGTCCGAGCAACTGTACGCCGGCAGTGGCAGGTACAAGCTCCAAAAAAACAGGCACTGACGGCAAATTCAGATTTAAGTTTCTTATTACTCTCGATACCGATGAAGGGGAAATCGAAGGGATGACCAAACTCCTGACTCTTACGATCAAAGCCACCCCTTACCATTCCAGCAGTTCGGGAGGCAGTTCTTCCTCAGGAAGCGGTTCTTCCTCGGGAGGCAGTTCTTCCTCAGGAAGCCGTTCCGTAAGCCAGGCGCAGCAATACTTAGACGCAGTGGCCAGGCATTATACTGTATCCGGTACCTGGGAGGAGGATGGCGGCAAATGGAGACTTAAGAAACCAGACGGCTCCTATCTGACGGAGGCCTGGGCCTATCTCAGCGGCAAATGGTACTATATAGGTAAGGATACCTATATGATAACTGGTCTTACTGCCATTGGCGATCAGGTCTTTTACTTAAACCCCATAACCGGCGAGATGATGACCGGTTGGCAGCAACTAAATGGAACCTGGTATTATTTCTGTACAGACAAAGAGGGCAATCAGGGCGCTATGTTAAAGGACATCACCACACCTGACGGCTACCATGTTAATGAAGATGGCGTCTGGATTCCATAAAATCCGTATTAATACACTTCCGGTTCTATAAGATTATATAACCAAAAGGGTGCCGCAAAATCATGATTTTGCGGCACCCTCTGTACTCCTGCTTATATCGAAAGAGCTGTGCTCATCGGCCCAGCAGTTCGATCAGCCTGCCATGCGCCTTCTTATAAGCTGACACGCCATCCTGCTCCCTGCGCTCCCTTGCCCCCTGCTCCAGTTTATCCAGGCCGTCGAATGACACGAGATGCGGTTCCAGACTTAAAAATCCTTTATAGCCTGAAGAATCCAGCATGGACAGAATATCCTTCACATTGCCGTCACCATCCCCAGGAAGCACGACCTCGCCGTCTTCCTGAAGGGCATCCTTAATATGTATATAGAAGATATAGGGTTTCAGCATCTCATATGCCTCCAGCGTATCCTGGCCGCACTGGACAAAATTCGCAAAGTCAAAGACACCTTTAAAATGATCTCCATAAAATGTCTCCATAAGCTCCAGGCACCGGCTGGCTATGTCGCCGTAAATCTCCTTTTCATTTTCATGGAGAAGAACGACATCCTGTTCCACAGCATAATCCACCATACGCTTCATTCTGGAAAATACCTCTTCCTTATACTGCGCAGGATCTTCCCCTTCCGGTATGTAAAAGCTGAACATGCGGATATACCGTACTCCCCACAGCTTTGCCAATTCCACAACATGCCGGTATGTCTCGAAATGCGGTTCAAAGTCATCGGTAATCTTAATCTTTCCGATCGGTGATCCCACAGAAGAAACACTGATACCAGCCGCTTTCATCCGCTCTCCCAGTTCGGAAGCCATCTCAAGACTTAAGTCTGCCACGCCGGTTCCATCGGCGCTTCGAAGTTCTACATACTCCTGTCCCAGTTCCTTTAAAACACTTAGCTGCATATCAAAATCCTTATTGATTTCATCTGCAAATCCTGAAATTCTGCAGTCACTTAACATTTTTTCACCTCTTCAATTTTTCCTGCTGTCTCATAAGCCTTCAGCATGAGCCAGACGGTGTCCTTAATCTGTTCCAGGCCAACGGAAAATGGTTTTCCCTGCTCCACGCTTTCATAAAAGCTGTGAATACAGTCCATATGTCCAGCCCCCCAGTAGCTCTTGCCGAGATGTTCCCGGCCCGAGTAATCGATCGTTTTCGTCTCCCCATCGCTGCCCGCAATGGTGACCTTCAACTCCTCGATCCGAACCCTGGCCTTCTCGCATTCCAGCTCGATCATGGGCGGAACATCCGCCACATAGCTGGTAGTAGCATAGAAGCATGCCTTTTCTTCCCCGTAAGAGATGTAGGCCTCCATCGTGTCCTCCACCTCAATAATGCCCTTTAAATGGTGATTGGAGGTGGATGCTTCCATGGTCAGAGGCGTCTTTCCGATCAGATACTGGATCAGGTCAAGCGTATGGATGGACTGATTGATCAGAGCGCCGCCGCCTTCCTTTTCAACCGTTCCGCGCCAGCCGCTCTCCGTATAGTAGCGTTCCTTTCTGCACCAGGTGACCAGGCCCCTGGCTCCCAGGATCCTGCCGAACTCACCGTTCTCAAGCCGTTCCTTCACCGCCGCAACGCTGGGATTAAACCGGTTCTGAAAGCAGACGCCCAGGGCTGCCCCGTTGTTCGCCTCTTTTTCCGCACGCTGAAGCGTCTCCCACTGCTCCTGGCTGATGACCGGGGGCTTCTCCATAAATGTATGAATTCCCCGCCTTAACGCCTCCGCTGCCATGGGCGTGTGAAGATAATGAGGCGTACAGATATGGAGGACGTCGATCTCCTCCTTCTCCAGCATCTGTTTCCAGTCGGTATAGGGGACTGCGCCGTACTCCCGGGCCATAGACTCCGCGCGTTCCGGAATTATATCTGCCGCGGCAGCCAGTTTGCAGCCTTCCATTTTCATGATCGATTTCGCGTGTACTGCGGCAATGCTGCCGCATCCGATGATCGCACTCTTCATTTATACTTTCCTCTTTATCTTCCCTCTTTTAAGCCTTTCCACTCCCATAGGACCCCTTTGTATTGAAGGTTATCTCATTCACATGTTCCTTTTTCCGGGAAGCGGCTCTCTTCTTATTCAGTTCCTCCAGGAACAGCTCTTCGTTGAAGGGAATCTCCACCGGGCGTTTCAGCCAGCTGGATAAATGCATGGCATTAGAGAGTGTTAATCCGTTAATTCCTTCCTCTCCCCCCGCAATCAGCGGTTCTCCTCTTAAAATGGTTCCTGCAAATGCCCTCAGGACTCCCACATGCTGAAGATTTTCTCCGTCTGTCTCCACGTCGATCCATCTTCCCTCAGGCTTCTTAAAGCCTTCCGTGGCGGTATAGCAGTATTCTCTCTCATTGACATCCAGTTCGTAAACCTTAATCTCCTCATTTTCGCAGACGATCTTTGCCTTTTCTAAATCCACCTCAAACCGGTTGGTTCCGGGCGCATCTCCCGTTGTCGTCACAAATACGCCGGTTGCTCCGTTCGGATACTCCAGATACGCCGTCACATCGTCTTCCACCTCGATATCATGCCATTTGCCCTCGTGGCAGAAGGCCTGAACCGACTTCGGCATGCCGCAGATCCACTGAATCAAATCCAGATTGTGAGGACACTGGTTTAAAAGGACACCGCCGCCCTCGCCGTCCCAGGTAGCGCGCCATCCGCCGGAATTGTAGTACGCCTGGGTTCTGTACCAGTCTGTGATGATCCAGTTGACACGCTTGATAGCCCCGTACTGGCCGCCGTTCACCAGCTCATGCATCTTCCGGTAGATGTGGTTCGTCCTCTGATTGAACATCATTCCAAATACCAGATCGTGCTTTGCAGCTTCCTCGTTCATCTCCCGCACCTGCTTCGTATACACGCCCGCCGGTTTTTCACACATGGCATGAAATCCCCGTTTTAAAGCTTCCATCACATACTTCGGATGGTCGTAGTGTGGAATCGCCACCAGAACGGCGTCCATGTCCGGATAATCCAACAGCTCCTCCGCCGTTACAAAAATCTTCACATTCTCCGGAAGAGTCTCCTCTGCCCATTGACGTCTTGATTCCCGCAGGTCAGCAACCGCCGCCAGCTCTATCTCCGGCACTTTCCCATCTAAAATACTCTCCACATGGCCGCTTCCCATGTTACCAATCCCGATTATTCCCAGCCTTACTTTATTCATGATCCTATCCTCCTTCTACCTGTATCCCAATTCCGCAAGATTCCGATAACTCTTTTCGAGGCAGACAAATGGATTCTCCAGACACGTATCCTGTTCCACCAATGCGTATTCACAGTCAGTCTTCTTAAGCGCCTCTAAAATAGCGGGGAAATTCATGTTTCCTTCCATCACCGGAGCCATGACCTCCTGCCCGTTCACGATACCTCTGTCCTTTAAGTGAACGCAGGGAATCCGGTCGGCCAGACGCCCGATCCACTGGCACACATCACCGCCCGCCGTCTGTACCCAGTACGTATCCAGCGTAATTCCAAGCTCATCAGGGGCAAATGCGTCCAGCAGATAATCCATCAGATACGTTCCCCCTGTCTTCTCAAACTCAAACGCATGATTGTGGTACATGAGGCGCATTCCCGCCTCCTTAATCATACGGGCCGGTTCCTTAAAATCAACTGCAAAACGTCTGATCCAGTCCGGGTTCCGGTATTTCTCCGGCATCGATCCGATACCGATATACTTACATCCCATCACCTCGTGGTCGCGGATCAGCTGCTCCGTATCCTTCTGTATCCTGTTTAAATCGCTGTGGGTCAGCACGATCTTCAGTCCCATCTCGTCGGCAATTTCCCTTGCAATCTGCGGGGTGATCTCGCTGCCTGTGGCCGACAGCTGTACCGTCTCATATCCGATCTCCGCAACCCGTCTCATGGTCTCCCGAAAATCCGGCGCCGTCTGTGTAAACAGCCTGACCGTATAAAGCTGTGCTCCTGTCTTCATAAATCATTACCTCCTGCATTCATTTCTGTTACCTCTATCATAGCGCTCTTCCCGTAAAAAATGGATTGGTAATGATGAAATAAAGTTTGCAAATATAGCCCTCCCTGATATACAATAGAAGCAGCCTGCATCGTTTTTGCTTATGCGCACATTTAGGAGGAACTGCTTCATGATCTACGAATCCGCCCCGGCCCCCGTGTCGGGAAAAGTAAATTTTACCACCAGTCATATGAAAAGCGATACCTTTGAAGTCCATTACCACTCCTGCTATGAGATCTACTATTTTCTAAAGGGAGACGCCGATTATGTGGTGGAGGGCCGTGAGTACCATCTGACTCCCCACAGTCTGATTCTGCTGTCCCCCTACGTTTTTCACGGAGTGAGGGTGAATTCCACGACGGATTACGTCCGCTGTTCGGTCCATTTTTCGCCGGAATCGGTCATTGCAGAGCGGCGTGTCCTTCTGCTGTCCTCATTTCCGGGAAATAAAAAAAGCGGACCAGGAGAAGTGTTCTACGAGCATACGGAAGAATATGGTCTTCACGCCTATTTTGAACACTTAATCTGGTCCCAGAAACAGCCTGCTGCCTTAAGCGGCGCCTATTATGCCATGTTCTTAGAAGCGCTCCTGGCTGAGATTTCCTTGATGTGCCAGACCCTACGCCCCTCTACGCCTGACAGCAGCGCCTCCGGCACCATAACAGATATCATACGCTATTTAAATGAGCACTTAACCGAGCCCGTCACGCTCGACGAACTGTCCGGCCGCTTTTTCATCAGCAAATACTATATGAATCGCGCATTTAAAAAGGCTACCGGCACCACAGTCATGGATTACTTAATCTACAAGCGCGTCGTCATGGCAAGACAGCTTATGCTCAACGGCTTCACGGCGGCTGACGCGGCCAATGAGACGGGCTTTGGAGACTATTCAACCTTTTACCGTGCCTATAAAAAGGTGATGGGATGCCGCCCCGGAGCGGACAGGATCGGAAAAACGTCCCCGAATCCCCATGAAACAGTGAAAAAAGTGCAGGGAACCGATATTTAACCGGTCCTCTGCACTTTCTTCTATTCGTTCCCGCACAGCTTCCATCTTATCCGCATCCACTTTTTAGATGTCAAAATAGTCGGCCGGGTAGAGTATGGTTATTTTCATGGTTGTATGGTTCCCTCCCTCCGCTTCACAGATACCGCACAGATGGTATCCGCATTTCCCGTGTATGGTCTGCCTGCTGCATCATCAAAAAATACAATATCTTCAAAGCCAGCATCCCGCAGTTCTTTCTCCATGGACTCCACGGTATATATCTGATTCCAGTTATTATAGCACTGACACGCGTCTTCCGTTACGATCACATACTGTTCAACATAGTTATTCGTCTCCGGATACTGATAATTCCGCTGGATACAGACATGGGGCTTTCCGGACCAGAATCCCTGCTCCAGATACTCTATGGATTCCATTTCCCTCAGTTTTTCCCTGTACTTCTCTGAATCCCCATCCAGAATGAAAATTCCGTCTTTCTTCAGGGCTCCATATACGTTCTTTAAAAGTACTTTCCTGTTATCCGGCGGAAGCACGCCATAATCGCAGTATATCAGAACGGCTGCATCGAATTCCTCCCGGTAATCCATTTCCAGATAATTTTTATAATGATATCCGATCGGAAGCCTCTCCGCCTCCGCGTGTTCCCTGGCATATTCGATGGACCGCCTGGAATAGTCCAGCGCTGTGACCCGGAAGCCCTCTTTACAGAATCTCTCCGCATAGAGGCCGGGGCCGCAGCCTAAGTCCAGCAGCCTCATATCCGGCCTGGCCTTACAATATTGTGCGATCCATTTCGCTGACTGTTCTATAAAATCATGGTGCCTGGAAGCCGCGTCGATCTCCGGATCGAGATGCGCCTTCAGCATATACTCCGAAATATGTTCGTCATCCCAGAACGGAGCGGAGCTGGGCGCATAGAGAGATGGTTTTTCCTTTAAATAGTTGATGAATTTGCTGTACATAGGAACCTCCGTGTAGGTTGTCATTTTCTGTTATGATAGATACTTTTTTAGTATACCTTTTTTCCTGTGGAGGAAGCAACCCTATGTTGAAGGCAGAACCATTCTTTCGCTGCGGTTTTAGTGACTGATCAGGTTCTTCTGGCCGCCTCCTCACAGTATTTTCTAATCTCGAACAGGCTCCCTTCCCGGTTCTCTATCATCCGTTCCACTTCCGCCTTATACTCCGGCGGACAGATATTCTTAACCGCCTGCCTGATCATTTCTTTGGAATGGCGGTCGTCCTTTTCGAATGGAACCACATCGCAGGTCTTCTGGTACCAGTCCAGCAGCAGTTCCTTCATTTCCATGATTATTTCTGCATACTCCTTCACATGAATCCGGTTCATCCTCTCCTGCGGATCCAGCCGCAGATCATAGAATTCGTCATCCTCGTAAATACGGCGTATATATTTATACTGCTCAGTCCGTATCATCGCGGCTTTTCCATGAATGACAGAATCCGTCTGCAGCTTTTGCCTTGGATAGTATTCCCCCATCACGGTCGGCAGATTTTTATCATCATGAAATTCGTCACAGTGTATCTCGTCCTCATTTCTGCCTCCCTCGCTGCACACGTAGTCCCGGACCTTCACGCTGCGGTCCGCCAGATTACTCTGAAGCTTTCTTCCGAACTGGCTGTGATCCGGAGCTACATCGGCAAACGCCATGGCGGTCCGGTAGAAATCCACCAATTCCACCATCTGGTCACTGATTCCTGCATCCACGCCGAAGTCCTTTGGAGGCTTGATTAACAGCGGCACCCTGACGAGACAGTCTTCCATCATATTCTGAGCCTTTTCCACGATCCCGTAATCTCCTGTGTAATCCCCGTGGTCACTCAGGAAAAAGATGGCCGTGTCCTCATAGATTCCCGCCTCCTTCAGACCATCACACAGCCGCTTAAACTGCGCATCTATCTTACCGCACATGCCGTAATACACGCCTCGCAGTTCCTTATAGTCTTCTTCCGTAAAATCCTGCATTCCCAGTTCCTCACGGATTCTCCTGTGAAATAACGGCTTTTTATCCCCGGGAACCGCCTCTGCAATTCTTGGCATAACCTTCTCTCTGTCGATCCGTGAATAATAGGGTTCCTCCACCCGGTAGGGCGGATGGGGATAGATAAGTCCCAGAAAAATGCAGAGCGGCCGGTCATCTGCCGGTGATTTCAAACGGTCGATGGCCGCATCTACCGCCTCGTCATCAGGGGTATAGTTAAGTCCACGCTCATCGGTCGCCAGTTCCCCCTTAAAATGGGAATAAAAATATTTACTTCCCGGTTTTCCCCGAAGTCCCGGGTTTACCGGCCCTGGTGCGGGGGGAACATTACCTCCATAAAAGATTTCGGTGGCGTGCCTGGAAAAGATATCATCATCCTGCCCAGGAAGCAGATCGTTTCTGGTGTTCATCCAGACGTAATAGCCGGCCTCCTTCAACTCGCTGAGCAGAGAACTCTCGTGGCGGTGCAGCATATGACGCATGGTCCTGTGTCCGTGTACATGGGGATACAATCCGGTAAAAAAACTGCATCTGCTCGGCGTGCACACCGGATTCTGACAAAAGGCATAGCGATAGCTCACAGCGTCTTCTCTGATCATTTCATCCAGAAAGGGCGTTTCCGCACCAGGATTTACCCCCATATGGCCCAATGCATCATAACGCATCTGGTCGGGATTAAAGATGACTATGTTCGGCCGCTTTTTCACGTTCCTTTCCTCCTTCTTCTGCATTTTTCATTTCCCAATACCGTCTGAATTTCTCCGGCATGGGCTGATTCGTGGAAAGATACTGCTTTGGAAGCTGCGTAACGGAGCGCGGCGGTATCCATGTTTCGCTGGAAACCCACGATTCTTGTCCCTGAAACTGCGCTACAATCTGATATCCGTCCTCACGAATATTCTTCTCTTCCACAATCCTGACGGCGCAGACGTTATGGAAGGCAGCTTCGCGAAGTTCGTCAGCAGCCTCCGGGAACTCTGTAATCCGGTTATAAAGTTCCCACGGATCACTGTCCGGGCAGATAAGCAGTTCCTCCTCCGGATGGCTGACATAGGAGATCAGTTTCCACTTTCCCTGACGAATCATACGCCCATAATCCGTTCCCCTGCCATAAGGGAGATTAATCCATTCGGCAGTCACCGCGCGATCCTCACGTTCTTCCCCTCTTTCCAGTTCCGGAATCAGGCTGACCCCATCCTGAAACGGAAGCTCCCGTGCACCGGCCAGCTGACACACGGTCGGTGCTGCGTCCAGGAGACTGACCGGAGACCGCAACCGATTTCCAGCTAAGATCCCGTCTCCTGACACGATCATAGGGATCCGTACCGCCGCCTCATACAGAGACTGTTTCCCATAAAATCCCCGGTCACCGGCATGATCGCCATGATCTGACAGATAAAAGAAGATTCCCCGTTTCCCATGCCGGGAGAGATAAGTGTCCCATGCCGATTTAACCTGTCCCAGGCAGTGATCTTCGAATTCTATCAGGCCCCAGTAAGCAGCACGGACGCCCTTAACCAGCTCCGGCGTTGTATCGCGAAGACGCCCGGCATCCTGCGCAGAGGCCATAATATCCAGTGTTGGCGGCAAATCCGTACGCATTCTGTACTTATCGTACAGCTCTGTAGGTGCAATATAGGGAAAATGAGGGGCATACGTTCCCACAACAACACACTGCGGTTTTTTGTGAGGCTGGGATAAGTAGGTTTCCGCTTCCCTTATCACATAACGGTCGTATTCCTGCACCGGAGAATTGCCCCCTCCGACGGCGTGAATACAGCCGCCCTCCGTCATGACTGGAGCCATCGGCCCCATTCGTTCCCAATACGGAGCCATTGGCCCTATCGAGACAGGTGTGATGTCCCCTGCAATCCGCTTCGTGAATCCGTGGCGCTGGTCCTCCCCTTCAAAATGCATTCTCCCGCACAGAACGGTTTCATAGCCGGCCAGAGCCAGGAGGTGAAGAAACGTAGGCATTTCCGAAGGGATCGAACCGCGGTTCGTATAAACGCCGGTGTGAACGGGAAGCCGCCCTGTCAGAAAAGACATGCGCGCAGGAACACAGAGCGGACACGACGTATAGGCATTTTCAAACATCGTTCCCTCAGATGCCAGTGCATCCAGATTGGGAGTCTCCACCACCGGATGTCCCGCACATCCCATGACTCTGCCGTCGTGCTGATCGCTTAAATAAATCAGAATATCCGGTTGTGTTGATTGGTTCATAGTCCGGTCTCCTTTCACAGCTCTGTGCGACTTCACTGGAAAAATGTAAAAGAGAGCATCTCCATGTGCCCCGCCCCCTGATATACGAAGTACAGTTCACGTTCCTCTGTAAACCGGACCTCTGTTTCCGCATCCGTCCAGTCCTCCGCAGGAAGGATCGAAATGCTGAATTTCTGTTCTCTTTCCGTGCCAATCAGAAGCGTTCCCGTCGCATGGCCGCGATATGTGACACGGATACCCGCTGCAGTTCTTAACTCGATATACTTATATCCGATCCGTGTCCCGTCCTTTATGCCTGTAAGAAAGTGCTCGCCGCCCATGTCCGTAATATTGGGAAAATCCGCTGCCTCATTTCCCCTTCCCCTAGACGGCATCATCGGCATATGGCCGTCCGTCAGATTGCAGCAGATCACTGCCGGATACGTCCCCTGTCCTGCCAGAGGACCGTTGTTTAATCCGCTGCTTGTGATGGTAACCTGCTCAATCCGCCCATTTTCATCTAAGAATACCGGCTCCGCACAGCCCTGCCGGTTATAGGCATTGGTATGGGTGTGGCGGTGATAGAAGATATACCATTGATCCTTTACACAGACCAGTCCTCCGTGGTTATTTCCTATCGCCATCAGCCGGTCTTCCGTTTTTCGTCCCTCATAGCCGATATCCCCATTGCTGACGATGACTCCGCCGAACAGAAAGCCTCCCATGGGATCTCTGCTTACCGCATAACAGAGTTCATGTGCGTGGACCGAGGAATAGACCAGATAGTAGAGCTCTCCGATTTTCCGAATGGAGGGCGCTTCAAAATACTCGTGTCCCTCGAATGAGGTTCCGATTCCATATTCGGAACTGGGAAGCACTACATACGGTCCCCGCTTCACGGTCCGCATGTCGGCCTCCAGCTCGACGACGCTCCCTCCCGGCATCTCTGCTCCCCTGTATTTTGGAATATGCAGGGTTGTCGGCGCAAAGCCATAATAAAGATACACCTTACCGTCCTCAACCAGAACGGCGGGATCGTAAGGAAGATTCTCACTTAACTGCCTGCCATCGGGGTATGCTGCCTTCCCGTAGTATTCATACCGCCCCGCCGGTGTATCGCAGACTGCTACGGAGATGAAGTCACAGAATTTCAGGCAGTAATAGAGATAATACCTTCCATCCGGTCCCATACAGACATCCGGCGCATAAAGGCATAAACTGCCATCCGGATTATCCGGATCCTGGTCCTTTTTGTAAATAACGCCCTCATACCGCCACTCCGTAAGGTCACAGGCATCGGCGGAGTAGCAGACATAGTCCAGTTCGCAGAATTCATCGCCATTTTCCCGGTCATGAGAGCCATATAGGTACATCCGGCCGCCGAATACGTGAGGTTCTCCATCTGGTATATACTCACATAGAGGCAAATACGGATTACAAATCTGTTTCATAGACTGCTTCCTCCTTCTTCCCCGGAATATAATCCAGTCCGAACCGTTTGTATAAATACTTCGGCGCGTCGTTGTCCTTTAACAGACCGATCAGCGCCCTTTCCATTCTTCCTTCTGTCTCTGCGTCCCGAAACGGCTTCTGCTGGCCGGGATCTGACTGCAGATCGAACAGAATATCGTGTTCCAGCTTCCCCGGATTGCGGGTTGGCATAACCGGTATCTCCATGACCCTGCAGCCTCTGGTAAAGGAAAAGCCTTCGTGCAGGCGCATTTCCCGCAGCTCGTCGTGGCTGAACATGCCCACCATATGGGTCGGCATCAGGGTATATTCCAGAGCTTTCTCCTCCGGATTTCTCACAGCCCGCATATAAACGGTCTTTCCATCTGTTACACAGACCGGACCTCCATGTACCCCGTACATTCCGTATTGGCGAACCGCTGCATCCAATTCTATCACCGGGCCCAGCGCCTTCCCCTTCATCCGCTCCGGAACAGGCAGTCCGAAAAATTCCAGGATTGTCGGCGCCAGATCAATGGTCTGCACCAATGACGTTCTGTGCTTCCTCGCCGTTTTATACCGCGGATCCCAGATAAACAGCGGAGTATGCACCACTTCGTTGTATTCCAGCGTGTTGTTTTTCGCCCACCAGCCATGCTCTCCCAGAAGAAAACCGTGGTCAGTATTCACGATGAGCATGGTATCCTTCCACATATCGTATCGATCCATCCGATCTAAAATCCGGCCCAGACTCCTGTCACAGAACTGAGCAAGTGCGTAATACTTTTTCTGCATCTGTTTTATGGTTTCCGGGTCTTCATGCGCCTCAGCATAGGGAGGCCAGTCCGGAACAAACGGACGGTCCGGATCGAACAAGGCGGCCTGATACGGTTCCGGGGAGTCGAACGGTTCATGGGGATCAAAGGTTTCAATCTGGACATACCAGTTGTCACAATTGATGTTATCCTCAATGAAACGGATTCCTCCGTCAAACGTCAGCGTCTGGGGATACTCCTCCTCATTTCTCATCCGGGTCCGGTTGGCCATATTCTGCCAGCCGCTTATCTTTCTGATATTCTGAAGCCGTTCCGGCTGAGACTCCGGGCTTAAAAGAACCGGTGCAAATTCCGGTTCTTGCTTCGAACAATCTCCCACCCATGCATCGGATTCCTGTCCTCTGTAGCATTCCCATGTAGAAAAACGCGGGTGATAGGTAGCGCCCCCATCCTCCATATAATGGTAATGGTCTGTGGAAAGATGGGAGTGAATCCCCGCCTTTTTAAGCATCTCCGGCATGGAATCATCAAACGGCTCCATTGGTCCCCAGCTTCTGTGCAGGAAATTGGCCCTTCCAGTGTGCAGCTCTCTTCTGGCCGGCATACAGGGCAGACTGCACACGTAGCTGTTGTCAAACATGACCGTATGCCGGGCCAGCCTTTCAAAATTCGGCATCGAAACCTTTTTCTCTCCAAAACAGGGAATTATGTCCCGCCTCAGAGAATCATACATAACCATAATCGCTCTCATGATAATGTCTCCTATTAAACCGCCTGTCTGGTCTGCTGCGCCAGCCTGATCCGTTCCCGCTTCTTCTTCGCATAGGAGAACTTATCCACGTTCATCCGGTAAATCATGAAGATCAGAAAAAGGGAATAGACAATGATATTCTGCACGCTTCCTTCCATGGAAAGCTTCGACAGTCCCAGAATCAGCAGCCTTACACTGACTGCCCCCGACAGCACGCCGAGAATTGGGTTGCCGACGTAAGTTCCGATGAACACGCCGAGGAACAGCGGGAACATATTGCTGAATACACTACCATTGCTGCTCATACCCAGTACCGGTGTCAGAGACCCCTTGTACGCCGTATCAAAAACTCCGGCGCAGGCTACCAGCGCGCCTGCCAGCGTATAGCAGATGACGCAGTTCACAAAGATATTGATTCCCGCATCCGACGCCAGCTTCTGGTCGCCCTGAATTGCCCGTCTCTTATAGCCAAAGCTGCTGTACTGAAACAGAAATGTCATAATGAGCAGCAGTGCCGCAGCAACCGTCAGAATAAAGGTTACATTTGACAGTATGGATACCCCCGATTTTCCGTATATCATCAGACCCTGCTGATTGTAAGCGCCAAAGGAAAAGCATTCGAAAATCAGAGTCATGCCGATTCCCAGTACCATGGGAAGAATTCTTAAATTTACAAATAACAGTCCCACCAGAAGTCCGCACAGAGCGCCCACCGCCATACTGAGCACGAGGATCCCGACTCCGCCCAAATGAAGCTGCAGCGCCAGATTACCGCCGAATACGCACCCCATATACATCTGTGCTCCCGCTGATAAATCCATGCGGCCGGACAGAAGATTGCAGTTTAAGGCCAGGGCGAAGCAATAGCATGTGAGTCCCGTCCGAAGCAGTGTCTTTAAATCCGTGATTGTACTGACCGTCCTGGTACCGGCGATGCTTAAGTCCAGCACATTCATAACAACAAACACAATAAGTGGAAGACTGATCAGCTGTATTATATTTTTTATCCGATATTCCAGAGTCTTCTGTTTCATCCTACTCTCCTTCAATCCCCATTATTTACCCAGGCGCTCCAGCGTACTCTCATACGTCATGCCATTATAAACCGCCTGTACATCGTCCGCAGTCAGGTCCGGATTCATGATGCCCAGACACTGATTAATCATGCTCTCATCCATGATCCATTTATCTCCGCCCTTTACGTCCCAATTGGCGCAAGTATTGATCTGATCGAGCGTGTCAAGGGACCACATGCGGAAGCTTAAAGTCCTCTTTTCATTTTCACTGCTGTCATTTAAAGCGGCATGGCCGGTCAATGCATTATAGACGGATATAAATCCCATGCTGCTTGTGAGACTGGTGGATTTCAAAGCAGCCATATTCAGAGAAGAATTCCCGAACTTATCCTGTGTGTTAAACGCATTGATCAGCGATTCAGACATCGACGCGATCGAAGCCACCTTAATATCCTTGTCAAAGTTCTTTTCCACCTCGTCCACTACAACCGCGGTCTGCGCATAGCTTTGTCCGGAATGGATCAATACGCCGTATTTGCCGGTCTGAAGCGCCGCGCTGACTCCTTCCAGCCAGCCTTCCATGCCGCTGGGGCTTCCCGGATAGATGTAAATGTTGATTCCCTTGTCGTTGGCAACCTCGATCGGAGCAGACGTCTTTGCCAGGTTTTCCACCGTATCTTCAAAGGTCAGATTATATTTGCTCTGCAGAGCCGACAATGCAGCAATCGCCGTCTCGAGATGCTGAATATTCCCGGAAAATGCCAGTGAAGAGGTAATCATAAAGCCCTCGCTCCCATCGTCAGAAGCATTGCTTGAGAGCCAGTCCCGGAAGAGTTGTCCGACATGCTCATTGTCGGCGCCGAAGCTTCCCTGGAAGGTCTCATAGCCGCCTTCAAACGCACCGTCAACCTCTGGTATTCTCGCCGTGTTAATCACATACTGCATTCCGTACTCCTCACAGACCTGCGCCATCTGATTGGCGTCCACCGAACGGTAGGAAATGATGGCGTCGCAGCCCGCGTCTGCACAGCCCTCGATAAAGGTCAGCTCATCATCCGTGTCCTTACACTGCTCTGAAAATACGAATTCCACGTTATAGCGCGACGCCAGATAATTTTCATAATAATCGCGGCGGATCACGACCTCATCGATGGCCTGCGGTTCACATACACCGATCTTAAACTTCTTGAAGTCCTGAGGAGTCTTTGCTCCGCCTTCTGCCAAAGAGGCTCCTGTCGCAGGCGCCGTTGTCTGTGCTGCCGTCTCCACGGAGCTTTCCTTCCCGGAACATGCGGTAAGCCCTAACACCATCGCCGCACAAAGTAATACTGCTGTTAATCTCTTTTTCATCTTTCTTCTCCTTCTCCATTTCGCGAATCCTGGACTCGCGTTTTTTTATCGTTACGAGCACTTGGCGCCTGTCTTTTTAGGCGCTTACGTGCGATACATGTAAAACAGTTGGCGCGGTCCTTTCGAGCCTTACTGTTTTTTATACCTGCTGTCTGGTCGGCAGTGTGGACGGCCGTTCAGAGTTTAAAAATACAAGAAGCAAAAATACGATCCCCCGGACTCCCTGTATGGCTGTCGAAGATACGCCTGTCATGAGAAGTCCCTTATTTAAAGCCGATACCGTGAGCGCCCCCATCAGCCCCGCGTAGGCGTTGGACCTTGCTCCGCCAAAGATAGACATGCCTCCAAGGACTGTAGCCAGCATCACATCCATGCCCATACCGCTTCCCACCTCCGTACTGACTGATCCGCTCCGGATGATCGTAAAGATCGAGGCCACACCGACTCCGATGCCCGCCATGAAGAAGCTGACATAGGTCGATCTCTTCGCGCTGATTCCCGTCTGATCCGCACAGTTTGGATTTCCGCCTACGAAACGCAGCCGCCTTCCAACCGGAGTGAAATGGTATACGATAATACAGAGTATAAAATATCCCAGAAACATTGCATACCGGAATCCGGCATTTTCCAGCATTTTACAGACACTGTAATCTACTTTCAGGGAATCCGGTCCCAGTATTTCGCTGACAATCGCACTGTACAGCTGGATCATCACAATGGCTACTGTAACCGTTTTTATCTGAAACACCACGCTGAGCGTACAATTAAATACCATCAGAATAATGCCGACGGCAACAGCGGTTACCACCATAAGGGCGATATTTCCCGTCCTGTTATAAATCAGCGCGCCGATGGTAGCCGCCAGCGCCATGGAGTTCCCCACGGAAATATCCAGGTTCCCCGTCGTATAGATAAAGGACACCGCGGTGGCCATCGTACCGATGATGAGCGCCTGATTAAAAATTCCTATCAACACGTTTCTGCCAAAAAAGGCCCCCTTCGTGACGCCCCCGAATAAGGCGACGATCAGCACCAGGATGATAACAGAAAACACCAGAGAAAAGGAAGGTTTGTTTTTAATTATTGAAATCCTGTCCCCCGCCTTCAGCTTCGGAACATCCTTTTGAACAGCAAGTTCAGCCATCTCTTCCACCTCCCTAAATCATGCACCCGATCAGTTTGTGCTGATCGTAGCCGTCTTTTCGATAAAATTCTCCGTTGACCTTTCCATCTCTGATAACCAGCAGCCGGTCTGACATGCCGATCAGCTCCGGCATCTCCTCGCTGATCATGATAATGGATTTTCCTTTCAGCTTCATCTGGTAAATCAACTGATACATGGCCGCCTTCACTCCAATATCTACGCCTCTGGTGGGGCAGTCCAGAATTAGGATATCCGCGTCATCCGCTATCCATTTTCCGAATACCACTTTCTGCTTGTTTCCTCCGGAAAGCGCCTTCACCGGCTGCAGCATATTGACACACTTGATTGCCAGCGAATCAACCTGGAGCTTCGCATACCGTCTTTCCTTCCGGAAGGAAAGAAACGGTCCGAACAGCCGGTTCTTATCGAGACCCGTGCTTTGTATATTGGCCGCTATGGATGCGTTAAGTTCCAGGGACTCCGTATCTCTGTTCTTTGACACGTATCCCATCTTGTTCTTAAAGGCCGTCTGCGCGTTTTTCACCACAGTCCCTGTCTTCGTGAGAACTACCTGTCCATCTACCACCTCTTCCAGTCCGTAAAGCGCCTTTCCAAGTTCGTGCATACCACATTCCGACAGACCTCCAATGCCCAGAATCTCTCCCTGATGAAGCTCTAAGTCGAAACAGAGCAGCGCATTCATGGTGGTGATACAGTCTGCCTTCAGCACCACTTCGCTGCTGTATTCATCCTTGTCTACCCGGTAGTAGTTTCCTTTGATTTCCCGTCCCACCATCTTGTGTTTGATGTCATTGCTGTCAAAATCCTTCTTCTCCATGTTGTCAATGATCACGCCATCCCGCAGAATTGTCAGCGTATCGCAGTGTTCCATAAGCTCTTCCAGATCATGGCTGATGAAGACGACCGCCCGGTTCTCGTTTGCCGCCCGGTGCATCAGATTATAAAGAATGGTTCTTCCGCTCTGCGACAGCGCCGTGGTCGTCTCGTCTACCACAAACAGGTCCGGATTATTGTACATGGTCCCGGCAATCTCGATCAGCTTCCTGTCCTGCATGTCATACACTCTGGTCGGCAGCGCCGGATTTATGGTCGTCACCCCTATTTTCTCCAGTGCTTTGGCCGCCTCCGCGTTCATTTTCGCCTTGTTCATGAAGATACCGTTCTTAAACGCCTCATAATTTCCCAGAAAGATATTCTCTGCCACGGTAATGTTCTCAATCGTCCCTGCTTCCTGCACTATCATGCCGATTCCCTGTTTCACCGCTTCCAGGCTGGTAGACGGTTTCCACGGCTTTCCTTTATAAAACATTTCCCCGCTGGTAGCCGGCTGAATGCCTGCGATAATGGAAGAAACTGTAGATTTTCCCGAGCCGTTTTCCCCAATCAGCCCCCGAATCTCACCGCGTCTGATGGTGATATCCACATGATTTAAAGCCACGGTTACTCCGAAGTTTTTGCACATGTCCTTTACTTCCACCAGCACTTCGCCTTTCTCGTGCATATTTCCTTCTCCTTCCTCCCCCGCTATGAGCACTCCTGCCCGGAGCACCCCACCGGATCTTTGATAGTCCTCATTATATCGGAATTTATTCCCTTCTGCCGCACAATTAACGGCCGTTTATAGTCAAAAAACGACTTCTGCGTAAAAAAAGAACAGCCGGTTTTGCAAAAAACTTCGGCTGTTGTTCTTTTTCAGACTTTTTCACCTGTCGCGCTCTTCCTGCGGCGTGTGTCCCATCACTTTCTTATATGCTTTGGAAAAATGGCTGAAGTTGGAATATCCCACCTTGGCCGCCACGAAGCTGACCGGAAGGCTGGTGGTACGCAGAAGCGACTGGGCCGCCTTAATCTTCTGTTCAATTATGTACTCCTTCAGCGTCATTCCCGTTTCCTTCTTGAATGTCCGGGTTAAATAGTCCGGATTTAAATGCACCAGTTCCGCGATGGTTCCCCGCCTTAGCTCCTGCTCCAGATTTTCTGCCACGTAGGCCATCACCGTCTGCACCAGCGCCTGGGCGTCATCCACCTCCTGCTCCGGATGACAGCAGGAGGTGACAAAGGAAAGCAGGCGTTTCATGGCATCTACGGATTTCATCCCATTGCGGTAGAGCTCCAGTTCTTCTGCTGTTTGAAAAAGCTCGCATACGTTTACGCCCTGTTTCCCAAATACGGTATACATCAGCTGCATATAATCCTGGTAAAAATAGAGCAGCGTCTTCTTATCCAGAATCCCCCGGTCCGCCAGGTCATCCAAAAGCTGAAACGCCTGCTCTTCGACTGCCTGCGGATATCCCTCCTCATACAGGGTCTCCCACTGTTTGACTGATACCAGACGGAATACATACTCCTTTTTCTCCTCCTTACCGGATTCAGGAAATACCCCCTGCTTCAGTGATACATTGTTCTCTTTCCGTTCTTTTAACTGCCGCCAGACTTCGCTCAAATCCGAGAGCGGCTTAAGCTCCGATAGATAGCAGGCGATCTGACACCGGAAAAACTGTCTGCATACACTGCTTAAAAACATAAACTGCCGGCTTAGGCTGTCCTGGGTAATTTCTTCATCCGAGGTGGACTGAATCACCAGCAGAAATACATTTTCCTCGATACAGGATAACGCCACCTTCTGGTCATTTGGCAGAAAGATCTCATTGAGAATGTTATGAAGGCTCTGTTCCAGCAGGTAATTGTCCCAGTCCTCTTTCTTTCCCACCCACTTCACGATCTGAATCAGCACCGCATGCCCCTGTCCCGTAAAGTCAGGCAGAATACCCAGGCCGGACAGATTTTCAATGTCCAGGTAGTTGCTGTCTCCGTAAAGGTAATTGCGGAGTGCATTGGACGTAATATTTTTCTGCTGGCGCGTGAACGCCTTTCCCTTATAGATGGCGTTCTCGTTCATCTGCTTCTGTTTTACCGCTTCCACCGCCTTCTTCACAGTGGCCGCAATGGTAGGATACAGAGCCGGCTGCACTACATAATCAAACGCTCCCAGGCGGATCCCCTCCCTTGCGTAATCAAATTCCGCGTGGCTCGTCAACAGGATACACAGGGTTTTCATCTTCTTTTCCTTAACCCAGGCCAGGAGCTGTAAGCCGTTTTCCACCGGCATCTCGATATCGCACAGCATAATATCAATGGGCCGGCTGTTTAAGATCTCCCTCGCCTCCAGGGCATTATAGGCTGCAAATACTTCGTCAATCTGCAGTTCCTCCCATGCGATCCCCTTTTTAAGGCCCTCACTGACCGAAGGCTGGTCATCGACAATCAGCAGTTTCATCATTCGTTCCCCTCTCCTCATATCTGTATCATCAGGTTAATTTTTGCTCCGCTCTGGTTGGAGAACTGAACAGCGAAATCTTCTCCGTAAATCAGGCGGAATCTCTGGATGACATTGCGAATCCCCACCCCCGTCAGGGCAGCAGTCTCATCCAGATGGTGGTTCAGCTCACTGAGCAGTTCCTCCGGAAAACCGGGTCCATTGTCGCGTATCACAATATCCGCCAGGTGCCGGCCATCCATCTCCAGGGACCGTGCATCAATCCTGATCTGCAGTGTTCCGTCCTGTGCCATACCGTGTTTCATACAATTTTCAATCAGAGTCAGACAGCTGACCGGCGGTACCATCATCATCCTGACGCCCTCATCCATGCTGATATGAATCTCCGCCCGGCCGCTTTCTATGCTCCGATGCAGTTCAATATAGTTCTCGCACATCTGCATCTCTTTTTCCAACGGGATCAGATCGCTCTGCTGATCGAACACATACCGCAAATGAGTGCCTAAATACACCACGGCTTTCTGAATCTGCCCGATCTTTTCCGACTGCGCCAGTCCAAAAATGCTCTTGAGACAGTTCAGGAAAAAATGAGGCCGGATCTGCATCTTCAACGCGTACAGCTGCGCCTTTTCCCTGGCAATCTGCTGCTCGTAGCTCTTAATCTTCAGTGTGGTGATCTCCGAGATCATATGGTTAAACGCCTGCTGTACCTTCTGGAATTCGCGGCCGCCCTGTTCTTCCACCCGCACATTTAAATCGCCCTCTTCTATCTTCTGCATGGCCTGTACCAGAGAATCCATCGGACGAAACAGAATACTCTTTAAATACCCGATCAGAATCCAGACCATCACAAATCCCAGGGCAATATACAGATACGGGCTCATATACAGAAATTTTAATACCACACTGCTGTTATAGAATTCTGATATGAGCGCGACCTTAAAATGGATCAGCTGCTTCTGCACCACCATATAGTTCTTACTGTTGGAGAAATAGTAGTCCGAATCGTTCAGATAATTCAGATAAATACCATTCTTCTGAATGAAGTCTTCGTTAGAAAAGACCTCCTGGTTATTAAAAAATACGATTTCGCCCTCATAGGAATAAAAGAGTTTTGCATTCTTGGAGGCCTGAGGCAGATCGTATATTCCCACTACAAAAGCGTTGTCCCGCTCCATGACTCTACACAGAAATGTCCGGCTTCCGATCCTTTTTATAAACCAGCCCAGAGGCACTTCCTCCTCTTCCAGAAACGTTCCCAAGGAATCTGTTATTTCTTCCTTCACAGAGCCATAACCGACAATCGAGTTAAATACGCTGCCTCTGACGTCTGTATCGGTATCGTACAGCAGATACGCCGCAACGTCCTGGTTGTCCTTCAGTTCCTCCGAAAAGCGGTCCATAATCTCCCCCACAAACGGGCTGCAGCCCGGATCCCCCCGCAGAGCGAGAAACTGATCAAATGCATCGTTATGATACACCGTATTTGTGATAAATACCTCTGAACGCTCGATTTCGCTCTGGAGCGTATTATAATAAACCTGCAGGCTGGCATTGTTCGATTTGGCAATCTGCTGCTCTATCTGCTTTATTGCCATCCTCATTCCGGTTCCGAATACCAGCGAAAAGAGAATAATGACGCCGAATATAGAAATCAAAATCTTGTGTTTCAGTAGAATTTTATCTTTCATACTTCCCCCCGTGTTAAATAGAAAGCAACTGTAATCTGGTATCTTACATTATAGCCAAACATCCGGTCTTCTTCAATGAGAAAAGTAAACGGATTCTGATTCCGCGCTGCCAGGCAGACTTGCCCCCGATGAAATCTATCTCCAATCAAAAAAATCCCCTATAAAAGGGAGGAAGCCGGTAAGAGGGGGATCCTACCGGCTTTGAGTATGAAAAAAAGTTTTATATTATTAAAAACGTTTACGAGTATTACTATAACCAATAAATGTGAAAAATATTTGCCCTAAATGTGAAAGAAATGTGAATCTTAAACATTCCTCTGATAAAGAAGTCCCCTGACTTCATACGAAATCAGGGGACATGTCTCACTTCTTATCTCTTCAATTCTTATCTCTTTACTCCCATATGGAACATCTCATCAGATCCGGATTTCTCTTCCGTATCCGTTGTCTCCTGGGACGGTTCCTTTGGCGCATTCTCTTCCGCTGCGGGACTGCTCAGGACTGCTTCTTCCTTCTTATCGTCGAACGTGTCCTTATGGCTTACCACGTCGTCCATCTTATCGGCATCGGTCTTATCCTTCTCCTCCGGCTCCGGTATTCCCTTCATCTCTCTGAAAATCTTCATGAATTCCTTGCCGGTGATGGTCTCCTTCTCGATTAAGAACTCTGCGATCTTATCCATCACATCGCGGTTCTCAGACAACAGAGCCTTGGCTTCCTCGTAAGCTTCCTTCAGCATCTTCATGACCTCGTTATCGACTTCGGCAGCCGTGGCATCGCCGCAGTTCATGACCGTACGGCCGGTTAAGTACTGGTCTTCCTGAGTCGCTAAGCCCATCAGACCAAACTTATCAGACATACCGTACTGAGTAATCATGGCCCGGGCCATTCTGGTCGCCTGCTCAATATCGTTGGCTGCTCCCGTGGTCACAGTATCAAACACAAGCTCCTCCGCTGCTCGTCCGGCCAGGGCCCCGACCAGCATGGCGTGAAGTTCTTTCTTCGTATTTAAATATTTTTCTTCCTCCGGCACGTGCATAACGTAGCCAAGGGCACCCATGGTTCTCGGAACGATGGTTATCTTCTGAACCGGCTCCGCGTCCTTCTGGAGGGCGCTTACGAGAGCATGGCCAACCTCGTGGTAAGACACGATGCGGCGCTCTTCCTTATTCATGATTCTGTCTTTCTTCTCTTTACCCACAAGCACGACTTCAACCGCTTCAAATAAGTCTTTCTGGGCGACGGCCTGTCTGCCGCTCTTAACCGCCAGAATGGCTGCCTCGTTAATCATATTGGCAAGATCCGATCCAACCGCGCCGGAAGTCGCCAGCGCAATCGCGTCGAGATCGACGCTCTCATCCATCAATACGTCTCTGGAATGAACCTTTAAGATATCCACACGGCCCTTTAAATCAGGCTTATCCACGATGATCCGGCGGTCGAAACGGCCTGGACGCAGCAGCGCCGGGTCTAATATCTCCGGACGGTTTGTCGCAGCCAGAACCAGAAGTCCCTTGGAGGAATCGAATCCGTCCATCTCGGACAACAGCTGGTTTAATGTCTGTTCACGCTCGTCATTGCCGCCGCCAAATCTGGAATCACGGCTCTTACCGATGGCATCCACCTCATCGATGAAAATGATACAGGGAGCAGACTCCTGGGCCTGCTTGAATAAGTCACGTACACGGGAGGCGCCGACACCCACGAACATCTCTACGAAATCAGAACCGGACAGCGAATAGAATGGGACATGCGCTTCTCCGGCTACCGCCTTGGCAAGCAGGGTCTTACCTGTACCAGGAGGACCCACTAGCAGGGCTCCTTTCGGCAGCTTGGCGCCGATCTTCGTGTATTTACCCGGATTGTGAAGGAAATCTACGATCTCCGTCAGCGACTCCTTCGCCTCGTCTTCACCGGCTACATCGCGGAATGTAACTCCGGTCTCTTTCTGTACGTATACCTTGGCGTTGCTCTTGCCCACGCCCATGATACCGCCGCCTCCGCCGACACGGCGCATCATAAAGTTAAGTAGAATTCCCATCAGACCAAACAGCAGCAGATAGCTGACAATGGTCTGGATAATGAAGTTGCCATCCTTACGGATCCTGTGCGTATCCACGCCGGCTGTCCGAAGTCTCTCCGCGAGTGTTAAATCATTATCCATTCGCACGGTATAATATGTTTTCCCGGGCATGTATCCTTCCCAGGTGCTCTTCGGCTCGATTGTAATTCTGGAGTCCTCGACGCTTACGGCCTCTACCTGCTTCTCATCCACCATGTTCATAAATGTATCATAGCTGAGCTCTTCTGTGGTCCTCGCTGAGAGTGCGTTGTGCAGATAGGACAGCCCTGCCACCGCAATTAAAAAGGTAACTACCCATGCAATAATTACCTGTGCGTTCTTTGGCATCTTACTGTTATTATTCTGATTGTTGTTGTTATCCATATGTGTAAATTCTCCAATCCGGATATTCTATACCCATTCTATATCATTATAGTGTCAGTCTCTCCATAAATCAAGAAAAGAATTATAAAATCCTTATAAAGAGATTTTCATTCCATGGTATTTTAAGACAAATTTTACACTTAATAATCGAAAGTTTTTTCATGAAAATGTGGATTTCTGAAATAATTAGTTGTATAATATCGTTTTTATTGAATGACACATCCCCAAAAAACCTTAAGGAGGTACCATTTTTATGCCAGTGAAATACGTATTTGTCACCGGTGGCGTCGTGTCCGGTCTTGGCAAAGGCATCACCGCAGCATCCCTTGGCCGTCTGTTAAAGGCGCGCGGCTATCACGTCACCATGCAGAAATTCGATCCCTACATCAACATCGACCCCGGCACCATGAATCCGGTCCAGCACGGTGAGGTATTTGTCACCGAGGACGGCGTGGAGACGGATCTGGATTTAGGCCACTATGAGCGATTTATCGACGAAAATCTGACGAAAAATTCCAATGTCACCACCGGCAAGGTCTACTGGACCGTTCTGACAAAGGAACGCCGCGGAGACTTCGGCGGAGGCACGGTTCAGGTGATCCCCCACATCACCGATGAAATCAAAAGCCGTTTTCACCGCAGCGGAGAACAGACCGCGTCCGGCATCTCTGACTCCCTGCAATCCGATGACATGGAGATTGCCATCATCGAGGTCGGCGGCACCGTCGGAGACATCGAGAGCCAGCCGTTTTTGGAAGCAATCCGCCAGTTCCAGCACGATGTCGGCCGTGAAAATGCGATTCTGATCCACGTAACCTTAGTTCCCTATCTAAAAGTGTCCGAGGAATTAAAGACAAAGCCCACCCAGGCCAGTGTCAAGGATTTGCAGGGTATGGGAATCCAGCCGGACATCATCGTCTGCCGCTCCGAACTTCCCCTCGACGACGGAATCCGCGGCAAGATCGCCCAGTTCTGCAACGTCCCGAAAAATCACGTGCTCCAGAATCTCGATGTGGAGGTACTCTACGAACTCCCGCTGGTAATGGAACAGGAGCATCTGGCCGAGGTGGCCTGTGAGAGTCTGCGTATCCCTTGTCCCGAACCGGATTTATCCGAGTGGAGTTCCATGATCGAGAGCTGGAAACACCCGCAGAAGCAGGTGACGGTGGCTCTGGTCGGCAAATACATCTCCTTACATGACGCCTATATCTCCGTTGTGGAAGCATTAAAACACGGCGGTGTGGCCAACCACGCCAGCGTATCCATCCGCTGGGTCGACTCCGAGGAGGTAAACGATGGTAATGCCGCCGAGATCTTTGACGGTGTGAACGGCCTCCTCGTGCCTGGAGGCTTTGGAAGCAGGGGAATCGAAGGGAAAATCTCTGCCATCCGCTGGGCGCGCACCCATGGGATCCCGTTCCTCGGTCTCTGTCTCGGAATGCAGATGGCCATCGTGGAATTCGCCCGCGACGTCGTCGGCTACAGCGACGCCCACACGGCTGAGTTAGACCCTGACACCGGCCATCCGGTCATCCATCTGATGCCGGACCAGAACGGCGTTGAAGACATCGGAGGAACCCTGCGTCTCGGCTCCTATCCCTGTGTGCTTGACAAAACCTCCAGAGCCTACGCCCTATACAGCCAGGAAACGATTCACGAGCGCCACCGCCACCGGTATGAGGTCAACAACGACTACCGCCAGGCCCTGACCGAAAACGGCATGAAACTGTCCGGCATTTCCCCGGATGGACGGATCGTCGAGATGATCGAGCTTCCGGAGCATCCCTGGTTCGTCGCCACACAGGCCCATCCGGAATTTAAATCGCGGCCAAACCGTCCGCATCCGCTGTTTGCCGGCTTTATCGAGGCTGCGCTTAAAAATCAGGATAAATAATTCCCCAGTTATCCTGTCGCCCACATAAAATAAGAATATTGGTTATACTATCAATATCATTGAAAATGGGGGCAGACACGATCGTGACTACGGAAAAAGCAGTTATACTTTTAAGGGCATACGCCGCCTGTATGCTGAGTGAAAATTGCTCCGACTGTCCGTTTCAGGGGAAGTGTTCCGGCTGGACAGAGGAGCTTGTGCTTCAGGCATTACATCATTTAAATACGGAGTCCGAAGGAGAGCAGCGCGTTTAACTGCGTTCCTCTGAACTAAAAGAACGGACAGAAAAAAGCTGGCAAACAGCTTTCTCCTGTCCGTATTCTGCCGCATTCATGGAGGCGTTCTCCTTATCGGCCCGATCTCATGCATGGGGTACTAAAGCCTATGGAATCACTCTCCGTATTGTCACCGGCTTCCGGTAATTCCAGGTTGAAATCTTGATGCCGCTTCTCCGGTTGGCCGCATGGACGATCTTTCCGCCTCCGATATACATGGCGACATGATCGATCGTGCTTCCGCTGGCATAAAACAGTAAATCTCCCGGCTGCATGGCCGTGGAAGAAACCGCCAGTCCCTCCGCGGACTGTTCCCTGGAGGTTCTGTCCAGATGAATGCCGGCGGCGTGTTCCATGACATACTGCACGAAACCGGAGCAGTCGGCTCCCGTATTCGGGTTTGTTCCGCCCCACCGGTATGGATTGCCGACGAAACGCACGGCGTAGTTCACTACCTGCTGGCGAAGGGAATTCTCCACTTTTTCCGCCTCCGGAATGGTATAAGCCACCACCGCGTTGCCCGGCACGTAGGCGTAGCCGTCTTTTTCACCGTATCGGATCTTAATCCAGCCGCCTCCCGCTCTGGAGAGAAAATCATACGTCTCTCCCTCGTGGATCCGGCCCAGAATCTCCGAATCCGTATCCGGAGCGCTGCGGACCCTGAGGGTATCCGTGTTTACGCGGAGCATGAGTTTCATATCGTAATAGGCCGATGCCCTGGCAGCCTGTCCCACGGCGAGATACTTACCCGAGACGTAGCCGGTCACCTGACCCGACTTTATCTTATACCAGCCATGTTCCATACCCAGCACGCTGCATCCGGCATGGCTGTCCATTTTTCCTACTATATCCGCGTCATTCTTTGGTTCTTTTCTGATGTTCAGGGAATCCTCCACCATGGCTACGCCTAGGTTTTTGAAAATATCACGAAAGGTTCCGAACACCACTTTTTCTTGCGTAAGACCGGCGGATACCGCCTGGCTCTCCGTTTCCTCCACAGACTCCAAATGCTTGTCCATGGCCGTCCCGAATCCCGCTATGGAGTTTCCGGACGTGAAGGAAGGTTCCGGCTTCGCCGCCTGTACATCTGCTGTGCCCAGGACCACGGCGCTGCCGCAGGCCAGGCAAAATCCCAGCATTTTCCATGCTTTGTCAGTCATTATGCACATTCCTTCGCAAGTTATTATTCAGATTTGTTGTAGCTGTTATGATAAATGAGTTATCTGCTGATCTGACAGGTTCTTTAAATACGCCAGAGCGTAATCCCTGTCTCTTCCTATCTGCGCCTTCAGCTGCTCAAGTCCGTCAAATTTCTTCTCCGGGCGAATAAAGATAAGCAGCTGTACTTCTATATTCTTCCCATAAATATCCTCATCTATACCAAACAGAAATGTCTCCGCTCCCACAGGGGATTCCCCGCTTACGGTCGGCTTCCTTCCGATGTTCGTCACTCCCCCGTAATAAGTACCTTCTACATAGACCTTTGACACGTAAACGCCAAATGTCGGCAGATGTTTTTCAGGCGGCGGCAGAATGTTGGCCGTTGGAAATCCCAGGACGCTTCCCCCGATATGATTTCCGTGCACCACGGTTCCGTGGATGGCATACGGCTCGCCGAGAAGCTCGTTCGCCTTCTCGATATTTCCGGCATCCAGCTCTTCCCTCACATACGTACTGCTGATATCCCGGTTGTCATCCTGTTCCTTGTGGATGACGATGAGCTCGTACCCGTATTTCGCCTTCCATTCTTCGAGGCGGTCCGCATTGCCGGCCCCCTTATAGCCAAAGGAGCAGTCCGTTCCGACGACGATCACCCTGGCGTGCATGCGCGAAACCAGGATATCCCGCACGAAGTCCTCCGGCGCCATACGTGCCGTCTCCTTCGTAAACGGATACTCCACTAAATAGTCTATGCCGATTCTTTCCAGATTATTCCTTCTCTCCAGATTGGTAGTGATAACCGTCTGTTTCTTTCCCTCTACCAGGCTTCCCGGCGTCATATCAAAGGTAAATACAGCCGTCTTAAGGCCGCGCTCCGCCTTCACCTCCAGCATCTGCTTCAGCAGCTTCTGATGGCCCCTGTGGCGTCCGTCAAACTTGCCGATGGTCACGACCGCAGGCTCCTCAATCTGAAAATCTGTTGTTTCGGTTATATATTCCATCATTTGTTTCCTCCCAGAAAAACCTTCTGAGGCTTCAGTACGTTCTTCTCCCGGTCCAGGGCGTATATCCCGATAAACCGTCCCTGGCTGTCGTAGACCCTGACCGGGCTGTCCTGCGCTGGGGAGTCTCCCTCCGCCTGATTGCGGTAGAACGGATTGCCGTTATGGACCAGCTTATCAAACTCTTCCTTCATCGTAAGAGCCGGATACTCTAAAAATACGGCGTCAACGGCAAGAATATGATCCGCAAGTCCGCCGTCATCCCTCTGCTTTTCAATCTCGGAGAGCGTCAGGCTGTCCTTCAGTTCAAACTGGCCGACTCTTGTCCTCAAAAGCGATTCCATACAGCCGCCGCATCCCAGCTTTCGTCCGATATCGTAGCAGAGCGTCCGGATATAAGTCCCCTTTGTGCATGACACCGTCATGGTCACTCGGGGCAGGGCGATCTCCTCCACACAGATATCCAGGATCATCACCGGTCTCGCCTTCCGTTCCACTTCCCTTCCGGCACGGGCCAGCTCATAGAGCTTCTTCCCATCCACCTTCAGCGCAGAATACATGGGCGGCACCTGGTCGTAATCGCCCAGAAAGCTTATGACCGCCGCTCTCACCTCTTCCTCCGTCACTGCCACCGGATATTCGGCGAGCGTCACACCAGTCGTATCCTGCGTATCAGTCTCGAGGCCCAGCAAAAGCACGGCGCGGTAAGTCTTCGTCCGGTCTGCCAGCAGATCGCAGAGCTTCGTGCCGTTTCCGAGACACACGGGAAGCACGCCCTCCGCCATGGGGTCCAGCGTGCCGGTATGTCCAATTTTTTTCTGTTTTAAAATACCTCTCATTTTCGCAACAACGTCATGAGAGGTATAGCCTTTTTCTTTGTATACATTGATGATACCGTCTGCCATCTTTAAGTATCTCCATTAATTTGTACTGAGATCCGTGCGGATAAGTTGTTGACGACGTCGTGAACACTGCCGGCCATGGTACATCCCGCCGCCTTCACGTGGCCGCCGCCGCCGAAATACACGGCGATCTTACTCACATCCAGATCATTGGTGGAACGCAGGCTCACTTTATACTCGCGGCAGGCCGTCTCGTACATGAAAATCGCACACTCCACGCCCTCCGTAATCCTCAGCTGGTCGATGATTCCATCCATGTCGGCGCTGGTCACGCCGTAGAAATCCATGTCCCTCTTATGAATCACGCTGAAAATACAGCGCCCATCCAGGAAGGTAATGCTCTCCAGAAGCGCACGTCCCAGAATCTGGTTCTGAATATACGTCTTTCGGTAAAAGCTGTTGTCGATGATGTGGGGGAAATCGATTCCCTTTGCCATCATCTTTCCCGCGATCTCCATGGTCTTCGCAGAGGTGCAGTCGTATTTAAACACCCCTGTGTCGTGGATAATACCGGTGTAAATGCATTCCGCCACCGCTTTGCTTATCTTCTCTTCCTCCAGAAGGCCGAAGAGGACCTCGCAGGTGGAGCTGGCTTTCGCTTCTACGATATTCTGTCCCGCAAACCCGGTATTTGTCACGTGGTGGTCCACGCAGATACTCTTTTTGGCGCTGTTTAAGTACCGCACCGCCTCACCGAAGCGGAGCATGTCGCTGCAGTCCAGGCAGAGGCAGAGATCAAACTCCGCCTCCACTGAAAAATCGCTGCAGATACGCCCAATATTCTTTAAATAACCGAATTTTATGGATGGTTCCTCTAAAAAGACGGTCACTCGGACATCAGGATAATGTTCTTCCAGGTAGTTGTACGCTGCCAGACAGGATCCGATACAGTCTCCGTCCGGGCGGATATGGCCGATGATCGCCATCGTCTCTACATCCTCAAGCATAGTATCAAAAAAGCTCATGGAAACACCTCCTACTCTTTGATATCTTTCGTTACCTCGTCAATCAGTTTCGACATATTTACCCCATATTCGATGGACTGGTCCAGAATAAATTTGATCTCCGGAGTATTCCGTAAATTCACTCTTCTGGCCAGCTCGCGGCGGATATAGCCCTCCGCACTCTTCAGTCCTTCGATGGTTGCATTGCCGGCTTCCTCGTCACCTAAAACACTGATATATGCCTTGCAGAATTTTAAGTCCGGAGTCACAGAGACTGCAACCACCGTCGTCATGGGATGGATTCTCGGGTCCTTGATCTCCAGGCGGATAATCTCGCTCAGTTCTCTCTGAACCTCCATATTGATTCTTGTATTCTTTATACTGTTTTTACGCATGTTCTTCCTTTCGTTTTGCCGCTCCGCCTTCCGGCAGGATTCCCCGGCTTTCACTTAAGTCCTGGTAATGCAGTACCAGTGCAATGTAGTACTAGCGGGGAACCTCTACCATAGCGTAAGCTTCAATCATGTCATCTTCCTGGATGTCATTGAACTTCTCAAATACAAGACCACATTCGTAACCTGTCGCAACTTCCTTCACATCATCCTTAAATCTCTTTAAGGATGCCAGCGGGCCATCGTAAAGCTGCTCTCCTGCACGTGTAATACGTACGCTGCAGCCTCTCTGGAACTTACCGTCCATGACATAGGAACCTGCGATCGTACCGACGCCGGAAGCCTTGAATGTCTGACGCACAATGGCGTGGCCGATAACCTGCTCTTCAAAGATCGGATCCAGCATGCCCTTCATGGCCGCTTCCACATCCTCGATTGCCTGATAGATTACCTTGTACAGTCTCATATCCACTTTCTCGCGCTCTGCTATGGACTTCGCCGTCACATCCGGTCTTACGTTAAAGCCGATGATGATGGCGTTGGAAGCAGATGCCAGAGATACGTCGGATTCGTTGATGGCGCCAACGCCGCCGTGGATTACCTTTACCATAACTTCTTCATTGGACAGCTTCACAAGACTCTGCTTCACTGCTTCCACAGAACCCTGTACGTCAGCCTTGACGATGATCGGCAGTTCCTTGATATTGCCGGCCTTGATCTGGCTGAACAAGTCATCCAGTGATAACTTAGCTTTTGTATCTTCCAGTAATTTATTCTTGCCTTCAGAGATAAATGTCTCTGCGAAGTTTCTCGCTTCCTTCTCGTTTACAGTTCCTACCAGTACCTCGCCTGCGTTTGGAACGTCGTTCAGTCCCAGGATTTCCACAGGAGTGGATGGACCGGCCTCTTTGACTCTGCGGCCCTTGTCATCCATCATGGCGCGGACTTTTCCGTAGCAGGAACCTGCGGCAACGGTATCTCCTACATGGAGAACACCCTTCTGTACCAGAACGGTGGCAACCGGGCCTTTTCCCTTGTCGAGCTCTGCCTCGATGATTAAACCTCTGGCAGTTCTGTTCGGATTGGCCTTCAGCTCCTTCACCTCCGCAGTTAAAAGGATCATCTCCAGAAGCTCCGGAATCCCTTCCTTGGAGTGAGCAGATACCGGTACGAAAACCGTGCTGCCGCCCCAGTCTTCCGGAATCAGTTCGTATTCGGATAATTCCTGTTTTACTTTGTCAACATTTGCACTCGGCTTATCGATCTTATTGATTGCCACAATAATCTCTACGCCTGCCGCCTTCGCATGGTTGATCGCCTCCACGGTCTGCGGCATCACGCCGTCGTCCGCTGCGACTACCAGAATTGCGATATCTGTGGACTGAGCGCCTCTCATACGCATGGCCGTAAATGCCTCGTGGCCTGGTGTGTCTAAGAAGGTGATCTTCTGTCCGTTAATTTCCACCATGTAGGCGCCGATATGCTGTGTGATACCACCGGCCTCTCTGGAGGTAACATTTGTCTGACGAATCGCATCAAGAAGAGAGGTTTTACCGTGGTCTACGTGGCCCATAACGCATACGACCGGCGGTCTGGCAACCATATCCGCCTCGTTCTCCTCATCCTCTTTTAAGAGCTCTTCGATGACATCCACTTTTACTTCTTTTTCGCAGAGAACTTCGTATTCCATAGCGATCTCTTCCGCCTGATCGAAGTCGATCTCCTGGTTCAGGGTTACAATCTTGCCCTGCAGGAACAGCTTTTTAACGATTGCTGACGGCTGAAGCTTCATCTTCTCCGCTAATTCCTTTATTGTCAGGATCTCAGGAAGAATGATCGTCTTAACGACCTCTACCTTAGGCTCTTCATGTGCCGGCGGCTGGATCGGCGCTTTAAACTTGCCGCCTTTGCCCAGATTCTTCTTTGCGTCGTCGTCCTTGTCTCTCTTGTCGAATCTATCGTTCTTATAGGCGTTTTTATTGCCTCTGTTGCTCGTTGGTTTTGCCTGGATCGGTGTATCAAAGGATTTTGCTCCGCCGTCTCTGCCCGTTCCCGGACGTCCGCCCGGTCCCTGCGGTCTGCCTCCGCGATTATCGCGGTTGCCCTGATAGCCTCCCTGGCCCTGCGGTCTTCCATCACGGTTGCCCTGATAGCCTCCCTGGCCCTGCGGTCTTCCGTCTCGGTTGCCCTGATAGCCTCCCTGGCCCTGCGGTCTTCCGTCTCGGTTGCCCTGATAGCCTCCCTGGCCCTGCGGTCTTCCGTCTCGGTTGCCCTGGTAACCTCCCTGGCCCTGCGGTCTTCCGTCTCGATTGCCCTGGTAGCCTCCCTGGCCCTGCGGCCTTCCGTCACGATTGCCCTGGTAGCCCTGGCCCTGCGGTCTTCCGTCACGGTTTCCCTGGTAGCCCTGGCCCTGCGGTCTTCCGTCACGGTTTCCCTGGTAGCCCTGGCCCTGCGGTCTTCCGTCACGGTTTCCCTGGTAGCCCTGACCCTGCGGTCTTGCAGATGAATTCTGGTCGGAACGCGCGTCGGTCTGCTGCGGCTGTGCCTGCGGTGACTGGCCTGCGGGTGCCTGTGTCGGCGGAGCCTGAGTCGGCTGAACCGGCGCTGTCTGGCTCTGCGGTGCCTGCTGCGTATTTGCTGTGTTATCTGCAGCTTCACGCGGCTGGACACTCTGACCGGATACCGTGGTGTTTCCAGCGGTTCTCTGCTCATAGCTGCCGCCCTGATTCTGCGGTCTTCCATCACGGCTTCCCTGATAGCCCTGGCCCTGCGGTCTTCCGTCGCGGTTTCCCTGATAGCCCTGGCCCTGTGGTCTTCCGTCGCGGTTTCCCTGCCCCTGCGGTCTTCCATCGCGGTTTCCCTGGCCCTGCGGACGCTGCGGCTTCATCTGCGCGTTCTGTGGACGGAAAACTGCTGCTATTTTCTTCTTGTGCGGCTCACCCGCGCCTGCTTCAGTTCTGGCTGAGTCATCACCCGCCGGCTTCTCGGACGCCGGTGTGTTCTGCCTTCCTTCGCTGCTTTTTCCAGCTCCGCCCATCGCTTTTCTCACGATAGACGCCTGGTCATCCGATATATTGGATGAACTCTTTAAATTTATATCGTGCTTTTCCAGGATATCCAGTATCTCTTTACTGCTGTCTTTTCCCAGTTCTTTTGCCAGATCATATACTCTCATACTTACTACCTCCATTTGTATTCAATAGTTTCACGACTGCTTTTGCGAACCCCGCGTCCAGAATGACAAGGGAAGCTCTCATTTCCTTTCCCATTGCATGACCGATCTCGCTCTTTTTACCGAAAAAGTAGATTGGAACTTCATAGTAAGTACACATATTGGTGAACATTTTTCTGGTGTTGTCAGATGCTTCCTCCGACACGATCACCAGGAATGCCTTTCCACTCTTCACGGATTTCTCCGTCATAAATTCTCCGCTTGCAGTCTTCCCGGCCTTTGTAGCCAGACCAATCAGATTAAGAACTTTCTGTCTGTCATCCAAGCTGCTCCATCTCCTTTTCCAACGTTTCGTATACTTCCTTTGGAATCGCCGTCTTAAAGGAGCGTTCCAGACCCTTGTTCTTAACTGCTTTCTTAAAACAGTCCATGGAGGGACACAGATATGCGCCGCGCCCGTTCTTCCGTCCGGTCGCATCCAGCACAATCTCGTCCTCCGCCGTCTTAAGCACACGAATCATCTCTTTTTTACTTTTCATCTCACCACAGCCGATACACTGTCTGAGCGGTATCTTCTTTGTACTCACGTTTCAATCACTTCCCGTTTTATTTTTCCTGGCTGTCTTCCTCTAAGCTGTCTTCCTCTAAGCCGCCGTCCTGGTAATCTTCCTGATCGTCTTCCTGGTAATCCTCCTGGTATTCTGTGTCTCCATCTTCCTGATAATCGCTTTCGTAATCCTCGTAACCTCCGTCTTCCTGATAATCCAGACCCAGCTCTTCGAATAATCCCATCTCTCTGGCCTGCGTCTCACTCTTGATATCAATCTTATATCCTGTCAGCCTTGCTGCCAGTCTCGCGTTCTGGCCTTCTTTACCGATTGCCAGGGAAAGCTGGTAATCCGGTACGATAACCTGAGCTTCCTTTGAATCCTCGTCAGCCACCACGCAGATAACCTTTGCCGGGCTTAATGCATTCTCAATTAAGTATGCCGGGTTGTCGTCCCAGTTGATGATGTCGATCTTTTCGCCGCGAAGTTCATTCACGATGGCATTCACCCTCGCGCCGTTCAAGCCGACACATGCGCCTACCGGATCCACATTCTGGTCGTTGGATTTAACGGCAATCTTCGTTCTGGAGCCTGCCTCTCTGGCAATGGCTTTCATCTCAACCGTTCCGTCTTTTACCTCTGCCACTTCTGATTCAAATAAGCGTTTTACCAAATCCGGATGGGTTCTCGATACGGAAATCCTCGGTCCCTTCGGAGTATCCTTTACCTCCAGAACGTACACCTTGATTCTCTCCGTGGCCTTGAATACCTCGCCCTTCACCATCTCCGCCTCATTTAAAATGGCATCGACCTTACCTAAGTTAATGCTGACATTCTTCCCTAAATATCTCTGTACAATACCGGTAACCACTTCCTTCTCCTGGCAGTACCAGTCGTTATACAGGGCTTTTCTTCCTTCCTCACGGATCTTCTGGAGGATCACATTCTTCGCATTCTGTGTGGCAATACGTCCAAACTTCTTGGAATCGATCGGACACTGTACGATATCTCCCACGTCATATTTCGGATCCGTCATCTTGGCTTCCGCGAGGCTGATCTGAAGCAGCGGGTCTTCCACTTCCTCCACAACTTCCTTCTCCGCGTAAACGGAAAAGTCGCATGTATCGCGGTTCATGCTCACCTTGACATTGTCTGCCTTGCCAAAGTGGTTCTTGCACGCCGTAAGAAGAGAATTCTCGATCGCCTCCAGCAGGGTATCTTTGCTGATATTATTCTCTTTTTCCAGAATATTCAGTGCTTCTAACAGTTCCTTATTCATTTTTTTATCCTCCTACTCTCATCCATCATACTGTTTAGAAATCAAATGCCAGCCGGATTAATGCGATCTCCGGGCGGTTAAATACAAGCTCGGTCCCGTCTTCCACCGTGACAGTCACGGTATTTTTATCATATGCTTTTAAAGTACCCGTATAATCCTTCTGTTTATTCATCGGTTTGTACAATTTAATATCCACATCTTCTCCGATGCTTCTGTCGAAGTCCTTATCTTTCTTAAGCGGCCTTCCCAGCCCCGGTGAACTCACTTCCAGAATATAGCTGTCCTCGATAAAATCCTTCTCGTCCAGCCATTCTCCCAGCCTTCTGCTGACGACCTCACAGTCATCAACCGTAATTCCGCCTTCTTTATCTATATAAGCACGCAGATACCAGTTTCCCGCCTCTTTTACATATTCCACATCAACCAGTTCAAAATGATATTCTTCCATCAATGGAAGCAGATAGTCTTCCGTTTTCTTTTCATAGGTCTCTTTTTTTGTCATGTTCTTCCCACCTTTCTGCACAAAATTGAAAGAGTGGACTCTCGCCCACTCTTTATCAGTCATCTATCATGTTATCGGTACGATTATAGCACTGTTTTCCAGCCATTGCAAGGTCTTTTTTAACTTTCCCCGTAAAACCGGCGTATTTATGCCATTTCCGCCTCATTTTGCGTCCGCTGTGTGCAATTTTTTCTTCCTATATTAATATTAATCACTCCGCAGCGCATCGATAGGATTTAAACCTGCTGCCCGCCTCGCCGGCATATACCCAAAGACCAGGCCGATCGCCGCGGAAACTCCAAAGGAAACGAGAACAGCCGGGAGTGTGGCGGACGCCTTCATATGCATCAGACTCCCCGCGGCCGGAGTGATCACGCACCCCAGTGCGATGCCCACCAGACCTCCGATGGAGCTGGTGACCGCCGCCTCAATGACAAACTGCTGAAGAATGACGGATTTTTTCGCTCCCAGGGATTTTCTGATTCCGATTTCCCGCGTCCGCTCCGTCACCGATACCAGCATGATGTTCATCACGCCGACGCCTGCCACCAGAAGGGAAATCCCCGCGATTCCTCCAAGTGCGGCGGACATCATGGACATGGTGGACTCCATGGATTTTAACATCTCGCTCATGGAACCGATATAGAAATAGTCCGGCGATTTATACTGCCCCTGAAGAAATACGGTCAGAAGGATTCTGGCCGCTGCAATCTCTTCCACCTTATCCACCGTTACGATATACTCGGAGACATCGGCATTCTGATTCATTAAGAGCGCCGTGGTATATGGAAGAAGAGCACGGTCATCCGGACCGCCCTGCTTTAGCTCGTCTTTGTCCCGGCGCTGCAGCACGCCCACCACCTTGACCACATTTCCGTCAAACCGCACGCTCTCCCCTACCGCCGCCTCAGCGCTTCCAAACAGGCGCGTGGCGGTGAAGTACCCCAGCACACAGACCGGCTGTCTCGACGCGATATCCGAATACTGGATATACCGGCCCGCCTCCAGTTTTTTCGCGTCAATGCCGTAAAACTGCTCGCTGACGCCGGAAATCCTGGTTTTCGTCAGCTTATCAGTCTTATGCTTGATCGTCGCCTTCACAGGGACCTGCGGAGATATCTCTTTATAATATGCCCTGTTTTTATTGTAAAACGCATATAAGTCCTGGGGGGAGACTGACCTGGTAGGTGTATTGGTCAGTTGTACCTGAAGCTGATTGGTCCCCATGTCTGAGAAGCTGGCTCTGATGTAGTTCATCTGTCCTTCCACCAGCCCCACCAGAATGATGACCGAAGCAACCCCAATGATGATTCCCAGCATGGTCAGGAAGGAACGCATCTTGTTGCTCAGAATATTTTTGATTGCCATCTTAAATGACTGCCGCATAGTCGTTCACATCCCCATCAAAATTAATCCTGCCGTCGTGAATCCGGATCACCCGCTTTGCCTCCAGGGCAATGGAGTTGTCGTGGGTAATCATCACGATGGTATTTCCTTCTTCGTTCAGCTGCTTTAAAAAGTCAAGAACTTCCCGGCTCGTTCTGGAATCCAGGGCTCCGGTCGGCTCATCGGCCAGGATCAGGGAGGGACTGCCCGCCAGCGCCCTGGCGATAGAGACACGCTGCTGCTGGCCTCCGGACAGCTGGCCCGGCAGATTCTTATACTTATCCGCCAGCCCCACCCGTTTCAGTGACGCCATGGCCCGCTCCCTCCGCTCTTCTCCGTCAATTCCGGCGTAGATGAGCGGCAGCTCCACATTTTCCAGAAGCGTGCTGCGCGTCAGCAGATTGTACTGCTGAAAGATGAAGCCGATCAGGCGGTTGCGGATATCTGCCAGCTGGTTGTCTGTCATCTCCCCAACGTTCTCGCCTTCCAGATGGTACGTCCCGCTGGTGGGCACATCCAGCGCTCCGATAATGTTCATCAGCGTGGATTTTCCGCTTCCCGACTTTCCCACAATGGCTGTCATCTCTCCCTTTTCGATCGAGAGGGAAATGCCGTCGTTGGCCCGCACCTCCTCATCCCCCATTTCGTATATTTTATAGATATCCTGTAAATCAATCAAAGGGCCCATAGCCGTTCCTCCTTTCCTGTTATGGCTCTAACGCCATTTCTTCTCCCATATATTCGCTGCCTGGAGCACTGTCGAAGCCCTGAACCAGGTAGACCTCATCCCCCTCTGAAAGACCCGATGTGACCTCCACCTGCTCGTCGTTCATGATTCCCGTTTCCACCTTCACCTCTCTGAATCCGGTGGGCACCTCCCCCTTCGCCTCCTTCACCGAGGGATCCTTTACATAGACCACATTTCCCCTCATCAGGCTGGCGGCCGGGATGACCAGCGCATTCTTCGATTCCTCCAGAAGGATCTTTCCGTTGACGTTCATTCCCGGCAGAAGTCCCTTCGGGTCCTTCACCGTTACGGAGACGGGGTACGTGGTAATTCCGTTGTTATTGGTGCTTTCCAGGCTCACATTTTCCACAATCCCCTGGAAGGCCGCATCGCCGGCCGCCTCCGCCGTGATTTCCACCGTCTGTCCCGCCTTCACCTTCGATACATCCAGCTCGTCGATGGACATGGAAAATGTGATGGAGGAGAGGTCGTAAATCACCGCCATCGCCCCGTCGCCGCTTGTCTTGCTGGTGATCTTGTCACCGGCCTTCATGTTCTTGCGGATGACGGTTCCCGATATGGGCGCCGTGATGGTGTAGTTATTCATGCTGTTCTTCGTGCTCTCGATCTTATTATTGGCGGAATCCATGGCATCCTTCGCGCTGTCCAGCTTCTCCCGGAAGCTTCTCATCAGCTTATCCGCCGATTCCCGGTCGAAACGGAAGATGGGAGTCCCCTTTGCCGCGTAATCGCCCTCTAAGACGAGGAGCTGTTCCACAGTCACGCTGTCCGGCAAATCCGCACTCAGTATCGTCTCGACTACCGGGCTGAAGGTTCCTTCCAGGCTGCTGCTGTAATCGCCCACCGTCGCGGCCGCCGACTGTTCCGTGGTTAAACCGCCCGGATTGGCCGCCTCAATAGTCACATAGCGCACAATCCGGCCGCCTGTCAGCGTCTCATCCTTTGCGCTGACTGCGGTCACGGTTCCCGGTATCTGTTCTCCCGTGGAAGACAGAGTGGCAAGGGCCGCACTTCCCGCTCCGATGGCCGCCGCTTCCGCGGAAAGGAAGGGAACCTTCAGCCGCATGACGGAATCGTCCGCAATATCCGCAATCTTCGTTCCGCTGGTCACCGTCTCGCCTGCTTTTATGTAGATCTTTTTGATATATCCGCTGTCTCCGGAGCGGAAAACACCGTCGTTAAACCGGCCCTGGGCTCTGGAATAGTCCTTCTGGGCGTCTTCCAGATTCCTCGCCGCTCTTTCCACGGAGTTCTGCGCGGACTTCATCTCCTCTTCCATGTTGCTCACATCGATCCGGTAAAGCACCTGTCCCTTTTCCACCTGATCCCCCACCTCGAAATCGGCGCTGGTGATCTCGCCCTCCACCAGCGAGGATACCTGATAGGAATTCCTCGGCTTCAGCACTCCCGAGGAGGAGAGTCTGGAGCTGATGTCCTGCCGCGTCACCGGCGCGGTCATCGCCTCAGTCCCCTTTCCCGCCCCGGCGCTCCGCCCATGATTCCTTAAGGCCGCGGTTCCCGCCGCTGCCAAAAGCGCAAACGCCGCTGCCACAATGATTACCGTTTTCTTCTTTTTCCTGTTTTTCATGGCCGTTCTCCTGTCAGTCTTCTAAATAATCCAATACCGTGTACGTTTCTGTTCCGTCCTCTTTCACAGTCTTTTCATAGACCAGCGTGACCGTATCCCCGACCCGGACGTTCCCGTACATGGAGAACGCAAACTGCATCTCCGAACTGGTAAGCAGATACTGCTCCCCGCTTTCCTCCAGCATCACGGCGCTGGGTGACATCACGTCCACGGAGGTATAATAGATGTTGGAGACCGTTCCACGGACGATTCCGCGCCTGCTGTCCGACGAATCCTCCGTGTAGGCCCAGATGCTCTTTGATCCCGGGTGATAGTAAAGCAGCACCGCGCCGCCGCTCTCCACTGCGTCTTTCAGTGCCGAGACCGTGGAGGACTCGCCGTTGATAAACACATTGGCCTTATCCAGCTTAAATGGAATATAGCTGGATAAGCTTCTCTTACTGCGAACCAGTTTGGGGCCCTTCAAACCGTTGTCCGCCATCTTTAAAGGATTGATCTCTCCATCGGAGGTCAGTTCGCATCCGAACAGTTTGCCGTAAATATCGCCGCCGTCTTTCGGCTTTGTCTTTAACAGATTATAAAACAGGTTGATACAGTCCCCTCTCGCCAGCAGCTCTGCCGCTTCCCGGTTCACGTTCTCGTCAAGCTTCAAAAAGCGGTACTGGGAGATCCTTCCTCCCGCTTGGCTGCCAGCAAAATCTTCATCCTTATACCCCAGCAGTGCCAGAATGCCTCTGACCGCGTCCTGAAGTGTGACGTTCTGGTCCGGTTTAAACATGCCTCCCAGATAGCCCGTCATATAGCCTTTTTCCACCGCCTTTTTGATGTAGGAGGCGTAGGCGTGATCCTTTCCGACATCCGCGAAGACGGAGCTGCTGCCTTCCGGCGGCACCGAGCTGCCGTAAGGGGAGGCCAGCACCACCATCTTTGCATATTCTGCCCTGGTAACATTTTTTTCCGTGTTAGTCACGTTCATGATCCCGGCCATGCCGACTACTTTCTTTTTCAAATCCATATTAACGGCAGCCAGGGAGGTCATCGGATATACCGCTGTAACCACGATACAGGCTGCCGTCGAAGCTGCAAATAATCGTCTGTTCATCAATTGTAATCCCTCATTTCTCAGAATAAATTCATCTGCATTATAACGTGTAAGGCAGCGTTTTTCCATAATCTGAGCCTCTTATTCAGTTTTCTTCAGAATTAAAAAAGCACCGGCCGAAATGACTTTTCAGCCATTTCAGCCGGCGTTTTTTCTTTCCTCGGCGCTAAGCTTTTGGTAAAAACAGCGTCGCGGTAAACCCGTCTTCGTCTTCTGTTGTATCGAAGGAGCCTTCGTGTTCCTTCATAATCTTTCTGCACGTCTTAAGGCCGATTCCTGAACTCTCCACCAGGGCGCCATCCGTCCTTTTCCGGTTGTGGATCGTAAGCCAGGCACCTCCCTTTGTCTGCACACAGGCAATCGTAACAGGGTATTCCCTGGCAGCGTACTTCGTCAAGTTGGAAAAGAGGTTGTCCACTACCCTGCGGAATAAATCCACGGAAACGTAGTAGATCCCATCCATCTCCTCCATTTGAAAATCCACCGTAAATCCCCGGCCCTCCAGTGCAAATGCGCTCTCTCCCACCGTCTGCTGGAACAGTGCCGACCCGTCCACCGGCTCCATGGCCGGTTTTTCCTCCCTGCCGTACACAAGAAAATATTCAAACAGACGGTCTGACATCTCCTTGATCTGCATGGCCTTCTTCCGGCTGGTAGCAATGAAATGCTTCTGCTGGGCGGCGTCCTCCGTCTCCTCCTCATCCAGCAGCTCCAGATATCCCAGCAGAGACGTGAGAGGGGAGCGCAGGTCGTGAGACATGGCAGTCACCAGTTCCTGATTGGCCTGTCTGGCCTCCGCCTCCTTCTGCTCCCGCTCCAGGATTGAAATCCGCATCCGGTTGATCCCTTCAGCCAGTTCCCCCAGCTCGTCGCTTCCCCTGACGGAGACAGCGTACTCCATCTGGCCGCCCTCCAGAATCTGAAGCTCCTTCTTCAGGAGTTCGATGTAGGAAGTCTTTTTCTGTATCAGATGCAGAAATACGGTAATAAAGAGCAGGAATCCACAGATCACAGAGATCCGGTCCGCCCACTGGTAATACCGGTATTCATAGAACGGCATCAAAAGCACAGACGCCGTTCCGTCTGCAAAGGTAAAGGTATACGCGCTGTCGTCCGACACCGGCATGACCTCCGTCTCAGCCGCATCCTCTTCTGAAACGATCACATCTTCCACATCGAAGGGATACGAGGAATAGATTACACGCCCGAAACGGTAAATGACCATCGCCACATACGCCTCCCTTTCGACCCACTCGTCCAAAGGACTCAAATCGGAGAGAGCGATGTTCTTATCCTTAATATACTGCTGCAGCACTTCCTCTGTCCGCATCTTCTGCTGCACATAGGCTTCCTGAGTATTCTGCGTCCTGTCAATCCAGTCATAGGCGGTCGTATGTATTCCCATATAGAGAAGAAATGATGCCGCCATGGCGATGGCCACCGAGGCCATTAGCTCCGCCCAAAGTCTGTTTTTCCATGATATTTTCTGTTTTCTGCCGGGCCGTTTAATCAATGCGGTACCCCTTTCCCCACACATTCCGGATGCAGCGCGGATTCTGGGGATCATCCTCCAGCTTTTTTCTCAGATTCCGGATATGGACCATCACGGTGTTGTTCGACGAAAATAGAAACGGCTCATTCCAGACCGCCTCATAAATGTCCTGTGTGGTATACGTCTTCTTTCGATTCTCTGCCAGAAGGAGCAGGATTCGGTACTCGATATCGGTCAGCAGAACCCGTTCCCCGTTCTTGTTGACCTCCTCCGTATCTGCGAAGATTTCCAGCCCCGGCAGGCTGATAACCTCTCTCTCCGTTCCTTTCTTTCCTTTATATACACAGTAGCGGCGCAGCATGGCATTGACTCTGGCCTTTAACTCCACACTGGAAAATGGCTTCACCAGATAGTCGTCTCCTCCTGCCGCAAATCCCTCTTCCTTGTCCCGGTCCTTGGATTTGGCCGTCAGAAACAGGATGGGGGCCGATGATTTCTTTCTGATCTCCCCGCACGCCTCCACACCGGAGCATCCCGGCATCATCACGTCCAGAATGATTAAATCAATCGTGTGATCCGCCTTTTCAACCGCCTCGATTCCATTGACGGCCTCCACCACCTCATAGCCCTCTCTCGTCAGTAATATTCTTACAACCTCTCTTATCTCAGGATCGTCGTCTGCAAATAGTATTTTCTTCATCACGGCACCTCCGAGGTAATTATAACCCGGCTGTCTTTTATTTTCCATTACCCGGACGTATCCTTAAGCATTCTTAAGAAAGCAGTATAAAATCTGTCAGGAATCCCCGCGGGACGGGTAACGTTACGCGGGGATTGGGGGATTGATTTTGCTATTTTGGTTTTGCTATTCTGGTTTTGCTATTCTGTTACCTGCTTTCTGTGATCCAGGCTCCTGTATTGTCCAAACGGTATCCATCCGGTGTTACCGTGTCTGCCAGCATGCGGCCGTCTTCATCCAGATAGTACCATTGCTCTCCAGCCTTGATCCAGCCGGTTGCCAGGGCCCCGGACTGGGGCATGAAATAGTACCACGAGCCGCCGATATACTTCCAGTCTTCCGCCATCATTCCGTTTTCACCGACCCAGTACCACTGCTTTCCTTTGTAAATCCACTCCGACTGGTAAGGCGTTCCATCCGGGTGACAGAAGCTCCATCCGCGCTCCGATTTTGTCCAGCTTCCTGTCGATTCCGGAATGGAATTTGATGAATTTTTCCCGGTCTCTGAGGTGGTGGTGGAATCGTTGTCAGAGGAGGGAGGGGCTGGGGGGCTGGGGTTGTCCGGATTATCTGGGTTGCTTGGATTATCCGGGTTGCTTGGATTGTCCGGGTTACCTGGACTGTCCGGGTTGCTTGGATTATCCGGGTTGCCTGGGTTATCTGGTTTATCCGGGTTGCTTGGATTATCCGGGTTGTCTGGATTATCCGGGTTATCTGGACTGTCCGGGTTGCTTGGATTATCCGGGTTATCTGGGTTATCTGGATTGTCCGGGTTGTCTGGATTATCCGGGTTGTCTGGATTATCCGGGTTGTCCGGGTTATCTGGATTGTCCGGGTTGTCCGGATAACCCGGCGTCTTTCCGCCGAACTCCATCGCTCCGATATCCGGCCGCTGCCCGGCAAGGTTCTCATTTTCAAAGAAATCCCTGTTATATTCCACGCCGTCTATCTTCGGAAAATTCGTCCCCACCACATAGTCAATACTTCTGCCGCTCTTGGCTTCCTCGTATAGTTCCCTCGGAGAATACTCTCTTCCATCTACCGGTTCTCCGCCTCCGAAATACATCAGCGCTTCTTCCATCGTCACACCGGCGTCAATCAGCATGGAACCTTCGGTCAGCTGATAGCCGTCCAGTTTGCCTGAACTTCCAGTCACAGGCTGCTGCGTTTGATTGATTTCCGGCGCAGTGCCCGGGGCCTTCATCCCGGCCGCATCGGCTTTTATTGCCTTGGAATCTCCGGACGGTGCCTCCATTCCTCCGATATAAGCGTTGTTATACAGTTTTAAATGGTCTTTCAGTTTCGCCGTATCTCCGCTTTCTCCATAGAATACCTGTCCCTCCGGATATTGGAAGACATTGTTGAACGCATAGATTTCATTCACGCCCAAACCGGCGCCTGTGTTGGACAGATAGAAAACGCCTTTAGGTATGGTGCGGTCCGAGTAAATGGTGTTCTGGTAGATCATCGTTCCATTCGGACATCCCTGGGCAAACTCGAAGGCCTTGTCCCTGTCATTCTGGCTGATATTGTAACGGATTGTAGCCCCCGTGTGGGGATAACCTCCCATGATCAGCATAAAACCGCCTTCATTATTATGGCTGTAATTGTACTGCATGATAGAATTGGAGGAGGCGTGATCGCAGTCCAGCCCCTGGCCGTCCTGTACACTGTGCGTATCATAGGCTTCATTATACTGAATCACCGTATTAGCCGCCTCAAATGGCCAGATTCCTACATTATAGCCCGTGTTCTGGTAACGGCAGTCGCGCACCAGATTGTGTTCAATCAGGGCCCCATCGGTATCCCGCACTGTAATTCCGTCGCCGCCGATCTTTTCCATATAATTGTTTCTCACCACCACATTGGTGGAAGGATACCAGTTCACCGGAACTCCCGGAGAATTCTTCTCCCACTGGTTACACCAGGAAGAGCTGACAAGCTTGATTCCCGATCTGTCCACACGTTCAAAGGTACAGCCGGCGATCAGCACATCGTCGTATCTGCTCGGAACTCCGGTCAGCTTTCCGCCCCGGATATCCGCCTGTACATCGAAGAAAATACCTCCGTTCCATTTAAGGTTAATATTGCCGTTGATATCGTGAATGTAGCAGTCCGTAATCGATATACCGGACGCCGTTCCGAAATCCTTGATGGACACGTTTACAGCCCTCAGAGCCTTTGACCGGTTATTGCTGTTGTTTAGCCCGAAATCAGTCTGATATCCGGCAGAGAGGTTGGTAATTTCCAAATCAGATATGGTTATGTACTCCTGATTAAACAGAGAGATTACATTTTCCACCACTCCTCCTCCGTCAAGGCGTGGCAGCTCTCCCTCACCATAAGCGCCAATTATAATCGGCGCCGCTTCGCTGCCCATGCCGTTAAATACCAGCTGCTGCTCCCGGAACACGCTGCCGCGTTTTAAAAGGATCTGGTCACCGGGAACAAAGGTGCCGTACTGTTTCATTTTTCCGAGGGTTTTCCATGCTTCCGCTTCAGAAATTCCTGCAGCGGTATCATCTCCCGTTTCCGAATCAATATAGAAGGTCTGCGGATTCCTTAACGTATCTTCTTCAAACACCGCCATAATTCTCAGAGTCTGGTAATCCCCGGCCGGCACGGTAAGCGTATCACCAATCACCCCGACCTCCGGGGCCCCCTCTACCTGATACTCCTTCAGACGATACCCCGCCTTGGCCACAGAAGACAGCGTAATCTGCTCTCCCTCCGAGGCTTCACTCACATTTGCAGATGCCGCTCCTGTTTTATATGCAGAATCCACCTCACCCTGGTAAACGGAAACCACTTCCACATCTTTTTTCTGAAGAATCCGTTCAATCATCAGGTTGTCAAAAATCACCGGTGCTCCGGCGCTCATATTAAACAGTCCCGCTCCGGGAGCCATGCCTGACCATTCGCCACTGTTATCTTCCAACACCATTTTTTCTGTTCCGTCAATTAGAAGTACGGCTTTCCCGTCATTTACCTCGATCTCCACATGGGAAAATGCACTGGTCAGCTGAAATGCACATTTCTTCAATTCATCGTTCTTACCGTCCTGAAACCTTCGGAACATGGCGCTTCCCTGGGAATTTACCGCCAATACATAACGTTCATCAAACGCTTTTCCATTTCCTGCAAAGGCGATCTGGAGAGTTCCGTTGTTGGCTCCGGCCCTGCGTACATCCACGGAAATCCGGTAGCCGTCGCCTTTCGCCAGCTGATCGAACACGCCTGGATCCACCAGAACACAGTTGGCTTCTCCAGCCTGAGCATCCAGAATCAGTTCCTCATCTGTGATTTTTGCGCGATCTGCGTCTTTGATGAAACCATACTGCCCGTCTTCATTCAGCGCCGCTCCGAAGTCATCGAAGAAAATCTCGTCTTTTCCCGGCTCCCGTGTCTTAAAATAGGCAGCAACCGTCACATTTCCAAACTTTTCATTTAACTGGAACTTGTGGTTAATAATGGGCATCAGCCCGTCCGTCGGTGTCCCATCCTGTCCCCAGGATGCGTAATGATCAAATACATACCCGTGTTTCGCTTTTGCCTGCAGTGTGATCGTATCCCCTGAGTAGCCGGTCTGCCGGTCCGCTGTCAGCGTTCCGCCGCGGGTTGTTCCAGCCGGGTCATCCACTCCGTCGGTCACTGTTTTTAGAGTGACGGTATACTCTTCTCCCTGCGGCGCTTCATCTGTGGAAACCACGAGATTGTCCACAGCGAAATCCTGGGCCGGATACTGGCCCGCGATTACGATATAGCCCTGCTCCATTTCCGCAATTTCATCATTCTCCGCTGTAATGATTTCCTCACCGTCCAGGTATGCGGTAATCTTTCCTCCGCTTACTTTTATGGCAAGCTGGTACTTTCCCTGACTTAAGGCCGGAAAATGAACAGAATTATATACGGTTCCTCCATTTTTCTCCAGGTACACCAGGTTCCTCGGGAAATCAAAACGCAGCTGCAGCCGGTCCCCGTCATAGCCTTCCGCCGCCTTAAATCCGAATTTCGCATTGCAGTTCGTATTTCCGCCTCCGATCATCAAATCCGCTTCCAACAGAAAATCGTTCGCCGGGATCTTCATCTTCGACCCCATACGGTTATTGGGCCCGCCACCCTTTATCACACCCTGCCCTCCGGTGAAAGTTACCACGGCCGTGTTATTGACGTTCCAGCCATCACCGTTGTCAAACGTCTCTTCCATCAGAATTCGGGAAAGCGTCATGGCCTCCGCCCTCATGGCTGTTGACGGGGTGGCCTTCTCTGCCTCTGACGGAGTGGCTTCTCCCGCTTCTGACGGAGTGGCTTTTCCCGCTTCTGACGGAGTGGCTTTTCCGTCCTTAAGACGCTCTGTTACAACTGCCGCCCTGGCCGTCATGCGCCCTGGAAATCCAGCGGCGCCTGTACCGCCCGGCAGTCCCCCGGTGATCAGCACTGCACTGAGCAGTGCGCAGCAAACTCTTCTCCCTGTATACCTCATATCCATCCTCCTGCTATTCATTTTTGCCTCCGGTCACTGACTTTGCAGTCCGCAATCCGCTTTGTCAATTCCTGTTCAAACCGTTCCGCGGCGTACTGATCCGCAACCGCTCCTGCCACTTCCTCAAATGGAATGACTCTTCCCTTTTCTCTCCTGACACAATGTAACAGCTTGTCTTCCCCATTTTTTCCAGTCCAGCGATACTGTCCTCCTTCCTCCAACTGCAGCAGATGTTCTGCCAGTTTTTCATCCGATTCCGATAGCCCACGCATACTTTCTGCCTCCAGAACCACATTTCCTTCGTATATGGTGCGTCCCTCCTGCCGAATGGTATATTCTGCTTCGATCGTGTCCACGTCCATATAATTTTCCTGATGAGTTTCGTAATAGCGGATCAGCTCAGATGAATCCGTTTCCTCCAGAATGCGGGTGCGCAGCATCCGTTCCCGCTCCCCCGTAAGTCTGCGGTAATACTGAAGCGGCGTATATTCAACCGGGCCATACAGGACCCCGCCTTCAGACTGAAGCTTCTTTCTCTCTCTATTTTCATTTTCCAATGACTGTATCAAATCATCATAGGAAAACTCATCAGCCATACCTCCTTCTGCCGCCCAGCTCCATATTTCCCTGGACCGCACGGTGCGCTCCAGACTGCCGTCATGGAAAGCCAGCTCCTCTTCGGATACCGGATCGCCATTTACGGTAAGCGGTGCCTTTTCTTCGTTTAACTGCTTTGCTAAAATAAATATCATAACCACTGCGGCAAAGACTGCCAGGCATGTTCTTCTTTTAAACAAGGCATCCCCCCCTTTTTCTTTTTCATTTTAATTAATTATTTTTTATAATTATTATAAAGAAGAGGATATAAAATTGATATTGCCTATTTTCCTAATATTTCAAGTGTATTTTTGTATATTTTGAACAATTATTTTGTTATTTCAGTAGTACCTATAATTATATTTTAAAACCAATATAGGCGTTTTCATTTTATTTATTTTGATGTTTCTCACTTTTTTTAAGTTTTTTATATCTTTTTTAGTGTTATTTGCTTATTATTTCAAATTATCTATTTCATCTTTTTTGCTCTGATCCTTTTTGGCCCCGCTTCCAAACTTCTGTTCCGTACTTGCAACTTCCCGGACTTTGTACATATCATAACACTATATCAGATAAATCTGTTATACAAGGAGGACCCATGAAGCCAAAACTGGAAGTTTGTGGGGTCAGCTACTCCTATCATTCCCTCGAGGGTGAGACTCTGGCCCTTTCCAATATATCATTTACGGTAGATAACGGGGAATTCATTGCCATCGTCGGGCCATCCGGCTGTGGTAAATCCACCCTGCTGTCCATGTTATCCGGTCTTATCGAACCGGATGAAGGAGAAATTATCATTGACGGAGTCCCGCGTACAAATTCCGGTGCGGGCATCGGATATATGCTGCAGCGGGACCATTTATTCGAATGGCGTACCATCTTAAGCAACGCCGAATTAGGGCTGGAAATTCAGAAGAAACTGAACGACAGTTCCAAAAAGAAATTACATGAGATGTTAAATACTTACGGACTTGAGGCCTTTAAAAACGCCCGTCCGTCTGAGCTGTCCGGAGGTATGAGGCAGCGTGCGGCTCTCGTCCGTACACTGGCCCTGGAACCGGACCTTCTTTTATTAGACGAACCATTTTCCGCTCTGGATTACCAGACGAGACTGGCCGTCTGCGATGATATCAGTTCGATCATAAAAAGTACCCATAAGACAGCCATTCTGATCACTCATGACTTATCGGAGGCCATCAGTGTCGCCGACAGGGTCATCATTCTGACAAGCAGGCCGGGAAGAATGAAGGGCATCGTCCCTGTTTCCTTTGGAGAGGGCTATGTAAGGCCGTTGGAACGCCGGAATACTCCGGAATTCTCCACTTATTTTAATCAGGTATGGAAGGAGCTGCAGACCCATGATTGAGACACATCCAACTCTGGCACAACAGGAATTCATCGCCAAAGAAATGCTACACCGCCGGAATGTCCGGATTCTGCGCATCATGCTGCTGGTGCTCCTTCTCGCTCTGTGGGAACTGTGCGCAAGACTCGGCATTATCAATGACTTCATCTTCAGTTCTCCCTCCAGAATGACCATTTGTTTTATAGGCATGGTGAAGGATGGCACAATCTTTCTCCATACCGGCGTCACAGTTATGGAAACACTGGTAAGCTTTGCTCTCGTCGTCGTGGTCGGTCTTGCGACCGCGATTCTGTTATGGTCCAGCCGCAGTGTATCCGAGGTTTTAGAGCCTTATCTCGTCATGCTCAACAGCCTTCCGAAATCGGCTCTGGCCCCAATCCTGATCGTATGGCTGGGCAACAACATAAAGACTATTATCGTGGCCGCTATCTCTGTGGCCGTCTTTGGCTGTATCATGACGCTTCACACCGGTTTCATGCAGACAGACCCGGATAAGATCAAGCTCATCTATTCCCTCGGCGGAACCAAAAAAGATGTACTCACTAAGGTCCTGCTGCCCGGCTCCGTGCCTCTGATTATCAGCAATATGAAGGTAAACATCGGACTCTGCCTCGTCGGCGTTATAATCGGCGAATTTTTGGCGGCAAATAAGGGACTTGGATATTTGATCATTTATGGCAGCCAGGTCTTCAAGATGGATTTGGTAGTCATGTCGATCGTTATTCTTTGTATTGTTTCGGCAATTTTGTATCAGGGGATTACGGTGTTGGAGAAGCGAATGAAATAAAAGATAAAAATCAGGACTCAGAATCCTCTCTGTCAAAAGATGATTCTGAGTCCCTCTTCTATCGTTCTCTACACGACTGTCGTCATCGTCCCTGCTCTCGCAAAGTCGATTTCGCAGTCCAGCGGCTCCCCGTTCAGGAAACGCCCAATGTCATCAAGCACATGGCTGGTGACTACATACCGTCTGTCTGCCGTAGGCCCCGCCGCATGAGGCATTAAAAGGACTCTCTCACACTCCCGAAGCGGAGAGTCCATGGGAAGCGGCTCTGTTTCAAATACGTCAAGCGCCGCCCATACCGGTCTCTTCTGCAGTACTAAGACCAGCGCCTCCTCATCGATCAGCGCGCCGCGTGCCGTATTGACCAGCAGCGCGCCGTCTTTCATGCTGTTTAAAAGGTCTGCCCCTATGCTGTGCTTCGTCCTCGCTGTCAGACTGCTGTGAAGCGAAACGATATCACAGGTTCGGAAGATTACTTCCGCTGCCGCCGCCTCGATGCCTGCCTCAGCAAGTTCTTCCGCAGAAATATGACGGGATGAGACCATGATCCTGCATCCGAACGGCTTTAGAAATTTCACGAGATACTCCGCGATCATCCCGTATCCCACCAGCCCTACGCTGCGGCCCAAAAGGCCCCGCGTTCCGATAAGAGAAGGCCATTCACCGGCAGCCATGCGGGCCTCATACTCACCGATTCTTCTTAGGGAGCAGAGCATATAAGCGAGGACGCCTTCCGCCACACTCTCCGCGAAGACCCGGTTGCCGCTGCAGACCCGGATCCCCCTCTCAAATGCCGTGTCTCCCACCATAGGACGCACGGATCCGCCAATATGGGCGATCAGCTTCAGTTTGTCCGCATATTTCAATGTCTTCTCATGAAAAGGCGTATTCCCCCAGCCGCTGATACAGATATCGACTCCTCTCAGTTTCTCCGCCAGTTCTTCTTCACCGTACTGCTCTGCGTTTGCGTTCCATTCCACACAGCCCAGCCGCTCCAGACGTGCTCTCAGCTCTTCAGAAAAAAAGCTGTCCCGCACCTCTCCGTCTGGTATGGAGACCAGAATTTTTATTTGCTCCGATTTGTTTGCCATGGTGTCTCTCTCCTGCATATTTTTACTTTTATAATAAGGCTTGTGACCAGTACCGCTCTGCACTAGGAAGCCAGATGCTCATCCAGCTGCTTCCACAATGCATCAATAATGTTCTGAAGGCCTGCCTGGTAGCACTCTTCCGTATTGACCTTCAGCATCTCCCGCATGGAATCATAATTTCTCGTTCCATCGCTTAAAATTCCATGATACTTCGTCTTTGACACCTTTTCTGACACAGCAGTCACCTGTGCGACATAGGAGGCCAGATCCACGTCCGTCACATCAAAGGCAAAACCGCACACCGGCTGGCTGACATAGCTCTCCTCTTTCAGCTCATACCGGCGGTATTCCAGATTTTTTCCAGTCGTCAGTTCTGAGAAGGTAACATAGGATGGCGTCCATGTAAATGCATAGCCGGGAAAAGAATCCGGATAAGCACTCAGCGATCTGTAGGTGCCGTCTTCCGTCAGTTCATAATCCTTTCCCTCGATTCCCATTTCGAAAAGATCATGGTTCTCCTTTGATAAGAACAGCCAGTTTAAAAACCTCATCGTATCGTCCTTTTTTGTAGATGACTCCGGCACACAAAGGCCGTTATTGCTCATGTAATTTGTCACGATCGCGTGTTCTTCCATCTCTCTGATTCTGTCATCCCACACAAATTCTCCTTCTACCGCCTCAGGGCTGTACTTTGCCATCTGTGTAAAATTATTTTCGGCCTCATCGATTGTGCCAATATAGGATGCCGCCTCACCAGCCCAGTACGGCATCTTCTCGTCGGAGACCGTCATGGAATCCGGACTGATATATCCCTCTTTCGCCCAATCGGCGAATTTTTCGTACCGCTCCACTGTAAAATCGTAATTCCACCCCTCTGGGAAATCTTTAAATGCCTCATCCCCTGCCCCCGACGGCGCGATGGCCTGAACCGCGCCATCCTTTACATAGAAAAACAAGTCGATTCCCGCGCTGGCCACCTGCATGATTCCCGCTTCCGCGGCTCCCGGATAATAGGCGCCAGAGGTAAATAACTGCCAGAATCCACGGTTGCTGCGGACGGACACGGGGAGAATGTTCTCAGATTTGGCCTTCTCCCAGTACTGTTCCAGCTTTTCGTAGCTGTCAATCTGTCCGATTCCCCACTGATCAGCCCAGTCCTGACGGTAATGGACGACCTGAACACCGTTTCCATAGCCACGAATCAATGGGATGTAACACATTTTTCCATAGTATTTATTATTCTCCATGACCTCCGGAGCAAATGCCTTCTGTAATCCCGGATATTCCGGATTGTTAAAATATTCCGACAAATCCGCATAATAGTCATCGGCTGCCAGTACCCGCAGATTCAGCCATAAAGCGTCATAAACAAGATCGTAATCGGCTCCGCTGATAATCTCCAGATTCAGTTTTTCTTTATAGTCGGCATTTTCCACCCAGGTGAAATTGAGTTTGATATTCAAATCGTCCTTTGTCCGTCTCAGGAACTCCTCGTAGACATCATCGAAACCCTCCGGTCTGGAACCGCGAAACATGATGTTCAGAGTCACTTCGTCCGGAGTTTTTTCGTCCAATCCCCCTTTTTCCGCCCCTGATTTTTCTGAAACTGCCGATGTCTTCTCTTCTTTTTGGCTCTCCCCGTTCCCATTCTTTCCTGCGCAGCCGCCAAGCGACGCCAGCATCGCAAACGCCAGCACACAGGCCAGCAATTTTTTTCCTCTCATAAAACCTCTCCTATCCGGCAGCAAATGCTCCCTTGCACTATTTTTTCATTGCACGTAATATCTTCCGGCATAAATATTTTTGTTCTGTAAATGCAGGGTCCCCAATTAGTATAAAGCTTTGGATCCTTTAGCTCAATCGTTTCTGTTTCTATTTTATATAATTCTTTCATCTCCAGCCTTCCAAGCCCGCCGATTTCTATGAAATGCCCCTTCATCACCGGTTTTTCCCTGGTCATAAAGCTGGAGTAAGCGTCACGAGGAACGGCTTTGCAGGTATCAGTAACCGTAATTCCCCGATTTTTATCAAACTCCACCCTGCGCCGATAGCTCCCCACACTTCCACGGGGATAGCAGCCAGACAGTTCCATCTCGATTACAGCCCGTTCTTTCGTAAACTCTGTTCGTTCCGTCTTTGCCGCATACTCCGGTCCCGCCATCTGCATGACCTCCCCAAAAGTCATCACATTGTGGTATGCAGACTGCAGATACCACAGCTCATACCGCCGGTCGGAAAATGTCTGGCCAAAATAAACGGCGGGGCCCACATCGATGAGCAGCGGCTGACCATTCCGGTACACAGTTATGCTCCCCGTGTCGTTGTGATTATGGCTGTCGTCATTTCCGCCCGCTTTCACAGCCAGAAAGTATTCCTCGTCTCTGGCCAGAAAGAGCCCTATGCTTTTATAATAAATATCCCGTGTCTGAACCGGTCCCGCGGACTCGAAAGCCGAGATTTCCGCTTCCGTAAAAGCGGCCTGAAGCTTATAAAACAGATTGGTCTCCCGCTTCATCAAAAAGTCCGGATCCCGCCTGTGATCCTCCGCCGCATACTGCATCATATCAAGATTTTTTGTACGCTTTCCAAACAGATACTCCCTTACACCGGACCAGTTCAGCCGCGGCGCACAGTCCGCAAAGTTTGCATAGTAACAGTCCGCAATATGAACATCCAGTATAAAGGCCGCAATATTTTTTATTTTGGAATTTTCATAAATACTTTCCAGGTATCCGTTTGTTGCCTGATTCAGCACTTCTGCCGCACCGAAAAAACATAATCCGGCGGTGCGGTAATAGGCCGGACCTTCATCGCAGCCACCATCCTCTCCATAGCCGTCCAGAAAACAGTCAAGCCCCATAGCAGCCTTGACTGCCGCCTTTTTCCTTACTTCCGCCTCCGCTTTGGTACCTGCAAGAATCGCAATCAGCGTATTCTGAGTGCACCATGGAGTCCAGTTATTTACCCGAATCCCATTTCCGCCTGTCCATTCAAACGAATCATGAAGGTAGGGAATCGTTATTCTTCTCTGTATCTCCATGTCAATTCTCCGGCGAATCAGCACGCTTACTGCATCCAGCTCCTCCTCCAGCAAATAGGAGGTCATGGCCAGGAGCGCCCCCGTCTCACAGGCAAATAAGTCCATAACAGGCCTGGCCGGATCCGGGAGGCATTCAAAGGCCTGGCCCATTTTCCGGTTATGTGCAGGTACCTGCCAGCCGCTCTCCTCACAAACCGCCATAATTCCATTGATGATATCATCGAGAAAACGCCCCTCATACTCCGCACATTCCGCCATCACAAGATCTGCGAGAGCGCGGCGCCTGGAAAAATACAGCGCGTCAAACTCTGTCTGATTGCCGCTGCGGCAGAAGTTCATATACTTAACGGCGGGAAGGAGCGGATAAGCAAATCCAAGATACCCCTCTCCTGCTTCAATCAATGCCCTGCGGTATGCTTTCGGAACTGTTTCCCACGCCCTGCGGTCAGCTGCGGGACTGTATGGCCGGAAACAGGAAGCCTCATCGATCTCGTTTACAAGTTCTGCTATCATCGTTTTCTCATCCTTTTATGCCTGTTTCATGATAACCCACCCATCTTCCGCTTAAGGAAGACTCATAGACAGACAGAACTGCCCAGATCGAGGGATAGGCTTCCCGGGCATTCAGCCAGAATGGTTGTTGCGCTCTCATACAGCCGTAGAAATCTGCTATCAGCGCCTCATGGCTGTTGCCGTAGACCGCCTTTGCTCCATTGGTTACAGGTGCCGCTTTTATGAGAATCTCCACATCGTCTCCGGTTGTTCTCCAGAGAGAGTTTCCTCTCAGTTCCAGCCTTCCTTTTTCCATGGTTATGACGATGGTCGGCGGATAATCCTCCACATAGTTATTGCTCGTATGAAGCAGTCCGGTACAGCCATTTTTAAACTGAAACACCGCATGGGAATTGTCTTCAACTTCGATAAAATCTGCATTAAGCTCCCGTGAAATACATCCTTTTACCCGCGAAAATGGTCCGCACAGGCAATACATCAAATCAATTGTATGGACCGCCTGATTGATCAGGGATCCGCCGCCTTCCATCTCCCAGGTTCCTCTCCAGTCACCATCTGAATAATAGTTTTTATCCCGCTTCCAGCAGACGTCTGCTTTCAGCCCCAGAATCTTTCCCATTTCTCCCGACCGTACCATTCTTACACACTCCCGCGTCGCAGGATTATAGCGGTTCTGAAAGACAAACCCCAGTCTGGCATCGGCCTCAGTCTCCGCCAGAATCCGCGCATCCGCTTTCGTCACAGCCATGGGTTTTTCGCAAAGGACATATTTTCCCGCAGCCAAAGCCTCTCTGATCATCTGCGGATGAAGGAAATGGGGCGTCAGTATATGCACCGCGTCGATGTCCGGTCTCTCCAGCACCTTCCTGTAATCGGTCATAATGTCAGGAATACCGACTCCGTATTCCTGTGAACGCCTCCTGGCCCGTTCCTCATCTACATCGCAAAAAACGGCCACGCGCTCTTCCTGCCTTTTTTTCATGGCCCTCAGATGCGGTCCGCATATCCCCCCGCATCCGATCAAGGCAACTCTTACTTCCTCTTCCATCATTCCTCTTTCCTTCCTGTTTGTTCTTCTGCATGGTTTTTGCTCCACACTCCTGTTGTATCGTTTCTGTATCCCTCCCATGTGTCTTTCACAAGGGCCTCAAACCGGTCTTCTGCCTCCTGAAACAGCAGGATACGGTAACGAAGGCAAAACTCCTGATCTTTCGCCATAAAAACTTCTTTGTCACAGGCTAAAGCCGGTCCGAAAAAACCGTCGTCCCGCGCCTGCCATGCCACGGGATATCCCGGATTCCCCGGATGATCAAAAATGGCGAAGCCATGTTTACAGCCTGATACAAGGTTTCCGGCAAGACAGCACCAGGGACTGTGTTTCCACAGTATCTCTTCCTCGCTGATCCCCCCATTTCCATTGATTAAGCAGCCGCCCCCCGATAACGGCTCGAGAGCCGGATTGCCCCGCATGGCCATGAAGCCGAAGAGATTCCGGCCGATTACCGTGTCCTTTGTGGGAACCAGCCGCATTTCCACATCAACCAGTCTGCTGCTTTCATCCCCCCGATAGAAGGTAAGGCTGCGCCGTTCCTGAAGCAGCACCTCTTTCTCCTGAATCCATTCCAGTTCCTCCCGTATCTCCGCTGTCAGGGGGCCTCCTTTAAGAAGCGGAAAGTTCTTGTGCCGGATGACCCCTCTGCCATCCTCCTCCCAGAAATTCACTCCGTTTACATCACGGCATCCAAACCAAAGCCCTTTATGATGGCGGTGGCTGTCAGTGGGGTCGGCGGATCGTCCGATCGAGACTACGTTTCTTCCGTCAACGGTACACAACGGATAGAGATACCCCTGTTTTCCGTCCCCAAAATGGTATGTGGCAACCAGCTTTCCCTCCTGCCAGACGTGAAGCTCTCCATCTCTGGAAGACAGCGGACTCACTTCCATATGCCAGACCGGCGCGGGCAGCGGCCTGCTGCTCTCATCCAGCACGAGATAGTGGTAATTGAAATAGGGGGACTGCATCGCCTGCCCCGAACAAATCACGTCAAAGGTGAGGAGGTAGACTGAACGAGCCGCTAAAGGGAAAAACACGAGTTCGCCTCTGCTGTCAAACGGGACGCCAGCCCTGCAGCAAATCCTTGCTGCGGGTCCAATTGATATTCCCTGTACCTTTCTGCGCGCTCCCAATTCCTGCTGATCCGGAAAAAACTGATACGGCACGCTCTTCCCGCTTTTCTTTTCGCACAGTGCGATACTTCCTAAATCGATGACTCCTGTACCGGTCAGTTCATCCGGTAAAAAAGATGATAGATTTACCGTCAGCCGAATCGGTACCACCCACTTATCTGTCTTCACAGGCCTTTCTAATTCCAGCTGCACGGATATCTGCCGCTTATCCATGATTCTCATCCCTCTCATTTTTTTGACCCGGATATCTGTCACAACCGGGGTTATTCCAAACATATACCGTCATCTCATAAATTTCAATTTTCAAACTTACCAGTTTCGTTTTTTGTACTTTTTATACCTGGCTAAAAGGGGCATACAATGGGTATAAAATGCCTCAATCGGGTATGAAATGTGCCTTTTCCATTGAAACGGACCGCACTTTTTTGTAGAATAAGGGAAACACCTATTACAGTAGAAGGAAGGCGGCAAAATGTTCACAACATTTCGGGAAGCAACAGCAGGGTTTAAAAAAAGCAGATTTTTCAGGAAGACCTTCTTCACCTGCATTTTCGTGTCCTGTGCTCTGTTTTTTCTGTTTTTATTCTTTATCATAACGATGATCAACACCAAGTATAAAGAGAATATGACGGCTGTAAACGACAGCCAGGTTTTGAGCACTGAACGGACCATCTCCGAGATTCTGGAAGATGTCTATCTCCATACCGGAACACTGGTATCCAACAATGCCCAGGTTCTCCGGCTGCTTTACGGCCCGCCTTACGATATGAATACCAAGATCAATTCCATTGATACACTCTCGTCCGTAAAAAGCAGCAGCCGTTATATCCACTCCGTTTACTTTATCAACTTTAATGCGGACTATATTTTGACCAACCACGGCGCTTATACGACGGACACCTTTTTCGATCAGGAACTTTTGGGAATTTTGGCGGCCAGAACGCCTTCCCTCTCCCCTGTGCTCTTCAGTCCGCGGCTGGTCAACAGCTACAGCCGGTACTCGAAGGAAATCAGTGCCGGAAAAGAAGAACCGATCTGGTCTCTGATCTATTACTCCAATCAGGCGGGGGCCATGGTGATTAATATCGATGCGGAGGCACTTCCTACCGGCGGTCTCACCCTTCTGAACCGTTCCGGCCAGGTGCTGGCTTCCGGCGGCAGTCTCCCGTTTGCCTCCGAATACTCAGACCCAGAACTGCTCTCCATGATTCAGGAGAATCCGAGAAGCTCGGGCCATTTAATTCATCGGAGGGACGGCAGCCGGTATACGGTAAGTTTCTCCAGGGAATCCAGCCTCGGGCTTATAACCATCAAAGAGGTTCCCTACTCGCTGATTGATACCACCAATGGCCTTCTGACCGTGACCTTCTTTGTGTCGCTTGCGTATCTGGCTGCATGCCTCGTAATCTCCTGCATGGCCAGCATCATTTTATACCGCCCAATCGACACCCTGACGCATTCGGTTATCAGTGCGCTCCCTGAACCGGACGCCCAAGAGCATTCCACCGGATCACCGGATGAATTTACCATGCTGAATTCGATTTATTCCAATATGCTCCAGAAAAATGTCACGCTGGAACAGCGCATGAAAACGTATAAGAATGACCGGAAGCTTAAAAATCTGCTTCATTTTATCCAGGGCAGCTCCAATGCCGTCACTCCGGCCGCCTATACGGAGATTTCCATGATGTTTGACCGGAAAGACTATATGATTCTGATCATGAGCCTGGATCAGGTCGGGCATTCCACGGAAACGCCTTACGAAACGGAACTCCTCATGTACGCCATAAGCAATGTGGCCGATGAGCTCTTCACCGGCCACTACACCTTCTGTCATATGGAATCATCCTTCAGCAAACTGATTTACGTACTGAACTTTGACGAATACAATGAAATCCTTCTTAAGGACTGCTTAGAGCAGCTCCAGGATTTCATTACACATCATTTTAAAATCAGCTTCTCCGTCGGCGCAAGTTCTGTCCTCCATGATATGGATGACCTGCCTTCCGCCCGGTCTGAAGCAGAAAGCGCCTTAAACCGCCGTTTCATCGACGGCCCCGGGTCCCTTCACTTTTATAGCAGTCTGGTTCTGGCATCAGAAGGAGGACAGAGGTATCCGGAGGACTCAGAAAAGGAAATCATCAACGGAATGAAGCATATTGCACCTGATAAGACAGCGGCTGCTCTGGACGGGTTTTTCGCCAGAATCCGGGACTACGACTATCCCAGAGTCGTTCTTTATCTCATGATGCTTCACTGTGCCATTCAGGAATTTGAATATGCAAATGGGCTGGAGCCCCTCCCGCTGGAGCCGGATGATATCACCATGTTTTCCAGAACCCTGGTGGAATTTTCTGCCATGTTCCAGGATCGCTGCCTCAACGCCATCGCAGCCGTAAAGGCTTCCATGAGCAGTACGGATGAAAAGGCGCGTCTGATTGCCAAAGTAGAGGCACTGGTCGATTCCCACATTTACGATCCCAATCTGTCCGTTATCTACCTGGCCAATGAGGTGGGGTTATCTGTCAATTATCTAAGGGGAATCTATAAGGAAAGAACGGGTATCTCCCTGTCCTCTTATATCAACCAAAAGAAACTGGATTTAATCTGCGGCCTGCTGACAACCACGGATTTATCAACACAGGATATCAGCGACCGCATGGGATTTACCACGAAGAATTACTTCTTTACTTTCTTTAAAAAGAACATGGATTTAACACCGACACAGTATCGAAAGCTTCACTCTTAACCTTTGACGGAACCAACCGTCAGCCCCTGAACAAAATACTTCTGTAAAAACGGATACAGGAAAATGATCGGACCGATCGTCACAACGACTGCCGCCATTCGGAACCCGTATGTCGGCAGTGTTTCCTGCGCATTCAGTGCGGTTGCCGGAAGCGTGCTCGCATAATTTACTTTTCTCAGGATCGACATGATCAGATACTGCAGGGTATACAGCTTCTCCTGGGATATGTATAGAAGCACCTTATACCACTCATTCCAATAGCTTAATGCGTAAAAAAGGCCGATGGTGGCAATTCCCGGCGTAGATACCGGAAGAATAATGCGAAAAAGAATCATAATGTCGTTTGCTCCGTCAATTTTGGCAGACTCTGCCAGAGAGGCCGGCACACCGTTAAAAAAATTACGCATCAAAAGACAGTTGTATGCATTGACCATGCTGGGAAGTATCAGGACCCAGATGCTGTTTTTCAAATGCAGAATCTTCGTAATCATCAGATAATTGGCTACCAGACCGCCGTTAAACAACATGGTAAAGTAGATAAACATAGCCAAACCGCCCCGGATCGCCAACTTCTTCACACTCATGGCATATGACACGCCACAGGTTAGGAGCATGGAGAGAATGGTACCCACCGTTGTCGTAAAGACGGTCACCTTATAGGCAGAGAGAATGTCCGATGCCTGCGCCACCATCTTGTAGGATGCCACGGAAAATCTGGCTGGAATTATGTTGTATCCTTCTTTCACCAGAGTGACCTCGTCCGTAAAAGACGAGCCCAGCACCACCAGAAACGGAATCAGACAGAACACGGAAAACAGCGTGATAAACAGGTAAAAAGCCGTATTAAGAGCTCTGTCTCCCTTAGATTCTCTAACTTTTCTCATATCTCATTTCTCCTCTCTCAAAACAGCGCCGATTCCGGATCTGCTTTTTTCGTTATAAAGTTTGTAATCATTACCATAACAAAGCCCATTATGGACTGATAGAGCCCCACCGCCGAGGACATCCCCATATTATTGGCCTCCACCAGCTGGCGATACACGTATGTATCGATGACATCCGTGGTCGGATACAGCACCGAATTGTTGCCTACCAGGGTATAGATCATACCAAAATCTCCGTTAAAAATCTTCCCCACGTTCATGATAAAAAGAAGAACCGCCGTGCTCTTAAGAAGCGGCAGGGTCAGATATCGGATGCGCTGGAGACGGGACGCCCCATCGACTCTTGCCGCCTCATACATCTCCTGGTCGAGACCTGTGATGGCAGCCAGATAGACGATTGAACCGTACCCGGCCCCCTGCCATACACGCAGAAACGTGAGCAGTGCAGGCCATACCCTGGGACTCTGGTAAAAAGGAATGACATCGAACCCCAGAAACGTAATGAACCGGTTAATGATGCCGCCGTCTGTTTTGAGAAATGCCTCCATGAGCAGGGCAACAACCGTCCAGGAAATAAAGTGGGGCAGCAGAATGACGGACTGCGATATTTTCTTAAACCACCTGTTAGACACCTCAGAGACCGCCAGCGCGATCAGTATGGAGCATACCATTGTAGAGAGTATGAATAACGCATTCAGAAACAGGGTATTAAATGTAATCCGAAAAAAAGACTGGGATCCAAAGAAGAACTCAAAATTCTTAAGTCCGACGAATTCACTGCCAAAGATTCCCTTCGCCGGACTGTATTTCTGGAAGGCGACCACCAGACCACAGAGGGGAGCATAGGAAAAGATGCAAAACCACAGGATCGCAGGGGCACAGAGAATAAGAAGGAACTTGTTACGCTTTACGTCAAAACGCAAATTTTTGAACATCGTGTCATCTCCATTTCTTTCAATTGTTTTTTATGTGTTTTGTCCTCACAAATATCTGACCCTCACAGCCTAACAGATCTGTCACCGAAAGGTAATCCGAAAAGTTAATGAAGTTCTGCTTCAGTATATTTTATAATCTGGCGCTGCACTGTACACTTTTTAACAATATGATTTCGAATGTTAACGAACCGCTTGTTTCATATTTCTTCTTATCCTATAATTATGGCAGCAATTACAGGGAGGGCTGAAACATGAATTTCAATTCCATCTTTTCTTACGACAATCCTATGACCCGTTTTCTCGCAAAACTGGGAAAGCTTTTATGGCTCAATATTCTGTGGCTGATTACAAGCCTGCCGCTCTTTACGCTCGGCGCCTCCACCTGCGCGCTCTATTACACCACCTTGCGCCTGGTCAGGGACGAAGAAGGCTATCTGACCAGGGAATATTTTCATGCCTTCCGGAACGGATTCCCCAAAGCCTCTTTTTTCTTTTTTTTTGCATTGCCGCTGTATCCGCGGTGTGCTGTACGGTACTTTTTCTATTTTGGAAAAAGTGAGCTGCTGGCACTTAGATTTCTGGCATTCCTCATCGCCGGTTTTCTGCTTTTCTTCCTGTTCGCTGCCGTCTACCTTCTGCCGCTGACAGCGCAGTTCAACAATACCATAGGCGGTACCTTTCGGGCCGCCCTGGGAATCGCCTCCCAAAATCTGCACTGGTCGTTCTGTCTGCTGATCTTAAATGTGGCACTGCCTCTCGTCATCCTTTTCCGCTTTTTGCCGCTCATTGTATTCGGACCGGCACTTCCGGTCTTTCTTCAGTCTTATCTTCTAAACCGAATTTTTAAAAACTGCTCAGTCAATGAAATATAAAACAGCCTTCTGTGCTGCATATTCCGCACAGAAGGCCCTTTTACTAATATCTATCCAATGAACTCTGTCTTGCCCTTAAACCGGTACCGCAGGCTATTCTCCCCACCCGCAATTTCTATCTTACCATCTCCGCCTCGCCATATCTCCACTTCTCTCATTCCCTCACTTTCATACTGGAAGGAAGTGAAGTCGTCTTCATACAGGGTATACGCCCCCTCTTTCCGTCCATAGGAACGAATTGTCATCTCAAACACCGTATCTTCTCTGACGCAGAGAACCGGTTCTGCCATGGGAACTATGGCGCCGTCTCTCACAAACACAGGAATCTCCTCCTCTTTCGCCTGTACGGAAAATCTCCGTCCGCCCTCATAGGGCTGACCGTCGAAAAAGCCATACCACAGCCCAGCCGGCAGGTATACCTCCCTCGAATCGCCATCTTCCAGGGTCAGCGGACACACCAGAAGGTCCCTTCCGAAGAAATACTGATCATCGATACCTCGTGCCTCATAATCCTCCGGGTCCTCAATCGCCATGGCCCTGACAGGCGGTATTCCGAGCTCATGATACTCCACAAAAGCGCTGTACAGGTATGGAAGCAATGACATCCGCAGTTCGAACAGCTTCCGGCAGGCATCCATGTAAAACGTCCGTTCTTCCATCGCCTCGTTTTGCAGATTCTTCTCTATACACACCTGTTCCCACGGCGGATTCGGGATTCTCCAACAGTTTAGCAGTGCCTGCGGCGAAAATACGATCGTCTCCACTCTTCTTAACAGATCTTCCCCACTCGCGCAGTCCCTCACCTCGGGCGCCCACAGCATGCCCGAAAAGGAGGCGGTAACCATTCCTCTGATAAATTCCCGGTGTCCGTATAAATCGGAATACAGGACAAACGGAAGCGGTGCCGCGAGAGCCCCGGAAGAGCGGACTGAAGACAGCGTCCGGATCCCCCTGTTCTTAAATGCATTGAAAATCAACTCCTGATACAGCACACCCACCGCATTATGCATCTGTTCCCCGTCCATACCGGAAGGAAATTTTGTGGAATCTGGAAAGGACCAGTTAGAGGGATTGAAATCCGAATTATCACACTCGTCCAGCTTAAATCCGGCTATTCCATTTTGAATAAACTGCTCTTCGTGCCAGCCTGCAAATATATTGCGGGCCTCTTCCGTCGCAAAATCCGGCACCAGACCGTTCCACACCTCATAATCCCCGCTGTAATCCAGTAGCTTCTCATAAAACGGTGCAGCCGGATAGACAAAAATATGTTCCCAAAGATTCACGTGATACCCATCCTGGTTCAGGGTATCCACCATTTCCTGATGATTGGGAAACAGATATCCCCACTCATACGTACAGGAATACGAGTGTGAATGCCATCCCGGTTCGATCCCAATCACGTCCACCGGCATTTTATCCTCTCTGAAGCCTTTTGCCAGCTTCTTCACATGGTTCTCATCACTGCCTCCGTAGACGCGGTACCACATACCGAGGCCCCACATGGGCGGCAGACAGCCGCCTCCCGAAAACAGGTTGTACCGCATCACGGCTTCCTTCACGTCTCCGGCAAAGAAATACAGATCGATACCGCCCGCCGCCGGAATCTCAATAATGACCTTCCGTTCTTCCTTCGCCCGCTTGAATGCGTACAGCGCAGATTCACTGAATTCCCGATGCGGTATGTTCACCTCCCGTTTGCCCGCAGATGTCCCTTTTTCCGTATTCGTCCCCATATAAAAAGTGGCGTACCGGTACGTATCCACCAACAGCCCGTATCCCGCCGTCGAGACGTAAAACGGAGCCGGTGCATGGCTCTCTCCCGTATCCATCCTGGGATCAGAATTCACCTTAACGTATCGTTTTCTGCCTGCTGCATTGAGACTCAGCAGCTGAAGACCAAACCCGTAGATGTCCTCGTCCGTCTTCATGGGCAGCGTCACCGTAATCCCGCGCGCTGTCTGTTCAAACCGAATTTCCGTCTCTTCAAACGGCAGGACTGCGGCTCCGTCTTTCCTCCCCTTTCCGATCCGCTCAAGCGATCTGTCCGCCATCTCACTTTTCCTCATGGAAACGGGCGTAAATGGTTCTGGTTTCTGATACGTTATCTTATAAATGCCTTCCGCAATTTTTTCCATCTGCTTTTCCTCTCCTGCTACCACAGAAATACGTCCTGCCCCTTCAGCTTAAGCATTGCCTCTATAAAGAAATAGTCCCCGTAAATAATCGGCATTTCATGATCCTTTTCATTATGATAGGAACCGGTGCATTTTGTCAGGAAGCAGTCGCTGTCCATGCTGAAATCACAGTGTTCCCGGCATAATGCATGCAGAAGCTTAAGGGCGGCCCTCTCGTACAGCTCTTTTTCTAAGTCTCCCACTTCTTTTGCAATCTCCAGCAGGCCGCAGGCGGCGATCGCAGCGGCCGTATCGTCATACCACAAAGGCGCTGCAGGCTGCCTGAAATCCACCGGAATCAGGCCGTCTTCGGGGATATTGGCGATAAAATAATGGGCAATCCGTTTCGCGGTATCTAAGTATTCCTGCTTTCCGGTATGGCGATAGCTCATGAGGAAGCCGTACAGTCCCCACGTCTGTCCCCTCGTCCAGGAAGAGCCCTGACCATATCCCTGGCCGCCGTAATCCCGCACCATTTCCCCTGTAAACGGATCGAATTCCACAATGTGGCGTACCGAGCCATCCTGTCTCACAAATGTTTCCATAACCGTATCTGCGTGCATTTTGGCTATCTGCCCAAACCTTGGATCCTTCGTTTCTTCACTGGCCCAATACAGCAGCGGAATATTAAATAAGCAGTCAATAATCGCCCAGCCTCTCGTATCATCCTGGCTGCCCGGAATGTCATTCCAGGCGCGGATAAATTTCCCCACCGGATTGAACCGGCCTGCCAGAAGATTGGCAGCGTGCAGCCCCCGTTTCCTCGAATCCGGGTTCCCTGTCAGACGGTAATCCGCCACTGCACTCGGCAGGAACATGAAGCCGACGTCATGATGAAGCCCGTAATAATCACTGAAACACCGGTCCAGCTTCTCCTCCGAAATCCGGGCGATTTCCGCATACTTCTCATTTCCCGCCGCATGGTACATCTGCCAGAGCATGCCCGCCCAGAATCCGTTGCACCACCAGTTCAGCCCATCATCCGCCGAAAATGTCTGATCTTCCCTGCTTCTGTCATCATGAACACCGTTTTTGGCCGTGTAGGGAATCTTATTCCTTGACCGCTCACTGACCAGATCCATTTTTTTCACAATTTTTTCTGCCGCCTCATCGATCCAGGCGTTATCCTGCAGACTTATCATACTATTCTCTCCTGTTCTCATTCTGTTTTGCGGCTCCGGCCCAAGTCTCTGCCGGGAGTTCACCGCTTTTGTGTAACATTGGGTTCATCATTAAAATAGCAGAAGGAGAAGGGAAAAGAAACTGCATTTTTTAACTATTGAGTACACTTTTTATACATCCTTTTCCTTATTCTTCACTCACAGGTTCTGATTTTGACTTTTTGTCCTCATCTTGCTTTTTTCCTCCCTCTAACGTATTATAAGGATAAAGAAAGGAAAGGAAAAAAGCCATGACAGAACCGAGTATTGAACAGATCAGAATTTTCAGGCTTCGCTCCCATCACCTGGATTCCGTGTACTCGAAATCGGAAACAGACAGGCTGGCCGGTGCGTGCGGTATGCAGAACACGCCGCCCGGAGCATGGGAAACCGCACTCTTTAACCGGGCGCCGGACTGTACCTTATCGGATATGGAACACCTGCTGTATGAACAGAAAACGCTCCTGCAGGCATGGAGCTACCGGGGCACGCCGGTCGTGTTTCCAGTTTCGGAGAGCAGTACTTTTCTGTCTGCGCTCATACCGGATGAACCGGAGCCATGGATTTACACGCAGGGAATCGCTCTGGCCCTCGACTTCCTGCCGATGGATTTTGACAGCCTGCTCGAAATACTGAAACAGGTAATTCCACAGCTGGACGATCACGTCATCGTCAGCAAGAGCGCCCTCGATCAGACTCTGGCCGGGTGGATGACGCCTCTGATTCCCATCCAAAAACAGGAGCTATGGAATCAGCCCTCCATGTACGGCAGCCCCGATGTCCAGACTGTCGGCGGAGCCGTTGTCTCCTTTCTGCTTCGGCCGTGTGCGTTTCACGGGCTCGTCGTATTCGGAAAACGGGATGGGATCAGCCCGACGTTTACCTCATTTAAAAACTGGACAGGCAGCCCTCTCCCCCCGGATCGTGATGCGGAAAAGAAGCTGGTTCGAAAATACCTGCATTGCTATGGACCGGCGACCGCCGATATGTTTGCAAGCTGGCTGGGCTGCTCCGGCAAACAGGCGCGGCGTATGTGGAACACCATTTCAGAAGAAATGGAGCCTGTCACAGTCTTCGGAAAAAAGGCATTTATCCTGTCAGAGGACAGGGAACGCCTCTTTGCTCCGGCCTCTTTTACCGGGAATCACCCGGAAGATTTGCAGAGGGACCTCCTGCTGCTCGGAGGGCACGATCCTTACCTGGACCAGCGTGACCGCGCGATCCTTCAACCCGATAAAACACTTCAGAAACAGATCTGGAAGCTTGTGACCAACCCGGGAGCGGTTGTCTACCGCGGGGAGGTGATCGGTATCTGGACAACGAAAAAGAAGGCCAAAGGAATGGATATCAAAATGACCCTGTGGACCGATGCCGCCGGGAAAATACCACTTCAGAATCTCGCAGAGGAATACGCGGCGTTCCGGCAGCAGGCGCTGATGAATCTGGAAATCGCTCAACTTTAGACTATGCCATAGAAATAACAACAGCCAACACAATTTTTTCAACATAAAACTCCGGGACTGAACAGCCGCTCAGTCCCGGAGTTTTCATAACCATCATTTATATCTCTCTTCCAATCCCAAACTTTCTAAAATGCCATTGCGGTACCTTTGTACATACCGGTGGCTCTTCCGAATCTGCAAAATTCTTCACGCCCTCATACTGCGCCGGGCTGATCACATGCCGGTCCCCCTCCATATGGTGATGCGGGCCGTAGCTGTTGAATGTGCTTGGGACGAGTTCCGCCGTAATCCTGTGTATTCCTTCTGTAAGGCCGGTAATCACCCATGCCGGCCCCCAAATCACGCCATACTCCCTGTTATCCACCCATATTCTGGCGCAGTCCCCATGGATATGCCCCAGCTTTATCCTGCCGTCTTCACCGGCAGCCGCCATACATTCCACGGTTACCGCTGAACCACAGAACGGGAACCCCGCCGTCAGTAAATCATGGCAGGAGATATCACCCCCGATTTCCTCCAGATAAAATCCGCCTTCTGTTACCATTTGACGGTAGTCTTTTTCTGTATACGGGCTACTGCATTTCACCAGGAAACTGCCCTCCAGAAAGACAAACGGTTCTTTTTCATCGTCCGATCTGATGGAAATACATAGTTCCTTCCGCTCAAATGCCTTCCTCGCCACATCATCCGGAATTCGGTAATACCAGCCGTTCTCGTCCCGGCGGGATACAGGTAAATCTCTTCCCATGACCCGGACGTTTTTAGCATTATCGAGCATCCTCACCTGCATTCCGCAGATCGGCTTCTGCTGCCAAAGCGGAATTCTGCTGTCTTTATTTTCCAAAAGCAGTTGGTTGATCCCCGCGCGTACAAACTTCCAGGAAAAGTCATCCTGCCGGTACAGAATAGCACTGTCGTACAAATCTCGAATCATCTGCTCCTTCTCCCAGAAGCACCCCCGCCCCTCGATTACAATATCATATCCCACATTTCCAATTTGAAGAACGCCGTCTTCCACACTTCCGTACGTTTCCACAATCCGCTCTTCCGTCACATCATACTGCATTCCCATCTCAAAGCATTGTTCTACAAATTCACCAAACACGGTGCTAATTCTCCCGCTCTCTGCAGACGGAGTTCCGGCTCCGTTGTGTTCGTTGATCACCATGGCATCAGCCGGATTGAATGAGGCCATAACTCCCCGGGCCGGTGCCACGATCAGTATATGGTTGTGTCTGCCGACAATTCCGTTCCAGCGCTGCTTTAACCGTTCAAAGACCTTCGGAGCCGTCTCCCTCCAGGTGAGTCCCATCGGAATGTTTGGAGGCCAGTCCCTCACGGAGGCGCTGCTCCGGTTATACTGCCAGAGATGAAACACCATGTTATTGATTCCGCTTCCTGCCAGCCAGTCCACATAATTTTCCAGATTTTCGGGACTTAAGCCCCAGCCGCTTCCTCCAAGGGCTTCCGCGAGTGATTCTCCATCGTAAAACTGCTTTGCCAGGGTGGAAGCAATTACCGGATAGTAGTGGTTGCCCGGATACCGTTCCAGCGCATCGACTGCCGGAACATTCACATTCTTTAAATTCCAGCAGACAGAACCACTGCACGAGGTTTGAAAGAACAGATTTTCTTCTGCCTTCAAATGAGCCGTATACCGTTTCCCGTACCGGACACACCAGTCGTTACAATTCTGGTAAAATGATTCTGCCAGAAGATCAGTAAGAATCTGCCAGTAATGATACCGGAACTGATGGTATCCCTCCTTCTCCACAAAAAGGAGTTCCAGTTTTTCCATAACGTCCTCGTGATAGAGCTTTTCATATCGCTCCCCCGCCTCCTCGCACCATGGAACGCCTCCATTTTTTATGGAAACGCCGTGCCCGTAGAGAAATCCCACCTCATCACTGAAAAATCCGGTCACGTAATCGAATGCTTCCGGATGCAGCCCCAGCCTGTACCCGTCATAAACAGTCCCGACAAAATACTTCATCTCCTCTCTGTCAAAGGTATTAAACTGATGGACCTCATGCCACTCCACACGCCCGTTTTCATACTGCATCCACCGGCACCGGCTGTCTGGAAAATGTTCCAGCACTCTGCCGTCGGCCGATCCGGACGGCCATCCGTTTTCATCGTATATCCAGAACTGCAGGCCGATCTCCTTCGCGTGTAAGATCAGCCGGGACAGAAGATCCAGATACGCCTCACTCATATACGCCGGAATCCCCGGATAATATCTGGGAGGAAAGACCGTCCCGTGAAATCCCATTTCTTTCATGGCGGACAACTGTCCCATCATTCGCTCCGGCTCCAGACGATCATTAACCGCCCAGAATGCCAGAAAATTCAGCTCATTTCTCATAACCGATTTCATCCAAATCATAAATCTCTGCCTTCAGACATCTGCATCCTTCCACCAGATACTTCGGCCGTTCATCCTCATGCACCGTTGAAAGAATGACCTGCGCCAGAATAAGATTTTTCACATTCCGGATATCCAGATGGGTGGTCCGGCTCCAGTCCGGATAATAGTTTTCACTCACTGCGGCTTCCGTTTTGCCCGTATCCAGCCCGATACCGGACTTATCACCTGTCTTGTTATACTTTGCCGTATCTCCCTCCTTATAGTCCGGTACTTCCGGATATCCCTCCGGAATCTCATCCAGCCGGACTCCTCCGATCGCCGTATAGTCGATGTTCTGGAACACCAGATTTTCAATCGGATGATCCTTATTCGCATCCACCCGGATTCCACCGAATTCCGGTCTCCCCATGACATCGTCCTGGAAACGGTAGTGAATCTTTTCCATTTCTTCATCGTCTCTTGCAGTCAGCCCGGAAATGGTTACCCTCCTAAGCGTTCCGATTTCCGGCATTTCCTTCAGTTCCACAGAGGAACCGATCTCCTCCATGCGGTTGTTCAACAGAATGAAGACGGGCCTGCTCACATTGTGCATGATGTTTCCCTGAATGCAGATATCCGAGATATTTCCGCCCTCGGTGCACTCGATCTTAATTCCCTCCCGCCATACATTCTGGAAGGTACAGCCGGAGACCGTCACATTTCGGATATCCCCGATGGATTTGAGGCCGATCCGGATTCCCGCACAGATGGAGGTAAAATGGCAGTCCGATATGTGGACATTTTCCACGGGGTACTCCCTGCTGCCCGCCTGAAGGCAGAGATTGTCATCCGTACCGGATATCCTGCACCGTGCCACAAAGACATTTCTGCATCCGTCGAAATCGAGGCCGTCTCCATTGTATCTCCTATCGTTGCAGATCTCCAAATCTTCCACCCAGATGTTTTCACTATCCAGAAATGCGGTTGTCCATGCGGCGGACTGATAGAGCTTTATCCCCTTCAGCTTCACATCGCGGCATCTCAGGAAACGAATCATCATGGGCCGGTAAATGCTTCCTTCATTCGGAAAGCTTTCCGCATTTCCGTCGATGATCCCCTCCCCCATGATTCCGAAATTCTCCGCCTCCTCCGCGTAGATGAAACAGCGGTCCATGTCATGCTCGTTGACATAGCGGTTGTAATGAGTGTCCGTCCCGTACGCGGCAATGGAACCGCTTGCTGTCAGCTTTGCCGACGCCGTCACGATCAAATAGACGCCCGACTTCATATACAATGTTCCGGAGATGAATTCGCCCTTTTCCAGCAGAACGTACCCGCCGCCCTCCTGGCTGCACCGATTGATTGCCGCCTGAATCGCTTCCGTGTCCAGACTTTTTCCGTCCCCCGCCGCGCCAAAATCTTTTACTGAATAAAATGTTTCCATATCATCTCTCCTTTGACTGTCTTCTCTCTTTTTACTGTCAGTATAAGCCATATCCTGAAAATTTGAGTGCCGCTTTTTTTAGGTTTCCATGCACATTTTTCAGGAGTCTTCCTGTTTCTTTCTGTTACAAAAACTAATCCCGGCCGCAATCCCCTGTTTTTATACTTTCAGGCTCCCGAATCTTCTTTTATAATGAAAATGGCAGCACGAATACCATTATTATGAAAGCGGGGTATCATTATGACTTACTCTTATAAACAATTTTTTCGGCAGATCTATGAATCCGCCCCTCCCAAATACGCCTGCACCGCAGCGGATGCCGCTTCCTTTCTAATCTGGAAGGACAAATCCAGAGACCGTCTCCGGGAATTACTCGGCCTTTCACGTCTGGAGCAGTTTATTGCCGATTCTGCTCCGTACAGCAGGGAAGCAGAGCTCATAAGTACCTTTCAGGAGGACGGATATACCCGGTATAAACTGAAAATACAGACTCTGCCGGATGTTTTCATGCCTTTTTACATGCTGGTTCCAAACGGGCTTTCGGATTCCCGGCCCCATAAGGCCATGATCGCTATTCCGGCCCACGGCGCCAGCAAGGAAAGTGTGGCTGGCGTTCTCACCGCTCCCGGAGTCAGGGAAAAGCTGGCGGCCGATCCCAAGGAGAGTTACGGCCTTCAGCTGGTCAAAATGGGCTATACCGTATTCTGCCCCGATCCCCCGGGATATGGAGAACGCTTAGAGCCGGTATCCATGGAGGATCGTACCTTCCTGGGCGATGTCTTACCGAATCCTCTTGGCTCTTCCTGTAAAAATCTGACCATGACCGCGGAAGCCCTGGGACTTACCTTTGCCGGTCTCGCCCTGTGGGATCTGATGCGGCTCGTCGATTATACAGAGACACTTCCCACGATCGATTCAGAGAGACTCGGCTGCTGCGGCTTTTCCGGGGGCGGTCTCTATACCATGTGGCTTGCCGCCATGGACGACCGAATCCGCCTTGCAGTGATCAGCGGGTACTTACACAGTGCAAAAGAAAGTATCCTGGAAACCCATTTATGCCCCTGCAATTTCGTTCCCGGACTGTGGCGTGATTTCGATCTGTGTGACATCGCCTCTCTCATTGCTCCCCGGCCCGCGTTCTTTGAAAATGGACTCCAGGATGTGCTGAACGGGCCAAAAGGCATTGATGATCCCATTAGCCAGTTCCACAAAATCCAGAGAATCTACTCCCTGTTCGGCAAAGCCGGCCATGTGCGCCACCGCACCTTCGACGGTCCACATATGTGGTATGGGCTGGGATACGATTTCATAGACGAATCCATTGCATCTTCATTGTAGTAAAATAGTGGGAGCGTTAAACCGGACCATGATTGATTGTCCACTTTTCGCTCCCGCCTTTTATTTGCTTTTCCGGCTTGTTCGCCGGTCATATCATCTGCCCTTCCGGCTTACTTCCCAGTCATTTTATCTGCTTCCGTCTGCATGAATTCCAGGATCTTATCGAGTCCTGCCGCCTTCTGACTCTCTATATACTTATTGACGGCTGCATCCACATCATTATTTTCCACAATGCCTGCCAGGAGCAGCTTGCCCTGCTCGTCGTATAACTGGTCTCTCTGCGCCAGCTCTGTCTTGATGCTGCTTGTGTCAGGGTTAAAGCCTGTCAGTGGAGATACGACAAGGCTGTCCTTTTCAAGCCATTCATTTTCCATCTCCAGCGCCTTTGGTGTGATCATTCCCGATGGCTTATCAAACTGGCCTCTGACAAACGGCCAGCAGAACCAGCCCAGGAATGTGGAATTTGCTGCATCCTGGCCTTCCGGATACTGGATGGAGCCGTCTTCGCCCTTTACGTATGTTTCCCCCTCAATTCCATACATGAATAAATCATATGCATCCTCATCCGTGTTTAACAGTTCCAGGAGCATCAGAAGCCGTTCCGGGTTGGCCGCATTCTTGTTGACTGCAAATGCATTGTTTAACGGGGAATCATAGCGGTACTTTCCGTCCGGATAAATTTCTGCATATCCCAGTTCTGCATTTGGAATGTTGAATACAACGCCCTGCATGGCATTCTCGTGAAGTCCCACCTTTGCAAATGTCTTGCCGTTCTCAAACATCTTAGTATCGGTCTCGGAAAGCTCATTTTTCGATACGATGCCCTCGTTATACCACTTGTTCATCCAGGTGACTGCCTCTTTAAACATGGTCGTCTCTTCCACAGCCTTAAGTACCGGCTTTTCTTCGTTAAAATCAAAAGTCAGGGTGTGATAATTCATGTTATCCATTTCATATTTTGCATGAAGTACAGCCAGAACATCGCTGTATGTATTACCTCTCGGGAAACCTGATTCGAATATCGTAATATCCGGTACCTTTGCCTTGGCCTCTGTCAGCATGGCATCCAGATCCTCGATCGTCTCAAGCCTGGAGGTATCGACTCCGTACTGATCCGCCAGATCCTTCCGGTAAAGAAGAATCGCTTTGGAGCTCTTCTTTTTCGTCCACGGCATGGCCACCAGCTGGCCGTCGATGCTGCATGCGGTCATAGAGCCATTTTCCTGATACGTCGCATAGAGTGACGGCGCATACTGCTGCATGAAATCATTTAACGGCATCAGACCGCCCTTGTTGGACATCTTATTATAGAGCATCCAGTCAGAAACATACATTCCATCAAAATCATCTCCGCCTGCGACAAGGGAGGTCATCTTATCCTCGTAATCGCCAAACGGCACGTAATTGAACTCTATCTTATCAATATTCAGTTTGTCTCTATACGTTTCGCAAAATTTGTCCAGTACCTCCTCCTGCGCCTGATACTTATCGCTGCAGGACCAAAGCTTCAGCGTCACTGGTTTTAACTCCGCGGGAGTCTCTCCCGCCTCTGTCTTTGCCGCGGTGCTTCCCTGTGTCTCCTGCGTTTGTGACCCGCATCCTGCAAGTCCTGTCATGCACAGCACAGCGGCCAGTGCAATCGATAATGCCTTTGTACCTGTTCTTTTTTTCATTGTAACCTCTCTCCTTTTGATTATTATATATTTTTTTGTTGCGCATTGCAAAAACATCTGTATCATTTTGCGGTGATGCCTCTGTCAGGTATTCTCACCCTTTTACAGCCCCTACCATAATGCCTTTTACAAAATACTTCTGTACAAACGGATAGACCAGAATAATCGGACCGATGGTGGCGATACAGGTCGCCATCTTGATTCCCTCCGATGGTATGCTCCCCGCCGCCTGTGTGATTGCGTTGACATTGGAGGAGGAGCTTAAGAACTGAATATTGGAGGTGATCGTTCGCAGGAGCAGCTGCAGCGGCTGTAAATCCGTGTTGTCGATCAGCATGATCCCCAGCCACCAGTCATTCCAGTAGTTTAAGCTGATAAACAGGCTGATGGTGGCGATAACCGGTTTCGCCAAAGGCAGAATAATCTGGAAAAAGATTCGGTATTCCGACGCTCCGTCGATTTTCGCAGACTCCACCAGTTCCGCCGGAATGCTCCGGTAATAGTTTCTCGTCAGGAAAATATACCAGGCATTAGCCAGATACGGCAGAATCAGGGCCCATACGGAATCCTTCAGATGAAGCATATTCCGGCAGACGATAAACCACGGCACCATTCCTCCATTGAACAGCATGGTAAACAAGACGAAGAAATTGAGAGCCCTGTGATACTTCACGCGGTCCTGGGAAATGGGGTATGCAGCCAGCGTAATCACCGCAACACTCAGAATCGTTCCCACCACAGTTACAAAAATAGAAATCTTATATCCATTTAAGATTCTTCCCGCGTCCGCCAGAAGGATCTTATACGCCGTAAAATCGATCCGCCTTGGAAACAGCGAGTATCCGTATGATATAATATCAGCTTCCGGCGTCAGTGAGCTGACCAGAACCAGCCAGAACGGCACGATACAGATGAGTGCGCTGACCGCCAGCAGAATGCTGATGGGGAAATTTTTCCATGACAGTTTTTTTCCTTGTTTCATCATTTTCTCCTCCCTTGCTATGAGCACTTAGCGCCTGTCTTTTAGGCGCTTACGTGCGATGCATGTCATCTCCACTCAGCGTGCCCCGCTTCATCGGGCATGGCGAGGTTTTCCACGAACCTAGTGGAGTGACTTAAAACAGTGCTCCGTCAGGATTGTGCTTTCTTGCCAGACGGTTCATAAAAAGCAGGATTGCCGTGGACAGCACCGACTGGTAAAGCCCTGCGGCCGACGACATCCCCACGTCTCCGTTGAGCCTTAAGTTACGGTAAATGAACGTATCCAGCACATCCGTGGTGGAATAGAGCTGCGCGTTATTTCCAATCATGGAGTAGAACATTCCGAAATCCGCGTTCATGATTTTGCCGCAGTTCAGCAGAAGAAGCGTAATTGCTGTCGGCGCCAGCAGCGGCAGGCTGATGCTCTTAATCTGCTGCCATCTCGATGCGCCGTCAATCTTCGCCGCCTCATAGTATGTCGTATCAATACCGCCCAATGCCGCTATGTACATGATCATGCCGTACCCTGTCATCTTCCAGACACGGAACACCACCAGGATCACGACCCACATCTTCGGATTCTCGTACCAGTTAATGGCCTCCATTCCAAACAACTTGAGCAGTGTATTAAGACTTCCGTGTTCATAGTTAAATAAGTTATAGGAAAACAGTCCTACCACAATCCAGGAAATGAAATAGGGGAGAAAGATACCAAACTGCACGGCAGATTTAAATTTCTTCATCCTCAGTTCATTAAACATCAATGCAAATCCCAGTTCGAATACCAGTCCGAATACGATAAATAACAGATTTAGCAAGATCGTATTCCATGTGGCCCTTGTCGCCGATCCCGACGAAAACAGATATTCAAAGTTTTTCGTCAGCGGTGAAATCCAGGGGCTTCCGAATATTCCGTCCGCAAAGTTAAAATCCTTAAACGCCGTTACCATACCAAACATGGGCAGATAATTAAACAGAATTAAAACCGCGGCGGCCGGAAGAAACATGCTGTACAGAGCCCTGTTCTTATAAAGTTCCTTAAAAAATCCCTTTCCTTTCATATCACTTTTCTACTCCTTTCCTGCTCCCTGCATGATTTCACTATACGCTCCCAGGCATGCCTCCGTAAACTGCGGATACTCCGTAATGGCTTTAAAAAGCGGGGTTTTCAGACTTTAAAATCTAATACTTTACTCTCATTTCCAAAGATCAGCCCTCCTGATGATTGATTCCAGGGCCGCTTTTCGCTATACTGATTGAATAGAGAACAATTACGATTGGGGTAAAAAGAGATATGATAAAGAAATTGATTGGTGGCAAGAATTATTTCAGAAAGATGCTCAGCACATGCCTGCTGGTCATCTCCGTCACAATTTTCATCCTGACGGTATTTTTTTATCAGAGATACGCAGATTCTCTCTCTAAAAATCTGTATGACGGCCAGGAAAAGAATCTGGAAAAGAGCGCCCGCACCATGAACGATCTGGTCAGTGAGATCTCACAGCTCTACAATACGGTCATCCTGGATTCCAGAGTTGTCGGCTTCAGCTCACTAAAGGAATTCGATCCGGCAGAGAACTACGCTACGTATCTGATTGTAAAGAAATTCTACAACATCAATCCATACGTAAGCTCCCTTTATATTTACAATGCCACAGCAGACGACGCCATAACCTGCGGCTCTTACCGTTTCAACCTCGATTACTGCTGGGAGTATTTAAAGGAGGCAAAAAAGGCTTCCGTCTTCCCTTCCCCTCTGACAGGAACGTCGGAAGAGGCCCTTACCTTCGCCTATCCGGTCTATGCGGATAATTTTGATGAGCTGAGCGGAGGCATATTCATCAATCTGGATATGAAGAAGCTCTCGGAGCACGTGCTGGGAACCGGCTCCCAGGCAGGTATGGTTCTGGGGGATAATGGTATGGTTCTGCTCTCCGACTTGACGGAAGATTTTACCTCAGATCCGGAAGCCTGCGAGGCGTTTCTCGCCTGGCCCGGTCTGACAGAGGGCGAATCCGCCAGCAGCTTAAGAACCTTTCACGGAGACGATTATTTATGCGCCTTTTACAAGGATCCCGCCCAGAATTTCACCTTTTTAAGCGGTGTCCCGTACAGTGAAATTGTCGGCCCCATGAAGGTTCAGAGAAACTTGTCTCTGGCTGTGGCAGCGGCGATCTTCCTGACTGCCATTCTGCTGCAGTATATCATTACGAAACGGCTCTACCGGCCTTTGGAGGCGATTACCGAAGAGCTCCGGGATTCCAAGTACGCCGGCGGCTCGGACATGGATGAATTCTCCCTGATCCGCCACGTCTATGAAAATGCCATCGATGAAATCAGGGAGCTGGAGGAGGAGAATGCCTTCTATCAGCCCCGTATGAAATCAGACCTGATCCGTGGTCTGGTTCTTGGGAACCGCGATATCGCCCAAACGAAGGAGCTTCTGGAAAAGAATGGATGGGATATCCCCTTTGAAGGGATGTTTTTAGCCTGTTTTTTCATAGAGAACAGTGACAGCAGCGATGTCCTTGCCCCCATTGTGCAGACCAGGATCAGCCAGCATCTTCATGAAACTTTAAGCCCCCTCTTCTACACGGAATGCGTTCCCGTCGCCTCTGACCAGGTCATCTGTCTGATTAATACCATAGAGGGCATTCCCATCACCTTCGATGAACTGGTACGGCTTCTGGAGGCGGCTAAGGACGAACTTCTTACAGACAACCATCTGGTTTTAACCATCAGTCTCGACGGCGTGACCAGTGGAATTGAGGATTTGAACCGGGTGTACCGGCGCGTATTGGAGCTTAAGAACTACCGTTTCGTGCTGGGTACCAATCAGATTATCTATCCAGGGCGTGTGATGGAACTGATGCCGGAATACATGACGTATCCCGATAAGCTGGCTGATGAGATTCTCGCCTGCATGCTGCACGGAAAACAAAAGGAATTCACGGAAAATGTTCAGGAGTTTCTTTCTATTTTAAAGCAGTATTCATATCAGCCCGCCTCCCTGCTGTTTAACCGGCTGTACTTAGATCTCCTGTTCCAGATGCAGAAATTAAACGCTCCCGACAAGGACTCCTATTTATCTGCCGAGACGCTCCACACTCCTGCCACTCTGACGGAAGGGGCCGGCGTCCTCCTGACCATCTTTGAATGGTACCAGGAACGGAAGGCCGCAGCCGAACAGTTAAAGGACAACAAGCATTTTGAACGGATTGAGGAAAGCAGAAAGTACATTGAAGAGCACTATAATGATTACAACTTAAGCGCCGGAATGGTGGCCGAGTACTTAGGCTATTCTACCAATTATTTTTCCAGAATCTTTAAGTCCATCACCGGCTTTTATATCAATGACTACATACGCCAGATCCGCATCGTTAAGGCTCAGGAGCTTCTGATGAACAGCGATATGACCATCACCACCATCGCCGAGGCAACCGGATTCTCCAATCCGAACTACTTTTATTCCATATTCAAAAAAGAGACAGGACTGACGCCGGCCGCATACAGGAATGCGGGGCAGAGGAATGGGTAAGGATGGGGAATGTGGAGGATGGGGGATCATCGAATATTTCACTCTGTTTTTATGTTGTATTCACTCCTATTTAATGTTATAATATTTTTGTATAATTGATTATAGAAGTCAGAGGATAGTCTGATGGTTTCCTTCGGAAATAACCGCAGGAGGACATGTAATATGAATACACTTGAAGTGTTGACATTAGTGCTGGTGATCTTTGCCGCGCTGACTTACATAGAAAATCATCAGAAAAGAAAATAGCTATCCTCTACTCGCAATAGAGGATAGCTGGTAACTATAAATTACTACAGAATCCGAAGCGTAATCATCAGACCAGAATTGTCTTTTGATTACTTCTAAGTAAATTATACACTGGGTACTTGTTTTTTTCAAGTACCCTTTTATATTTTTCTAAATCATATTAAAAAATTAATACTCATCACAGCCAAAATCCATAATAGTAGTCTCCCTCAAAGTATGGTACAATCTGTTACATAGAAAATATATAAATAAAAGGGGATACAGACATGGATCAGAGTCCTCTATGTTGCACTGGATATTGCAGAACAGGAACGTCATGTTGACTGCGACGTTCTTATAGCCGCCTGCCTGCTGCACGATATCGGACGCCAGGAGCAGTTTGAGAATCCGTCGTTATGCCATGCCGTCGCAGGCGCCGAAAAGGCCCGTAAATTTCTTCTGGAAAAGGGATTCCCTGAAAAGATTCCCTGTTGGTATCTTAACTCCCCTTCACCCGTTTCCTGTAATTGGAAGGCGTCTCTCCGTAGATTCTGGAAAACAGCTCCGAAAAGGCTCTGCTGTCCCGAAAGCCAACTTCCGACGCTATATCCGCAGTTTTTTTATCGGTGGATACCAGCAGGTTGATCGCATGTTTCATCCGCACCTTGTTTAAGTAATCCTTAAAATTCTCTCCGGAATTCTTCTTAAAAAAGCTGCTGAAATAGTAGGGATTCATATGTATTTCCCCGGCCAGCACCTCCAGGGTCAGGTTCTCGCTGTAATGCCTCTCAATATACTCTCTGGCATGGATAATATCCTTTTTCTCACTGCTCACGACCGCCTTTTTTATCCGGTCCTTATACTCCTTAAAGTATCCTTCAAACAGACCCGTAAGGCATTCATAGGACTCGCTCTGCCTTGCCTGCTCCAGAATATCCTTAAACTCCACGGGCATTCCATTAATGCCCATGGTTTCAAACCGTTCCTCTATGATACGAATCGTGCTTCCGTAGTGGAAGCAGGCGTCGTCCCTTCTTCCCTCCGAAATCAGGCACACCAGACGCCGGAAACGGGCGGCTGCATCCGTAAACACTTTTTCATCCTGGGCCACCATCCCTTCGATCATCTGATTTCTCACTTCCCGTATCTCATCGAGTGTGGCGGGCTTCTTAAAGACCGGCTCCCCGACATGCAGAACCGGAATTTTGATCTGGCTGCTGAAATAGAAATATCCAGTCATGGACAGACACGCTTCATACGCCTTCGGTATCTCTCCCATGGAGTCTACCGGATTACCCACGATAAAACCAAGCCGGCAGCGCGGAATGTGAAGCTGCACCTCTGCTTCCTCCAGGATGGAACCGAGTGTCCTTCCCGTTTCCTCCTTCTCGGGATTCTTGAGCACCATGACAATGTGCCCATTTTTTAAGAAAACAATCCCCAGATGCCGCTTTTCCAGATATTGCTCCAGAAAGCTCAATACCGAAAACTGGACCAGCCTTCGCTCCTGTTTCCCCGTCTGTCTGCTGTAGAGAATTTCCGTCAGGATCGGTAAATATCTGCACTCTTCCATTTCCACCAGCTTATCGTACGCCGCCGCTGGCCCCTCTTCCTCCGGGTAATCCGGGTGCTCCGGGCCGCCGCCTTCGCCATCCGCATCATTTTTCAGCATGGTGATGCATTTCTCCAGCGTCTCCACCAGTTCCTCGCGGATAACGGGCTTCAGCAGATAGTTCACGGCGCCGTACGTCAGAGCATCCTTGGCATACTGGAAATCCTGGAACCCGCTTACGAAGATCACCTTCGTCTCAATCCCCAGCGCCTTCAGCTCTTTTAAAATATCGATTCCCGTCTTCTTCGGCATATAGATATCGAGAAGCGCAATATCCGGTTTCTCTGTGAGAATCCCATCGAACGCGGCTTTCCCGTCTTCGTATTCCCCCACGATCTCGATACCCAGACGGTTAAAATCCACAAGCTTCTGTAATCCTCTTATGATCACGGGCTCATCGTCCGCCAGAATCATTTTTATCATTCCTCTTCTCCCCCTTCTTTCCACGGCATGATAATCCGAACCATGGTTCCGACCCCGGGCGTGCTGGTGATTTCAATTCCGTACGCCTCTCCGTATAAATACCGCACGCGGTCATGTACATTTTTCAGGCCAATGCTCTGCCAGTTATGTTCATTTTTAATCCCTGGCTCATTTCCATCCAGAAGCAGCTTCAGCTGTTCCAGTTCCCCGCTGCTCATACCAGCGCCATTGTCCATGACCGAGATTTCCATACGGTTCTCCACATGCTCCGCCTCGATCATCACGTGTCCTGACCCGTCCTTCGGTTTGATTCCATGGACATAGGCATTCTCCACGATCGGCTGCAGAATCAGCTTGGGGACGTGAACCTCACTGAGTCCGTTTAAATCCGCGGTAAAATGGACCTTTCCCTTGATCCGGCAGTTTAACAGATAGACATACTGCCTTATGATCTCCACCTCTTTTTCCAACGGCACCATGTCCTGCATGGGGCCAATCATATAGTGGATCTGGCTGGACAGCGCCTCGATCATCTCAGATACGACCGTATCATCCTTGTCCAGCGCCGTCATCCGGATAATTTCCAGTGTATTATAGAGGAAATGCGGATAAATCTGGGATTTCAGCGCCGTCATCTCCGCCTCCGCCTGCTTCATATGCGCCACATAGGACTGATTGATATAACTCTCCAGCTCCTTCGACATCTGATTGAACCGCTTCGACAGCACCCCAATCTCATCCCCCGAGGTTACAGGGAGGCGAACCTGAAAGTTACCGGTTTCAATCTCCGACATCTGTTCCATCATATTCCGAATCGGCTTTGTCAGACGCCTGGAAAACCACACCGAACCGCCCAGAAGCGCCGCCAGAGACGCACCGATGAACACATACATCATCGTCTGCATACGTCTGATCTTCTCATAGGCGGTCGCCGTCTTCATCGTAATAATCACCTTCAGCCCGCTGGCATTATACGGTGTATCCACGACGAACTCTTCCTTCGTCTCCTCAAACCGGACTCCCTCCGACGTCAGATTCTTCCCGATCAGTGACTCATCACTGCTGTAATAGCAATTATTTTCCCGATCGCACACATAGACCTGGTCCCTTGCATTTAGATTCAGGTTCTTAAACGCCGCCTCCATCCGCTCTAAATCCACATCGATAAACAGCGTACCGACATACTTATAATTTCCTACTGTCCCCGTTAAATCAAAGTAATTCCTGGCCAGTGTAAAGACCCAGGAATCCTGCATACGAAAATAGTCGTTCTTATGAGTAAGAATCAGCATCAGATTCTTACTGTTCCGATCCAGTCCGTCAAGCCCCATCCTGGCTTCAAACACCGTCTCTTCCTCCGAAGGAATATTCCGCCGCGACCGGTGAAATGCCAGCTTCTCCCCCTGAATTCCCTCTCCCGCAAAATGAGCTCCGGAAATATAACTGTCCACCGCCTGGACATTTCCCAGAAACACCATCATGCTTTTATACCGGTTGGCCTCCATGTACTCCGGATCCTCGCCTATCCCATAGATAATCCGTCTCAGATTATCATACGACATATAATTAAACTGAAACTCCCCCTCGCTGGAATAATTATAATAATAAGGCATCTTCGATACCCCATTATAGCTCTCCATCATATCAGCCAGCGACTCACTCACATAAGACGCCGCCTGAACGTAATTACTCCTCAAAGAATTACCATACTCCTTAAACATCCGGTTTACGATCACCGTCGAGAGAAAAAGCATGGGAATTAACCCCAGCGTAATAATAACGAGACAGAATTTCTGATACAGGCTCAAATTCCTTTTCCAGCGCTTCTTCATATTATTTTCTCCCCCTTACTCCCCAAAACTCTTACCCACCATTATACCATACATCCCACTTAACCTCAATTTCCACCCCATCTTCAGCCCTTCCCTCCTCACGCAGCCAGTACAACAGCCCTTCTCACCTCGCGCAGCCAGTACAACAGCCCTTCTCACCTCGCGCAGCCAGTACAACAGCCCTTCTCACCTCGCGCAGCCAGTACACAGCCCCAGCGCTTGCGGAACGCCCGGGGGCGGCAGGAGCAGAAGATTCAGCAGCTTCCTTTTCCGAGGTACGCAGGAACTTAAACAGGAAGGCAGGAAAAAAGGGTGGTGAAAGCAGGCCTCAAAGCCTGCTTTCAAGCGCACACGGAGGAAAAATCCTTCAGGATTTCTTCCGTAGTTTGCGCGATCCGCCCTTTTTTCCTGTCTTCCTGCTTAAGTTCCTGCCACCGAGGAAACAAGAAGCAGCTGAATCTTCTGCCGCCCCCGGGCGCTCCGCAAGTGTTGGGGCGTACCCCCCCGGCACATTACCCTTTTGCAGCCCCCGCCGTAATCCCCTTCACAAAATACTTCTGCAGCAGCACAAAGATAATGAGTGCCGGAATGATGGAACAAACCGTACCCGCAAACACAATATCCCACCGCGCCGTATACTGACCGACAAAGGAGTACACCTCAACCGTAATCGTTTTCGCCCGGTCTGAAGGAAGAACTAGATACGGCATTAAAAAGTCATTCCAGATACCGAGTCCGTTTAACACCACCATGGAAGCAGTACACGGTCCAAGAAGGGGAAATGTCACCTTCCAGAATGTCTGGAACGGATTGCAGCCATCGATCTGGGCCGCCTCCTCGATCTCTAACGGCACTCCCTTTAAAAAGCTGCAGTACAGCAGGGAGCCGAAAGCCACTGAGCCTGAGATATAACAGGCGATGGGGCCTGCCAGATTGCCAAACAGTCCAAACATCTTCATCTCTTTAAACAGCGGGAACATATAGAGATGAAATGGAATCATCATGCCCGCCAGAAAGTATGTATAGATAAATATAGTTGCCCTCGTCCTGCGCCGCTCCATCGCATAGGCCGCCATGGGAACGATAAAGACAATCAGCACTTCGGATACCAGCGTTAAAACCACACTGTGGAAAATGGCAGTCACAAAATCCGACTGGGCAAATAAATCCTGAAAGTTCTTTAAGTACAGCGTAGTTGGCAGAGACATGGGATTCTTCAGGATTTCGCCGTTGCTCTTAAATGCGGATATAATCGCAAAGAATACGGGAGCCAGGAACAGAACGGCCAGTATAATCGTTGCGGCAAAGAGAATACCGTTTCCCGGGCGTACTTTCCGTCTGCTGGCTTTAATTCCTACTTCTTTCATTATAACTGCACCTCCCTGCGTTTTAGAATGCTCTGCTGGATCGCGTTGAGAATCAGAATAATAAACAGGAGCACGATGCCGACCGCCGTTCCGAAGCCCTGCCGGCCTTCATTGAAGCCCACCTTATACAGCAGGTACACGATGGTCTCTGTCGTAAATCCGGGACCGCCGTCCGTCATGACGGAGATCTGATCGAACACCTTCAGACCGTTAATCAGGGAAAGTGTCAGATTGATGGTAAATGCACCGGAGATCAGAGGCAGTGTGATTGCCTTGAAACGCTGAAGCGGTGAGGCGCCGTCGATAGCCGCCGCCTCCACCACATCGGTAGGTACACTCTGCAGTGAAGCCAGGTAGATAATCATGTAGTAACCGGCGCCTTTCCATACCAGCACGACACCGACCATGATCAGAGCCAGCTTCGGATTTCCCAGCCAGTCCTGGCAATACTCGCCCATTCCCAGCGAACGGAATATCGTATTGACCGCACCGAAATTGTAGTTGTACATGATCTTCCAGATAAAGCCGGACACGATGCCGCTGATCAGTACGGGAACGTAGAAAGCGCTCCGGAAAAAATTCTTTCCCCATCTCACATTATCCACGATCAGCGCCAGAATTAAAGCCATGCTGTTTTCCAGAATCGATATGAACGCGGTAAGAATTACCGTATTTTTCAGTGCATTTCCAAAACGGGCGCTGGTAAAAATCTCTTTGTAGTTTGCCAGCCCGACAAACTTGACGACCGGATTCAGTCCGTCCCATGAGGTAAAGCTGTAATAAACGCTGGCAATCGTCGGCACGATAATAAACAGCGTAAAAAACAGGAAAGCCGGTGCGATAAATCCTATTGATACGAAATCAAACTTTGCTTTTTTCTTTCCCATCTGTCCCCCATCTCCTTTCCTTTTCTTATCTAAGGGGCTGTTAGAGAACCATTCCGGCTCTGTAACACCCCCCTTTTCATCACTCTATTCCGCGTTCTTTAACGGGTTAAAGCTCTGCATGGCAACCTGCCACGTCTTGTTTAATTCCTCACATGCGGACGGTATATCCCTCTGTCCCTGAATTATTTCAATCGTTGTCTTATACATGAAATTTCTGAAATCCGGAGGAAGCTCATTTTCACCTACTCGTCCGTTCCACATAACGCTTAAATCATCAGCCGTATTGGTAGCCTCGATGACTTCCATCATGACCGGAGCGGCAGCCAGATCAGGTGTCGCAACGGTAGACGGAATGGCATTTAACTTGTCACAGTAAACCTTATAATTATCCGGTGCGTAGAAGAAACGGATGAACTCCTCAGCCGCAGCCTTCTTATTCGCATCCTTTGCGGATTCTGCGGAGATTGCCAGGCCGCCTGCTCCGCCGCCACCTACGAGACGGGTCTTTCCATCAGGGCTTGGCACCGCAAACCATCCTATCTCAAAGTTCGGATCTGCATCTGTAATCTGGGAGAACATATGAGTACCGGAATACATCATGGCCGCCATATCACTGACCAGGAATGTTGTAATCTGCGCATCCGGGGTCGATACCCAGCCATCCTGCGCATACTGGAAGATGTTCTTCATTTCTTCAAAGGTGGCAGTGATTGCCGGATCCGTAAAATCCTTTGTTCCCTCATAGCAATGTTTGATAAAATCAGTGTCCTGGCTCATAACCTGATCATTGTAAGCCTTGTAGAACCAGAATCCTACATGCCAGATATCCTGTCCGCCGATCACGAGAGGGGCCATATCCCCCTTATCCCTGATCTTCTGACAGAGTTCCATAAATTCATCGTATGTCTTCGGCTCCGTGAACCCGTTCTCATCAAAATACTTCTTATTATAAATAATTCCCTGCGTATTCTCACCGCCCAGAGGAGCCGTATACGTCTTTCCGTCAAATGCAACTGTCGTTTTAAATAAAGAAACGATATCTTCCGGCAGCGGTTCCAGCATATCGGCACGCACATAGACCGGAGTATCTCTCATTTCCATCACATCCGGGAATTCCCCGACACTTTCCTTTGTCTTTAAGAACTCGCTGTAAGCTCCGCCGTTGCCTGGCTGGATCTTCACGGTAATATCCGGATACGCCTCATTAAAGCGGTTTACAATTTCGTTCATAGAAGCTTTTGCCCCCTCGTCGCCGTCAGCAAATATAAAAGTCAACTCTGTCGGCTCCGTCACGATGGAAGCGTCTGTCCCCGCTGCCGTCGTATCTGATTCGGTCTTTGCCGCCTCCGTTTTTGCCGTCTCGGTCTTTGCCTCCGTTCCCGCCGCTGGGGCCTGTGACGCGCCGCCTGAAGAATCCTTGGAACCGCAGCCGGCCAGAAGTGTTCCCGCCATGGCTGCACATAATACAGAAGCCAGTAATCTCTTTTTCATGTTGTATCCTCCTTGCTATGAGCACTTAGCAGACGCCTTTGGGCTGCTCACGTGCAATACTTGTTTTTTCTTTCTGTCATAACTATATCAGGAAATACATTCCGAAAAAACTCTGTTTTTTAAGATATTCATGCAATTTTTAAAGATCGTTGGCCAAATTCGATAGACAACGTAACCCAATAACGATACAATAAAGACTGATATGACACACAATACCAGGGCTGGAGCTAAAGCCCATTTCCGGACAGCACATCAACTCACAATACGCTTACAGAAAGGAAACCTTCTTCCATGAACATAGAAACACTCATAAACGCCGATTTCAGGGGCTGCATCCAGGCAGTCCGACACGGCGGGACGATATTGGAAAAGGCATACGGATTCGCCGACCTGGCCAACCGGGTGCCAAATGAACCCGACACAAAATTTGCAACCGCTTCGGCCGGAAAGGTGTTTGTGGCGGCGGGAATATTACAGCTGATCGAACGGGGACGGCTGAATTTCAGCGACCGGATCGGTGATTTACTTGACTTTGACTTAAGAGCCATCGACCGGAATATCACCGTGGAGGAGCTGCTGACCCATACCTCCGGCATACCGGACTACTTTGACGAGAGTATCATGGAGGAGTACGGGGACTTATGGAGAGATTACCCCAATTATAAGATACGCTCCAACAGGGACTTACTGCCGCTGTTCCTTGATAAACCCATGACGTATCCCCGCGGAAGCCGTTTTCAATACAACAATACCGGTTTTGTCGTGCTGGCCATAATCATGGAATCCGTGACAGGCGCCGCGTTTGATGAATACTTGAGAGACTGCCTGTTTATCCCCTGCGGCATGACCTCAACGGGATACTATGAGTTGGACCGGCTCCCGGCCAAATGCGCGTCAAACTATATCTATGATGCAGAAACGCAGACGTACCGAACCAACATATTCAGCGTTGACGCAAAAGGCACGGGTGCGGGCGGCGCATTTACGACGGTCGGCGATATCGGACGGTTCTGGGAACACCTCATGTCCGGCAAAGTGATTTCCCCGGACATGGCTGCGAATATGACTGAAAATCACAGCGGGAATGCGCGGTGCTACGGATACGGGATCTGGCTGCGGGAACAAAATGGAACTTATACCCCCTATTTTCAGGGCAGTGATCCCGGAGTCAGTTTTATCTCTTCTTATAAGAGAGAAACAGGGACTGTGGTAACTCTGGTCAGCAACTATGGAGATGATGTCTGGCAGCTTCACAGAAAGTTGACAGCAGAATTGTATTAACCATACAGATATATTGACATCACCATAACAAAAGAGGAGGCGCTCCATGATACAGGAAACTATACATTTACAACAGCATAACAAGCTGATAAGCAAATTATTTGAGGATATTTTTGGGAATAAAACAGAGATTTATTTTAAAATAGAACATTTTCCCGAAGAATTTTATGAAGAGAACATATCGTCAGAAAACCGTGATAATGAGATAATCAGTTTCAGCATTCTGTCAAAAGACTTGCTTTCTTACGATCAGGCTGTCTTTCAGTACCTTGAAGAGCATGGCAGACAGGCCCCCTTCGTAATACCGTTTAGACAGCTTCCGCCTGAATTTGCGGATTATGTTTCGTCCGATGAAGATATTGAATATCATCCCTATTTTATAGAATTTCAGGTAAACGCGGCTTGTTTATCTAAGTATCAGAAGCTGTTCAGTCTGATGGACGGAATGTGGCATGGAGGATATTTACTTCCCGACAGCAGCAATGTCGCTCCTGATCTTCAGAAGTTAAAGGAGGCTCAAAGCATTATGGGAGTCTACGATGATACCATTCCCGGAATCCTTATGACCAGTGCAAGCCCTGTTCGTTTCCGCCGCTCGTCGCTCATGATAACTGATCATTTACTTTCTGAAGAAGAACAGACTATGATAGAGAACTTATATCAGACGGAGGACTCCGTCCGTGAGGATTCTGACATTGAATCATTACTGTCAGAGCTGTTTACAGATATCACTGACTTTAAAATAGAAAGCTTTAACGTTGGCGATGGAAATTGCATTTACATAACTGCCACAGGAAAAAGCAAAAAAAATTCTATTTTGATATTGGATACCGGTATATATGCAGCTTAACCACCGAAGAAGGCGAAGTCATATCACATTATCCATATGCCGAGAATCATCTGAATACCAGAAAACCTGATATGGTAATCCTCTCACACTGGGATTTGGATCATATTTTAGGGGTTGTTTATGCAGGAGAACATATATTTATGATTCCCTGGATTGCTCCGGATTTAAATGATGACGCGCATCCTGCCAAAGCTTCAGCGAAACGTCTTGCAAAGTATCTGGAATTAAGAGGACAGTTAAACCTTATTCCGCTTACCACTAAAAAATTTACAAAGAAAGGAAGGCAGATATTCAAAAATGATAAAGTGACGATCGGCATGGCGAAAGGCGGTGGAATGTTAACCAAAATAAATAATACCGGTATTGTCATAAGAATGGAAGGAGAGGAGGGTTACACGCTTCTGGCCGGAGACGCAGAATACTCCACCTGGCCGTCCTGCATCTCTACCATTAAAGTTCCGCCAAAATGCAGTTATCTGCTCGTTCCTCATCATGCATCTAATATGATATATAAAGGGGTTCCGGTTACAGACTCCCTTCAGGGCCGGGCCATCATTTGCGCTTCGGGAGATAATGAAAAACATCCTCTTTTTACGCATCTCCTGGAACTGACAAAAAAAGGTTATCTCTATGAAATAACCGGACTCTGCAGTAGTTCCATAATTATTACAACGATAAATAAAGCAAGACAGATAAAAGCTACCTGACAGAATTTTCCATTAAAATATATCCCTTTTCTCTCATATATCAGAATCCTGTTACGGCAGGATTCTGATTTTAACTCCATCATAATCAATCTCACAGCTTCCGCCCTTCTTCAGCCGCCCGAACAGCATCTCATCCACCAGGAGCGGCTTAATCTCCTGACCGATGATCCGCTTAATCTCCCTGGCTCCGTATTCGCGGCTCACGCCTTTCGCCGCCAGGTATTTCCTGCACGCTCTTGACAGGGTCAGCTCCACATTTTTCTCCGCCGCCTTCCGGGCCAGATTACCGAATTCTTTTCCCACAATCCGGTCCGCCATGGCCGCATCCAGCGGACGGAATATAATGATCCGGTCGAGGCGGTTTCTGAACTCCGGCCGGAACACGCGCTTCACCTCATCGGTGATTCCTTCCTCATTCAACTGCCGTCCCCCGAATCCGATGGAGGCGCGGTCGGCCTTTTCCGCCCCCGCGTTGGAGGTCATGATTAAAATAACGCTGCGAAAATCCGCCTTCCTGCCCTGGTTGTCGGTCAGCGTCGCATAATCCATAATCTGAAGCAGAATGTTATAGATGTCCGAATGCGCTTTCTCGATCTCATCGAGCAGGAGGACACAGTGCGGGTTCTTCCTGATCGCTTCCGTCAGAAGGCCGCCTTCCTCATATCCCACGTAGCCGGCCGGCGATCCGATCAGCTTCGCCACCGTATGTTTTTCCGCGTACTCGCTCATATCAAACCGCACAAGGCGGATTCCAAGCACCTCAGCCACCGACTTTGCAAGCTCTGTCTTTCCCACTCCGGTCGGTCCGACGAACAAGAGACTCCCCACCGGTTTATTCTCCTCGCTCAGGCCCGCCTTCGACAGCTTGATGGCATTGGTCAGCTGATCCACCGCCGCCTCCTGACCGAAGACTCTTCCCTTCAGCTCCCGCTCCAGGCGTGCCAGCTTCTGCCGTTCCTCCATCTCCACCGTCTGCTTCGGAATCCTGCAGATCTTCGCCAGCACCTCTTCCACCAGTTTCTTATCCACCACCTGGATCTTCTTATTTTTCGGATGCAGCTCCAGATAGGCCCCCGCCTCGTCAATTAAGTCAATGGCCTTGTCAGGCAGATACCGCTCATTGATATACTGTTCCGAGAGACTGGCCGCGTGCTCCATGGTCCCCTTCTGATAGCGGACATGGTGGAATTTTTCATAGTACGGCTTTAGGCCATTTAATATCTCCACCGTCTCTTCCACCGTCGGTTCCTTGATATCGATATTCTGAAAACGCCTTACCAGGCTCTTATCCTTTGAAAAATACTTTTTATATTCCTCATAAGTGGTAGCCCCGATAAATTTAAGCTTTCCGTCGGTTAAATACGGCTTCAGCAGATTGGAGGCATCCATGGATCCGCCGTTTACCGCGCCGGCCCCTACCAAATTATGAATCTCGTCGATATAGAGAATGGGATTTTCTTCCTCCTTCAACTCTTCCATCACCGCCTTGAGCCGCTTCTCGAAATCGCCCCGAAACTGGGTGCCCGCCAACATGGATCCCAAATCAATCCCGTAGATTCTGGCATTTTTCAGCTTCTCCGGTACGCGGCCCTCGTTGATTCTGGCTGCCAGCCCATACGTGATGGCCGTCTTTCCCACACCGGGTTCCCCCACATGGAGCGGATTATTCTTCTGACGCCGGCACAATACCTGCATGGTGCGTTCCAGCTCCGCCTCCCTTCCTATTAAAGGGCAGCTGTTTTTCACCTCATCATTGATACAGACCGCGTATTGAAGCAGAACGCTCTCCCGCTCCTCTTTTGCATCTTCCTCATTATCTATATTAGAGGAGCCCAGTTCCACCAGGAGGTCCACGCATTCCACGCCCTGCATCTGAACAAAATACGCGCCGTAGCTCTCCTCCAGTTCCATCATGCTGTACAGCAGATGCGGCAGTTCAATCGTATCGCGGTCCGAGGAAATCGCCTTCTTTGCCGCCTCCTCTATGGTCTGGCTCAAGCCGTAGCTGACCTCGATACCGCCTTCATCCTTCTCCATAGTGTCCATCTGCCCCAGGTAGTCCTCCAGCCGTGACTTTAACTTTTTCACGTCGCCTCCACAGCTTTTAAATGCAGCCTGGAAGGCTGGCCGGTCTGCAAGCACAAACCACACGTGCTCCGGGGTCACATACTCATTTCCCCGCCTCCCCGCATTTAAAACTGCGTCGTTCAGCAGCTCTTCCACTTCTTTTGCTATCTTCAAATTTCTTCTTCCTCCAGTCATAATCGGCAGCCTTTATCCGCGTCCTGTCTTCACCGTGATCTGCACAGCGTCGTCCTAAGACTCCACTTCCACCCGGAACGGATATCCCTGCTCCCGGGCAATTTTTACCGCCCTGGCCGCCTTCGTCTTTGCAATATCGTAGGAATAAACGCCCACCACGGCTTTCTGTCCCTTATGGACCGTCATCATGATGGCTACCGCTTCCTCATAATTTTTGCGGAACACGTCAATGAGAATCTCCACCACCACATCCATGGGCGTAAAATCATCGTTGTACATGACCACTTTATACTGTTTTGGCTGTTTCAGCCTGATTTCTGTTTTTTCTGACAATCCTGTATTTGCCGGCATACTGTATCATTACCTCCTGATCCGGATCATTTAAACACCATTTTAATCCATCATGCATGGAAATGCAAGCGGTAACGGAAGGCTGAAAATCTCCTGATCAGCTCAATTTCTGCTGCATTTTATATTTTTTATTTTCTCTCTTGAACCCAAAAAATCTTTGTGGTACGATAACCTCATTCCCATGAACAGTGAGGCTTACCAATGACAAAAGAAAATATACTTCCACTGGCCCGCAAAGCGGCCCACATACTTTTTACCGTATTTCTTATGACGGTTCCATGTATTTCCTATTTTTTATTTGAGTATGTAACCGGCAATCTGGCGACGATCCCTTCCTATATGGCCGCCCTGAACATCGGCTGGATTTATGTCCTCTATCTCCTGGTCTTTGCGGCGAGCGGGCGGACCAGAATCGCCATCCCCATCGTGTCCATTCTCCTGTTCATCCTCTCCCTGGCCGAGGCCTTCGTGGTGTCTTTCCGGAGCCGCCCCATCATGTTCTGGGACATCCTGGCCTTTGGAACAGCCATGACGGTTTCCCAGAACTACGTATTTACCATAACGAAGGCCATGAAAGAAGCCGGAGTGATTCTTCTCGTCATCAATATAGCCGCAGCCGCATTTCCAAGACGGATCTCCGGCCGCAAATACAGGCTCGCTTTCGCAGGCACGGCGGCCGGTGTCACCGCCGCCTACGGCGTATGGTTTTTTACATTTCTCATGCCTTCCTGGGGCCTGGGAATCAACATGTGGGAGGTCAACGAGACCTATAAGGAATACGGTTACGTCCTCTCCACGGCGGTGTCCTTCCGCTATGCGGTGAAGCAGAAGCCTGCGGGGTACGGCACATCACAGATAAAACGGATCTATAACGATTACAAGGCGGAAGATGTCCTTCTGGCCTCTGCCGAGGAGGTGGCCCTGGGTGAAGATATCATCACCCCGGTCAATATTATCTGCATCATGAATGAGAGCCTGTCCGACTTACGCACAGGAGGTTCCTTTCAGACGAATCAGGCGTATTTCCCATTCCTGTACAGCCTGAAAGAGAACACGATAAGCGGAAGCCTGTGTGTTCCCGTCTTCGGCTCCATGACGTGCAATTCGGAATTCGAATTTCTGACAGGTGATTCCATCGCCTTCCTGCCTTCCAACTGCAGCGCCTACCAGTTCTACATAAAGCCCGGAACGTACAGCCTTGTCAGCACCTTAAAGGACCAGGGCTACCGGACCGTCGCCATGCATCCTTATCCGGGTGAAAACTGGAACCGCGATACGTGTTACAAGAATATGGGATTCGACGATTTCATTGATGAAACCCGCTATGAAGAACGGGATTTTCTTAGAAATTACGTGAGCGACCAGTCCAATTACGAGAACCTGATCAAACAGGTGGAGAATAAGGAGAATCCTGCCGACCGCCTTTTTCTGTTCAATGTGACCATGCAGAACCACGGCGGCTATGAGGGAATCTACGACAACTTTCCGCAGGAGGTGTGGCTGACCGGCTCCCTAAAGGACAAGTGTCCGAAGACCGATCAGTATTTATCACTGATGAAGCGTTCCGATGAGGCCCTGGAATACCTGATCCGATACTTTGAGGCCAGCGACGAGCCCACCATGATCGTGATGTTCGGAGACCATCAGCCCAGCGTGGAGGATGAATTTTTCGATGAGATTGCAGGCATGCCCAGCGCCGACGTTCCCGCCGGAGACCACTTAATGTGGTATGAGACACCGTTTCTTATCTGGACAAACTATGAATCCGGATCGGAGCAGAAAGGGAAGATGAGCGCCATCTATCTCGCTTCCGAGCTGCTGGATCAGGCCGGCCTGGATATGACGCCGTACCAGCGTTTTCTGCTTTCCATGGAGGAAACACTGCCCGTCATACATCCGCTTGGCTGCTATGATGCCTCGGGAACCTACTACTCCTGGGAGGAGACTGGTCTTGACAGTTTTCCATACCGGGATACCATAAGGGATTACGAGTATCTCGTTTACAACCACAGCTTCGATCCGAAGAAATATAAGGACATGTATATAGCCGAACCATAAAGAACAGGACACCGTTCACAGATAAAGGAACTTCCGTCATTCTTCCGGAAGTTCCTTTATCTGTTTCATCATCTCCTCAGACACCGAATCCAGCAGATAATTTTTATGCTTTTCCCCTGTCTTTCTCTCCTGATACTCCTGATGAACCGTCTCGCTCAAACGGCGGATCTCTTCCTTCAGCTCCCTGGCCGATATCAGCCGGCAGCCCTGGCCGTGTATGATAATCTGTTCCAAATGGTCCGAAGTGGCCACTGTCACATCGTATTTTCTGCCATTTTCGTGGGCGAACTTCTCAATATACTGGTCTGCCGTCTCCGCCTCCTTTGTAAAGACCACCTGGATGTTGTGGTAGTCCAGGCACTCGGTCACATGGCCCTGGACCCGGTAGGCGTCGAACACGGCAATCAGCCGGCATTTCTTCATGCCCTGGTAATTGCAGAGAATATCGAGGAGTTTTCCTCGGGCGCCGTCGATGGTTTGCTCCGCCAGCTCCTTCAGTTCATCCCATGCAAAAATGATGTTATACCCGTCAACCAAAAGATACTCTTCCCTGGGGGCCTCCTTCTTATAGTTCCTCACCGCAGGAACACTGTGAGAGTTCTCCCTGTATTTCTCCCTGTTCTTCCACCCGGATTTAACCCCGGCTGAATTCCCCCGCCGGTTGGCGTAAAAGGTGCGTTCCAGAATGGCATCCACTTCCTCCGTGCCGATCCATTCCCTGTCACTCTCCGGCTCATCGTTCCGGCCGTTCGGCGCCTGACCTTTTCTGGCGGCAGCACCGGCAAGGCCGGCTAGTCCATCCACCCCCATGTCTTTCTGTGGTTCCAGACAGCTTTCCAGATGCATATACTCCGGGACCTGGTCCCAGTCCACTAAGAATCCCGCCCCGTGGGCACAGAATACGGACCCAGCCGGGTTCGCCATGTCTCCGTCCGGGTCATAGCCGATTGCGGCCACCACTTCCTCCGTATTGTGGCACGGCCCGTAGCCGGAAAATGTAAATGACAGCCGTCCCGCGCCGCCCGTATAGGCGGTTACCTCTTTCTGATATCCCCCCATACAGGCCGCCGGGGCGCTTCCGGTGAGAACCGCCCTGTCTCCCTCCATGACAGGAGACATCACTTTCCCTGCCATACGTTCCACATCGCTCATCGCCCGTCCCACGTAACGGTCCGGAAGTTCAAGGCGAAAATCGTAAAATGGTTCCAGCAGCATGGATTCCGCCTGCATCAGCCCCTGGCGGACTGCCCGGTAGACAGCCTGGCGGAAATCGCCGCCCTCCGTATGCTTTAAATGGGCCCGCCCCGACATCAGCGTGATCTTCATATCCGTGACCGAAGAACCCGTCAGCACACCCTTGTGCTCCTTCTCCGCCAGATGGGTCAGAACCAGCCGCTGCCAGTTTCTTCCCAGAATATCCTCGCTGCAGGCGGAAGCAAACTGCATACCGCTCCCCGGCTCCCCGGGTTCCAAAAGAAGATGGACCTCCGCGTAATGACGGAGCGGTTCGAAATGCCCCACGCCCTCCACCGTGTTCGTGATCGTCTCCCGGTAGACGATGCTCCGGTCTCCAAATTCCACAGAGAGACCGAAACGTTCCTCAATTACGCTTTTTAAAATCTCCATCTGAATCTCGCCCATAATCTGGACATGGATCTCCTTCTTGCTCTCCTCCCATGTCAGATGCAGCTCCGGATCTTCCTCCTCCAGCTCCCGGAACTTCGGAAGTATAGCCGCCGCATCGACGCCCTCCGGCAGACCAATCCGGTATGTCATCACCGGCTCTAAGAGCGGCATGGCCGAGGCCGCTTCGATCCCCAGCCCCTGTCCCGGAACCGTTTTGGCAAGCCCCAGCACGGCGCAGACGGTGCCGGCCGACGCCTCCCGCACCGTCTCGAATTTCTCCCCGGAATAGAGGCGTATCTGGTTTACCTTCTCCTCGTCGATAAGCTCCCTCGTCGATAATCTGCCGCCCGTAATCTTCATATGGCTCATACGGTTTCCCTGGGCATCTCTCGATATCTTGAAAATCTTCGCTCCGAATTCCTGCGGATATTCAGGCGTTTCCGTGTACTCCTCAATCCCCTTCATGAATTCCTCCACGCCCGTAAACTTAAGCGCAGAACCGAAAAAGCATGGAAAAAGGCGCCTGTTTATAATCTGCTCCCGTACTCCGGCCATCTCCACATGGCTGGTCTCCAGATATTCATCCAGCAACTCCTCACTGGTCATGGCGATCTGCTCATAAAAATGATCCGTTCCGGCCTCTCCGAAGTCCACAAAGTTTTCCTTTAAGACTTTTCTTAGGTCATCCAGGATAGCCCCTTTCCCCAGCCCCGCCAGGTCCATCTTATTGATAAAGAGAAATGTGGGAACCCGGTATCTGGCAAGAAGACGCCACAGCGTCCTCGTATGCTCCTGTACTCCGTCCGTTCCGCTGATCACCAGAATGGCGTAATCCAGCACCTGCAGGGTCCGTTCCATCTCCGCCGAGAAATCCACGTGCCCCGGAGTGTCGAGAAGGGTCATCTCCATATCCTTCCACTTCAAAATGGCCTGTTTCGAGAAGATCGTAATCCCCCGCTTCTTCTCCAGTTCATACGTATCGAGAAACGCGTCCCCCCGGTCCACCCGTCCCATTTTCCGGATGCTTCCGCCCATATAGAGCATCGCCTCCGACAATGTCGTTTTTCCCGCGTCTACGTGGGCCAAAATACCGACTGCCAGCTTCTTCATCTTTGTATCGTTCTCCTTCTATGTGCAGCAGAAACTCTCATGGTTTTGTCGTTTTCCGCCTCAATACCGAAAGCAAGCTGCCTGCAAAAAACACAGACAGCCTGCTGTTTATGAGTATTATAACATTCACAGTGAAAAAGCGAAAGATGTTTTTCCAATCCACTTCCGGTAAATCAAACCGTTGAAAGCGGTTTTTCTCTTTTACAGCTCATAAAAACACTCCTTGTCCCCCCAGGAGCAGTGTCTGCACGCCGGATTTCTCCCATTTTCCACCAGCTTCCGGAACTTTTCGGCTTGTTCTCCCCGAAACAGTGCCTCAAGCGGCTGTTCCCGCACATTCCCCACGGAAAAGTCGGTAAAATCAGTACAAAACGATGTCTCCCCGTTCCACATAATATGGAGATGACGCCATGGGGAAAGACAGGGCCTCACGATTTCTCCGGAACGAACATGCGGCAGATACCGGACTTTAAAAGCATGCGTCCCAGGCTCCTCCAGGCGGAATCCGGCCTTCTCCATCTCCGAATCCCCCTCGCCACTCTGCCTCCACGATTCAACCGCCTCCGCTTCGATGGAAAATTCCCGTTCCATCACGGCTTTATATTCTCCAATCTCCCGGCCGTTTAAAACGATCATATCCTGAAGCAGCACCTCATCCACGGGAAAATCCGACAATTCAGCAAAAAACTCCTTCAGCTGCCCTTTCAGCTCCTCCGTCATAACGGCCATACAGACCACCGGCAGTAAAGGCGCCGCCCTCTTTACTGCAAGCAGATTGTCCCGGATCTTCCGGAATGTTCCCGCGCCGCGGATGCTGTCATGGAGCTGCTCCGGTCCGTCAACAGACACGTAAATCTTGTCCAGACAGTACGGGACAGTCTCCGCATGCCGGTCCAGCAGAGTCCCGTTTGTAACGATTCCGACCCGGTACCCCCGTTCATGAAGTGTGGAGGCGATCTCATCAAAGCACGGGCTCATGAGCGGTTCCCCGCCCCAGAGCATGACCGATGGCTTCTTTCCGGCGGCCGCGTCCAGCTCATTTACGATCCCAAGCCACTCTTCCGTTTTCAGGGCCATGCTCTCCTTGCCGTCACGCAGCGCGCTGTTTTTCCTCTGTCCGCAAAACCAGCAGTTTAAATTACACTGCCTGGTCAGCTGTAAATGAATCATCTCCAGTCGTCGTTCCATCTCACTCTTCCTCAAAATATCGCATCTCCATCAGCCTCTCCTCGATCAAACCAAGCTGGGAGCTCATAATATCGGGTGAATACAGGGAACGGAGCCCGGCGATTCCCAGTTCCTCCATCGCCCCCGCCACCCGGTCATTTGCCCGGTACAATGCCTCCAGCGCCTCTCTCACATTAAATCTGCCGGGAGAAGTCGGAGCAGGCGGCCATCTCGCATCCGACACCCACCCTTCGGTAACCGCCCGAAAGGCCGCAGCCAGCGCTTCATTCTCATGCCAGTCGATCTGCTTATAGGCGGCGATCCCCTCGATCCCCTCCAGAATCATGCGGCAGACCGGATCCAGCTGCAGCGCCTGATCCGTATTCAGCCATGCCTTTGCGGTTCCCCCGTGCCACGCAGCCCCATTTTCAATTTTCAAAATGGACAGGTTCTCCAGAAGCTCTGCGGATTCCACCACCTCCGAAGGTGTCGCCGGAACAAATCCGCTTTCTATGGATAGGTCCATGATTTCCTTAAACCGTTTCAAGCTGTCGCCTTCTTCCTCAAAGAACCTGGCCTGATTAAACTGTTTAACATAGAAGTATGCCGAACTTCCTATGTATTCCGCATCCTCGGCATACGGCATGATAAAGGAGCCTGTCTCCTGTGCACGCGCGTTCCAGCGGCAGAACATGGACTGAATCTCCTCATAGCGGACCGCCTCGTTTCTCACGCCCTCCGTCGCCCCCATCAGATACCAGAGCAGCAGATTTGCCATACAATCGGAACGGAAGATCAGCTTCAGCCCGTTATCACAGATAGAGGGATTCGTCAGATACTTTAAATACTCCGGCTTATCCTTTATATATTCCTCAATAAGAAACAGCTGGTTTTTATTGCTGTGCCCCTGCACGTCATAGCACAGTCCGGTGGCCTTTCTTATCTCAGGAAATGAGAGGAAGAAGGAATCGGCGTCCATAATGAGTGTCTCGATTCCCACCTCCTTATAGATGCCCGGAATCTGTGCGTTCCAGCTGCATTCCGGATTCCATCCAACCTTCGGGCGGATTCCCGTATAACGCTCCCATGTATCCAGGCTCCTTAGCAAGGTATGTACCGCCACCTCACGCGGTACATTTCCCATCATCAGATGTGTATACGGGGATGCCACCGGCTCCACCTGACCGTCCAGAATCAGCGCCTTCAGCTTTTCCATGACCTCGGGAGCCAGCCTCTCTATTTCATCCAGCGTCTTGCCGCTGGCCTCAAATCCTATTTTATACTGATTGTCTCGAACCAGATCAAACAGCTTTTCATAGCAGTTTTTCACGACCCATTCCCGCCGTTCCATTTTCAGCTGGGAATACTGGATGTTCGCATGTGGAAGAAAAATAACTTTAGGCCTCATATTATTTGCTCCAATCAAAGATTATTTTAAATACATCCTCGCCCTTTGCCATCTTATATTCAAATGCCTCCGCACACTTCGACACCGGCCAGATCTCCACCGGAAGGCCGTTCGTATCGAATTTCCCCTCGCTGATCCAGGTAAGAATCTGCTCCTTACAGCCGGGCGCCAGTGCACAGGACATGGAAATTGTGCAGTTCTTTGTAAACCAGCGGTGATAGCTGTCCATGATGATTTTCTCCGGATAATCCCCCTGCCAGTGAATATGGCCCGGCGCATCGTCGGTTCCCCAGCCGCCGTCTTTCAAATATTTATGGAGAATACCTGGCACCTCCGCATTGCCGGAGCACTCGATGATCTGATCCGCCATGGCGCCTCCGGTGGCCTTCCTGATCACCAGTTCCGCTTCAAACGGATCGGCCACAAGGTCCGCATACTTCTTCGCAATGTCACGCCTGAATTTATTCGGCTCAATGGCAATGACTCTCAAATTCGGATTTACGATCTTTAAAATCTGCATGGCGCTGATTCCCACCATGCCTGCGCCGCTCACCACGATTGTCTGTCTGCCCTCCAGATTCAGCATCCGGATTCCCTTTAGGGCCACACATGGAAGATAAGCCAGCACACCGTCAATATAGGAGAGGTTTTCTGGAATCTTGACCATATAGTCAAACGTGTCATTCGTGGTATCGGAATCCTTTACCGTATATTCGGAGCCGCCGCCCCATGCGGCACAGACATCACCGTATTTCCGGCATTCGTTAATCATAACCCGGTCTCCCGGTTTCAGGCTTCCATCGCTCTCCTCCCCTGCCGCGACTACCTCACCGGCGGTTTCATAACCAGGCACCAGCGGATAGTAGCACTGTTCCGGATGCTGAAGTCCCTTATAGGTCTTCATATCCGTTCCGCTGGAAATACTGCTGTAATACGTCCGCGCGATATAGGCATCCTTTTTTGGCTCCGTCAGAGTGATCTCCCTTAAGCGGACTTCATATGGTCTCTCGATCACGACGGCCTTTGTCTTTTTATAATCGTAAATAGTACTCATAGCCAGACCTCCTTCAAAATAGTCTCCAGGTACTGTTTGCTGCGTCTGGTCCCTTCTTCTATGTCCTGTGGTTCCTCATATTCGATCATCAGGGTATCCGTCCATCTCAAGATCGTTTCTATGGTGCGCTTCCAGTCTCTCTTCTCATCTCCGATGGCTCCAGGTTTTAAGTGACCGCCCGGCAGCTTCACAAAATCCTTGATATGGGCATAGGCGATGCGGCTGCCGACAAGCTCCGCCGTCTCTTCCACGTCGCATCCCGCAATGGCATAGAGATTGGCCGGATCGAAGACGAATTTCAAGCTGTCATCCGTTTGCCGTAGAATTCTCTTTAGACACCCGGTCTCCGTGGCTGCCGATTGGAAATGAACCACTCCGTCCGGATACGCTGTCACTCCCCCATGGGTCTCCATGGCTGTCACCACTCCATGCTCCTTTCCATACCGGGCTACCGTGTTCAGCGCATCTATCATACGTGAAAAACGCGTCTCATCCACTTCCCTGTAAGGCGTAAAACCAGCAAATATCCGCAGCGTTTCCACTCCTAAAAAGGAGCAGATATCGATTACCCTCTTAATCTTCCCGATATCCTCCGCTGCTGCGTTCCTGTCTTCAAGCGTAAAGTCATTGCCCGTCGCCGCGGTATCCAGAGAAATCCCAAATGCTTCATACTCCTTCTTTACCTGCTCAAGAAGACGTACATCTGCGTCTGTCTGCACATCCGCAGGCGTATTGGCGATTCCCAGTTCCAGGGAAACGAGCCCCAGGCGCCTTACCAAGTCAAGCTGCTGCTGCAGTGTAAGCTCCCGAAAGCCCCACGCAGCTGCTCCGATTCTAATCTCCTTCATGCCTCACTCATCCTTTCACCGCTCCCGCGATCAGTCCCTGAATCAAATATTTCTGGAAAATCAGATAAATAATAATGATTGGAATACACACGATCATGGCTCCGGCAAACGCCGTCACATAATCCGTATTTAAATATCCGTTTACCACCGAGTAGAGCCCTGCGATAATTGTCCTCTTTTCCGGCCTGCTCACAATGGTAAATGCCAGCACAAACTCATTCCACACCCACATAAACTGATAGAGAAGCACGGTGGCCAGAGCCGGTTTCGCCAGAGGAATGGCAATGTTGGCGAAAATTTTAAATTCCCCTGCTCCGTCTATCTCCCCCGCCTCGTAAAGTTCATACGGGATTCCCGCAAAAAAACCCTGAAGGACAAAGACTGCGAAGGGCAGGCCGCCCGCCGCATAGGTCAAAATCAGTCCCGCGTGGGAGCTGCCGAATCCCAGCTTTCTTAAGACAATAACGATGGGAAATATGATCATTCCAGCCGAAATCGTTTGTCCTGCCAGAAGATAAATCAAGGTCACCTGACTTAAATTTCCCTTATACCGGGAAATGGCAAAAGCCAGCATCGTCGCAAAAACCAGCATCAATAACAGAGAGAAAGCGGTAATCGTCACGCTGTTTTTCGTGAGAACGGCAAAATCCGCTTTCTGCCACGCATCACTGTAATTGGAAAACAGGAACTTTTCCGGAAGGCTCCAGGGCTTAGTCATCAATTCCTTTTTAGATTTAAAGGAAGAAAAGAAAACCCAGTTAATCGGGATCATCGTGACGCTGAATACCATCGCAAGTACGAAACCTAAAAATAACTTTTTTACTGTCTTCATGCTGTCCGTCTCCCTTCTCAATCCGCAGTCCTGTTCTGTATTTTCATCTGGATAAAGGAACAGATGATCACAAACAGGGTCAGTGCTGAGATGATTGCCATCCCGTATCCGGCGTTGGAATTCGTAAATACAGTTTTATACGAATACGTAAGAATCATCTCCGTGGTATAATACCCCGGTCCTCCTTTTGTCATTGTGTATATCAGGTCAAAAACTCTGAATATATCTATAAATACTAAAACATAGACAATTGTGATAATTCGTTTCATACACGGGATGGTGACATTTCTGATCACCTGCCACCTGCCTGCTCCGTCCAGCACCGCGGCTTCGATCAGATCGCTGGACACGGACTGGAGACCCGCAAGAAACAGAACGAAATAGACCGGAACCATCTTCCAGAGAGAGGTAAAGGTCACCGCATACAGGGCCGTCTTCGTATTGGTAATCCAGCCTGTGGCCAGCCCTCCCAGTCCCACCGCCTTTAATATCTCGTTTAAAATACCGTACTGCGGATTATAGATCCACTTCCAGAGAAACACGGTTACAATCGTCGGTATCATAGCCGGCAGGTATGTTACAGTCCTCCAGAAGGACTTTTTCCTCGTGAAATTCTCAACCAGATAGGCGACGGCAAATGCGGCCACCGGAACGACGATCAGGGTGATGATTCCATATTTAATGTTGTTGAGAACCGATACTCTTAAGATGCTGTCATACAACAGATTCACATAATTCTTAAATCCCGTAAACTGCGCGTCCGCCAGATTCACAATGCCGTTCCAGTTGGTAAAGCTGATATAGAATCCCAAAAATACGGGAAATATCCAGAACACAGTGTACACGGCCAGCGCAGGAAGGGAAAACATCAGAAAATATTTTCGGTTCCTTCTCTCTTTCATAAAGTGTACTTGAAGACTCAGCTTTAGACATGAGAGGAATTATGCCTCTCTTGACTCCTTGGTGAGCTCCTTCTCCTTTTTAATAATTTTCAATTGCTATATATGTTGTACTGGTTTTAAGAGAGGAGCCGGATGTATTAATCCGGCCCCTCAATTTAACTAGGAAAGTGAAGATTCCCCCACATCTATAGGCGGAAGGGTAAATCGCCAAAACAAGTTTAACGGTAGTGGCGGGAGGAGAGAAATCGGTATCCCCCCACTGACATGAAGTCAAACTACACATCTCTATAAGATGTGGCCGCACTCTGTGAAATTACCGAACGTGGATTGAAACAAACGCTATTTCTGAGCCTGCTCCTCTTCCCAGATCTTCTGGACATGATCCAGCACACCGGCCGGAGTCTGATTTCCCTGAATCATCTCCTGGATGCCCTTGATCATATTATCCAGTACCTTGGAGGACACCATGTCCAGAAGGTAGAAGGAATCTGCGGTTCCCGCGCCCTTTAACTGCTCTGCCGCTGTAAGGAGAGCCGGATGGGTAAGACCTGCGTTCCATTCATCCACATTGACTATCTTTCCTAATTCTGTTACATCACTCTTCTGAACCTTTTCACCAAATAAAAATGCCAGTGCGTCCTCGGCTGCCTCCTGATTCTTCACGTTTGCCGGAATACACCACATGCTGCCCCAGGTAACCGACACACTCGTCTTTGGATTCTCAACAAAATCCATCTTTTCAATGATATTGTACTCGAAATCGTCTTCCTTCGAAGAATCGATAGCCGATGCCATGCCCGTGTGAGCCGTGTACATGCCGGCCTTCCCCATAACGAACTCGGCAATCGCGTCATCGTCGGAAATATAGTCGGCGCTGGACTTATCAATTACGCCGCTCTTAACCATCTCATCGACAATCGTCATTGCTTCCACCATGGAAGGATCGTTGTATTTCGCCTCGTTATTATAGGCTTTGATCAGCAGGTCCGTACCCACAAGCTGAGCCTGTACCTTAGCCAGAAGATCTGGTGCACACCAGTTCCCGCCGCCGGTCACAATCGCTTTGTACCCATTGTCATTTAAAGTCTTCGCGGCATTTGTAAGTTCCTCGAGATTTGCAGGTTCTTCAATTCCCAGCTCCGCAAACAGCTTCGTGTTATAGAAGATACAGCTTGTATTTGCAAAATCCGGGATTCCGTACACGCCATTTTCCGGATTATTGAGCGGGCCTGCCCATGCAAGCGCGCCTTTGTTGTAATTCCAGCCCTCTTTTCCAAGGAAACCGGTCAGTTCCATGAGCTGTCCATTGGCGGAATATTCGTTGAAGGTCGTCTTCATCAGCTGTACAATCTCCGGCGGATTATCCCCCATCAGCTCCGCCTTCACCTTGTCGTCATAGCCCTCTGAGCCGTAAAACTCCAGATTAATCTTTACCGGATTACCGTCATCTGCGTTGTACTCGTCCACAAGAACGGGCCAGTTGGAAATCTGGCTCTCCGACCATTTAATGAGGACTCTTACCTCCGGCCTTTCCGCCGGCTTCTCACGCTCTGAAGCCGCCTCCGTCACAGCCTCTGTCTCCTTTTTCTCCGCAGTCGTAGTCGTCTCTTCCTTCGTGGCAGGCGCTGATCCGGTCGATCCGCATCCGGTCAGGGCAGAAAATGCCATTGCTGCTGTCATTACGAGTGCCAGTGTCTTTTTCTTCATTTCCTTCTCCTCCTGTAATCAACATTTTTAATATGGTTCATGAATAGTTTCAACCTCATCTGTAGCCTTTTAAAACAAAGAAACCGCGGTTTATAGTGCACTCTGTTTATTTTTTATTGATTTGCAAACTTATTTTTGTTAATATTATAATATAATAAAGATTCATCAAAAACAATATGTTTTGTTGTATTTTATATAAAAAATGTTGTCTTTCAGGAGGGACTTATGCAGAGAAATATGATAGAAATCTTTCGAAAGAATATTTCCGGGGAATCTTCATCCCTTTCCTTTGGTTTTGCCGGCCGGGAACAATGTATGGGCAGCCACTCCTTTGGTCCCGCCAAGAGGGCCCATTATCTGATTCATTTCATTATAAAAGGAAAGGGGGTCTTCTTTGCTGATGAGAAAAAATACGTATTAAAACAGAGGGACATGTTTTTAATCCGGCCCGGAGAGACAACATTTTACTATGCGGACGAGGAGGATCCCTGGGAATATGCGTGGGTCGCATTTGTTGGAAGCGATGCGGCGCAGATTACGGAAAGCTGCGGCTTTGCCTACAGTCCCGTGGCGACCTATCCCGATTCCCCGGAACTGATCGAATCCATCGACGACATCATCCGCCACATGCAGTCCGGTGATGAAAACGATTACTACCTTCTCTCCCGGCTGTACAACATTTTTTACCATCTCTCCAGACCGGTCATCAACACGCAGAACGCCTATAAGAATGAGATTGTCCGCCGCACGATAGGCGTGATCCGGAGCAACTATTTTGAGAAGCTCACCATCCAGTGGCTGGCCGACCAGGTCCGGGTTGACCGGACTTATCTTTACCGCCTGTTTAAGAAAGAAGTGGGTATATGCCCCAAAGAATACTTAACCCAGTACAGGATCCGTATGGCCACGGTCATGCTGTCCACGACAAACCAGTCTATAAAGGAGATCAGCTACGCCTGCGGTTTTACCGACACCTCCCTCTTCTCCATCTGTTTCAAAAAATACTTAGGCTTCACTCCCCAGCAGTTCCGGAAGATCGATGGAATTCAGCAGCTTTCTTTCCAGATGATTGAGGTTGAACAAAAGCAGTAGAAGACAGCGGGAGCGGTTGAACTGTAATCAGGACAAATATAAAGAGTCCGACTCGCTGGACTCTCGCGCCGGAGCGCGGTCGCTTTAGCGGCCATATTTCCTAAGCGCGGAGTGCGCATCCCCCGAAGTTTTTTTGTTTCATAGAACGAACTTTCCTGTGAAACAAAAAAAGGAGCCCGGCAGGTTCATCCCCTGCTCCGGGCTCCTTCTCCGGCAGCATTCCGCTCCCACAGAAATCTTCTTCGATACTTAAGTTCCGCATAATCCGTAATTTTCTTTAGATAAATGCAGTCCGACAAACCTCCCGCGACTCCCACAACAGGCAGTCCCTGTACAAACTTCATATACAGAAGTTCCTCCGAGAGCCGGTCCGCCGTCTTGCGCATCAGAACCTTCTTCTCTTCCAGCCCGCCGGTTCCTTCGATCCAGCGGTTAATCCGCTCGTTATCCTCAGCCAGTTCTCCGCCCCGTTCCAAAGCAGTCTTGATAATCTCCAGCAAAAACTCCTGCTCCCGCTCGGACTCGTAGGCGTACCCGTAACTGACGGCAATTTCATAAAGGCTCTTTAAGATCACGCCTGTAAACAGGGGGATATCCGGTATCCCGATTCCGAAAACCCCTGTGCCGATTCCCTCCACTCCGGAAATCAGCAGATTCTTTGTCTTAGACACCGCCGCCTGCTTCGAAAATGCCTTCAAATTCTTCCTGTTTTCCTTCAGACTGGCGGCGTAAGCGTTCAGCTTCTGCCTGTACTCCCCGTCTTCCTTCCGGTACGTCTTATTGATCACCATTCCGCCTTTTTCGAAAACCAGCTGAAACGCCTTGTAAAATGCGGCATCCAGCGTTCCCTTTAACTTCTCCGGGACTACCCGGTCCAGCTTCTGATTGATAATCGACGGCCCCTTTTCCTTCTGCCGTTCCACGAAACGCGCCTCGCTCTTCTTAAGCGCGGCCCACTCCTTTTCCAGCGCCGTACTCTTTTTCCCCGGCCGCTTTCCCGGAAACTCCATGATTAATACACCTCACTTCCAAACGGCATCAGAGCCAACTTCGCCAGTTTAAACTGCTGAAGCCCAAAAGGAATTCCAATCACCGTGATGCACAGCACCACTCCGATCAGGGCCGACTCGATCGCTAAGGGCAGCCCCGACACAATGAGCCAGATTAAATTTAAAAGAAAGGATCCCGCGCCGCCGCCATACCGGACCTCTTTTCCAAACGGAAAGAAGCTGAGCGCGGCAAATTTAAAGCACTGCATCCCCACCGGAATGCCGATAATCGTAATACACCAGAGGCAGCCCGTAAGCGTCCAGCTCAGTCCGCTGATGAAACCGCCGAATATAAACCAAAGTAAATTACCAAGACAACCCATATTATCCCTCATTTCTATTCATTCCACTACACTGTACCATGCCGCCGCACGCGGTGCAATCCCTGGACAACAGCTTTTAGAAAAAAATAAGGGTTCGCTAAGAATTCTCTCCGTTTTCCTCTCCGGACCAGACGGCGTACCACTCCAGACAGAGCTCATGCCAGACAGCAACCGTTTCCTCATACCGGCGGCAGAGCTCCGTATATTCCGTTTCCTTCTCCCACCTCTTTCCGGACCAGAAGTCTTCCGACGCCATCCACTCCTGTTTCATCGCGTCCATCACCGCGTACAGTTCTCCTGCCTGCGCTCCGGCCGGAATCATTTTTTCGGATACCAGACGAAGCCGCCAGTCGATATACGCATCCTCCGCGGATATTTCCTTAAGTCTGTGACGCTCCGCCTTCGGAACCGCCCTCATACCGGCGATCAATGCCTGTTCCTCTGCCTTCATCTGGGCTGCCAGACCGCCTTCTCCCTCCGATTTTCGCTTTCTTTCCAGGTAATGCGCATAACCAAACGGGTAATACATCACCGACTGATTTTCAAAAATCAGGAGTGAATCGGCTACCTCACTCAAAAAGTACCGGTCATGGGAGACGAACAGCAGCGTTCCGGTATAGGCGCGGAACGCGGATTCCAGTGTTTCCTTCGCCTGAATATCCATGTGGTTCGTCGGCTCGTCCAGAACGAGGAAATTAGGTCTGCTCTGCAAAAGCTCTGCAAGCACCAGCCTCGCCTTCTCCCCTCCCGAGAGAGAGGATACAGATCTCTGCGCCACGCGCCCTCCAAACAGATAGGCCCCCAGGATGGTGCGTGCCTCCTTTTCCGTCAGCGCAGGAAATAAGTCGTGAAAATGATCTGCCACTGTTTTTTCAGACATCACCTGGGCCGAAAGCTGGTCAAAATATCCCATGGTAATATTGACTCCGACGGACATTTCCCCGTCCAACGGCGGAAGGAAACCTGCAACCGTCTTTAAAAAGGTCGTCTTTCCGGAGCCATTTGGCCCCAAAATGCCGATCTTCTGTCCCCGCCGGATTCTCATGGTGATCTCCAGCAGGGCGCGGTCATAACCGATCTTTAAATGTTCCGATTCAAAGACCCATTTGCTGCCGATTATGAGCGGCGTCAGTTCCCCGGTAAAGATATGGATATCATCTTCCTCCGGCTTCTCCACCCGGTTCATCCGTTCCATGGCCTTCTTCTTCGCTCTGGCAAACGACGCCTTGGTCGGTTTGTGTTTAAACCGTTCCACCACGGAATTCAACCGCTTCAGTTCCTCCTGCTGGCTCTCATACGCCTTTTTCTGCAAGCTAAGCTGCTTTCGTTTCTGCTCCCTGTACGCGGAGTAATTCCCCACATAGCGGGTAAGCTTCCCTCCCGCCACTTCATAGACCACATCAGCCGTCCGGTCTAAAAAAAAGCGGTCATGGGATACCATCACCACTGCCTTGTCATACTGCCTTAAATACTCCTCCAGCCACTGCACCGTCTCTAAGTCCAGATGATTCGTCGGCTCATCGAGCAGCAGAATATCCGGTTTTTCCAGCAAAAGCCGGATCAGTGCGATCTTCGTCTGCTCTCCTCCGGAAAATTCCGACAGTTTCTTTTTCTTATCCTCTTTTGAGAATCCGAAACCGGTAAACAGGATGTCATACTCCCGCTCATAGTCGAACCGTTCCCGGTCCCATTCTGAAAAAATTGCGGAGCTGCTTAGGCCTGTTCCATTTTTACCTGCGACCTCTCTTCCAGGGCAGCCCTTAAGGAGTTCCTCCTCCACCGTGCATGACGTATCACCGAAAGGCTGCTGCCTCATCATGCCCACGGTAAGTCTTCTGGAAGCCATGATTCCCGGCCCATTCCGTTTATCGTCCCGGTCCAGAGAAATCTCGCCCGCTAAGAGTCTTAAAAGAGTCGTCTTTCCCGCCCCGTTCTTCCCGGCAACTGCAATCTTTTCCGTTCCCCTTATTTCAAAATCAATATGGGACAGTATCGGCACTCCGCCGGCGCTCACCGTCCCATCCATTATCTGGTATAACATAACAATCCCTTTTTTTCTGTTTTATTTTATTTCTGCCTCTTAATCTTATCACACCATTTCCGCCGGCGCTATCCCTATTTTACACCGATGACGCGAGATTTTATACCCATACCTCCGTAACGTGCTGTCCAAAGTTTTTTTGTTTCTTAGAAAGCACTTTCCTGTAATAAAAAAGAAACCCGGAAGAATCAATGATTCCGCCTGAGTTCCTTTTCCAGCCTGATACCTTTCACTTACTTCTCCCATTGTCAATGGCAGCTGTGACTTCCATGGTTCCCATGGCTTCTGTGGTGCCCCCGCTGGCTTCCGCTTCCCGGTCCGCAGTTCTCACTGTGATACGAGCAGGTTCCATCCTGGCACGTTCCACGATAGGTCACTCCATCATGCTCATGGCAGGTCTCTGTCTCACAGCCTTCCACGGCGCACGACTCATACCGGTCGCAGACACGTGTCGATGCCAGCGCCGGAAACGCCATACTCAATACAACTGCAGATGCAAGAATGCCGGTTATTATTTTCTTCATAAATTCATATCCTCATTTCATTTTTATTCTCGTTTAAAGAATACGACGGCTCTCTTCCAAAATGTAGGGTCTGAAAAAAATTTTATTGATTTACATAACCTGGAAAAAGCTGTACAATGGCATGGAACAGGAGGTGGAACCGTGAACGACATTGAAAACCGCATAAAAATAGCTCAGTCCGATTCCGCAGAGCTTGAGAAGCTTTTAGGCGACTATCTGCCTCTCCTAAAAAAGCAGGCCGGCGCGGCCGCATCTCCGCTTCTGGATTATGAAGACCGGCTCAGTCTCGCCATGCTGACTTTTGTCAGCTGCGTCCGCCAGTACACGGAGAACAGGGGCAGCTTTATTTCATTTTTCTCCGTCTGCTTTCATAACCGGATCAATGATGAAATCCGCAGGCAGAACCGGTATTTGAAGAGTATCCAGCCGTCTGGTTTCGATGCGGCCGAGCTGGAAGCCGCAGCGTGGAAAGCCTCCTTAGAGGCCTACGACAGGGAACAGGAACGTCTCTCCCTCTGCGAGGAGATTGACCGCCTTTCTGAGGCAATCGGCGTATACGGCGTCGTCTGGAAAGATCTGCCCCGTATTTGCCCCAAACAGGAGCGTGCAAAAGCCACGTGCCGCCAGTTAGCTGCGGCCGTACTTTTAAATCCGGAATTTCACGCCATGTTTTTTGAACAGAAAAAACTCCCGCAGGCACAGCTTGCCTCGGCTCTCTTTATTTCTCCGAAAACCATAGAAAAGCACCGGAAATACATTGTAACTCTGATCATCCTCTTATCCGGAGATTATCCCGGAATCAGAGCATTTCTTCCACAATACAGGGAGGTGATACCGATTGAAGATGGGAATTATCATTGAAATAACAGGAAAAGAAGCTGTCATAATGAAAAATGGCGGAGATTTCGTCTCAATCCCGGCAAAAAAAGGCTGGAAAAAGGGGGATATCGTCCCTGTAAAGACGAAACAGCGATCCCGCCATTTTCTCACAGCCGCCGCTGCCATTGCAGCCTGCCTGTGCTTCGTAGTAACCGGAGGCGGTTACCACTATTATTATGCACAGGCGGCATTAATCAGTGTGGACGTCAATCCTTCCATTGAACTGTCTGTCAACCGCCTGGACCGCGTAACCTCTTCCTCGGCTCTCAATGAAGAAGGGGAAGTTCTGCTCTCGGGCGTCCGGCTGACCGGCATGGAGTGCGGGGAAGCGGTAAAAAAATTGCTGCAATCCGAGAGCGGAGAACCGTATCTGTCCGGAAATAAGAACGTGGTAGTCACCGTCTACTCAGCCAATGAGGCCAGACAATCCCGGCTCCTGAAGGAAATCCGAGAGACGGCAGATACTACCGTAACCACGCTGCGCCCAGACAGGAATACGGAATACCGGGCTGTGACCTCTGAGGAGGTGGAAGCCGCTCATTCCTGCGGAGTGACCGCAGGCAAATATATTTACCTGCAGAAACTGGAGGCGGCGGCACCTGAAACGGATATTACCCAGTATAGCCATTGCTCTATCGATGAAATCAAGGAACATATCTCCAGCTGTGAAAGCCGGCACCAGCCAGATTACGAGGGATCCGGAAAGGCGGGATCCGGATCGAAATATTCCGGATCCGAACACGCAGATTTGAGGCACTCGGATTCCGAACACTCAGATTCGGAACGCTCGGATTCGGAACAATCAGATTCGGAACGCTCAAATTCGGAACGTTCAATTTTGGAACATTCCGGGTCAGGACATTCCGGGTCAGGGCACTCCGGGTCGGAACGCTCGGATTGGAAACATTCAAGATCGGGATACTCTAATTAGAAATACTCGCATTCAGGCATTTCCAGCTAAGATACCTCCGATTCCATCCTGAAAAAATCCTTTGCCGAATGCAGTCTAAAATCTCTACATGCGTATCATTATAAAAGAACGAAAACTGAATCTAAGGGGGGATCAATCATGTTAGGCATATATATTTATCCGCCGCCCAAAGGAACTGAATACACAGCGGCCGATCTCGAAGAGCCGGATAAAGTTATTGAGTTATTCGGCTACTGCGGTATTTTAGAAGGCCTGATCACCAAAGAAGGCTGGGACTTTCTAATTCATTTATATGGGTATGAAAAGCTTTTCGAGATGGATAAGGCCGGAATGTGGTTCGATGTTGAAACGCTCGAAGAGTATATGGAAAATGTTCAGTATGAAAGAGCGATCTCACCCGATTCCTAATGCGGCACATTCCCCTCCCAGGATCGCAGCATAATTCCAGTCTTCCCCTCAAAAAACAATCAAAAAATCAAACCATAAGGAGAAAACGATATGCAGACTATCATTATAGTATTAAACCCGGGTAAACTAACAAATCCCGATCTGGACTTACGCTATCTCATACCAGACCGCGTCAGCGAGATCACAGAAGGCGCCATACGTGATAACGGTTACGATTATATTGACTGCGAAGGCGCCGGCCCGCTGCTGGGAATATGGCTTGAGACAGAGAACGCCGCCCAGAGCTGGCCTGTCATCGACAAGCAGTTCCACGAAGAGAAATTTTTAGACAACGACTTATCCCTGTCAGCAGAACTATATATTTCAGAAAATGAAACAGAAGACCTGGAAAACTGTACGCAGGTTTTCCCCGCATAAATACCAGTTTTTCCTCACAATAATACCCACATAAAAAGTCGAAAACTGCCGAAATAATTCTCAGCAGTTTCGACTTTTTTACAGGGAATCATGCGTGCGCGCTCTCGCTCTTCTGTCCCGGACCGACTGAATCACCGGTACCAGGAACATGGCGATAATACCACCGGCAAATCCATTGTTATAAAGATTCATTCCTCCGTAGACGATTCCCACGTTCAGCGCCACAGATGCATGCAGGAATCCGGCCAGCACCCCCGCTACCACGCCGAACTCACCGGCGATCGGCGCCAGTGTCGTGGAGAGTAAAAGGGCCAGCATGGCGCTGGGATCGGTGATATTCCACGTCTTCACAAAACTTCCCAGAATCACTCCGGCCATAACCGGAAGTATGTTCCTCAGATGCTTTCCCGTGGCACTGAATCCGACGATGGTAAAGATACCTCCGATGGTGGGACCGTTCAAATCTCCTCCAACCAGCAGCACAATCAGCGTGGAAGCGATTCCATTAATACCCATGTTAAACAGCGTCGGCGCAAAGCCCTCGCTTTTCACGTAATCTGTGCCGCTTAAGCCATACGTCTTCCAGATTTCCATATAACGTTTCCAGACCGACTCCGCGATGAGGCAGGAAAACAGGATCATACCGCCGAACAGCCCGAGAAGCAGTCTGGTAAAAAGCAAATCATTTCCCGTGGACCAGATCAGACGAGCCTCCGTCTGAAGCCCAAAGGATCTCATCAGAGAGACGATAACCGTCGCTATAATTCCAGATGCAAAGCCCACATTATAAAGGGAGTAGCCCTTATGGGAGTAATGAGTATGTGTGGAAAGCGGCGGCAGTACGAACCCGATAATAATACCCACAAGTATACTAAGCGGCAGCCTTACGGCCAGCGGCAGATGTCCCACCGTCATAAGCTGGGTGATAATCGGTGACAGGCTGGTTCCATAGAAACCAACATAGATGTACCGCGTAACTGAGGTCTTATGATAAAAGGCATAAAGACAGACGCCCATCATGATCGACCAGATATTTAAAATATTCTTTCCGAACAGAGAAAAACCAAACATTAGAAAGCAGGAGGTAATCGTGTGACCGCTCATCTCCATCCCCAGATAATAGACAATGGCAATGGAAATCAGAGCCATCACACCGGCGTTGACAAACGCGGCCCCAATTCCTCCGATCGCAATATAATCCGTGATCAGGAAATCCGGTTCCCTGATAATCGTAATAATTCCCTTTAATACTTCATTTAACGGCTGGAGAAACAGCCCCGCAGCCATAAAATAAACCGGCACCAGGGCAAGAATCAGAAACTTCGTCCGTCTTGACAAAGGTCCGTGATTTCTGAACTTGTGTAATAATTGTCCTGTCATGTCGTTTCCTTCCCATATTACGTAATATCGGTACCGGATTATTTTATCATACTATTTTATTGGTGAAAAGCGTTATTTAGTCTCTGTTCTCTGACTATCTTCGTAAGCTGTATCACCACAGTCGGTATTACCGCCAGCAGATAGACCAGTCCGATCTGGCTGCCTGTCAGAGGTGCGACAGAAAACAGTCTTTCCAGGAACGGTACAAACATCACCAGGCTCAGGAGTGCGACACCCGCCAGAAATGCACCCAGACTGTACCAGTTTCCGGAAAATCCAATTCGGAAAATCGAATGGCTGCTTCGACAGTTAAATCCATGGAACAGACGCGCCAGTGTCAGCGTACAGAACGCCATGGTGCTGGCGACCGCGGCACCGCCCTGGTTCAATCCCAGATGGAAGGCTGTCATGGTACAGACAGCGATCAGGCCGCCCTGCAGGAACAGCTTCATCATGAATTCCTTTGTCAATATTCCTTCTTTCGGATTTCTCGGTTTCTGTGACAGCAAATCCTTTTCCGCCGGCTCCATACCGATTGCGATGGCCGGAAGCGAGTCCGTCAGAAGGTTGATAAACAGCAGATGTACCGGTGCAAACGGAACGGGAAGAGCCATGATGGACGTGTACAGTACCGACAGGATCCCCGCCATGTTGCCTGATAATAGAAACTGTATTGCATTTTTGATGTTCCGGTATACGTTACGGCCGTTGGCCACAGCCTTGATGATGGTTGCGAAATTATCGTCCGCCAGAATCATGGAAGCCGCATCCTTGGACACCTCGGTTCCCGTAATTCCCATGGCTACACCGATGTCTGCTTTCTTAAGGGCCGGCGCGTCATTGACACCGTCTCCCGTCATGGATACAATGTTGCCCCGTCTCTGCCATGCATCGACAATCCGGATCTTATTTTCCGGAGACACCCTGGCGTAAACGGATATCTTCGTAATCTTCCCATCCAGCTCCTGATCGCTCATGGCGTCCAGTTCCGTTCCTGTCACCGCCAGATCGCCTTCTTCAAAGATACCGATCTGCTTCGCAATGGCCGTCGCCGTGATCTTATGGTCACCAGTGATCATAACCGGTCGAATTCCGGCCCGTTTAGCGTCGGACACGGCCTCTTTCGATTCCTCCCTCGGCGGATCCACCATGGCTACCAGTCCGAGGAATGTAAAGCCGTTCTCGGTTTTTAAGGAGAGGACGTGGTCATCTTCCACCTCTTTATAGGCAAATGCCAGCACACGCAGACCGTTCTGGGAGAATTCCATATTCTGCCGGTTGATCTCCTCCCGGTCTGCCTCCGTAAAGTCCCGGATTCCTTCTGCGGTGCGGATATGGGTTGTCCGGTCTAATAGGACATCGACAGCGCCCTTCGTCAAAATAGTAGGCACACCGTGCAGTTCATATTTGGTACTCATCAGCTTTCGGTCTGAATCAAAGGGAATCTCTTCCAGACGAAGCATCATCGTCCGCAGGACATCGTCATTGACACTTACTTTTCTGGCCATTTCCAGAAGGGCGTACTCGGTGGGATCTCCGATTCCCTTACCGTCAACGAGGGTGGAATCATTGGTCAGAATCGAGTCGTATAAGATATAACGGTGAAGCTGTTCGTGCAGATCCAGTTCTTCCGGACGGAATGTATTTCCGTCAATGTAAATCTCCTGGACCGTCATCTTATTCTGGGTCAGGGTTCCTGTCTTATCGGAGCAGATAACAGAGACGCACCCCAGACTCTCTACCGCCTTCAGCTCCTTGATGATGGCGTTTTCCTTTGCCATCTTCTGTGTTCCCATGGCCTGCACGATGGTTACGATGGAACTGAGTGCCTCCGGAATCGCCGCCACGGCCAGCGCCACGGCAAACATCAGAGAGTCGAGAACCGGCATTTTCCGGTATAAGCTTAAGGCGAATACAATGGCACAGATGACCATGATCACCGCCGCCAGACGTCCGGAGAACTGGTCCAGACTCACCTGAAGAGGTGTCTTCTTTTCCTTTGTCGCGTTCATCAGACTGGCGATCTTACCGATCTCCGTATCCATTCCCGTTCCGGTCACCACCACCATGGCCCTTCCGTAAGTGACCAGGCTTCCGGAATATACCATATTGGTCCGGTCCGCCAGAGGCATCTCGCCGTCGATCGTCCCTTCCTCCTTATCCACGTTGGTCGACTCTCCTGTCAGGGAGCTCTCATTGACCTGAAGCGAATAGTTGTTTAAGATTCTTCCATCAGCCACCACCATGTCTCCCGCTTCCAATAGGAGAATGTCGCCGGGAACCACCCTGGCAGACGGGACCTCGATCTTCTGGCCGCCGCGGATCACTTTTGCATTGGGTGATGAAAGGCTCTTTAAGCTCTCCAGGGACTTCTTCGCTTTTTCATGCTGTACGGTTCCTAAGACAGCATTCAAAATAATAACCGCCACGATGACGATGGTGCTCTCCACATTTCCCGAAAACATGGAAATGATGGCCGCCGCAATCAGGATCACCACCAGAAGATCACAGAACTGCTCAGCAAACACCGCAAGCACACTCTTTTTCTTTCCTTCCATTAACACATTTTCGCCCTTTTCGAGGAGAAGCGTTTCCGCCTGACCGGCCGTAAGTCCCTCCTTCGTCACATGCAGTTCCTTTAATATTTCCTGTTCGTCTTTCTGATACCAATCCTTCAAATTTTCCTCCATTCTGCCGTTTTCAAAAAACGGCTCTGCATCAGACTTAAGCAGAATCCACAAAACGTCCGGTTCACCAGCCTCTCGCGCCGGAGCGCGGTCGCTTCAGCGGCCATACTTCCTCAGCGCGGAGTGCGCATCCTGCCCGGAGGGTTTTTATTTCATAGAACCAACTTTCCTATGAAACAAAAAAGACTCTTAATGTACCTATTATTAAGAAATAACCCATTTCTCAAAATAAATACATTAAAAGTCTGGTAACCAACTGTTGGTATGCATCACCAGACTGTTTTCACAGCCAGGATGTTGATGATGCACTAAAACTACTCCCTCTTAATGAATCTGATTCAGCAGATGTTTCGTATTCGATTTGTGATTAGTAGTATATCCGTTTTCGTAAGGGGTGTCAAGGCATATTTGACATTTTTTCTCATCTGAGGCAATCTTCACAGATTCTTAATCCCGCCCCTTTGCCCTCTCTTCCCATGGAACCGTGCTGTTCACCAGCTCTGCAAAACGCTCCTGGGACGGCGCTTTCCCCTTGATTTTGGGAGGAAATGTCTCCTCAAATTCCAGGAACGCCGGATCTGTCACCGGCGGAAGCTCGTAGGCCGGTCCTTCCGAATATCGGCCTTTTATCGATGCCGCGGCCTCCGGTTTCAGCAAACAGGCCAGAAGCGCCGCCGCACACTGATTCTCCCCGTTTCTGACGCCGTACGTTTCCGCAGGCACAAAACCGGTCTTTGAATAGTAATCCGGATCTCCGTAGATAATAATAACGTCTGCTCCCATGTCTGCCGCCAGCTCCTTCGAGGTTTCAATGAGCCGTTTTCCGATCCCCTGCCCCTGATATGCCGGCAGGACGCTGATCGGCCCAAAGGTCACTGCCGCATGAGTCGTTCCATCGTCACACTGAATCTCCGTGCGGGCATACATGATATTTCCGACAATCCGACCGTCCCGCACTGCCACGAAATCCAACTCCCTGATAAATTCCGGCCTCTCTCTCATAAGATGTGCCAGATAATGCTCACAGCATCCCGGCTCGTGGACGTTCCAGAACGCCTCTCTCGTCACTTCCTCTGTCTCACGGTAATCCCCGGGTCTCTCGTTTCTGATCATTACATCCATTTGCCGTCTCAGTCTCCGTTTCCATTTCCCTTCCAAAGGAAATTATATCATTCCAATCTCATTATATATGGAGCCGCCCTTCCAGTCCATCATAATCGACCGTAACCGTCCTTCCATCCTTCATCTCCAGAACAACAGGACCGTAAGCCCCGCATTTCTCTTTATCGGTATAGGTGATGCTGCGGATTGGGAAGAGGTCTTCATCCCGCCATTCTTCCTGGCTCTTCTTTGTCAGAATTACGCTGATCATCGCATACGGAAGATATTCATAGTATCTCTTCCTGCGGCTGACGCCATACATGATGCAGCTCTGCTTCGTCACGGCGCTTACGCCCTGTCTCGACATGATTTCAATGTCATCGAATCCGCCATAGATGACCATCGCCATCTGCCCTTCCGAGGACTTCAAAAGAATGGCCTTGGCCCCTGTCTTCTGATCCGTGCGGATTCTCACATCGACTCCCGAACGGTCCACATCCGGCATTCCATAGGAGCCCAGTGTCAGGGTATACGGCTTATCCGGGATCCTGGTCCTGTCCACGCGCACGATGCCGTCCGCCACCGGAAAATCAGCCAGATCGATCGACGCCTTATTCTGGAAGGTAAATTCGAATTCAAAATATTCTTTCCGATAGAGCACTCCATCCTTCACACCGCCGTACATCAGGATATTCGGGATCAGGCTCTTCACCCTGCCGTCGTAGGTCACGCTGTACTGCATGGCCTCGATTCCCTTGAAATCAAAGTCTTCCCATAAAAACTGGCTGTTAAAGGACAGTCGGGAATACGTATTGAGGGACGGATTCTCTTTCTTCATCAGGACCTTCGCCGTCCTGAATTCCGTAATTCCGGTGTCCTTGTGGTTGTCCACCACGATTCCCGGACCGTCCAGCACCGTGGTCCTCACTTCTCTGTCCTTCATCTCCTCCCATACTCCGTTTGTCTCCGTATCGGTCCAGAACGGATGGTCCTCCGGAAGCGCCAGGCAGACGAACGCATTGGCGATCCAGAAGGGGCTGGCTGCGCAGCTGTAAGTCTGAATCAATGGCTGGAACGGCCCGTAGAAGCCGAGGCATGGAACACCCTCATAGAAACACTCCTCCCTGGAAGCAAACTGCAGCACGGCGCCTGAGGCGATCCTTCTGGCCAGCCCCGGCTCCGCAGCCGGATTCTTCAGGAGGAAATTGGCCGCCAGCGGGGCCGATGCCGCACTTCTGTAGATGCCGCTTCTCCCCCACATGGTCACATGCCCCTCCTCATCGAACATGCGATGGAAGGTCTCCACCAGGCGGTTGGAATATTCCTCAATCTTCGCCGCTATGTACGGCTCCTTTTCATAACCGTACCACTGGTTCCACAGCGGTCCGTACACATGAAAGGCCCACGGACAGTAATAATCAAATAAATGGCCGTCGCGGTACCAGCCGTCCCCCGCGTAATAAGAGAGAATGGCGGCCGCGTGATCCCGCATCATCCCATGATCGATCGGATATCCCTCCCTGTCCAGAAATGCCAGAATCAGCATGTTGAACAGACGCCAGTTGTGGTGGCCCGTATACGAGTGGCCGAAATTCGACAGGTAATCCGCAATGCGGTCCTTCTCTGCCTTCGTATAATTCTCCCAGATTACTTCCCGGCATATGGACAGGCCGATCACCAGGGAGGCGCACTCACACGTGTGCTGGAACGCCATCTCCCCCTCCTGCGCCTCCGGAAATATCTCCTCCACCCGAAGCAGATAATTGGGCGTTCCGGGCGTGACGGAGAGAAGAATCTGTTTCGAGTAATACTCCTTCAGAGAGTAGCCTCCCGCCGCTGCCTCCGGCTCGTTATGAAGCAGCGGAGCAGCGATCAAAAAGCTCCTGGCAAGTCCCTCGAACCGTTCCGCCGCAATTCTCCATTTCGGCCCGTCCGGCTGCGGATAGCTGACCTTTGTCTCATGGCGCAAAACCACGATCGGATCCTCCAGCTTCTCCACATGCTCAAAAATCCCTTCCAGGAAAAAATGGCTGATACCAATCCAGTGTTCTCTTGTCATTCCCGTATAGGGACTCCGTTTCTCATCCGGATTTTCTACTGTAAATTTCATCGTTCTTCCCCTCTCCGCCTCTCAGCTGTTCTCTTTTTTGTATACACAGACACCGCCCACATACGTTTCCAGCACGGCCGTGTCCTTTATTCTGTCGGGTGCGCACGCCCTGATGTCCCGTTCCAGCACGGCAAAGTCCGCCAGCTTTCCCACTGACAGCGTCCCCTTTTCCTGTTCCTCAAAACTGGCCTCCGCACCCATGGCAGTATAAGTGGATATTGCCTCTTCCACCGTAAGCGCCTGCTCCTTCAGAAATGTCTTCGACCCATCCAATGTGGTGCGGGTCACCGCGCACTGCATTCCCGCCATGACATCCGGCCTCTCCACCGGGCAGTCTGACCCGTTAGAGACTGAGACTCCCATGGATAGCAGCGTCTTAAACTGATATGTCTCTCCAGCCCGCTCTGCTCCGATCCGGGCCTCCACGATATGATTGTCGTAATCGAGAAAAATGGACTGAATGTAGGCGTGCAGCTTTAACCTTCGAAATGCCTCCAGAAGCCTGCCCGTCGTAATCTGGCAGTGGACAATTCCATGCCGTCTGTCCGTGCGGTCCGGATTGGCTTCCACAGCCCGTTCATACGCCCTCACTGCCATCTCCATGGCGCCGTCTCCGATAGCGTGTACAGCGATCTGCATCCCCGCCCCATCGGCCAGGGTGATCAGCTTCTCCAGCTCTTCCTGGCTGTAGATGGCGATCCCTCTCTCAGCGGGGGGCTCCCCATCCTCGTAAGGCTGACTGAGGAAAGCAGTTCTGGCCCCCAAGGATCCGTCCAACAGAAGCTTCAGCGGCCCGATTTTTAAATATGCGCTTCCCTGGCCCGTGCGGTAGCCGCGGGCCAGAAAATCCTCCAGCTGCTTCATGGTCGGAAGCAGGCACTGTTCGTAGCCCCGTACCGTCATCGCCCCCTCCCGTTCCAGTTCCCGATACGCCTCCAGCACCGTCTCAAAGGGTACGCCGGGAAATGCCGCCAGATCATCGGTCTGGCTCGATGTGACGCCGCGGCTGTTCAAATCCCTCATGGCCAGACGGAGATACTGTTTCAGCTCCTTCTTCGCCGGCTTCGGGATGTTCCCATGGATCAGATCCACGCCGAATTCCCGGAAAATCCCGACAGGTTCTCCGTCCTCATCCATGTCGAAACAGCCGCCTTCCGGCTGCGGTGTCAGCCTCGTAATGCCGGCCGCCTCCATGGCTTTCGTATTGGCACAGGCAATGTGGCCGCAGGCGCGGATCACCAGAATGGGATGCTCCGTGGACACCCGGTCCAAATCGTACCGGTTGGGAAAACGTTTCTCATCCTGAAAGTAATCGTGATTCCAGCCCCGCCCTACTACCCATGTACCCGGTGCAGGCTTTTCCTTTGAAATAAAATGGGAAAGGGCGGAGCACATCGCTTCCAGGGACGAGGTTGCCGCCGTTAAATCCACAAGCTTCAGCGTGTGGCCGTAATTCAGCAGATGCATATGGGAATCGTTAAATCCCGGAACGACAAAATGGCCGTCCAGATTATGGTACACCGCTTCGGAACAAGTCTCCAGATCAGTAAAGTTCCCCACGGCGGCAATCCGTCCGTCCTCGACGGCCATCGCCTCTGCATCCCTCCCGGTTCCCGTATAGATAACTCCATTATAATAGATTTCCCTCATTTTTTATATACCTCTCTGAAAAAAGCAGGCAGCAAAACCGGATATTCTCCGTTTCTGCCGCCTGTCAAATTTTTTAGGAATTTCTCTGTCGGAATCTCTTCTGTCAGAATCTCTACGATCAGAATCACGTCTGTCAGAATCTCTTCTGCCGCCGTCGCGTCTGCCGGAATCTCTTCTTCCGGAGTCTCTTCTGTCAGAATCTCTTCTGCCGCTGTCCAGAGTCGATACGTCCACGTTGGGATCCATATCGCCCGGCTTCATGCTTAAGTTGATTCTTCCCATCTTATCGACTTCCATAACCCTTACAGTCACTTCATCGCCGATATTTACCGCGTCTTCCACTTTCTCTACGCGCTTGTCGGATAATTTGGAGATGTGAACCATACCATCCTTGTTCGGTGCCAGCTCCACAAATGCGCCGAAGTTCATAATTCTGACAACCTTGCCCTTCATGATGGCGCCCGCTTCGATGTCTGTCACGATGCTCTTGATAATCTCAATCGCGCGTGCAATCATCTCCTTATCGGTTCCGCATACGGATACGCTTCCGTCGTCGGAAATGTCGATCTTAACGCCGGTCTCCTCGATAATCTTATTGATTACCTTACCCTGCTTGCCGACAACATCGCCGATCTTCTGAGGATCGATGGATATCTGCTCGATCTTCGGAGCGTACTTGCCAACCTCTGTGCGCGGCTCTGCGATTGCCTTTGCCATAACCTCGTCAAGGATGTAGATTCTTGCTTCTCTCGTTCTTCTGATGGCCTCTTCGATGATCGGTCTTGTCAGGCCGTGAATCTTGATATCCATCTGAATCGCGGTGATACCCTTGTGAGTACCGCCAACCTTGAAATCCATGTCGCCGAAGAAATCTTCCAGACCCTGGATATCGGTTAATACGATATAGTCATCATCAGTATCGCCGGTCACCAGGCCGCAGGAAATACCTGCTACCGCGGATTTGATCGGAACACCAGCCGCCATTAAGGACATGGAGGAGGAACAGATGCTCGCCTGAGAGGTGGAACCATTGGATTCCATGGTCTCGGATACGGTACGGATTGCATATGGGAACTCTTCTTCTGATGGAAGCACCGGAACAAGGGCTCTCTCTGCCAGCGCGCCATGGCCGATCTCACGGCGTCCCGGTCCTCTGGATGGCTTTGTCTCGCCTACGGAAAATGACGGGAAATTGTAATGGTGCATATATCTCTTGGATGTCTCCATATCGTCGATGCCGTCTAATCTCTGGCTCTCGGATAACGGAGCGAGTGTACAGATGTTTAAAATCTGAGTCTGTCCACGTGTAAACATGGCGGAACCGTGTACTCTCGGGAGCATATCGATCTCAGCCGCCAGAGGACGGATCTGATCGACAGCACGGCCATCCGGACGCTTGTGGTCTTTTAAGATCATCTTACGAACAGTCTTCTTCTGATACTGATAGATGGCCTCTCCCAATACTGCCAGCCATTCTTCCTTATCAGCAAATGCTTCTTCCAATTTAGCGGTAATGTTTCTGATATTCTCTTCTCTTGTCTGCTTGTCATCTGTAAAGACCGCTACTTCCATCTCTTCCTGCGGAACGATCTCCCGGATGGCTGCGAATAACTCTTCCGGAACCGCACAGCTGATGTAGGTATGCTTCGGTTTTCCGCACTCCGCCACGATGGTATCGATAAATTTGATCACTTCCTGGTTTACGGAATGAGCCTTAAATATAGCTTCGATCATGATATCTTCCGGAACCTCATTGGCTCCTGCTTCGATCATGATTACTTTTTCTCTGGTAGAAGCGACTGTGAGCGCCATATCGGACGCCTGTTTCTGCGCCTGAGTCGGGTTCACAACCAGTTCACCGTCAACCATACCGATCTGGGTCGTCGCACATGGACCGTCAAACGGGATATCGGATATACAGGTTGCAATCGCAGAGCCTAACATAGCGGTAAGCTCAGGGCTGCAGTCCTGGTCTACGGACATAACGATGTTGTCCAGAGTCACGTCGTTGCGGTAATCCTTCGGGAATAACGGTCTCATCGGACGATCGATAACACGGGAAGTCAGAACGGAATTCTCAGAAGCCTTTCCCTCTCTCTTATTGAAACCGCCAGGAATCTTACCTACTGCGTATAATTTCTCTTCGTACTCTACACTTAACGGGAAGAAATCGATACCCTCTCTTGGCTTGTCAGATGCTGTCGCAGTCGATAATACAACAGTATCTCCGTAATGCATAAATGCAGCGCCGCTGGCCTGCTTCGCTACTCTTCCAACCTCTACCGTTAAGGTACGGCCGGCAAGTTCCATGCTGTAACTCTTGAACATGTTTGAATCTCCTTTTGATTATAATTAATATATATTATAAGCAGAGGAGGGCCGAAACTACTGATCTGCGCGCAATAAGAAACGATGCTGCTTATTACGCGTACATCAGCGGTCTCGGATTTTCCCTCCGCTTTTAATACGCACGTTTCAATTCTCTGATAATAGACAGATAGGGTGGAGAAGTTTCTCCACCCTAAATGGTTTTATTTTCTGATTCCTAACTTCTCGATTAATGCACGGTAGCCGTCTAAGTCGGTCTTCTTTAAGTAGTCAAGAAGTCCTCTTCTCTGTCCAACCATCATTAAAAGTCCTCTTCTGGAGTGATGGTCTTTCGGGTTCTTCTGAAGGTGATCGGTTAATTCTGTGATTCTCTCTGTTAAGATTGCGATCTGTACTTCCGGTGAACCTGTGTCGCCAGCCTTTCTGCCATACTGTTCGATAATTGCTGCTTTCTTTTCCTTTGAAATCATGATGATTTCCTCCTTAATTTTCAGTCTCACCAAATACCAGGCGCTGGTTGGAGTTTCCAAAGCGCTGAGCATTGGCGCGTTTTCATACCGATCTATTTTATCATAAGCTGTCCTCTGTTGTCAATGATTTTTTCCTCATATTTCCGCCTTCTTTTCTATTTTTTATAACCGTTCAGACGGCGGTACCGGGCCGGCGCGGTTTTCGTTTCCTTTTGAAAATGTCTGCAAAAGGAGGAGGAATCGTGGTACCCGCAGGAATAGGCGATCTCGGTGATCCGGTATTCCGTCTGCACAAGCATCACCTTCGCTTCCTCTAAACGGTACCGGCTCAAATACTTCTTCGGAGACACGCCCGCCTGATGCATAAAGATACGGTAGAGATACGTCCTGTCGATCCCTACGTAATCGGCAATCTCGCTTACCTGGATCGGATAACTGTAATTATGGCGGATAAACGCGACGGCCCTCTTAAAATAGCCTTCCTCATCCACCGGGACACCACCCTTTCCCGTCCTTAAAAGGCAGGCCATAATTAAATAGAAGTATCCCAGAACCCTCTCCCGGTTTTCCTCTGCGCTTCCAAAGGAGCCAAGCAGCCCCTCAAACCAGCCGGAGACAGCGGCGATTTCCCCCATGGCACATACGGGCAGGCGGCGGTCCGGATAGTACCGTTCCAGCAGAGCTTCCGCCTCGTCACCGTCAAATGCAATCCACGCGTAACTCCACGGTTCCTCCAGATCCGCCCGGTAATACGTCACCTCTCCCGGCCTGATTAAAAATGCTTCCCCTTCCTTTAACTCATACTCTCCATATTCTGTCCGATAAATCCCCTTTCCCTTCAGGACGAAATGAATCAGCTGATGGGACCTCACCGCCGGTCCGAAGAAATGCCCCTTCTCACAGTCCTCCCTGCCGCAATAGTATACCTTCACTCTTCTCTCCCTCTCCCCTTCCGGATGCAACAAAATGACAATAAATCGGAAACAATTTTTCTATCTTGTTTTCCCGTCTCATTATATACTTTCTTCATAAGCAGCACAACAGAAAAATGAAGAAAAAGAGGAGAATCATCATGGTAAAAATTACATTTATGGGTGCCGGCAGCACCGTATTTGCAAGAAACGTCCTGGGTGACTGCATGTGCACCCCGGCTCTGTGCGACGCAGAGATCGCGCTGTACGACATTGACGGGGATCGTTTGAATGACTCTTACGTCATCCTGTCCGCAATCAACAAAAATGTCAACGAAGGCCGCGCCTCCATCCACACCTATTTAGGCGAGCCGAATCGGAAAGACGCGCTTCGTGACGCCGACTTCGTCGTAAATGCCATCCAGGTCGGCGGCTACGATCCCTGTACCATCACAGATTTCGAGGTTCCGAAAAAATACGGATTGAACCAGACCATCGCCGACACACTGGGCATCGGCGGAATCATGCGGGCGCTGCGCACCATCCCTGTGCTGGAAGATTTCGCACGCGATATGGAGGAAGTCTGCCCTGATGCTTATTTCCTGAATTATACCAATCCCATGGCCATGCTGACCGGATATATGCAGCGCTATACGAAGGTGAAGACCGTAGGATTATGCCACAGCGTTCAGACGTGCTCAAAGGCGCTTTTAACGGAGCTGGGTATGGAAGATAAGCTGGAGGGCCGCACCGAGCTGATCGCGGGAATCAACCACATGGCATGGCTCTTAAAGCTTCACGACAAAGACGGCCATGACCTCTATCCCGAGATCCGCCGCCTCGCTGATCAGAAAAACAGGGAGGAGAAGCATAAAGACATGGTGCGCTTCGAATATATCCGCCATCTCGGTTACTACTGCACCGAATCCAGCGAACACAACGCCGAATACAATCCCCTGTTCATCAAAAGTAAGTATCCGGACATGATAGAGGACTATCAGATTCCGTTAGACGAGTATCCGCGCCGCTGCATCAAACAGATCGAAGGCTGGAATCAGGAAAAGGAAAGCATCCTGAAGGATGGCGCTATCACGCACACCCGTTCCCTGGAATACGCTTCCTATATTATGGAAGCAATCGTCACCAATAAACCGTATAAGATCGGAGGAAATGTGCTCAACCACGGCCTGATCGACAACCTCCCGGCCGACGCCTGTGTGGAGGTTCCCTGTCTCGTGGACGGCAGCGGAATCACGCCATGCCACGTAGGCGCTCTCCCCACGCAGCTGGCCGCCATGAACTCCAGCAATATTTCCGTCCAGCTTCTCACTATCGAAGCGGCCAGAAACAGAGACCGACGCACCATTTACCAGGCGGCCATGATGGATCCTCATACCGCCGCCGAGTTGAATATCCCGGACATTATCGCCATGTGCGATGAGCTGATAGCAGCGCATGGGGAGTATATGAAGGAATATTAGAAACACCGCTGTAATACAGGAAGCAGCCGCGGCAGATGATTCACGCCGCGGCTGCTCTGTTTTGCCCTAAAAGCCATTCTTTTCCTTGTGCATTATGACGAAAAATAAAAATTTTTGTAAGCCCGTCTCCTAATTTTCTCTTCAAATACCAAATGGGGAAGCTAAATAAGTAAATTTCTATCGGTTCATTAAGTAATTAATTACCTTCCCCGGTTTCCAGACTCTGAACAGAATCCCTCATCACCATCTCTCCCCGGACCAGCACCATATCCGGAAGGCTTTCCGACCCCCACATCAGGCGGAGGCCGGCATTCACCGCGCTCTCCGCGATTCGGTGGGCATCCACGCGGATCGTGGTTATGGCCGGAGTTCCTGCTGTGGCAAATTTGTTGTCGTAAAAACCTGTCACAGAGACATCCTCGGGGACACGAAATCCCTGGGACTCCAGGTAATGGATAAAATAGTATGCGGTCTCATCATTGTTGCAGACAAAGGCCGTGGGCATATTCTCCGGGAGTTGGAAGACTCGTTTCGGCACGGTACCGGAGACCTCGTCCCGATCCTCAAGCACCCAGTCCTCCTGATAGGGAAGACGCCTCCGAATCACGGATTTATAATATCCCAGATACCGGTCCTCAATATCGCTGGTTGCATGGATGCTTCCCACAAATCCAATCCTGCGGTGTCCGATGCTGTATAAATACTCGGTCATCTGGTACGTGTCGTACAGCATGTCCGCAATCACCGCCGTGGCTCTGTTGGCCTTACTGTAAAAATCCACATACAAAAGAGGCAGCCCCGCAGCGTCAAGGGCGCGCAGATACGTACGCCCCAGCCATCCCAGGACAAAGATAATGTCTACCTTCTCCTCTCTTACAAAGGCCGGAATATTGCCCTCCTGCTCGTCCTTCACGGAAATCATCTCCAGCATGGCATAGTAGCCCCTCTGCCGCAGAGATTTGACAATGCTCTGATAGATATCCCAGTAAAAGGACTGCCCCGAAGCCACGAAATGGTCGGCCACCAGGATACCAACCGTGTTCGTCGCGCTTCCGCTGCGCATGCTGTCCCTGTTTCGGTATCCCAGTTCCCTGGCCGTCTCCTTGATCTTCTTTTTCAGTTCCTCGCTGACACCGTCTTTATCGGCCAGCGCCTTAGACACCGTCACCGTGCTGACCCCAAGCATATTGGCGATATCCTTCATCTTAATTCCTTTTTTACTCACATCCGTATCCCCTTCTCCTTAAATTAGCTTAATTATAGGATATTTTTAAGTAATTTACAATACAGTATTTTAGTTAATTATTAGCCTCCCTGTTTTCGCAGACTAGTCTGTTTTATGTGTAAAATTCGATCCCCCCTTAACTTTGTTAATTTATTGACACAGTCTTGTGCCACTGCTATACTCCAGGCATCAACAGCATTTACGGAGGTAAATCATGGACGAATTGATCGGTACAGAAGGGCGCCTTCCTTTTAAAAGATGGGTGTCCCTCAGTTTTCAACATTTATTTTCCATGCTCGGCGGCCTTGTGGTAGCGCCGCTGATCATCGGTATTAATCCTTCCGCCACGATGTTCTGCAGCGGTGCCGGAACACTTTTCTATCTCTTTATCACCAAAAAGAAAATGCCCATATTTCTGTGCACGTCCTTTGCATATACCGCTCCGCTTCTGATTGTACGGGAAAAATACGGAGTTGAGGGCATGATGTTCGGAGTCCTGACGGCAGGCCTCATGTACGTGCTCCTCTCCCTCCTCGTGAGGCTCTGCGGAACCGGATGGATCCGCAGGCTGATGCCTCCGGTGGTCACGGCCTCTGTCATGATTGTCATCGGCCTCTCGTCCGCACTTACTGCGGTCGGTTGGTCGGGATACAATGCCTCGTCCGGGGCTGCCGCGGCACTGGAACCGTCCATGCGTCTGAAATGGATTGCCGTATCCACGATCACACTGCTGGTCGGAATTCTGGGAACCACCTGTTTCCGCGGCATTTTTTCGGTAATCCCCGTGATGCTGGCCCTGATCGCCGGCTATGCGGCCTCTCTCGTACTGGGCGTCGTCTCCCCTTCCGCCATCGCGGAAGCCATCTCCGGTCCGGTATTGGCGCTTCCTAAGCTCTGCCTGCCCCGGGCCAATATGGAAGCGGCCTTCATGACAGCTCCGCTGGCGCTGGTTACCGTTGGGGAGCACATAGCCGATGTGACGGCGGCCGGAAACGTATGCCGCCGGGATTTCATTCATGATCCGGGCCTCCACCGCTCCCTGTTTGGAGATGGGGTGGCCTCTGTGATCGCCGCCTTCTTTGGCGGTGCTCCCGTTACCACCTACAGTGAGAACATCGGGATCATGGCTCTGACCAAGGTCTGCTCCGTATCCGTGGTCTTTCTGGCTGCCTGCATAGCCATCGTGATTTCCTTTTTCGCCCCGGTGAACGCCGTTATCACAGGGATACCCACTCCCGTGCTGGGAGGAATCAGCATTCTGCTGTTTGGAATCATCGCCATAACCGGAATCCGCATTTATATGGATGCCCATATTGATTTCAGCAGCAACCGGAACGCCGTTATCGCTTTGTGTGTCATCGTTCTGGGACTGGGAGGGGCTTCCATCAGTTTCCATACAGGCGGCCTGTATTTTGAAATGCCTTCCATCGCCGTCGCCACCTTTACCGGTATTTTTCTGAACCTGCTGCTTCCCGGAGACAGGAACCAGCTGAAACCCGTGTGAGTTTTACAGGCCAAGCCTGTATCAAATATATTTATAAGGAGGATTTACCATGTACCAGTTAACAAAGGATTTATTCCGCATTCCAATGAAGGCGGAGGAAGTATTGTGCAGCACGGTCTATGAATCGGAGGCCCTTAAGGAATTTACGGAGGAACCGGTGAAATCGCCGAAAATCGAAGAAGTTTACGGCCACTTGAAATTCCCGAAGGCGCCGGCAGACCGTCCTTACGTCTACGCGTCCTTTATCACCACCATAGACGGAAAGATCGCGTTTCAGGATGCCAGAGACAGCGCCCTTCTTCAGACGAACAACTTTCTCGACAAGACCGGCGGCAACGCCCCGTTTTTCGTCTTCATGCTCCAGCGGGCCGCTGCCGACGCGGTCATCTGCGGCGCCGGAACCATGAGGGAGGAGCCAAATATGACGGTTCACTTATACGATGTGGATTTAGAGCAGGCGAGAATTGACAACGGTCTGCCGCCGGTTCCGCTCAACATCATTTCCACGCTGGATGGCACCGATCTTCTGTTTGACCACACCATTTTCAAAAAGGACGAAGTTCCGAAGATGATCAACACCTCCCCTGTCGGCTGGGAAGTCGTCCGTGAAAAATGCCAGAACCCGATCTTCCTGGTTGGCCCCTACCACACCATGGAGGATGTGGACTTTGTTAAGCTTGACCGGCTGCTGGAAGAAAACAAAGGAAAGATTCCCGTCGTTGTCACCGGAGAGGATGCCCAGACCGATTCCAACATCCTGTTTCGAATCCTGCGCCATATGGGAATCGAGCGTCTCTTGATTGAGACACCGGTATATACCCACCATCTGATGATGAACGGCCTGATGGATGAATTGTTCTTAAACTATGCCTGCATTTACGTGGGGGGCGGCGCCATGTCTATCGGTCTTCACTCAAAATCATGCACCTCAACGGACCATCCGCATACAAAGATGCTGAGCATTGTCAACGCAAAGGCTTCGCCTGATCACTGGTTCTGCTTCCGCGAAGCGGTCATCCACGGTGTAAAGGGAAGGGAATAGAGCGAACTGCAAAAAAGGAGAAAAGGAAACCATGAAAAATCAGTCAACCGTTAAAAACCTTCTGGGCGGACTCCAGTGGGCCCTTTATATGATTTCCACGGGTATCGTCATGCCCGTGGTCATCGGGCAGAGCTATCACTTAAGCCCGTCGGATGCCAGCATGTACATCCAGGTTACACTGCTGTGCATCGGCCTCGCCACGATCACGCAGGCGGTCTTCGGCCACCGCCTCCCCATCAACGAAACGCCCTGCGGCCTCTGGTTCGGCATCTTCACCATGTATGCCACCATCGGAGTCACGTTATTCGGCTCAGAATCGGAAACGCTTCGCGTTCTGGAATTCTCTCTGATCCTGTGCGGTGTATTCGGATTTATTCTGAATATGCTGGGCGTCATTGAGAAGCTGGAAAAGTATTTTACACCCACCGTCGTCGGAACAAACCTGCTTCTTTTAGTGGCCCTGTGTTCGAAATTCTTCTTCCAGGCCATGACATCCGTCTACGGCGACGGTTACGGAATGAATTTGAAGGTGGTGCTCTGCTCCGTTGTCATCATCGTACTGACCTTTTTCCTGATGAACACCCGGTTAAAGGCCTATTCCGTCCTGATCAGTATCGTGGTGGGCTGGGGCCTCTACACGCTGCTGGGACTGTCCACCCCCTATGAGATGCCGTCACAGCTGGTGCGCATGCCGAGAATTTTCCCCTTCGGACCACCGCGGATTGAGCTGTCCATGATTATCACCTCGTTCTTATGCACCCTGCTGCTGGTCACTAATTTACTCAGCAGCATGAAGATCGCCCAGCAGATGGTCTCCCAGTATGATGAGGTGGCCACCGGGCGCACGAAACAGGCAGGCAACTGTTTTTCCTTTATCTATATCCTGCTGGGCTGTTTCGGTGTCACCGGACTGATCCCCACGTCGGAGGGCGGCGGCTTCGTCGTAAGCACCGGCATGACAAGGACGAAGCCCCTGATCATCGGCGGAATCATCATCGCGGCGATCAGCTTCTTCCCGCCGGTCACCAGCCTGCTCTCCATGATACCGGAGTCGGTTGGCTATGCGGCCCTCTTCGTTCCATTCGTAAGCCTGTGCGGCTTTTCCATTGAATGCCTGGAGGGCGCAGAGGACAAGAAGAGCATGTATCAGACCGTAGGACTTTCGGTGCTGATCGGCATCGGAATCATGAACGTCCCTGGAACCGGATTTACCATGGCGCTTCCGGCGTTCCTGTCCACATTTTTAAGCAATGGCCTTATTGTTGGTACCATTATCGCATTGATTATGGAAGTAATCAGAATTCATAAAAAAGAAAGGGAGAATTAAAATTATGAGTCGTTTAGAAGGAAGAGTCGCAGTCATTACAGGAGCAGCATCAGGAATCGGAGCCGGCATGGTGAGACGCTGGCTGGAAGAAGGAGCCTGTGTAGTTGGCTGTGATATCAAAGACTCCATGCCTATAGAACACGAGCGCGCCGTCTACGTGAAGGGAGATTTAAGCAGGTATGAGGATGCAAAAAACGTGATCGACACTGCCGTAAAAACGTTTGGAAAGATTGATTCCATGGTGAACTGTGCGGGGATCGCCCTCCTCGGCGGTCTGGAGGACTTATCCGTGGAAGATATGCAGAAAGAATTTGCTGTCAACGTCTTCGGCATGTTCCACATCTGCAAGGCCGCTATCCCGTATTTAAAGGAGCAGAAGGGCGCTACCATCGTCAACATCGCCTCGGACTGCGCATTTAAGACCATGAAGGGCTGGATCGGCTACGGCCCCTCAAAAGCCGCTGTGATCCAGTTAAGCCGCTGCATCGCCATGGAATATGCGCCCGATGTCCGCTGCAATATCATCTGCCCTGGCATTACAGAGACTCCTATGATCACCTGCCGTTTTGAGACCGCAGAAGATCCGGCCGCCTTACGCGCCAGCTACGAGAACCAGTATCCGATGAAACGAATCGCCCAGGTTTCCGACATGGAAAACGCCGCCCTCTTCCTCTCCACAGAAGAAAGCTCGTTCATTACAGGGGAAACGATCTGCGTCAGCGGCGGCAGCCAGATGGAATAGGCAGAATGTGAAATATCATTCATAGCTAAATGTGTCAAGTGGTCAGCCGTATTAAATTTTAATATACGGCTGATCCCTATTTAATCAAATGAATCGTCCCCTCATCATTCATTTTCTTCACAATGGTAGCGATAACCGGAAATGTAAAGATCCCCAGCACCCCGATCAGCTGCGCCCCCGCAAAAATACACAGCAGGGTGACAATCGGATGAAGCCCCACCTGCTGTCCGATCACCTTCGGTTCCAGAGTCTGCCTGACTATAGTGATAATCACATACAGAACAAAAATCCCCACTCCTAGTCCGGTCTTCCCGATAATGCAGAGAATAAGCGCCCACGGAATCAGGACCGTTCCGGTTCCCAGTACTGGGAGAATATCAACCACAGCCACCAGAAATGCCAGCAGCAGCGGCATCGGAATCTTCAGCAGCACAAATCCCAGATACAGCTCAGCAAAGGTAATCGTCATCATAAGGGCATAGACCCGGAGAATCTTCCAGATCGTCGTTCTCGCCCCCGCCGCAGTCTCCGCAATCATCTTCCTCTGCTCCTCTTTAAACTGCCGCAAAACAAAGTCCCAGATCCGGTCATAATCGATTGTGAAGAAAAAGGACGAAATAATCGTAAATATCGTCTGTACCAGAATCGCAGGAAATCCCACGATCCAGGAGGCACCCCAGCCGATCAGAGTACCTGACACGGTCATAATCCCGCTCTGCAGGGCATTTTCCAGGCTGGCGGACATCTGACTCACCCAATCCTGATATTCCGGGAAGCTGACCACGATCCGTTCAAACAGAATTCCCAGTTCCGGCTCTATCACCTCCACATAAAACTGAGGCAGCTTCCCGGCCAGGTTCTGAATAAAGGTAACGACATGGCTTGCGGAAAACAGGGCCGCCAGCACCAGAAGCCCATAAAATACCAGAAGTACCACGATCGACACCAGCGCACGCTTTCCTCCTGTCTTCTCACACAGCTTTCCGATCAGCGGCGACAGCACGGCCGCCACCGCAAGTCCTAAAATAAACGGGAAAAACATGGGAACAAACCGCTTCATCACAAAGAGAAAAATCCCTCCTAAAATGATAAAGTAGATAAAATTCGTTATAAACCGTTTCCTGCCTTCCATCCTGCGTTTCTGTACTGCACTTTCCTTACTCTCTTCCATATTTGGATATCCTTCCCTTCCTCATGCATCTTATTATGATTTTGTCCAATTCATGCACAAAAAGGCACAACCTGCCATAAAAAATGCAGGCCATGCCTTTTCTTATCATTTTTATCTCTGCGTCGCTGTCGGCGTGGTTCATTGTTTCCTCTTATCGTCATAATTTGAGCAGGCGTCTGCATGTCCACCGCTTGATGGGATATGCCGGACCGAAGCCTGCATCTGACGCCATTATAGAAACAGAAAGCCCTTTCGTCAAGCGAACTTGAGGAAGCTTAACGACATCTTTACAGAGAAAACAGTACTTCCTCCGCAAACGCAGTCTTCGCCATCTTTCCTGCCAGTTCTCCTCGTAAAACCTCCACGCTCTTTTCAGCCAGCTTCCCATCCTTTACAACGCACGTCCCTTCCACAAACACCATGTCCACATTGGAGGGGCCGGCGCTGTAGACCAGAGCCGAATAAGGATCGTAGATGGGGAACATATTGGCGGAGCGGGTCTCCACCAGAACCAGATCCGCCCGCTTTCCCACTTCAATGGAGCCGATCTTCTGTTCCATATGAAGGGCCTTCGCGCCCCCGGCCGTAACCATCTCCACCACCTGCCATGCCGGAAATGCGCTCCGGTTCCTCGTCTCATTCTTATGGAAGTTGGCAAACAGCTTCATCTGCGTAAAAAGGTCCAGCGTATTGCCGCTGGCCGGCCCATCGGTGCCGAGCCCCACACAAATCCCCAGTTCCCGCATACGGCTGACCGGAGCGACCCCCTTGGCCGCCTTCGTGTTGGAACCGATACAGTGAGCTACCGAGGCCCCCCTCTTTGCAAACAGCCGCAAATCCGCTTCCGTCATCTGGATGCAGTGTGCAGCCAGCGTATGTTTTCCCAGGACTCCCAGGGAATCCAGATATCCCGCCGGAGTCTGTTCAGAAGTCTCCCGGAAATAATCCATCTCATAATCCATTTCCGCCGTATGAAGGCTGAAGGGAGCCCCAAACGCATCGTCCAGCTTCCACGCCGCCTTAAGGAGGTCGGCAGAGCAGGTAGTCGTCCCATGCGGCGCCACACAGGCGGAAATCCTGGGATGGCCCTTGTACTTCTTCATGAGGCTCTCCCCATAGGAAAGCGCCTCATACGGGTCTTTAAAATCACAAGCTTCCTCTTCCATTATGGTTTCTCCCGCAATACCACGAATCCCCATCTCATCCATGGCACGTGCAGCCTCCGCCTCGAAATAATACATATCAAAAACTGTGGTGACCCCGGCCAGCAGCATTTCCGCCGCAGCATATTTCGTGGAAAGATAGACCAGCTCCGCATCCATGGCCCTCTGTTCCATAGGCAGCAGAAATACTCTCAGACGGTCCTTGCAGTCGTCGCCCAGACCCCGAAACGGTATCATCCCCATATGCGCATGAAGGTTTACCATACCCGGCATGAGGATTCCGCCCTTCCCGTCGATCAGACGGAGACTTTCCCCTGTTTCATCGTCCGTTTCCTCCGCAATCAACATATCCAGCATATCCATCGTTCCAACCGCGGTGATCTCCCCGCCTTTCCATGCGGCAAACCCGTGTTGTATCACTTCACGCGTTTCATTCATCGTCACCACGGTTACATTCTTAATAATTGTACTCACTGTTCCACTACCTTTTCTTCCTGTATCTGAAATGCTTCTACCAGAGGAATTTTTCTCTGGCTCTTTACATCGAACATACCCTGATCGCTTAGCTTGAGTTCCGGAGACACCAGAAGAGACAGTGTGGAAATGGACATAATGACATTATTGTTCACATAACCCATTCGCTCGATCTCTCCCCTCACAGCCCTGATCTCTTCCGCCAGCTCCGGAAGGCTCTTATCGGATATAATTCCGCCCACCGGCAGTTCTGCCGCCGCTGTCACTCTGCCGCCACTCGCCGTCACATAGCCGCCCTGCATATGCACCACCTCATTCTGTGCCAGAACCATATCTTCCACAGAATTCCCCAGCACCAGCAGATTATGGCTGTCATGGGACCACGTAGTCGCCACGGCCCCTTTCTGCTCCAGCGCGTGTTCCACGAATCCCCACGAGACATTTCCATTTTTTCCATATCTCTCAAAAACAGCAGCCAGGCACAGCCCCGCCTCCTGCCAGCAAAGGTTTCCGTCCTGTACAGGAATCTCTCTCTGAACATGCTTCGCCCTGGTTCCAAAGGTCTGGATCTGCATCACATTCACCACAGCGGTTCCAGACAGTTTTTGTGCCTCACTCCCGCTTGGCTTCCCGAACAAAGCCTCTTCCCCGCAATCATTCCGACACTCTTCCTTTCGGCACTCTTCCTTCTGGTACTCTTCCTTCCAGAAATCATCAACTGGCAATATAAAATCCGATGCCAGAGCCAGCCTGCACTTCACCGAACTGTAAAAATGGTCAGGAAACCTTTTTTTCAGACTGTTTTCCAGGCCCTCCGCCGCCGCGTCCACACAGCGCTTTCCGTCTTTAAAAACCGCTTCCGGCACAAAGCTTTCCAGGTCGGGAAGAACGACGAAATCCGCCTTCTTCCCCGGCGCGATGATTCCCCTGTCGTCGAGATGCATTCTCCTGGCCGGGGTAAATGTAGCCAGATAAATTGCTTTCTCTGCCGGCATCCCCTTCGCCACCGCCAGCCTGACAATCCGGTTCAAGTGTCCTTCCATCAACCGGTCAGGCATCGTGTCATCGGTTACCAGTGCAATATTTTCATAGAGCTGCTTCCGTTTTACCACTTCCACGACTTCCTCTTTTAAAGATTTCTCCTGCAATTCCAGAAACATCCCCATATCTGTCTTCTCCAGGACCGATTCCGCCGTCTGTTCCGTATGATCCGCATCCACGCCCGCTCTGATAAACGCCGCTAAATCTCCGCCTGACAGCCCCGGACAATGCCCTTCAATTCTGACTTTTCTGCCGCATTCCCCGCAGACTTCCAGAAATCTTTTACTCTTTGTATCCCCTTCCGACACCAGATCTTTAAAGTTCATCACTTCCCCGAGACAAACCACCCGCTCATCCCGCAGAAGCTCCCGAAGTTCCTTTTCTCCAAACTCCGCCCCTGATGTCTCCATCTCTGTTCTGGTAGCCGGAACACTGGACGGAATACCATAAAAAATATCCAGCTCCGTCTCCTGTTCCATAAAACTTAATATCCCTTCGAGTCCAAACACATTGGCAATCTCATGGGGATCCGCCACCACAGTTGTGACTCCAAACGGCACCACGGCCCGCGAAAATTCCTCCGGATACGTCATCGAGCTTTCCACATGCATATGAATGTCCACCAACCCGGGAATCACGAACTTTCCGGTCCCATCAAAGACCGACTCCGCTTCCCATTCCCCGCGCCGTGCTCCTACCCGCTGCTCCGAATCTCCCACAAAATCAGAAACAGGAGAAACGTCAAAAAACTTTCCTCCTGTCACTGCAATATCCATCCGTTCAAAGCACTGCCTGAAAGTCCGATAAACCCAGGCATTTTCTATCACCAGATCCACTTTCACAACCACAACACCTCCGTCATTCCCGTTAGCCAAAGTTCTCCAATTATCCCGTTTTTACTCCTCAGCCCACTTTTTACTTTCCTTCTCTCTGTTTATCCGGCTTTCTTACAGCCTCATCATCTTTCCAATCCTTTTTCTCATCAGTATCTCCGCCGCCCGCCATCTCCCACAGCTCCCCTTCGTTCACAAATTTCTATTGCCGCCTGCCCCAGCGGACTTTTCACAACCTCGCCGGAAAGCGGGCGTGGGAGAAGCGGTACCCCTGCGGAGGTACTTCTCCAGACTTAGACACATCCCCCGCAGGAGCTTAGCCCGTGCCCTGCCCGCGTCTCCCGCGCCCGCTTTCCTCAATCCACTTTGCAAAGTCCGCGTCCCTTCGCCATCATCCCAAAATTTCTGAACTAAGAATTAATAATCCGATTCCACTGATCAATCCACTCTCCCAGTATGGGATTCACAAACGAATAATCAATCACCTTCGCGTTCTCCGCCGCATCGCCATACGTCATATTTGCGGACTCTTCCTCTGTAAATGCCACCTGGTTATTTGTAGGCGCCTCATTCAGTGCTTTTCCTGTCTTGGTCTGAAGCTCCTGGCTCAGTCTGTAATTGATGTACTCATAAGCCAGTTCCTTATTTTTCGAGTTCTTCGTTATACTGATCGTATTAAAGTTCGCGTATGTCACATCAGGAGTCACGTAGACGAGGCTCTGATCCGCCGCCTGAATCGTCGGCACGCCGAAATCACCAACAATGGCCGCAGAGATTTCTCCGGAGGTAAACATATTAATCAGGTCCGAAGACTTCGCATACGTCTTGACGATATTCGGTTTCAGTTCCTTAAGCGCTTCAAAGGCCGCGGCTCCCTGATCTGCTGTCACGTCCGCCCCTTTGTAATCACTCGCCATATACACCATGGCCGGTCCAAAGGTTGTAGTGATATCCGGAATGGCAATCCGTCCCTCGAGTCTCGCATCCCAAAGGTCATCAAAACTCTTAATCTCAAATCCCACATCCTCCGGATTGTACATGATACCGATGCTGTTGATGGTATAAGCGACGCCCTGTCCCGCTTCCGCCATCTTCTTCGCAGCACTGATCAAATACTTGCTGTTTTCAATTTTACTTAAGTCGATCGGCTCGAATAAGCCTTCCTCGATTCCCTTCGCTGTCATGGCCTGAGACAGCTCGATCACATCAATGACTGTTTCCGAGTCTGCCGACAATTTTGTATAACGTTCATTGGTGCTTCCTGTCTCCGTTACAATTTTGCAGCCAAATTCGTCCTCGAACGGCTTATAGACTTCCTCCTCGGATATATCCTCGCTGAGTCCATAAGTGGAAAGAATCAGTTTCTTCGTACCCTCGTCATTTTTTCCGCCCTCTGCAGAATTCGAGCTTCCACAACCGGTCAGCGCCAGCGCTGCGCAAAGAGACAATGCAATGATTTTCTTCATAATAATAGTACCTCACTTTTCTCAATTATTTATTTACTGTAACAGTTCAGACGGCGGGAAAATTGGCGCAGGAAGCAGCGTCAAGCTCGCTTGTAAGCAGCTTTATGCCCCAATTTTCACATCGGATAAATATCCGATGCTTCTTGACCGGATTTTTCGATCAAGAAGATGAGCCGTCTGAATTGTTACCGTTTACTAAAATCAGTTTTTCTTCCGGCAGGTACAGGCGAACCACCTGGCCCTCTTCATACGATTCATCCGCTGTTCTGTTCACCAGAAATTTTCCGGCTGCGGTATTAACCTCATACTGATAGCTCTTCCCCAAAAAGGTGCGCACTCCCACAGTTCCTGCCAGCACATTTACGGTCCTGTCTTCTGTATCCACCAGAATATCTTCCGGTCTGATCGTTCCGATAACCGTTTCTTCGGACGGAACCGTACCATGAGCCGTCTTCACGGAAAATGCCTCCCCGCCGTCTGTCCGGTAAATATCCCCGCCCTTATGAAGCGTAAGGAAATTCTCAAAACCGATAAACCTGGCCACAAACTCCGTCTCCGGCCTGCTGTAAATGTGCTCCGGTGTGTCATACTGTTCGATCACACCGCGGTTCATAACAGCCACCTTATCTGAGATGGAGAAGCACTCCTCCTGGTCATGGGTGACGAACAGAGTGGTGATTCCCAACTGCTTCTGAATCCGTTTGATCTCCATTCTCATATTGATGCGCAGCTTGGCATCTAAGTTGCTGAGCGGCTCATCGAGCAGCAAAAGCTTTGGCTCGATCACCAGCGCCCTGGCAAGAGCGACTCTCTGCCGCTGTCCGCCGGACATCTGCTGCGGAAAACGGTTCGCGAATTCCGTAAGTCCGCACACTTCAAGGATGTTCTTCACCTTTTTGTCCATTTCCGCCTTGTCCAGCTTCCTGATTTTCAAACCAAACGCAACATTATCATAGACTGACAAATGAGGAAACAGCGCATAACTCTGAAATACGATACCGAAATTTCTCTTATGCACCGGCACCTTTGTTAAATCCGCTCCATCCAGAGAGAAGATTCCGCCCTGCGGTTCAATAAATCCAGCCACCACCCGGAGCGTCGTCGTCTTGCCGCAGCCACTGGGGCCTAAGAGAGATACCAGCTCACCCTCCTCTACCTCCAGATTCAGTCCCTTTAAAACCTGTTTTTTCTTATCATAACAGACATCAATATCCTTAAGTGTCATAAATGCCATCGTTTTTTCCTCCTCATTATAAGCACTCCGCGTGCCCCGCTTTCCTGCTATTTTGTCAGCGCAGCGATTCCCAGCGTCTTATCTACAATTACCATAATGATGACCGTGGCCGCCATTAAAAGCACAGATACCGCCGATACGGTCGGGTCATAATTATATTCGATATAATTCATCAGGGTTGCCGGGAACGTGGATACCCCCGGACCGGAAAGAAACATGGATACCGGAATATTATTGAAGGAATTGATAAACGCAAGCATAAAGGCCGCAGAAATTCCCGACGTGATATTCGGAAGCACCACCTTGAAAAATGCGGAAATCTTGCCGCAGCCCAGGCTCCACGCTGCTTCCTCCACCGAGAAATCAAACTGGTCCAGACTCGATCCTACCACCCGGATCACATATGGAAGCGTCACCATGAAATGGCCTGCCAGAAGTCCCGCATACACCGGAATTCTCAACGACAGCACAAGAAACTGGTAAAGCACAAAACCGATGACAATACCCGGAACAATGGTAGGCGACAGGAACACCGATTTTAAGATCCCTTTTCCCTTCATCCCGGATCTGGCCAGCGCGTAGGCCGCCGGAATTCCCACCAGAAGAGCGATAAAGGTAGCCAGAAACGCAATCTCCAGGCTCGTTAAAAACGATTTCCGGAAGGATTTCAGAGAGAAGACATTGAGAAACCATTTCGTGGAAAATGACTCAATCGGAAAGGTTATGGCATTTCCCCCGCCAAACGCCGTCACGGTGATGATGATGAGCGGTATAATCAGAAATGCAAATACCAGCACCGCAAAAATCGTGAGCAGTTTATTCTTACGCATGGCTTCCTCCTCTTCTGTCCAGCCTGTTTGCCAGAGCGTTAAATCCTTTGATGACAATCAACGTCACAATAATCATAATCAGGGATATGACCGCCGCTCCATTCCAGTCACCCACAGTCATGGCGCGCTGGTAAATAAAGGTCGACAGCACCATATTTTTACTGCCGCCCAGCAGCTGCGGTGTAGTATAGGCTGTCAGCGTTCCGGTAAACACGAGGATACCGCCCACAATAATTCCCGGAAGGCTCATGGGGAAAACAACCTTCAGAAACGCGGTAAACCGGTTGGCACCCAGGCTCTGAGCGGCTTCCATCATATCGTCCCCAATGTTCTCCATGACACCAGCCACCGTAACGATCATCAATGGAAGGAATAAGTAAACAGAACCGATGATAATGGCGAAATCGGTATATAATAATTTCACCGGTTTATCCGCAAATCCCGCGGCCATCAGAAATCGGTTCATAATCCCATTGCTTCCCAGGATATTGATCCATGCGAAGCTTCGGATGACAGAATTTGTCATCATCGGGAAAATGGAAACTGCAAGAAGGATTCCCCGCCATTTTCTGCCGCACCGGCTGATAAAATACGCGGTCGGAACACCTGCCGCCATACATGCCGCCGTCGTAATAACCGCCACCTTCACGGTCCTTGCGAATATCTTTAGATAATACTCGTCCAGGAAAAAGTCCACGTAAGAGCTTAACGGATACTCACCGGCAAAGAGCGTGGGGACCAGAACCTTCAAAAGCGGAAGAAACAGACACACCACCAGGATGACAAGTCCGGGCACCACCATAACAAATGCACTACTTTTCTTCATCTCGACCTCTCCAAATTCATTTTTATTTATTAGTTTAGTTAATCCAACGATGTACATTTATTATAAAATGTGATATACTGTACGTCAAATACATATAATCTATAATTTTTATGCAGTAAAGCTATAATCCCCCGTTGATCCATTTTCTTTCACCCAGGAGGAGTCCGCCATGGAATTAAAAGAAGCCCGCTACATTCTCGCCATCGCCCGCCACAAGAGCATCAGCAAGGCGGCCGAGGCCCTGTTCATCTCCCAGCCTTCCTTAAGTAAATATTTAAAAAATTTAGAGCAGCAGCTTGGAACCCGCCTGTTCGACCGGATTGGAAACGGCTACTTCCCTACCTATGTGGGCGAGCGCTATCTCCATTACGCGGAAAAAATCGTGGAATACGGCCTGGAATGGGATACAGAGCTTGATGATATTATGCACCAAAACCACGGCCGTTTAAACATTGCGATTCCGATCATGCTTGGCAACAGCATAATCGGCCCCACTCTGCCGCGTTTTCACAAACAATTTCCCCACGTAACGGTAAATATGATGGAAGAAGTCAATTTCGTCGCGGAGCACACCCTTAACGACCATACCGTGGATTTAACCTTCTATAATGTTCACGAATATCCCAGGGATTTAGATTATCAGATTCTTGGAAAGGAAGAGATGGTCCTGGTACTCTCCGCTTCCAGCCCCGCGGCCTCAAAGGCTGTGGAGAGAGAAGGCTTCAAATACCCATGGCTGGATTTACGGCTGCTTGCGGAAGAAGACTTCATCCTCCTCTATCCCGACCAGAATACCGGAGGCATTGCCCTGAAACTGTTTTCCGAATATGGAATGGAACCTCATATCCTGATGCACACCCGCAACAGCGAGATGTCCATCCGCCTGGCCATGGAAGGCATGGGCGCGGCCTTCGCACCAGAGAGCTATTACCATTATTTAAAGAAACAGTCCAGTTCTCCCTGTGCATGCTTTTCTATAGGAAATGAAAAAATCGAAAACACCCTGATCGCTGCTTATCAGAAAAACCGGTATCTGCCCCAGTATGCGAGGGTTTACCTGGATATGATACTGGAGTATTGTAAGGGAAATATTGTAAGATAAAAAGAGAGAGTGATTTGTCGAAAATCAAAAGGGGCTGCAATAAAAACTGCCATTGATTTTACCTTGTTTTTATATTAAAATAACTTTGTATAATTGTGCAACGGTCAGAGGATAGTCTGATGGTTTCCTTCGGAAATATGCGAAGGAGGATATGTGGTATGAATACACTTGAAGTGTTGACACTGGCGCTGGTTATCTTCACAGCACTGGCCTACATAGATAATCGTCAGAATAGAAAATAGCTATCCTCTATAGCCAGTAGAGGATAGCTTGTAACTATAAATTACTCAGTTATCCGAAGTTTTGATCATCAGACAACTCAAATCTTTTGATCACTTCTAAGTACATTATACCCGAGGTACTTGTATTTTACAAGTACCTTTTTGGATTTTATCCATATTTTTACCGTTTCTGTTTTACTTATGATACCTCCAGTGGTATGATAAATAAAATCGCTGTAAGGGAGGCAAATCATGAAAGAAATACAGACCACCGCCATCGTCGGCATGGGCGCGCTAGGCTTATTATACGGTAATCAGATAGCAGCAGAGCTCGGGACATCTGCCGTCCGTTTCATTGCAGACAAAGACCGGATTAAAAAATACAGAGAAATGAATTTTACTGTCAACGGGGAGCGCCGTTCCTTTCCGGTTGAGGACTGTGAAACGGCTGCCCCTGCTGATTTTATAATCGTTGCAGTCAAATACAACGCGCTTCCCGCTGCTTTGGATACCATGAAACACTGTGTAGGGCCGGATACCACCATCATCTCTGTCATGAATGGGATCAGCAGCGAGCAGATAATCGGAGAACGATACGGTCACGAAAAAGTACTCTACTCCATCGCCCAGGGCATGGATGCCATGAAATTCGGAGCCGCCCTGACCTACACAAAATTCGGTGAACTGAGAATTGGTGTCCGGACACCGGACCAGGCTGACCGCTTAAAAGCCATGACTGACTTCCTGGACAGGGCAAAGATCGCCTATGTGGCTGAAGACGATATCCTGCACCGCCTGTGGGGGAAATTCATGCTGAATGTCGGTGTAAACCAGACATGCATGGCGTACGAAACCACCTACTCCGGCACCCTGACGCCAGGCGAAGCACACGATACCATGGTAGGCGCCATGCGTGAGGTCATTGCCCTTGCTAAAGCGGAGCATGTCAATCTGACAGAACAGGATTTAGAGGATTACATCAGACTGCTGGAGACACTTTCCCCCGACGGCATGCCGTCCATGCGGCAGGATGGGATTTCGCACCGCCCATCGGAGGTGGAAATGTTTGCCGGAACCGTAGGCCGTATGGCTAAAAAACATGGCCTCTCTACACCTGTCAACGACCGGCTGTATGAAAGAATTAAAGAAATGGAAGCGCAGTACTCCTGATGTTTGTAAAAAATGAAGCAATAAGACCGTGTATCCCGGCTGGTATTGATTGGCCAGCAGATACACGGTCTTTTGACTTACATTACTTTTCGATTTTTAAATCCATACTTCCAGACCGAAAGCCCTCCAGATCCAGAGTGATATATACAAATCCCAGTTCCTTTAGGCCTCTGATTATCTCATCCTTTATTTCCAGTACCCTTAAGAAGGCATTGCCGTCTACCTCAATCCGCACAATGTCACCGTGAAGACGCAGACGTACATTGCCGTCAATCTGTGCTCTCAAGCGTGCCTCACCTTGCGCAATTCTTTCCAGCACCCCATAATCAATATCCGTATCATAAGGTAATCTGGTTGCCATACACGGTGTAGACGGCCGGGAAGCCACAGAGATTCCATATTCTGCCGCCAGCTCCTTTACCTCCGCCTTCGTCATATGCAGTTCGGCCAGCGGGCTGATAATCTCCAGTTCCTTTAAGGCCTGGATTCCTGGGCGGTAAACGTGCAGATCGTCTTCATTCGTCCCGTCAAGGATAATCCGGACACCCCTCTGTACTGCAAAATCCCTGAGTCCCTGAAACAAATGGCGTTTACACAGATAACAGCGGTTTACCGGATTATGGCGGATTTCCTCCTGTTCCAGTTCATCTACCGTAATAACCTCATGAATTCCGCCCAGCTCCTTCGCCACACGGCTCGCAATCTCTAAATCACAGGAAGGATGAAGCCTGCTGTCGAAGGTCACCGCGTAGACTTTTGTCCCATTTTCCCTGGCCGCATCCGACGCCGCCTTTAAAAGGAGGCTTGAATCCACACCACCGGAAAATGCAAGGCAGATGTCTTCTTTTCCATACTGCGCCATTGCGCTTTCCAGCTGTCTTTTCTTTTCTTCTGTCCGTGTCATTGTAATCTCCCGTCTTTCCTGTCAATTTGCTTACTGTCGGCAGAACAAATCTTCTGCAGCTTTTCTGATCTCGCAGTATACACTTTGGAAATCCGCGCCTGTCTCTCTGCAGATGGCACGCACACTCTCATATTCCGGATAACAGAACGTTTTCTCGTTTCTGGTACAGATTTTGACCAAGGCATTACCAAACCGGGTCTCGACTTCCGCCTTCCTTCTCTCCAAAATAGTTCTGGAAACCGGGTAGCGGCGTACACCGATTGTCGTCGTATGTACAAAGATCAGATCTTCCATCTTTTCGATGTCATTTTCCATGCAGAGTGTGGAGAGCAGATAGGCCGGCCGGTTTTTCTTCATGTAAATGGGCGTATCCCACACATCCAGCGCTCCTGCGGCGAACAGTTCTTCCATCACAAATCCCAGCATCTCACCGCTGCAGTCGTCTACATTGGTCTCCAGCACCCAGGCCTGGTCATTCTCCTCTTCATTCGTCTCAAGAAGCATGGCGCGCAGTACATTGGCATGATCGAAATCCTTTTTACCAGCCCCCATGCCAGTCTTTACGATTCTGCAGGAAGCAGGCAGTTTTTCTCTCGTCCGGACCGCCGCCGCGATGGCTGCTCCCGTAGGCGTCACCATCTCCCCCTCCTGATCCGTCAGCCGCAGTGCAAGGCCGTGAGCCGCTGCTATATTAGCCGTAGCAGGCACCGGTACCGGTATCACTCCGTGCTGACACCGGATCTGGCCATGTCCCTCCGCCAGCGGAGATACCACTACGTCCTTCACCCCCAGGTTGTCGAGGCAGACTGCCACACTGATGATATCGACGATAGAATCAATTGCCCCCACCTCATGGAAATGGACTTCATCGATGGGAAGGCCATGCGCTTTCGCTTCCGCCTCCGCCACAATAAGAAACATGTTCCTGGCCAGTTCCTTTACTTCTTCCTTGGAATCCAGGCGCTCAATAATCCTGTAAATATCCGAAAGATTCCGGTGGATGTGTGAATGGGAATGTCCATGGCTGTGAGAGTGCGTATGCTCATGATCATGGGAATGGCCTTCCCCGTGCTCGTGCTCATGATCATGCCCATGGCTCTCTCCACACTCATGGTCATGCCCATGTTCATGCCCCTCTTCCTCCAAATGCACATCAAAATCATACGCATCCAGCCCGCATTTCACCGCCCTGCCAAAATGGAGGTGGTATCCCTCCACTCCCAGGCTGCCGAGTGCCCGCTCCAGAACTTCTCTGTCGGCGCCAAGATCCAGAAGCGCTCCGACCGTCATATCTCCGCTAATTCCCGAATTACATTCCAAATACAGTATTTTCCCCATTTATTTCACCGCCAGTCTGTTTATTTGTGTTGCCAGATAACCTGCGCCGTATCCATTATCGATATTTACCACGGAAATCCCGTTCGCGCAGGAATTCAGCATGGTCAGGAGGGCTGAAACTCCGTGGAAGCTGGCACCGTAACCGACTGATGTCGGAACCGCAATCACAGGGCAGTCCACCAGACCGGCCACTACCGTTCCCAGAGCCCCCTCCATTCCGGCCACCGCAATGATGCAGTTTGCCTTCATGAGTCGATCCCTCTGTGACAACAGGCGGTGGATTCCCGCCACGCCCACATCATAGATCCGGTCCACCGCGCAGCCAAAATATTCCGCCGTCTGGGCTGCTTCCTCCGCCACTGGAATATCCGCGGTCCCACCGGTACACACCGCCACACAGCCCGTTCTTTCCTTATCCTTTTTCTCCACCTTCAGAATTCTGGACACCGCATCGTACTCGATCTCCGGTACCACCTCTTTCACCAGAAGAAACTGTTCCGCAGACGCCCGCGTTCCCAGGACCTCACCGTCCCGCTCATAAAACCGCTTCATAATCTCCACCAGATACGGATCCGGCTTTCCCTGACAGAACACGGTCTCTCCAAACCCGGAACGCAGCTTCCTGTGATGATCCAGTTTGGCATATCCCAGATCCTCATAGGGAAGATCCTTTAAAAGTGCCTCTGCCTCTGCCACATCCATCACTCCACTGCTCACACGTTCCAACACCTTTTTTACATCCATCGCAATTGTATCCTTTCTCCTTTTATCGTTTCCGCTGTGCAGCATTATTCTAGTGCCGCCGCCCCAGTGCCGCCCGGCACTACAGTCTCAGTATTTTCGTACAGATCCGTTCCAGCAGCGCATCCGAATGACTCACCGCCAGAAGGCCGATTTCTCTGTTTTTCACTTCCTCCAGAAGGAAATTCCACAGCTGGCTCTGGGTAATCAAATCCAGCATCGTGCTGATCTCATCCGCCAGAAGGAACCGCGTTCTCTGTCCCAGCGCCCTGGCAATGCAGAAACGCTGGAGCTCACCGCCTGACAACTCCGAAGGGTACCGGTTAAGCCAGTCCGGCTCAATTCCCAGACCGTCCATGATCCTCTGTTCCACCTGGTCCCCCTCTTTTAAAACCTCTCCCATCTTCCACCTGGGATTGACCGACAGCTCCGGATGCTGCCATATCATCTGCACCGGGCAGTATCCCTTCCAGTCTGAAAGCGGCTTTCCATCCAAAAGCACTTCACCGCTGTCCGGCTTCTCATATCCCGCCAAAATCTTGCAGAATGTCGTTTTTCCGAACCCGCTGGGTGCAATGAGCCCCAGGCGATCCGTGCTTATAAGCGTCATACTCAAATTGTTTAAAATCTGTCTGTTTCCGTTGTCATATCGAAAAGAGAGCGCTCTCGCCTCCAGCTTCATATCTTCCGTTCCCTCCTTCCGCGGCTTTCCGGCATCTCACCATGCCTCCGCGAAGACTCGTATATTCCACCTCTTTGCCGCAGCTTCCATCTGCCAGTTCACACCGGGACGCATACGGACATCCGGACAAAAATTCCTTTCCGTAAGGCTGACTGCCCGAAACCGGGACGAAGCCGTGCTGCGGCATAGCGCGGAACAATGCCTTCGTATAGGGATGGCGAAGTCTTTCTTCCTCCTCAAAATCAGAAACATAAGCCTCCTCCACATTGGTTCCCGCATAGAAGACAACAATCCGGTCAGCCGCCTCTAAAGCCAGTTCCAGATCGTGGGTGATCAGGAGGACTCCCGCCCCCTCATCTGCAATCTCCCGAAAATGAGAAAGCACCCGTTTGGCCGCTTCCATATGAAGTCCCGGCGTAGGCTCGTCTGCAATGACCAGTCTCGGTTTTTCCATCACCGCCGTGGAAATCAGCACACGCCTCGTCATGCCCCCGGATAGTTCAAACGGATACAGTTCCTCCGTCTCCTTTCCAAGTCCATAGCGTGCCAGAACCTCTCTGCATTTCCTTCTGGTTTCCGAATCCTTTTTGCCTTTCCTCACAGATGCCCCCGCCTTCATGAGCGGATCCAGATAGGAAACACTCTGAGGGACAAGAACGATCTCCCTGCCGCGCAGGGCTCTTATTCTCTTCCCCGTCAGCTCCATCCCATCATAATCAATGCGGCCTCCGGTCACGGCGTTATACGGAAGGATTCCCAGCACGGCGTGGGCCAGGAGGCTCTTGCCCGAACCGCTGGAGCCCACCACCGCCACCATTTCCCCTTCCTTCACCGTAAGACTCAGATCATGAATCGCGGGAAATTCTATCTGGCGAAAGCCTTTCTCATACTGGGTGAATTTCACCGATAAATGTTCCACGGACAGAACTGTTTTTCTCTCTTCCATCGAACCTCTTCCATCCTTTCAATTTATTCCCGCGGGAATCAGGTGGGCGCGCTTACGGGTCCATCTGACTCTCGCGGGATATCTCACTGATGTGCGTGTGCCGGATCCAAAAGCTGGCTGATGGTGCTTCCCATAAAATGAAACAGCAGCACCACAAAGACCAGAAACAATCCCGGGAAAAGGGCGAGCCACCATTTTCCCATGGCGAGATATTTCATGCTTTCCGACAAAATGACACCGATGGCCGGCTGTTCCGGCGACAGTCCAAAGCCCAGAAATGTGATGCTGGCTTCGTGCAGGATCGCATGGGGAAACATCAGAACCAGCCCAACGAACAGCTGCGGAATCAGATGAGGCGTCATATGTTTAAGCGCAATGGTAAGCTTTCCCTGTCCCAGTTTTTCCGCTATCTTTATGTACTGGCTCTGCTTCAGCTGCAGAACCTCTCCGCGGATCAGGCGTGCAAGGGAAGTCCAGTGCGTCAGCGCAATTCCGGTCACAACACCCCAAAATCCCTTTCCCAGTGCAAAGGAGATGAGCACCAGCAAAAGGATATGAGGAATTCCCATGACCAGATCGATTAGCCCAATGATCAGGCCATCCGCGATTTTCCCCATGGTCGCGGCCAGAATTCCCATGAGAAATGCAATCACCGCGCTGATAGCCGCCGTCAAAAGCCCGATCCGGATGCTCATGGAAAGTCCCGTTATGGTACGGACAAACATGTCTCTCCCCATCCAGTCCGTTCCAAATGGATAAGAGAGACAGGGCGCCAGATTCTTTCTGGAAAAATCCGTCACCATGGCAGCCTCCGAAAGGAGCTGTCCTGCCACCGTAATAGCCGCCAGCATCAGAATCGACAGGCCCGCGAGAAGAATCATCATCTTCCTTCTGTTCATGCCTTTGCCCTCCTTCTGATTCTTGGGTCCACGACGCCGTAAAGCACATTGGCGGTGAAATTCCCTGCAAATACAATCGCCGCGCTGATCACGGTAATTCCCAGAAGCAGCGGAACATCTCCGCCCAGTCCGGCCGTCACAGCCGCCTGTCCGATTCCCGGATAAGAGAATACCTGCTCTACCAGAACAGAGCCTCCGAAAATTTCACTGATCGAGGCAAACTGCAAAGTCATGGCAGGCAGTATGATATTGCGGAGACCGTGACGCAGAATAATCTGCCCTTCGGACTCGCCTCTTGCCTTTGCAAACAGCACGTAATCGCTTTCCATGGCCTCGGCCATCTTCTCCCTTGTATGCAGTATGATGTTAGACAGCCCGGTAATGGAAAGCGTCAAAGCCGGCAGAATACCATGAGCGATTCTGTCGGAAACAGTAACTCCGGCGGCCTCCACTCCGATCGGTACACTTAAGCCGATCGGAAGCACCTTCAGCCATACAGCGAAGATCATGAGCAGAACCAGCGCCAGCCAGAATGCCGGCGTGCTGGCGGTCACCAGCGCGTACCCGGTTATAACCTTATCCGCCGTCTTTCCGCGGTTCGCTCCCGCCACCACTCCGAGCAGCAATCCTGCCGCACCGGATATCAGCCAGGCAGTTCCCATGAGCCATAAGGAATCCTTCAGCTTCACTGAGATCACATGGGACACCGGCTGGCGGTAAAGCAGTGAAGTCCCCATGTCGCCCCGGAAGAAATCCTTGGCCCAGGAGACAAACCGCTCCACCGGCGGGGTATTCATCCCCCAGTATTCCTCCAGCTTCGCAATCTGTTCCTGGCTCATGGATCCCAGCGCAGTCTGCCCTACATTCGTCTTAAGCGGATCAAGAGGAGACGCCGACACCAGGAAAAAGGCCGCTGCACTCACCAACAGCAGAAGTACTGCCATCCGTATTAAATTTTTAAGAATAAACCATGGCATGCTTTTTTCCAATGCCGTACGCCTCCTGAATTTCCTTTTACTTTTATTTTCTTTTACTCTTATTTTCTTTTACTCTTACTGCTTACTTCCAGCTCCACTGATCCACGTTATTTACAATAGACCATCCGTGACCGTGAGGATGCAGTTTCTGCTGTGCCACAGCCAGATCAGATTTCGCCCAGTAAAGGTGGTCAATATTGACGAGCCAGATCCACGGAATATCGCCCTGTTCCGTAATACCGGTCTCTCCGTCCCACTGCGCTTTCTTCCACAGCTCATAAGACTCCTCGAGGCTGCTGCTTGCCAGTGCTTCATCCATATAGCGGTCCACGGATTCATTGCTGTATGGAGAGTATTCCGCCAGCCCTGTGTCCTTCATGGTGTGGTAAATATTATAAAGCTCCATCGGCGTATGTGCTCCCCAGCCCCACATCAGCGGTTCTGCCTGCGCACGGTCATAGGCGGTATCCCAGCCCACGCCTTCAGTCTTCACGTCGATGCCGATCTCCTTCAGCTGGTTTGCCGTATCTGCGGCAAGAGCCTGTCTCACAGAATCCCCGGCCGGATACATCAGTGTAAAGCCAGCCTTTTTGCCGTCCTTTTCCCTGATTCCGTCATTTCCTTCTGTCCATCCGGCTTCCTCTAAGAGCGCCTTCGCGCCTTCCGCGTCATACTTTGTTTCTGCCGCGTTATTGTACCACGGCATCTTGTCGCAGACACTGTAGGCCGGGCTTCCGTAACCGCTCAACACATTTTCAATCATTTCGTCTCTGTTGATGGCGATATTGATGGCCCGTCTCACACGCACATCTGCGGTAAAATCGTTACCAATGGGATTTCCGTTACCATCGCTGCCTCCCGCTGCTATGGCCGGAAGATTGAAGCCGCGGTTGTCCACTGTCTCGAAGGAAAGCAGATCATAGCCGGAAATGGTCTGATCTGAATAAGAAGCTGCCGTATAGGCAAGATCCACCTGTCCGGACTGCACCGCCGCAAATGCCGCGTCCTCTTCCATAAACAGCACAGTCACCTTTTTCATCTTCGGCGCTTCCCCGTAATAGTCGGGATTTGCCTCAAATATCACCTGCTGTCCTCTGTCCCACTGCTTCATAATGTAGCGGCCGGAACCGATCGGGTGCTCTCCGTAATCAGCGCCATACGCGTGCTCCGGAACGATTCCCACGATTGCCATGGTATACGGCCAGATCGAATAGGCCCGTTTCATATGAAAAACCACGGTCATGTCGTCCACCGCCTGGACGGAGTCCAGCATGGTAAAATCATTGACTGAGCTCGTACTCTTCAGCGTATTATATGTAAATGCCACATCCTTCGCAGTCAGCTTCTCTCCGTCGGTAAAGGAGACGCCATCCCGAATCTTCACGGTCCAGGTTAATCCGTCATCGCTGACGCTCATATCTGTAGCAAGGTCGTAACCAATCTTTAAATCCGCTGTCGTCACGGTCAGCGTGCTTTGAATCAGCGGCTCATGCACGTGTTCTCCCGCGCCCCATCCATAGGCCGGGTCAAATCCCGCCTCCGGCTCCGAGCTGGGCCCCATCACCACGATTACGCTGTCTTTACCCGCGCCTGTTCCTTCAGTCGTACTCTCTGTACCGCCCGCCGCACTCTGCTCCGTGCGCTCTTCCTTTCCTTCCGTCCCCGTTGCTTCCTGACTCTTACCGGCACTGCATCCAGTGATCACAATCGCTGCCGCAGCCAATAAAACCGCCGTTTTCAGTTTCCATCCTCTTTTTTTCATCTATCTTTCCCTTCCTGTTTTCTGCCGGCAAAGGTTCATAAATATAACAGACTAAGTATAACAGGAGATGCAGCAGCGGTTTTAGATACGGCGTAAGGCCTTTTGTGCAGACGTTTTCGCGTACTATCCTAAAGGAATGATCTGCAAAATAAAATACCAGGTTCAGGCGTACTCCTTGGGAATACTCATACCTTCCTGGTATCTGATCATCATTCTATTCACTTCTGCTCTGCTGACCGATACTCCGGTTACTGCGATTCCTATATCGGTTGTATTGTTATAAACTTCCGCTATTGTACCGTTACGCAATCATACTATTATTTCAATCCACATTCTGAGTCCTGAATGCAAAAAACAGAAATTGTCATATTTCATCCGTAACGTAGTATTGTCATATTTTATCTATATTTGCTTTCATCCAATGCCATGCATTTCTTATGCCTGCAACCATTCTGTTTCAGGGTGGTGACTTCAGTCAGCCGTTATAGAAAGTATACGAAAAAAGAGGGAAAACGTCAATCATATTTCACGCAAACGTTTGATGAAAATTTGTGTTCTTCCTCCGCGTATAAAAGTTCCTCATTCAGCCCACAGGCCGCAGCCCCCATACGTCCTCTCCAATCTCCAGGACTGTGACGCCGTCTTCCCTGGCCTGAACAAACGCCGCCTCAATGAGGAAACGCCGCCCTTCCCCGCTTTCAAAATACTTTCCAATATACTCCTGATTCCAGCGGTCCATCTCCTGCATCGATTCCAGAATGCCTTCCAGCGCAGGAATCACGAGCCCCTTTCTTTCACGAATAAAGGCCCTGCTGCCTCCCAGCACAAAATGATTATGTAAGTCCGCTTTCGGAATCCGCTTCACCTGTTCTGTATCCCCATCCTTTAACGCCTTTATAAAGGCTTCCGACCATTTATCACCCATACCCGATCTTCCATTTCTATTTCTATTTTTATTATTAACATCCGTCAAATGATCATCCATCAAATAATGATCCGTCAATCCAGACCTTCGCTCCTGTCGCGTAAAAATATCTCCCTCCGATAACCTCCATACTTCAGCGCAGTTTTTACCGGTTTAAAGCCCTGCTTGATGATATTCTGCCTGCTGTACCGGTTTTCCGGGTGCACCGTGCACATAAAATAACGGTATCCCCGTTCTGCCAGTTCCTGCTCCGCGTGCTGCATCAGCCTTTTCTGGAGGCCTGCACCACGGTACTCCGGAAGAATTGCCACGGAATCCATATGAGCCACCAGCAAAAGCTCCGATTCCGGAAGGCCAATATCGCGCCCCAGATTTTCCTCGGAATCCCCGGGAAATGTCGTAAGTAAAATTCCAGCCACCGCGCCCGAGGGCTGATGAATCGCCTTATAACCGACTCCGTTGCTGTATTTCAGCATTTCGTATGTGTACTCCGCATTATCGGCCGCAAACCACTCCTTCTGCTCCATCGCCTCATATACTTTCTGAATAATGGAAGCAAAAAGCTCATAATCCTTCTCCTCCGCCTTCACAATCTCAAATGTCATTTCGTCTCTCCTTTAACCTGCATACCAGATGTCTCTCTGACCCGAAATCCCGGGATCCACAGCGGTCTGTATCTTTTTATCAACCAAAATACACCATAGCCCAGAACAGCGCCCAGCGTGTTGAGCCACAAATCATCGATATCCGTCCCCCTCGCCTGGGGCAGCTGACATATCTCCACCGTAAGCGAAAAAAAGAAGCCCGCAAAGGCCGCTTTCTTTAAGGACTCCCCTTTCCAGAGAAGCGCTGTGAAAAAGCCCGCCGGCATGAACATCACGATATTTCCTGCTATATTAATCATGGGATAAATCCAGTTTCCGTCTGACAGGGCTTTCCACGAATCCATAATAATGCGGAACGGAATCAGATTGATCCTCGAAAATCCCTTCAGCCCCACAAAACCGGTAAGCCCGCCCTCCGCGCTGCGCGGAATGATAGTAATGGAGGCCAGCCCCGCCATAAAGAGCAGAAAGCACCACAGTCCTGCCTCATGACATACTGTGGTGCTCCTGTGACTCTTACGCAGCCTCCGCACAGCGATTAAACGGACGATCCATATGACCGGTACCGCATACGCCATGTAAGGCGCCATATTCCTTATGTATGTCAAAACAGCGTTCATACAGCAGTACGCTCTGTTTCCAATTGTACTTCCTGGACGTTTCCTCTGGGAACGTAATTCTCTGAGGCCCGCTGTGCGGCTGTGCTGCGGCTGTACATTCCCGCTCCCAGCAGTACAAGAATAATACAAAATGCAATCAGCATGACTTTGTTATACAGATTCTTATCCTCCATCTCCCTGTCCTTTCCTGCCTTCCGGCACGCTTCACTCTTTTCTTTCAGTGTATCACAAAACAGGCGCCATGTCTCTTTCCGTTTTCTTACATCTTATACAACAATATTTTTCGTATACCTGCAGACCGGGTAGTTGGAGCAGCCATAGAATGGGCCGAAATTGCCATTTCGTTTTGTAAGCTCTCCCCCGCATCTGGGGCAGACCGGAATGTCCGCGTCCTTCAATAGTTTTCCCATATGCTCATAGCAGATCTGGTTCATCACGCAGTCGTTAAGCGCCCGGTGAGCCCCCTCCGAACTGATCTTAAAATACTCCGCCAGATCCGTAAGCCGGTAATGGGAAAGCCCCGGAAGGCATGCTCTGGCCATATATAACGTATCAATAAAATCGTTGAGCACTGCCGTCCCACACACCTCGCCGGCCACGCGGTTCAGAAACAGAAGATCAAAAGACTGAATATTATGGCCGATCAAAATCTCTCCGCCGATAAAGTTTAAAAACTCCGGCAGGATATGGGCGAGCCCAGGCTCATTCTGAACCATCTCATCGGTAATCCCGTTCACCTTCGTGGCCCCTGCCGGAATGGGACGCCCCGGATTCACCAGCCTTGAAAAGGTCTCCACCCGTTCATGATTCTTCACCTTCAGGGCAGATATCTCGATGATATCATCCTTTACCGAGCTGATTCCTGTAGTTTCCAAATCAAACACCACATAATTGTCCACATATTTGCTGAGCCTTTTTCCTTTGTTTTCCGCTGCTGCCATAATCGTTTCTTCCTTTCCGTAAATCAGATATCATGTTTTCTGTCCCGTACCTGTTTTCTGCAATTATACCGGATTTCCCGCAGGATTTCCACCAGAAACTTTACTTCTGGTGTTTCAATCTGGAGAAATCAAACACCAGTCCCCTGCACACCCTGGACCCCAGCGCACCGGAAAAAGAGGCCAGATCCATATCACCGTCATCGAAGTAATAGACGTAACCGTGATCCCAGTCCCGATCCACGATCCAGTACTCTTTTACACCTGCATTCCGGTATCTGGTCAGTTTGATCCGGTAATCCATATACTGGGACTCCGGCGCTACCACCTCGATTACAATCTCCGGCGCCCCGTTGCAGCCATGGTCCGTCAGCTTTCCCCGGTCAAGAATCACGCAGAGATCAGGGATCAGATAAGTCGTCCCCCCTCCGGCCAGAGTAAGGCCAAATGGAGCCGTACGCACTTCACAGAGTCCCGGATTCGTTTTCCGGTACTCCTCAATCATTTCCTTTAAAATTCTGACAATCCGCTGATGCCACCGTTTTGGTTTCCTCATAATATAAATCCGGCCATCAATCCGCTCGGCAAGCGGTTCCTCTACAGCGTTTGCACTTCTTTCTCTTGCATTACACTCTCTTGCATTACTTTCTTCTGGCAAATCCTTCACACTTCAGGCCTCGCTTTCTTAAGACTCCACGCCCCATACGAATCCATTTCCAGCCTCATGTCCGATTATAGCATTTTATAGTAAAGTTTACAATTTTATCATGTTTTTATTTTCGTACAAGAGAAGACTGTTCCTGATCCGCTTGTCGCCCCCTTGCTTAACGCTCCTACAATTATACTTGTTTTCCAAGAGTACTTCCAGTTATTTTTCCTCTTCCCCATTTTCAATGCTTGTCACTGCACATAAAAAATCACCGGGGCCGCTCCGCTCAAACTCTTTCTCAGTCTGGAGTAACACCGGTGATTTCAATATTTAGTTAATCAGATTAATTGATTGCAACCATCTGTGCCGCCACTGTTTCCGCTTCTTCCGTAGAAAAGTAACCACAGTCTTCCATGCGTCTTAACACCTGCATCTGGCGTTTTTCTGCCAGAACGGGATTTTTAGTCGGCGCATATCTGGAAGGTGCATTCGGGATTCCCGCCAGAAGCGTGCTCTCATACTTACTCATCTCTTCCGGCGCCTTGCCAAAATAGCCTTCGCTGGCATCGGCCACGGTGTAATATCCGTCTCCGTAATAGATCGTATTTACATACAGCTCCAGGATCTCTTCCTTGCTGTAATTACGTTCCAGGTCAAAAGCCATGAAGACCTCCGCGGCTTTCCTCGTCATCTCCTTTTCCTGGCTGAAGTAAAGATTCTTTGCCAGCTGCTGGGTGATGGTGCTTCCGCCCTCCACGAACCTGCCTGCACGCAAGTCATTAAACACGGCTCTTCCGATGGCGATGAGATCGATTCCCGAATGATTGTAAAATCTGTGGTCTTCCACAGAAACCACCGCGTTCACATACACCTCCGGCAGATCTTCAAATGTCGTATAATGTTCCTTATCCTGAATGGACTCTACTTTATCTGCCAGACTCATCTGATCCAGCGCGTTCCAGTACATGGAGTATCCCTTACCGGCAACAACGAAACCGGAACAGATACAGAGTACCATTGTCAGAACGATAAACCATTTAATTAGTTTCGTAACCTTTATTTTTTTCATTGCATCTGCTCCTTTCTTTTCGGTTTCAGACTTTTTTTGTTTTACTGGTTCTATTGTAACAGATTTTCAAACGGAAGACTTTAATAAACCCTTATAATAATCTGACAGATTCTGGCAAATACTGACGAGAATCTGAACAATTATTACGAAAAACAACTATAATATTAAATTTACCCGCGAATTTTAAAACTCCTGGCAATCCCATAATCATATATATCGATAAAACTCTGGAAACATTCCGGATAAACAACTTCGGAGGGGGCTGCAATTCCCGCGGCAGCTGGGGGATTGGATTATGGCTAAGTCCGCCATGCACCTCATGACCTTCGGTCATTCGGTCGCGGGCTTCGCCCTATGAAAAACGGCAGACAGAAAATTGCTTTTGTGCAAGCACAACGCAATTTTCTGTCTGCCGTTTTTCGCATGGCTCATTGCCTACGCGGATATCACAATCGCCTGGGATAAATGCCTCGGGGAATCTGCATCAATCCCCTTCTTTTCTGCAATATAATAGCCTATAAACTGACCGATGAATCCTATAATTGCCGCATTCTGCGTATCGTTATAGCCATATGGCAGGTCGAGGCAGTAGTCCGCGTCTTTCAGATCTGCGGAAGCTGTGTTTCCGATTGCCACTGTCACTGCTCCGTATTCCTTCATCTGCGCGAGGAGCTTCGCATCCTCTTTTACGGTTTCAGAATGGCTTAAAAAGATAATCAGGGTGTTCTCATCCACCAGGCTCATCGGGCCGTGGCGGTATTCCAGTGAGAAGTAAGCCTCCGAATTGGAGAGTCCCATCTCCTTCATCTTGTTCATGCACTCGTTGGCGACGCCGTAGTTGATGCCCTGGCCAAGCGTGATAAACAGATTCAGTCCCTCATGCTCTGTGATAATACTCTTTGCCAGATCATCCATCTTCTTTAACGCGTCCCGGGCGCTGTCGCCGTAACCGGCCATGGCTGCGATCTCGTCCTTCTTACCGCCTGCATACATTGCCATAACAGCTGCCAAATACACCATGCTGGTGAAAGAACGGGTCATAATTACACTGTCCTCCGCCGTATCCGGGGAAAGGATCATAAAATCATTGTAGAGCGCGCTGTCCTGATCACAGGTAATCGCCAGCGATTTTACTCCTGGATAGCTTCTCACTTTATCGATGGCCATGCGCACTTCTGTCGTATAGCTCTTTCTCGTAATCGGAAGAACAAGCACCTTCCGGTTCTTCACAAAGGTCTCCGGGAAATAATAGAGCTCCGAACAGCACACCGCTTTTGATGGTATCGCGTTGTAGCTTGAAAACGCGTGGGCCGCTGCCTGGGCCAGATAGAGGCTGGTGCCGCAGCCGGTAAAGATCAGCTCATCGTAATCTTCTGCGAATACCTTGTCAAGAACACCATAGATGTCCCCAAGCGTGTTGTTGATTGCCTCGAATGACTCCGGCTGTAAGTAAATTTCTTTGTATGTAACTTCACTGTTTCTCTTTTCCATTTTAATAAGTCCTCTCTTTATTTTGTAACAGTTCAGATAGCTCATCTTCTTGACCGAAAAAGCCGGTCAAGAAGCATCGGATATTCATCCGATGTGACAATTGGTGCAGAAAACCGCTTACAAGCAAGCTTTACGCTGCTTTCTGAGCCAATTGTCCCGCCGTCTGAACTGTCACGTTATTTTAAGCTTTTCCTTCAGAACCGGCCAGGCGGATAATATCCTTGATGTCTTCTGTCAGCCTGTCATTGGCAAACTGGGACAATTTCCAGGAATGTCCCTGATGATCCAGAGCCTTAAGTCCTTCTTCATAGTGTTCCACGTATTTATACCGGATCTCGGTACCAAAATTAATCTTTGCCACACCCAGCTTGATCGCTTCCTTCACAATCTCTTCCTTCATTCCAGTACAGCCATGAAGCACCAGTGGGATATCCGTAAATTTTCTCACTGCCTCCAGTACTTCTAAATGGATATCCGGCTCTCCTTTGTAATAGCCATGGGCATTACCAATGCCAATCGCCAGGGAATCGGGCTGGCACATTTCCAGGAATTCCTTCACCTCACAGGGATCTACAATATTCTTATTTTCCATCACTGTCCCCATATTGTCAAGACGAAGGAGTTCTCCGATTTCCGCCTCTACCGGCACACCAAAGCATTTTGCCACCTTTATTACCTCATTGGTCATAGCAGCATTCTCTTTGATCGGACTTGTGGAACCGTCGATCATCACGGAGGTAAAGCCTAACTTCAGAGCCTCCATACAAATGTCGAAATCAGCACCATGGTCCAGATGAATAGATACAGGGACTGACACCTTGTCGGCACACCACTTGCAGACCTGTACAAACCAGTCATGACCAGAATAAGCGCCAGTAGACACATAGTGCGCCAGAATGATGGGAGATTTCATCTCCTCAGCCGCACGGCATGCAGCCCATATGATATCGTAGTTTCCGCCCTGCGTGTTGAGTGCTGGAATGGCATATCCGTTTTTGGATGCCTCAATTAGATTTTCTTTGTTAGTTACAAGCATAATTTTCTCCTTTTTCTTAACCTTTTACAGCTCCAGCTACCAGGCCCTTAATCATATATTTCTGGAAGAAGAAGAATACAATTACCATAGGTATTGTGCCCACAATGGATATCGTATTGATCAGAGACCAGTCATAGGAAAGCTCGCCCAGATAGCGAAGCGCCACGCCTGCGGATAATGTCCGAAGCGAGTCTGTCTGTATGAGTGTGGATGCGTGTAAATAATCATCCCAGGACAGCAAGAATGCGTAAATACCAACTGCCAGCATGCCGGGTTTCACTAATGGAACAACGACTCGAAACAGTGTTCCAAACCTGCCTGCTCCGTCTACACGAGCCGCCTCTTCCAGTTCTCTCGGAATCCCGTCATAGAAACTGGACATCAGCATGATAGTGAACGGCAGCTGTCCGGCAGCAATGGCCAGGATCAGTCCCGCATGGGTATTAATCAGGTTAACATCTCCAAGTATTTTATACAGGGAAATCAAACGGCTGACAACCGGGAACATCTGAGCGGAGGTAAATGCAGCTATAATCCATTTATTCCACTTAAAGTGGAAACGGGACAGTGCATAACCGGAAATAATTGCCATAAAGGTTGTCAGCAGCGCGGTGGAACCGGCTACAATAAAGTTGTTCTTATAATAGGTAAAGAAATCATTATCCACAGTAAACAGATTGATATAACTCTGGAAAGTAGGATTCCTCACAATAAAGGTCGGAGGGAATTTGTACGCCTCCATATTGGTCTTAAAGGACGTCAGCAATACCCACAAAAGGGGGAACAGCAAAAAGACGAGAATTATAATTAACACCACGTATTTTATTACGCCATTAAGGATACGTTTTCGTTTCATAAGCTTTCCACCCCCTCTACATGTCTTCGCTCTTGAAGATGCGGTTATAAATATAGACTACGATAATCATCATCAGCATCCAGACGGTTGTAACCGCAGCTCCTGATCCAAAGTTGTTGGAGACGAACGCCTCCCGGTAGCTTAAGATCGCCATGGTGGTCGTCGAGTTATTAGGGCCACCGCCTGTCATAGTCCAGAACAGCGGGAACTGTTTGAAGTTCTCAATGATGGACATGGATACCGTAACCTTGATTACACTCTTCATGTATGGAAGGACGATGCGGAAAAATCGCTGAACACCGTTCGCTCCATCAATCTTTGCCGCTTCCTGCATATCCTCCGGGACATTGGCAAGTCCGGCCAGCAGAAGCAGTGTGGCAAGTGGAATCTGCTTCCACAATGCCGCTACCGATACACCAAACATGGCCGTAGCCGGATTATTTAAAATCGCAAAATCCGTAATTCTGCCTTTTGTTAAGATTCCTACGAAATACTTAACCAGACCGTACTGAGGCTGGAACATCCACAACCATACAAGACCAGAAATCAGTGTCGGAACCACCCAGGGAACCATCATAATACTTCGGATAAACCTTGAAAATTTTACATTGCTGTTAAGAATCAGTGCCAAAGCCATACCGAGCACGAACTGAGCAATAACCACTCCAAAGACAAACGCCAGGGTGTTAGTCATGGACGGAATCAGCTTTCCGTTGGAAAACAACTTTGTATAATTGGCGAAGTTATTCCATACCCCCGGCTGACCCGAGATAATATTTCTCACCTTATAATCGAAAAAACTTCGGTAAATTGAATCCACAACAGGAACCAGAATAAATGAAACTGTTGTGATAATGGCCGGAATCATCAGCGCGATCGCAAATATTTTATCACCCGTCTGGCTCTTCCAGAGGGATTTCTTAATACCTTTCTCCATTGTTACAACTCCCTTTATATATTTTCCCCATATACATTGATACCAGGTCCCAAAAGTCCTGCTAAGTCTCTCTGTCCGCCGCCCATAACCGGCTCCTTAGCACCATCAATTCTTGGATCCACGTACTGTAAAAACCACAGTTCCATCTGCTTCTTCATATCCTGTATCATCTCCTGATACTGTTCATCTTCGATTCCGTTATGCGTCTCCCCCGGATCCGCTTCCAAATCATAGAATTCATCAGGACCATATGGATATCTGTGTACCAGCTTATACTTCCTGCTCCTAATCATACGGACTGGCCCATACTCATCAAATACAACAACTCTGCCATCTTCATTCTTATGCTCCTGTCCCATCAGTGCCGGCAGAAAACTCTTTCCCGGTAGTTCATCCGCTTCGTCATTCTCAAATCCCAGATATTCCAAAAGAGTCGGCATAAAATCATATCCGCTGTGCATCTCATCACATACCTGGTTCTCCGGAATATGGCCCTTATGACACATAATGAAAGGAACCTTTACAGAAGAATCATACATATTGAGCGGGAACGTACCATTTCCCTTCCCCCATATTCCATGATGACCGCAGTTAAAGCCGTTATCACTGGAGAAAATGATCAAAGTATCTTCCATCAGATTCTCCTCTTCCAGCTTCTTTAAAATACGCCCTACATTATCATCCATAGCCGTAACCGCTGCAAAGTAACCGATCAGGGATTCTCTGGGCCTTTGATATCCTGCGAGTACTTCTGTCTTTGCCCACGGATGTATCTCTCCCTGTGGACATGTTTCAAACGGACAATCCTCATAGATATCCGTATATTTCTTCGGATGGCAGTTAATCCACGGAGAATGGGGAGCAGTATAATGCACGCTTAAATAAAATGGCTGCTTTTTATTCTTTTCTCTGTCTATGAAAGATATCGCTTCATCAGTAATAATATCTGTTATGTACCCTTCTTCCTCCACCTTTTTTCCGTCCCGGAACATTGGTGCATTATAGTAGGGGCCGCCCCCCTTCTGGTGTGCGTACCAGAAGGAGAAGCCCTTCTGCGGATGGCCGCCGTCGCCTAAATGCCATTTTCCGCTCAGTCCACAGGTGTAGCCTTCTTCGGCCAGGATATCCGTATACCCGCGGTGATCCTTTAAAAACTCAATTGCTGCCTGGGAAGCGCCTCCGTTCCCTCCGCTTAGATAATCAAGAATTCCGTGTTGTGACGGAATCTTTCCTGTTAACAGAGAAGCTCTGGCAGGAGAACAAACCGGTGACGTACAGAAAAAGTTATCAAATCTCACTCCCTGTCTCGCCAACTTATCAAGGTTTGGCGTCCGGATCTCGCAATTGCCATAACAGCCCATGGACCAGATTCCCTGATCATCCGTCAGAATAAATACAACGTTCGGTTTCTTTCCTGCCATATCCTTTTACCTCATTTCTCTTTCTTTGATTCTTATACTATCTTTCATTCCCTATGGAAGCAGTGGCTGTACGGCCGTCTTAAATCCTTCGATCGCCGTATCCACGTCCTCTCCTCCTACCGTTACTGCCTGTGACAGTGCACAAAGTTCCAGGTTAAATTCAGATAATGTTGGGAACATATAAACCGGTTCTGCCTTCTCAACAGAATCCCCGGCACCATTTAAAATCGGGCTGTTTTTTACAGCTTCCATATCCTTCATAGAATTTTTCGCCGGAAGAGCTGGCGCAATGTTGGCAATATAGTCATTTAATACTTCAGGTGTAATTACATACTGGATAAAATTTTTAACTGCTTCTACATGTTCCGGTCCATTGTCCACTGCTACAAAGCAGTGAGACTGAAGTGTTGATGCACCATCACCGTTTCCGCCCTTTAGCGGCTCTGCCGCTGCAGCAAAGTTCACTACATCAGGGTTAATGGACTTTGCACCGTTAAAGCCCCATGAATTATCGTAATACATAGCCAACTGGCCAAGTGCAAATAAGTTTCTTAAATCCTTCGGTTTCGCGTTCTGCGGATTGTATCCCTTCTGATCCAGAAGTTTTAACATCTCCAGGGATTCTTTAAATGCAGGATCGTCAGCAGTAAGCTTGCCGTTATCGTCAATAACCTTTCCACCAAAGTTAGCTGCAAACGCCTGAATAGAAGAACCAATTACGATAACAGACGCTGTCGGCTGCCCAAACGCATATACTTTATTTCCATCATCCGTTGTCAGAGTTGATAGCTTCTCAGCCATTGTAAGCATCTCATCATAGGTTTTTGGCGGCTGCTCCGGATCCAGGCCGGCTTTCTTAAACAACTCCTTGTTGTAGAATAGAAGGGACGGAGATACATAAAGCGGCGCTCCGTAAACCTCTCCATCGACAGAGTGTGCCTCAAGAATATTCGCATAGTAGTCATTTAAGAAGGATTCATCCAGGACGTCCTTCATCGGCATTGCAAGACCAGAATCTACCAGTGCTGGCAGCCAGATCATCTCACTGAAAATACAGTCCACACGGTCTCCGCCGCCTGCCATGTTGATAACCTGATTTAATATCTCTCCATAAGGTGCTGTTACCCATTCGATCGTTACATTCGGATATTTCTCTTCATATCCGGCCTTTACGCTGCTCCAGAACTCATCATATCCCTTTTCCAGAACGGCATAGTTGGCAATTTTTAATGTAACCTTTTCTCCGCTTCCAGCTTCGCTCGTCTTCGCTTCCTCTTTTGCCCCTGCCTCTGTCTTCGCTTCCGTGTCTGCTGCACTCCCCGCCGTACTGCCGCCTCCACCGGAACATCCTGTGGTTAATGCCATAACACATGCAAGTGCCAGTGCTGCCAGTCTTCTTTTTTTCATTGTAATACCCTCTCTTTCCTCATTAAAATATAGTTTTTAGAGTTTCTATATTATTAGCTTGGGGAATATACACGCGAGTGTATATTCCCCAATATAAAATGGTTTCCCATTTTATAATTTCATAATGCTGCTATGCCTTCTTAAGTGCTTTCACGAACGATCAGTTTCGTCTCAAATGTCGCATTTTCCGGCATCTTCCCCCCGATCATCTGAACCATCATATCAATAACCGTTCTGCTTATCTCTTCCCGCTGCATCTCCAGTGTAGTAAGCTTAGGAGAACAAAACTGGCTGATGCTGGAATTATCAAATCCCACAACACCGATATCCTCAGGTACGCGTTTTCCAATTCCAATCGCCGCCTGCATGGCTATACAGGCTACCATATCGTTACGTCCCATCATTCCATCCACATACTCGTGACTCCGTAAGTAATTCGCCACAGTCTCTGTCAGTTCCTCTTCCGTATGGCATCCGGCTATTACAGTACCATCACCAGCCTCCAGGCCGTGATCGTGAAGCTCATCTAAGTAACCGCTGAGGCGCAGATCTGATGGACCGCTGACATTCCCCCGCCTGCTGATACGATCAATGTAGATTATGTTCTTTTTTCCTCTGCTGATTAGATGGTTTACTCCTCTTCTCGCGCCGGAATACAATCCGGAAGCCAGCGTCGCCACATTCTCAGGCAGAGTATCGTGTTTCTTATGTTCAAACAGCAGTACCGGAATTCCGGCCTTACTGAAGTGTCTTACATATTCTTCCGGAAAGCTGATAGAACTGATAATAATTCCATCATACTGGCGGCTTATAACCTGTGAAACAAACTCCGGTGTATTTCGGTTGGCGCAAAGAGAAATCAGAAATCCCGCTTCATACGCATACTTATCCATCTCGCTGACAATTCTGCTGAAATATTCATTCGTGATCTGATCTGCAATGAAAAGCAGCTGATTACTTCGTTTTCCCTTTAAAGCTCTCGCCACATTGTTGGGCCGGTAGTGCAGGGCCGCAATAGCCTCTTCCACTCTCTGCCTTTTATCTTTCGCTACATAACGATTATTATTCACGACATACGATACAATGGTTTCGCTCACCCCTGCAGCCTTTGCCACATCAGCTCTTGTGACCCGCTCACTGTTTCTCTCCATACGTTTTTTTCTCCTTGCCGCATACTCTAAAACTCCAGTGCTGTACTTTTATTCAGTATACCTCTGCATGAGAAAAAGTGTCAATGACCACAGTCAGCTTTTACATCTCAATAACCGGAATATTAAGCAATGCACAGATTCCCTTCATGGCTTCCGCCACATCTTCCCAGACAATACTGTAATGGTGAGGCACTCCCTCTGCTATAATTCCTTCTATGATCTCTCTAACCGGCCGCTCCACTTTTACACTGGCTGTAACGCCTTTTGTACAGCGATCCATTGCGACTGCTTCTCCGCTGAGAAGAAAGAGTTTATATGCTCCGTCAATATTACAGAACCTGGCAACCGTCACCTTTCCAGGCTTCAGTGCCCCATAAAAAGCGGTTCCCTGTCCAGCCAGCGGATGGTTTCTGATTTCCACCTCATACTCCTTATTAAATAAAGATGGAGCTGCATTTCCACAGTGCCAGAAGGTGATTACATTCTTCTCCTCATCAATATTAATCAAATCTGTAATAAAACTTGGCTCTCCCGTGAGATAATACTCTGTCATCTGAGCCAGTTCTGCATCGACATCGCCTTCACACCCAATGATAATCCCATCATCAGCCAGCCTTCCCAACACTGCACACGGTGTCGTATGTAAATTTCCCATCTCCGGCCAGCACTTAATCGCTGCAAAATCGTAATGCTGTTCTGCCATTACATCTTTTAATGCCAGGTACAATCTGGAATGATTCTCCATATGACCCTTTGGCAGGTTCTCTATATCATAAATTTCCGCCATCTTCGCCATATCTGCCTCATATACTTCCGCCGGCAAACGATCCATCTTATCAAAAACTACCTTCAAATCGGTCTCTTCAATCTTAACTCCAAAGGTTCTTCGAATCAGCCCTTCATCGAATGCGCAGTTATAAAATGCTGTCGGACGGTATCCTAACAGACCTAATGTCGTATGCTTTAAGGACTTAACCGCTCCATAGGCACGAAGAAGATTTATGACTTTCTCTGCTGCCCTCTCCTCTTCCCTGCTTCCGTAAACTGTATGACAGGAGACTCCCAGCCGTCTTAATGCGGCCGCATTCATTGTCATGGAACAGAGTGCATTAGAATACAGTCTGTCCTCCCTTTCAAAGGGGACTTCATACGGTGCCCAGAGGATAATCGGTTTCTGAAGCATTTCTGCAAGATAAGAAGCTACATCATCACCAGTAAACGCCCCGTATACAAGAACGATGACATCAGCTTCCTGCCGCTTAAATTCTCTGACCGCCGCTTCTACAGACTCACTTCCGCTGCCAAGTTCTGGCGCACGGACTACTTTTGCTTCCGGCATCTGAGCTACGAGCCAGTCTCCGTACTCTTTGTTTCTTTGCTCAGGAATCTCTCTCGGCCATCGTCCTGAACAGGTTGTTATAAAACCAATCGTTAACTGCATCATATTACCTTCCCCATTTCTTAGTAATTTGCACAATTATAATTTATATCAACTCGTGTGTATATACCATTTTTACCATAACTTAATGTTGTTGTCAATACCTTTTTTTAATTATTTTTGTTTTAAGAAATAGAGCAGGCCAGGCTCTAAAGCCTTCGTACATAGTCCACATACAAAGTCCCCCTTCCAGCAAACGAAAGGGAATCTGACCCTCATGGAAGTCATCTAATGATCAAACTTTCCTATAAACAAAGCGGCAGCACGTTTCTTATTTTAGTCACGTGCTGCCGCTTACAAAACCGTTGATACCACTGGCCTATTTTATGGCAGCAATGGCTGAACAGATTTCTCAAAATCTGCTGCCGCCGTCTGGACCTCCTCATCCCCCATCGTCACAGCCTGGGCGAGAGCGCAGAGTTCCAAATTAAAATCTGCCACTGACGGAAACATCAAACTGGGAGAGAGATGGTTTACTGTATCCCTGGCGCCTGCTAAAAATGCACTGTTATTCACTCCCTCCATATGATCCATGGCTTTTTTAGCCGGATACGCAGGTGCGATATTTGTCATGTAGTCTTCCATTACTTCAGGAGTAATCACATACTGAATAAAATTCTTAACCGCTTCTTTTTTCTCCTGGCCGTTGTCAATTGCAATAAAACAGTGGGACTGTGAAACTGTCTCACCGCTTCCCCCTCCTCCAGCCAGTGGACATGCAGTAGCTGTAAAATCTGCTGCTGCCGGATTAATAGAAGTGACACCGTTGATTCCGCCAGTCTTATCATAATACATAGCCAGCTGCCCCAGTGCAAAAAGATTTCTTAAATCCTTTGCCTTTGCATTCTGGGGATTATAGCCCTTTTCATCTAACTCCTGTAAAAATTTAAAGGCATCAACGAATCCAGTATTTTTCACATCCAGCTTTCCATCCGCATCCAAAATCTCGCCGCCAAAATTCTTTATCAGCCCCTGCAGATAAGATCCCACTACAATCACCGATCCAGTCGGGAATCCGAACGCATATACCTTGTTTCCGTCAGATGATTTTAACTGTGACAACTTCTCTGCCATCACCATCATTTCGTCATAAGACTTCGGCGGCTTCTCCGGATCCAGGCCAGCCTCCTTAAAAAGTTCCTTGTTGTAAAATAATACCGGCGGAGTCAAATACAGCGGAGCAGCATACACAGTGCCATCCATAGAATGTGCCGTTAATGCCTCCGGATAATAGTCATTTAAAAAGTCCGAATCCAGTACCTGATCCATAGGGGCCGCCAGTCCGGCTTCAACCAACGACGGAATCCAGATATCCTCGCCGAAGACACAATCTACTTTGTCTCCGCCTCCTGCCATATTAATAACCTGGTTTAAAATCTCGCCGTAAGGTGCTGTCACCCATTCCACTGTTATATTGGGATATTTCGCCTCATATCCCTCTTTTACATTCTGCCAGAATTCCTCATACCCCTTTTCCAGAACTGCATAATTTGCAATCTTTATGGTTACCGGACTTCCGGAATTCGATCCTGAAGTATTGGCAGTTGAAGCGTTTTCCTCTATCTTTTCGCTGGATTCCCCGCTGTTTTCCTTGTCTTTACCCGTCTTTTTCTCTGCGTTGGTATTTGCCTTTGTATCTGACTCTATTTCTGCACCACTCTCCTGTGCAGTATTATGATTTGCACACCCCGTCATCAATACCAGCAGACAAGCCAGTACAAGCGCTGACCTCCTCCTTCTTGTCATAAGCTTCCTTCTCCTTTCTAAACACAGATCAACTTACAGTTTCAAATAATACGCTGAGATTCATCAGCGCACGCGGTACATGAAACGCCACCCTGTGCTTTCCCCCTTTATTTTTGCGAAGCGGCGTCCCTTCCCGATCCAGGACGGGATACCAGTCTCCTCCTTCCTCAGGTTTAAAATGCGTCTGGCAGAATTGATGAAGCTGACGAAACTGCTCGATCGAAGTCTCGTTTCCTGTCAGTACCGCCGCAAGAGCTATCGCATAAAGACTCTCACAGTTCACCCAGTCCACCTTGTCATCCGGCTTAAGTTCTCCTGTATCCGTTTTTAGTGTATCCTCTCCCTCCTTCCCATAGCAGTCAAACCGATGAATCACACCCCCATGTGTCCGGTCAACTGCCACTTCAGCAGTATCTTGGATAATGCTGAGCGCACTTGAAATCACATCATCATCATCATCCGTTCCTCTTGCATAATCGATACAAAACCACATTCCTTCAAAAATATGACCAGGATTGACAATACGCCCCTCCGGAGTATCCCATACAGTCCCATCTTCTTTAAGACTTTCCAACAGATATCCGCTTTTATTTTTCCCAAAGAAATACAACAGTTTATGAATACAGAAATCAATAAACGGTCCAGTGACATCTTTTCCAAGAACTTTTTCCGCTATCATGGATGAATGAACAGCAATCATGTATGGAGAATGTCTCTCTATTCCTTTCCGCCACACATGCGGTTTTATATCCCGGAACTCAGGATCCATAATATGATTTCTCGCACAATCAAACGTCTCCCTAATCAGTTCATAATCCGTCCGGTCTCCCGATGCAGATGCATACTGTGCCAGCGCAATCAGGGCAAATAGATCCGTAAATATGGTTGTTGTTCCTTCTATCACCCGTTCTCCATCTTCCGACACCTCATAATACCATCGGCCCTCTCCGGCGTATGCATGGTGAACCAGAAAATCACGTCCCAGCTTAGCCAGTGAAAGCCACTTATCCTCATGGCCAGAATATTCATAATAGGCAGCAAACATATACGTTTGGCGTGCTTGAGCCCATATATTCTTACGCCTGGAAACCAGTTCCCAATCCTCGCCGAAATCGGTTATATAACCGCCGGTCGGGTCCACAGTATGCTTCGCCCACTCTTCCATAATATCTGAGAGCTGACTTCTATACATGGCCGCCAGTTCCCTGGCTTCTTCGCTTTTTATTCCCGTTTCCATACTAATCCTCTCTGAACGTACTTAATCAAGAATCATTTCTGCAGCCTTCTTAAAGTCTGCGATTGCCTTGTCCACATCCGTTTTTCCAACGGTTACCGCCTGAGCCAATGCACAGAGTTCAAGATTTAAATCACTGTTCTGCGGAATAAAAACCTGTGTCTTTGTATTTGCCTCAGAACCGGCAGCTCCCTTTAAAATCAAACTACCCTCCACTGCGTGTTCCATAGATTTCTTAGCCGGGTATGCAAGCGTCTCATTAGACATACGGTAACTTAGATTATCATTCGTTATGATATATTCAACAAGCTTTTCTACAGCTTTCTTTCGTGCTTCTCCATTATCCACCATCATCAGGCAGTGGGACTGCAAGATACTCTGTCCCGTACCGCTGCCGCCTTTTAAAGGCTTTGCTGTAACCGTAAACGCTTCCGATTCCGGATTAATCGGTTTTATACCTGCAAATCCCCATGATTGATCATAATACATGGCAAGTCTGCCCAGAGCAAATAAATTTCTCAAATCCTTCAGCTTTGCATTCTGCGGGTTATAGCCTTTCTCATCCAGAAGCTTCAGCATTTCAAAGGCCTGCTTAAATCCTTCATTGTCACAGCTTAACTTTCCATTTTCATCAAGCACCTGGCCTCCAAAATTGAATACCATGCTCGTCAGGGAAGCCCCCGATACCGGTACCGATGCAGTAGTCTGACCAAATGCATATACCTGATTTCCATCTGCGTCCTTTAATTCAGAAAGTTTCTCTGCGCACTTAAGCATCTCGTCATAGGTAGTCGGAGGATTCGATGCATCCAACCCGGCCTGCTCAAACAAATCCTTATTGATGTACAAAATATACGGTCCCACATATAATGGAAGAGAATAAAGCACATGATCAATCGAGTGTGCTTCCAAAACATTAGGATAAAAATCCGCCAGATACTCCGCCGACATAATGTCTGATACCGGACATGCTATTCCCGAATCCGCCAAAGTTGGTGTCCAGTCCAATTCGCCAAAAATCAGGTCAACATACTCGCCGCCTCCTGCCATATTAATAACCTGCTGCACCATTTCCCCAAACGGCGCCGTAATCCATTCAATCGTTATATTGGGATTCTCCGCTTCAAAATCTGTTTTAATCTTTTCCCAGAAGGCGCTGTTTCCTTCCTCCAACACCGCGTAATTAGCAAACTTAATTGTAACCGACTCCTCCTGGCTCTTCGTATTTTCTGTGTTTGGAACCTCCGTATTAGCCGTCTCTGCCTGGCTTTCTTTTGTTTCCTTGTTAACCGGCACCTCAGCTGTTTCTTTTCCCCCTTTTTGACAGCCCGCTGTAAAAATCATTGTACAGGCAAGTGCAAGTGCCATCCATCTTCTTTTCTTCATGTAGATCCCCTCTCTTTCTTAGTACATAACACCAATTTTGTGCTCCTTGTATACACACGTGTGTATACAAGTTATATAAAATGGCCGACCATCTTATTTCTTATGTTTAAATTTAATACACGTTTTTTAATTATGTAATTGAGTATTTGTATATATGGCATTTCGCATAATTATTTTATTATAAATACGTGTGTATAATACATATTTACCACACATCAAATGACTTGTCAATATCTTTTTTTATAGTTTAAGTAATAGTGCTCATATTAATATGATATTTTTCTCTTTTATGCCACATTTTTTTCCAAAATCAACAAAAAGGGGGGGGGGGATGAATACCCTCTCTTTCACTTAAACTTTGACATTCCTATCGCAACATTTTTCCCTTGATATAAAATGTCCCATACAGGATTCATTACATTTCAACTCCTGTGCGGGGCATATCCGGAAACTCACCTTCTCTTAATTCATCATAATTTGATCAGACGATGTATCGTAAGCGTCAAATAAGAACGTGTAGTGAAATATTTGGCGTTCTCTTGTAAACTTGGGGTTAGAGTTTTTAGAGTTCCCTCCCAAAACTCTAAATCCAGATAAAGGAGAATACCAATGGACATTTCCG
>OKVR01000017.1_pt1 | contig 189565 bp, 165 predicted proteins | sample 1606891 | NCBI WGS metagenome assembly OKVR01 (sample SAMN03281011, study PRJEB24777) | human gut metagenome | isolation source: fecal sample PR176 from 1 month old male Indian infant, caesarean delivered... | place: Singapore | collected 2006-01-13 | reverse complement strand
GCGTGACGGACTGCGGTGCCCCTGGTGGGGAGTGAACTGTAACTTCTTCTGCTCTCCAGCCCAACCGCTATTCACAGGCTATTCATAGTTCTTCATCGTCTCCGGCACAATCTCTCTGCCGGTTTCCAGCGGTGTGGTCGATGTACGGCTTCCTTCCCAATACCGGTATACATAGGTACTGGAAAATAAAAGTCCAGCCGCAATCAGAAGGACCAGAATAACCTTAAGCACCGCAGCAAAAACTGCCTTCCCCCTGGTACTTTTGCGCTTCCGGCTCCTGCCCCGGTTGCTCCTTCCCCCTTCTGCCATGGAATGCCCCTCTGCTTTCCTTTCCCATTATGAATTGGGAAAATGTTTTCTGTACAAGTCAAAAAAATTCGTGGTAGTCGTCTTATCGTCAATGGAAAACTTAATTCCATCCCAGATATCGTTGCTGAATGTAACCGGATTCTCTGTCTTGAACTGATTGTAGATCTGTCCGAATGCGTCCTTTTTCCTCTGCTGGTACAGGTTATCCTTTCTCGCCTGTGTGGCATCCTCGTCGTAATCGCTCACACATTTGATGATGTAGAACATGCCGTTGTCCTCCACCACCGGGCTGATCTCGCCTGCCGTCAGGGAAAATGCCGCCTCCTCCAGCGCTTTCCTCGCTTCTCCGCGTCCCAGCTGTTTCTGAATCTCGTTATCCTCTGAATACTCCCGTGCAATGGCTTCGAAGTCCGCCCCGTCTTCGTTCACCTGATTCAACACGTCCTGGGCCGTATTCCCGTCCGAGAGGACAATCTGGTCGATGGTTATGACCTTTGCCTCACTGTCGCTGATCTCCAGATTCATATCCTTTGTCAGTTCACTGACCACCTTGTTGGAAAGGAAGTATTCCTCATACATCGTCCGCACATCGTCCTCCTTCACCCCCATGTACGCGATGTCATCCTCGGTCAGAGACTCATAATACTCCTCCGACAGCTTCCGGATCTCCTCCTTCTCGGCGCTCGTGATGATAATCTCCTTATCCTTTGCCAGAAGATTCATCCATTTCATCTCCTGAAGAAATTCCTGGGCCTGCCCCAGCAGATACGTCTCAAATGTCTCCCCATCCGGCAGTTCCACGCTCCAGATCTGGCCGGTATATGCCTGCTGGTAACGGTTGCGCTCTGTCGCCACAATGATCATGGACTGCGGAAGTGTGTATGCCTTCGTTTCATTTACCTCTGAGACCATGGGAAGCCCCTTGGCGCAGCCGGTAAGAAGCATGGCGGCCAGAACAGCGGCCAGCGTTTGTTTCACTTTTTTTCTATATTTAAAATTCATGAACAACTCCTGTATGAATGAAAAACTCTCCTGTGTGTTATGCGAATCGTATTATATCATGTCCTTCGGCCATGATTCCCTCCGGGGGATGCGCACGGTTCGGTCTGTGTTTTGCCATCCTCCGGACGGCACCGAACCGGCGACAGTATAATAGCTGTCGCCATTATACCATACTTTCTGTCACGATTCTACTTCCCTGATTCGTTTTTTCTACCAGAATATGGCTGCCGATCTGTTCTTTCAATTCTTCCACATGGGAAATGATTCCAACCATGCTGGAACCGCCGCTCAAAGAGGTCAGAATCGCCACCGCCTGTTCCAGGGATTCTGCGTCCAGAGAGCCAAATCCCTCGTCCACAAAGAGAGCTTCCACCTGGATGCCTCCCGCGTAGCTCTGTATCACATCGGAGGTCCCCAGCGCCAGTGCCAGCGCAGCGTTAAACGCCTCGCCCCCCGACAGACTCTTCACGGAACGGCGCTTGCCCGTATACTGGTCAAGCACCTCCATCTCCATGCTCTCCTTACTTCTCCTGTCTCTTGTTCTGTCCAGCCGGTGCAGTTCGTACCGCTCCCCGCTCATCTTGAGAAGGCGCCGGTTTGCCGCCCGGAGAATGTCTTCAAAATAGACGGATAAGACGTACTGCTCAAATACCAGATTCCGGCCATTATATCCCCCGGCTGCCCGTTCCAGTTCACGGACCACGCTGTACTCTGTCTCCAGCTTTTCCTTTTCCTCCAGATGGCCTTTCAGAGTAGCCAGTGACTGCCGGTTCAAAGCCAGAGCCGCTCCCGTCCGTTCCTTTTCCTTGGCCGTCTGCCTGCGGTCCCTCTCACATTCCGTAAGCGCCGCTTCAAATCCGGATAGCTCAACCAGCTCCGTCTGTTTTGGAACCCGGATGGCCGCCTTTAACTGGGAATAAGCCGCTTTCTGCTTTTCCAGCTTAACCGCGCAGTCCTGGTAGGCCTTTTCACACTCCCGGATCTCTTTTTCTTCCTGTTTTGTCTCTTCTTCCAGCAGGCGGAGCCTTTCCTCGATTTCGAGAAGAGCCCGCTCTCCGCCGTCCGATAAATCCATGGAGCCAAGGTTTTCTTCCATGTTTTTTACGGCGCCCACCAGCGCCGCCGCGTCGCTCGCAGCCGCCGATGCCTTTTCTAATGCCGCCTCATAGTCCGCCTTCAGCCGCCGGATCTGTTTCTCGTCCGGCACCTCGCCCTCCATGGACGCAGGAACCGGATGGACAGTGGAACCGCAGACCGGACACGGAAATCCTTCCACCAGGTCCCTTGCAATAATTCCCGCAGCAGCTTTCTTAAAACAGTCATCCTGATATTCGTAGATCCGCTTCTTTTCCTTTGCTTCTCCATCGAGCTTTAGATACTTTTCCTGCCGTTCAGCCAACTGTCTGCGCGCGGCCTTCCATGCGGCAAGCCCCTTTTTCTGCTCCTCAAGCACGCGTAAATCCGACTTCTTCCCCTCCAGCTTTTCCCGGCGGGCGGGGAGGCGGCCGTATGCCCTTGCCAGCTCTTTTTTCTGTTCTTTTAAGCCGTCCCGCTCCTCTTCCAGCTTTGCCAGGGTCTTCCTGTCACTTTCATACTTTCGGACCGCCTGGTTGCCGCTTCGCAGCTCCTCGATCGCCCTCACCCGGTCCTTATAGGTCTGGTCCAGTTCTCCCAGGCGGGAGGCCAGTTCTCTCTCCCGGTTACCCAGCCGTTCATTTTCCTGTTCCACAAAACCCAGAAGCTTTCGGTAATTCCGGTTTTTCTTTGATTTCAGTTCCTCCCAGTCCCCATTCTCAATGCGGAACGTTCCCGTGATCTCGTCCGCCCGGTGCTTCACCTCATCGATCCGGCCGTTTAGGGCCTTTACTCTGGAGGACAGCAGCGCCGTCATCGTATCGTAGATCCGCGTCTGGAAAATATCCCGGAATATCTGGGTTCTCTCTTTGGAGCTGGACACAAGAAGCTGCTGAAATTCCCCCTGTGCGATCATGGATATCTGGCGGAACTGGCGGTAATCCAGTCCCAGCAGTTCCGTCACCCGCTCCGTTACCTGCGTGCTCCCCGAGGCCAGAAGCGCCTCTTCTTCGTAGAGCTCGCCGCCCTCCAGTTCCGTGGTCATTCCCTCGCCCTTAAGCTTCGGTCTGTCATACTTTGGATTTCGGGTAACCCGGTACTGCTTTCCTCTATGGGAAAAGGTGAGCGTCACATACGTGGGTGTGGAAGCGTCCGCAAAATCGCTCCGCAGGCTGTCCTTCTCCCGGATGCTTCCGCTGACCTCCCCGTAAAGGGCAAATGTAATTCCATCAAATATCGTGGTCTTTCCGGCACCGGTCGGTCCTGAGATCAGAAACAGCCCCCGCTGCATGGCCTCAAAATCTGCCCGTTCCACGCCTTTATAAGGCCCCCATCCGCTCAAAACAAGCGCTGTCGGCTTCATGAAACCTCCTCCTCTGCCTGTTCGGCCGTCTCCCTCATCACGGCTTCCTGCTCTTCTGACATGGTCTTTCCCGTAACAAGCTCGTAAAAATCCGTAAACAGTCCATACGGACCCTTTTCCTTCATAATATCATCATGGATCACGGTATCGTCCTGCTCCACCGCCTGTTTTTCCCATTTTAACTGCATGATATTGGGATAGACGCTTCGGAGTGTTCCGATCGGATCCAGCAGCTCCGTCTCATCCGTTAAAACCGCCAGGATATAGTCCTCCGGATCCGCCGCGCTCACAACCTCCGGGAGAATTAAATCTGCCAGACGGCCCCTGATCTTTCGCATATCGTGGACCGGCGTCAGCGGAAGGCTTTCAAGCGTGACCTTCCCGTTCTCTCCCACCTCACCGTACAGCACCGACTTCCGGTGACTGCACTCGGAAAAAGAGTATTTTACCGGCGAGCCGCTGTAGTATACCGGATTCTTCCCGATCTGCTGGCAGCCGTGGATATGCCCCAGAGCCGTATAGCAGAATGGCTGAAACAATGCCGCTTCCACCTGATCCGTTCCGCCCACTGACACCCGTGTCTCCGAATCGGAGAGCTCCGGCAGCAATCCCTGGTTCACCACAAACTGATGGGCCATCAGAATATCCCTTCCTCCGGGACTGTATGTCACATGGCGGAGAATTTCCTCGAAGCTCTCTTCAAACGTCTTCATGCTGCCCTCGCACCGGTAGAGGGACCTAACCTCCACAGGCTTTGCAAACGGAGCCAGATGAACACGCACAAAGCCCCACTGGTCGGGGATATCCACGAACCGTACCGGGGCTTCCAGCTTTCCCTCCAGATAGAGTCCCCTCTTTTCCAGAATCCGGTTGGCAAATCCGATCCGCTCTCCACAGTCGTGATTCCCGGCAATGGCCAGAATCGTCACTCCCATTTCGGACAGTCCGGTCAAAAACGCGTCAAACATGGTCACTGCGGCGGCAGGCGGCACGGAACGGTCATATAAGTCACCACTCAAAAGAACGGCATCTGCCTGCCGTTCTTTTACGTAATCCATGATCTGTTTCAGTGCCGCTTCCTGTTCCTCCAGCATGGAGAATCCACTGACGGTCTTGCCAATATGGAGGTCTGATGTATGAATAAATCGCATCCTCGTTCCCTTTCGTCCCTTACTTCCCTGCTGATTCTTACGTATCCAACGGGGCTTATACCAAAAGCTTCAGAATCTTTAACACGCCGTCGTTCACATTAGTATCCGTCTGAAACCTGGCTGTGGCTTTCACCTCCGGCCTGGCATTTCCTACGGCAAAGCTGTAGTACGCCTGTTCCAGCATCTCGATATCATTTAGCTGATCGCCGAAAGCCATCGTCTCCTCCGGTTTGATCTCCAGGCTGTCCTGTAAAAGCTTCACGGCCTGTCCCTTGTTGATTCCCGGCTTCATGCAGTCCATCCACATATCGCCTGCAATGGTAATCTTAAACCTGTCTTTGTATTTCTCTCTCAGCTCCCTGGTGTATTCCTCCACCTCGGTCTCACGGTATATGGACACCTTGATGAACTGGGAGTCCACCTTCGTCAAATCCGGCACCTGTTTTACGCGGAACTGGTATCCCTCCACCAGCCAGTCGATAAAATCCTGCTTCTCCGTCTCCAGATAGACCACATCAGGTCCGCTGAGCATCACCTCAAGGCCCTCCATCCGGCGCACATCGCGCACCATATCCATCACCGTTTCCCGGTCGATGGGATTTAAAAATAAATTCCGGCCATGGCAGCCCACATAGGCTCCGTTGTCGGATAAGTAAAATACTTTTTCTTTGATTGGTCCGAATATCGACTCAATGCTGGCCCACTGACGGCCGCTGGCAGCCGCAAACTGTACCCCGTTCTCTCTAATTTTCATGATCACATCGAGAAGCTCAGGGTTCATCTCATGGCTTCCATCCGGCACCAGTGTGCCGTCGATATCGGATACGATCAGTTTAATCATACGTTATTCCTCCTTGCTGTGAGCGTCAAAAGACTCTTCATTTCCTGGTATACACGTCCTACAGGCAATCCTACTACATTATTGTAATCCCCGTCAATCCCTTTGATATAAGAAGCGAATTTTCCCTGAATTCCATAGGCCCCTGCCTTGTCCATGGGTTCCTCTGAAAAAGCGTATTCATGGATCTCCTCAGCCGTCATCGGATAGACATGCACATCCGTCTTCTCCGCAAATGTCTTGCTGGCCCTGCCTTCCTGGCCGCATACGATCATGGTCACTCCCGTGTACACCTGATGGGTCTTCCCAGCCAGAAGCGCGATCATGCGCTCCGCTTCCTCATGAGATTTGGGCTTTCCCAGAATCCGGCCTTCCGCGGCCACCACCGTGTCCGCACCGATCACAATCGTACCTTTCGCACAACGCTTCGCCACATCAGCGGCCTTTTGAAGCGACAGCTCCTTTACAACATCCTCCGGCCTGTCGGTCGTTATCTTCTCTTCCAGCGTGCTGGGAATAATCTCCGGCACGATTCCTATCTGTCCTAACAGTTCCCTGCGCCTCGGTGACGCGGATGCAAGAACGATCTCTCTGTCTTCAGTCAAACTATCTGCCTCCATTTCTATCTTAAGTCCGGCGTTTGGATTCTTGCATGCTCCCAGGAATGAAATAAGCGGGACCCTTTACGAATCCCGCCGACCATCAATATACTTTCAGACGCCCCACGACTGACACGCCTTCCTCTTCCTCCATCTCCGCGGCCTTAAGCTGATACCGCATGGTGTATGTAAAATCCGCTACGTAGAAGGATAAGAGTCCCAAGGCCACAAGGCGTTCCAGGCCGATCGGAACAACATCCACCAGCTGGCTTACAAACCCATTTAAAAACTTGAAGAAAAATAATCCTAAAAATCCCCAGGCAATACTGCTTTCCAGACAGATAATACCCTTGTAATTGAAAGGCTTCCGGCTGTAATCCCACCAGAATGCTCCGAACAGCTTAATCATAATGTGCGCCGTCACAAGTTCCATGGAAGTTGCCATCACCACGGAAGCGAAATACAGCTCCACAGGCTGTCCTGCCAACGGTTCCAGAATCAGGCAGGCCCCCAGCGCTCCAAAGCCATATATGACACAAAACGGGCCATGTCCAAATCCACGGTTCAACACCGGTCTCCGGTTTTCATAGCTGAGCACGGTACATTCCAGAAGGTAACCGATGAAACTAAACGCGAAAAACCAGTTAATCGTATGGTAAATCGTCATATCCATTGTACCTCCAACTTTAACAGTTTTTTAACTTGTTAAAGTATAATATGGATATCTTAAGAAATCAAGAATTATTTTCTTACGATTCACGGAAATATTCCGACTTTTTTACAGATGTTCGCATGCCTGGTACAGCATACGAATCCACCTATCTTAATAATACTGCGCCATAAAAACGGCGAGGCCGATCCCAAGAATGGCACCTGCCGCCACCTGAAGCGGAGTATGTCCCACATATTCCTTTAACTTTTCCTGCAACACCTCTCCGCTTAACTTGAGCGGGTTCTCAAGCAGTATGCTGTTTAACAGCTTCGCCTGCTTTCCCGTCTCCCTGCGGACTCCCATGGCGTCATACATAACCACCATGGAAAGGATAAAACATACTGCAAACTCAAAAGAACCGACGCCGTAATGCAAGGCGGCGGCGGTCGTCATTCCACATACCGTTGCGGAGTGGGAGCTGGGCATACCGCCCGATCCCACCAGCCGCTCCGGATTAAAGCTTTTATTCAGGGCAAGGTCGATGATTGTCTTCAGTACCTGAGCTACCACCCAGCCGGTGACAGCGCTCATCAGAACCTGATTTGCCAGTAATTCGTCCCAAAATGTCATGGTTTTCTCCTGCTTTTTGTATCAGAGGATCCTTCCAGCCGGTTTAAGCGGTTCTTCCCGCTCTCAGGCTGTATAAAACCCACCTTTTTACTCTGGCGGCCGTCTCTGCCAGGCCGCAGAACTTATCCGCGTAAATGATGGCCATCCCTTCCCTGCTCTTTGGCGGAACCGGGGTAAGCGGCCACATATGGCGCAGAATCATGTCCTTTTCCTTATCCGTTAAGTCAAAGTACTTTTCTGCGTTGGCTAACGCCCTGCGCGGATGGGTAAATCCGTGAAAGTGTTCTCCCGTCTCCTTCGCATGGGTATGCCAGTCATATAAGAATAAATCATGCAGAAGTCCCGCTCTGGCGGTCTGTACATAGTCCCAGCCAAAGCGGCGGCAGATCCGGTAACTTAAATAAGATACCTTAATGCAGTGCGCCTTACAGGTAGTATCCCCATGCTGCATAAAACGATCCATGGATTGAAACACAGGATTTTCCAGAATGTCCTCTACACACGCAAGATACGCATCATCATCTTCATACCGCTCCTGATTGATCCAGGAAGAGTCCTCCGCCCAGCGGAGCACCTCCTCCTTTTCTTCCCGGGTAAAACACTTGTTTTTCATGCTATGTCCGCTTCCTTCTTTATCTGAACTCAATAGCCAATCAGCCAGTCATACAGTTCCTGATACTTGACAGCCGAAGTATTCCACGAATAATCCATCGCCATCGCGCGGTCAATGATCTTATTCCACTCCCGCTTCTTATCATAGTATATGCGCTCTGCATAGCGAATAACCGCCAGCATCTCATGAGCGTTGTAATTCTGGAATGAGAATCCGGTTCCACGGCTCTCAAACTCGTTATACGGTTCCACTGTATCCTTCAGACCGCCTGTTTCGCGGACAATCGGAACGGTTCCGTAACGGAGCGACATCAGCTGGCTCAAACCGCACGGCTCAAATAAGGACGGCATCAGAAATGCGTCGCAGGCCGCATAAATCTTATGGGACATCGGCTCGGAATAGAAAATATTCGCGGATACCTTGTCATTATACTTCCAGTCGTAATGGCGGAACATATTCTCATACCGCTCTTCTCCAGTTCCCAGCACAACCAGCTGGATATCGTCCTGACACATCTCGTCCAGAACACACTGGATCAAATCGAGGCCCTTCTGGTCAGTCAGTCTGGACACGATACCGACCATAAACTTCCTGTCGTCCTGAGGCAGTCCCAGCTCTTCCTGCAGGGCCCGTTTGTTCTTTATCTTTTCCTTGCGGAAATTCTTTGCATTGTACTTCTGGACAATGTAAGGATCCGTCTCTGGATTGAAATCATCGTAATCAATGCCGTTTACAATACCACGCAGGCTGTTTGCACGCGCCCTCATCAGACCGTCCAGCCCTTCGCCATAGAATGGCATCTTGATTTCCTCGGCATACGTCTCGCTTACAGTGGTTATGGCGTCGGCGTAAACAATGCCGCCCTTTAACAGGTTGCCATCCTTGTATGCTTCAAGTTTATCTGGTGTAAAGTAGTAATCCGGGAGGCCTGTCAGCCTCTTGATCGTCATGACATCCCACACTCCCTGGAACTTTAAGTTGTGGATGGTGATAACCGACTTCATGCTGCGGAAGAACTCTCCGTCATGGAACCGGTCTTTTAACAGGACAGGTATAAGCGCCGTCTGCCAGTCATGGCAGTGTACCACATCCGGCTGAAATCCAATTACCGGAAGCGCCGACAAAGCCGCCCTTGAGAAAAAGCAGAATTTTTCCAAATCACAGTACCAGTCGCCGTATGGCTTTGGTCCGTTAAAATAGCCTTCATTATCAATAAAGTAAAAAGTAATTCCCTCGTATACGTATTGAAGAATTCCAACGTATCTGCTCTGTCCCATGTAGTCCATGTAAAAATGGTTTACATACTCCATGTCGTTTCTCCACGACTCCTTCATACACAGATACTTGGGAATCATAACCCTGACATCAAAATATTCCTTATCAAAACATTTGGGAAGGGAACCTACTACATCAGCAAGTCCACCGGTTTTAATAAAAGGTACTGCCTCCGATGCAACGAATAAAATCTTCTTCATCAAAAAACCTCCCTCATTTACAGTCACCCCTGAGGGCGCCACTCTTTGTCTTATAGTATACTGCATTTTGATTAAATAAGGAAGTATAATTGTGATAGATTTTCTAAAGTTTTTTGTAATCCAGTCTTATTTTATCCGCAATCAGGGCGATAAATTCAGAGTTTGTCGGCTTGCCCTTTCCGGTGCTGACGGTATATCCGAAGAGATCATTGATCGTATCCATCTTGCCCCGGCTCCACGCAACCTCGATGGCATGGCGGATCGCACGCTCCACACGGCTCGGTGTTGTCTGATGCTTCTTGGCTATGGATGGATAAAGGATTTTGGTAACACTGGTTAACATTTCCTGGTCCTGTACAGAGATAACAATGGCATCCCTTAAGTACTGATATCCTTTGATATGAGCCGGGATGCCGATTTCATGAAGCATTTGAGTCACGTCATTTTCCAGATTCTGTTCCATGTACTCATTCTTGTTCACATATGGCTTGACCTTCTTCATTCCTGAAAGTCCCGGTGTTTTCGCTTTCCTGTGTCCGACTCTTCTGACTTTATCGACAACAATATCTTTATTGAAAGGTTTCATGATGTAATAATTGGCGCCCATGCGGAACGCATCTTCGGTAATATTCTCACTTCCAGCCGCTGTTACCATAATAAACGACGGCATCTTAGTCAGTGCTGCATTGCCGCGCACGCGCTCCATCACCGTAATTCCGTCCATTCTCGGCATAATGACATCCAATAAGACAACATCAGGGCTCGTTTTTACAATCATGTTGTAAGCATCTTCTCCATTATCCGCCTTCCCGACGACATGGAAATCCTCCTCTCCCTCCAATATATCGTTTAGCAGACTGAGCGTCTGCAGGTTATCGTCCGCTATTGCAATACTGATTTCCGACATCTTCCTACTCTCCCTTTCTTGTTGATTGAATGATTAGTGTAAAGCCATTATAGACTTGCCCCCGAATTGCCGCAATGGAATTCTGTCGCATTTTTCGACAAAAGACGGGCGTTTTTCCCACATTTTCCTCCGATGGCCCCCGAAGTGAAATAATCACCTTTCGATCCAAATCCAGGCCTGGTCACAAAATCCGACAGACTTCATTTTTATGTAAATGTTGAAATTTGTGGCTCGGTGTCGGGAAAAACCTTCTCGCGTGATTATCGGAATATTCTACCATATTATGGTGCTTTTTGAAAGGTATTAAGATTAATTTCTGACATTAAAACGGCAAAGGCCCAGTAAATCGGGAACCTTTGCCATTCTGTGTTAAATAATTGTTTATTTATGTTGAGAGAAGAGCCTGTCTGGCAGAGCCTCGGTCTGACAGGCAGGTCTTTAAACAACCCCCAACAAAGCCAGAAGCATAGCAAGTGCCAGAACCAGAAGCATGATGATATTAATATTGATTTTCTTCATCTGCGCATATAAGCAGCCCAGAGTCAGTGACAGCGGTACCAGCCCCTTGAAGATAGAATCCAGATACGTCTGAACCGTAATTGGATCGGCATTCTCTACGGGAATAGCAAGCGCACACTTAAAGGTAACTGTAGATGCCACCATCGCTCCGATCATAACAAGGCCCAAAATACTGGCGGCCTTTGTAAGGATCTGTATCGTTCCGCTCTTTTGCATATCCGATAAAAATGTTGTACCAAGGCTGAATCCCTTATAGGTTAAATAATACCGACAGATAAACGCGGGTACATTAAAGATCAGAAGGAAGGAAATCGGAGCCAGAATCGAACCACTGGCAGCAAACGTTATTGCAATACTCGCGGCCAGAAGCCGTAGGACTCCCCAGAAAATCGAATCGCCTATTCCCGACATTGGTCCCATCAGGGAAGTCTTTACCGCGGAAATGGAGCTGGTATCAAAGGTACTGTCCTCCGATGCTTTCTTCTCCATGGAGGCAACCAGCCCCATACAGAAGGTGGACACATGTTGTGTCATGTTAAAATATGTAGTGTGGCGCATCAGTGCCTGGCGGTAGCCCTCCTGATCATCCTTATAGTAGCGCCGAAGAGCCGGCAGAATGCTGTTAATAAATCCAACGGCATGCATCCTCACCTGTCCGCCGCAGCGGCCTGATGATAAGAACATGGATCTCCAGAAAATGGAGTTCAGCATCTTTCTGTCTTCTTTTGACATTGTATTCTGTTTCATGCGAAGAAATCCTCCTCTCTGTCAACTGGTGTTATGGCTGTTCTGGTCTCCTGAAGCTTATGAAGCTCCATATCCCGCAATGCAACCGAAATTACCAGAATAATTGCCAGTGCCGCAATGGCGACCTGCGGAAGTCCTAAATATACAACCATAATGAATCCCAGGAAGAAATAGATTGCCAGCTGTTTGTTCCAAAGCATTTTCATAAGGATTGAAAGCCCCACTGCCGGGAGGAATTTTCCGGCGGTATTAAGTCCTGTCAGAACCACCGCCGGAATACTGTTAATCGTGGCTTCGATGGCTGCGCCGCCTGCCAGCAGACCAGCGAACATGCATAGAGCCACGATAAAGAACCGGATAAACCACATGGTAAAGTTCATGGTAATAAGACCCTTATCGTTGCCTTTTTCAGCGAGGCGGTCGATAATGGGCGCCGTGAAGTTATATAAAACATTGTTAATAATCATGAAAAGGAAGGCTGAAAAAACGCCTACCGGAACGGATAAAGCCAGCGCCGCGTCCGCGCTGATATTTTCCATAGTTGCCATAACTACTGCAAAGGTTGCCGCAGCTGCGGGCTCTGCCGAAATATTCCCCCCAATATTCACAGACCCCATGAAGATCGCCTCGACCGCGGCTCCCACAATGATTCCTGTCTTAATATCCCCTAAAAATAAACCCGTGATAAATCCGACCACGATCGGCCGCTCCGTCATGGACTGTGCAAACAGCCAGTTACCTCCATAACAAATAAAATACGCTAATGCTGCTAAAAATGCACGTAAAACCATTTACTGTTTCCCCCTCTCTGATCAATGCCCCTTTAACAAGTCTTTTACCGGTTTTTTAGCATCACTTGGTATTACCTGCTGGTATGCAGGAATATCCATGGCAGCCAATTCTTTCAGCGCCTCCAGCTCTGCCTTATTCACAATAATTGTACTTGATAACACCAGTTTCTCCGATGACGGCGACGTATCAAACCTGCCGGCGTTTGCCACATTTACCGACTGTATCATGCCGGGACAGGCCTTTACGATTCTCACTGCATCAGCGATACAGTTTGTTAATACGAAAATACTGCTCTCCGCCGCTCTCGGATCATGGAACAGTTTAACCGCATCATCCACGGTCTTGATTAAAAGCTTTATTCCTGTCGGAACCGCCATCTGCAGCGACACGTTCGTCACTTCATCAGTCACCGCCTTGTCATTCGCCACCACAATTCGGTTGGTTCCGAAGGCTTTGCTCCAGACAAGCGCGATCTGACCGTGAATCAGACGGTCATCAATCCTTAACGATGGTATCATTGTCTTACCTCCTCCTAAAAAAAGTCATTTTCTGTTGTGAATATGTGATTTTTCTTCAGCGCTTCAATCGATATAACCTCCGGCTGAGCCATCTCTATCATAGCCTTTATTTCTTCCGGTGTCTTCACATCGTCCTCCACCAGAAGGCCAACGAGAAGCGGCAGATTGACATTGGTAACCAGAACCGTCCGCTTATCGAAACCGTCTAAGACGGCCATCACCTTCTGATTTACGCTCCCGGCTTTGATATCTGTAAATATGTATGCCTCATCCCCCTCCTGCATCCCACCGAGAAATAACTCCAAATCACGCTCATAATTCTCATCTGCCTCCCCAACATATGCATCGATAACTGTAATATCATCCGCTTTATTCAGAAACAGTTTCAACGCCGATTTTAATCCACTGGCTATGTGGCCATGTGTTGCAATCAGTATATGTCTCACTCACACACCTCCTTTCTCCTCGTACGATTAAATCAAAGCGATGTAGCGCCGGATTTCCGAATCTGGTGTATGGACAAAATACTGACTTTTAAAATTTTTTCCGCTGACCGTATTTTCAAGGATATCTCTGTCCACCTCCTTTAAGACCGTCATCATGTCTTTTGACACCTGCTCCTTAACCATCTCGAAGCATTCACGGAACTGTCTCTGAACCACTCCCCGCTCAGGCGGATATCCGATTCCGTGGCGGCAGGAAAACAGTTCCCGGAACACGTATTTCAGATTCAGGTTCGCACACCAGCCAAAATCTTTAGCAAACGGCATGGAAATGGCATTTCCACTGTTAATCTGTGTAAACAGAAAAGCGTCGGCAGATTCCTTCACATAGCCACAGTACACATTCGGATAGATATTGGAGGCCAGACAGGCGCCCTCCCCCGTTCCGCACCCTGTGATGACAAAGTCTGCCGTTTGGCTGTTCAATAGAATCGCTGCCAATAATCCCGCTTCCACATAGCTGATCACATAGTCTGGATCCTCCTCGCTCATACCATAATTAAAAGCCTCGTGCCCAAGAGGTTCTACCGTTTCCTTCAGTGTCTCAAAGATCAGTCTGTTTTTCGATACCTGGCTGCTCTCATTAATTAAAGCAATTTTCATTTTGCCGTCTCCTTTCGGTCAGTCGAATTCCGCTCCCGCCGTGCTCCCAAAGGTATAACGCATGCTGGAGCCAATCATACGCATATAACTCTTAATAAAATCTTTCATAGCATCTTCACAGCGCATACACAGATCCATATAACCATATTCCGGATTCTCTTTCAGAGCCCGGCCTGTCTCTGCTACCGTATGAGCCATGACATCTGTATTTACATTGATCTTGTTAATTCCGCAGGCAACCGCTTTTCTGATATTCTCTTCCCCTGCTCCACTGCCTCCGTGCAGCACCAGGGGTATGTCAAGCGTATTGGCAAGCAGAGTAAGACGCTCAAAATCCAGTTTTGGAATCATCCCCTTCGGATAACTTCCATGGGCCGTACCTATGGCGACCGCCAGACAGTCGCAATGGGTCCGCTTCACAAATTCCCTGGCCTGTTCCGGATTGGTATAATAGACACTGTTGGAATCATCGCCCGCGTCCGCATTGCCCACATGACCAAGCTCCGCTTCACAGGATTTGCCACATCCGTGGGCCAGTGCTGCAATCATCTGTGTACGTCTGACATTCTCCTCAAAATCACAGGATGAGGCATCAATCATGACGCTGGAAAAACCAGACTGCAGAGCCGTCACAAAATCCTGATATGCGGCTCCATGATCCAGGTTAAAAGCCACCGGTACCGCCGCACGTTCCGCTATGGAACGCACCATGGGCGTGAGTACATAGCTGTGTCCGTGCTCTCTCATCTGTCTCGGAGAAATATTTAAGATAATCGGTGAACATTCCTCCTCAGCACTCTCCACACATGCCTTAACCTGCTCCATATTTACACAGTTTACCGCCATCACTGCATATTTATTTTCATGGGCATGGTTCAGCATTTCTTTCATTGAAACAAACATATTACAATCCTCCCTTTTCCTTGTTTCTTACCAGTTCGGCAGCGGCAGCGGCAATATCTTCGGCTGCCATGTGAAATGCATTCAAAAGTTCCTCCACATGGCCAATCTGTCCGAAACAGTCCTGCACTCCGATCCGTTTCATCGGTCTTGGCAGGTGCTCCGCCAGGCATTCCGCGGCAGCGCTGCCAAGTCCATTGTAAATACTCCCATTTTCCGCAGTCACCACACATCCGGTCTTTGCTGCGCTCTCTATAATAAGCCTGGTATCCAAAGGCTTTATTGTATGGATGTTGATTATCTCCGCCTGTATCTGCTGTTCTTCCAGAAGCTCCGCCGCCTTAAGCGCCTCCGCTACCATAATTCCAGACGACAGAATTGTAACATCACTGCCTTCTCTTATTACAATTCCTTTTCCAAGTCTGAAGTCAGTCTCTTCCCCGGTAAAAATTCTGGTGGCATTGGGACGGAACAGCCGTATGTAAACAGGTGTTTCCAGATTAAGAATTTGCGGAAAAACAGCTCGCAGCTGCCGGCTGTCTACCGGTTCAAAGATTGTCATTTCCGGAATACTTCTCATGATTCCCACGTCATCCATGGCCATATGAGTGCCGCCGTTTAACTCGGTGGTGATGCCCGGATCCGAACCGCACATTTTTACATTGCAGCCTGCGTAGGCCACGCTCTGGTTTATCTGATCACAGCAACGTCGGGAAGCAAATACTGCAAAGGTATGTGTAAACGGTATTTTCCCCATGAGTGACAGCCCTGCAGCTACGCAGATCATATTGGCCTCTGCAACTCCCACATCAAAGGTCCGGTCCGGGAATTCCTGCTGAAACTTGTCCGTAGAACCGCTTTTCATCAGATCTGCCTCCACGATTACGATGCGCGGATCTTTTCTGCCGTACTCCACAAGAAGGTCTGAGTAAACCTCCTTAAGCGGTCTTTCTTCTCTCTCATAGATCATAGACACACCTCCCGGCCTTCTATTTCTGCCAGCGCTTTCACATACATTTCTTCCGTTATATTCATACTGTGGCTCTCCAGTTTATTTTCAGCAAAATATGCGCCCTTTCCCTTTGCTGTATTTAAGATAATCATGGACGGCTTTCCCTTTGTTTTTCGGGCTGTCTCAATGGCGAAATCAATTGCCCCAATATCGTGACCATCAATACTCTGCACATTCCATCCGAATGACTCCCATTTTTTATCCAGAGGCTCCAAATCATTCACGTCCCCGATATATCCATCAATCTGCATCTTATTATAGTCGGTAAAAGCAATAAAATGATCCAGTCTTCTGCTTCCTGCAAGCATAGCCGTCTCCCAGATTAATCCTTCCTGGCTTTCCCCGTCGCCGATGATTGCATAGATAAAACAGTCCTTTTTATCCAGCTTCGCCCCCAGTGCCATCCCTGCTGCTGCCGCAAACCCTTGTCCCAGACTTCCCGTCGACATATCGATGCCTCTGGTCAGCTTCCTGTCACAGTGGCTTGGAAGCATGCTGCCGAAATGGTTCATGGTCTCAAGCTCGGAAGGATCAAGAAACCCCCGCAGTACCAGGGCCGCATAAACCACAGGTCCCGCATGGCCTTTGGAAAGCACGAACCGGTCCCGTTCGTCCCACAGCGGATCAGCCGGCCGCACATTCATATGTTTAAAATACAGGACACTCATCACCTCGCAGAGAGACAATGCGCCTCCAATATGGCCTTTTCCAACCTTTGCAATACTTGTAAGCGTCAGCTTACGAATCTCTTTTGCCTTTTGTGCCAGTTCTTTATTTTCTGCACAGTTCATAGAAACAACTCCTTTTCAGTAAATCGATTTCAGCAGGTCAAACACCGTCTCCTCTGTCATGAACGCAGGAGTTAGCGAAAGCTGTGGATAATAATTCATTGCATCTTTCGCGATGCCTGAAAGTTCCTCTGCCTTCGCCCCGATTTCCCTCAAAGCGACCGGCATCTCCAATGATCTCATAAGATCACATACACCATCTGCCAAAGCTTCCACATCGATATATCCCAATGCCTCCGCCAGCGTCTGCATCTTCTTTCCCGCCTTCTCAGCGCTGATCCGTATAAAAGCCGGCAGTGTAATGGCACATCCGGTTCCATGAGGAACGTGATATCTTGCTGTCAGAGGATAGCTCAGCACATGTGCACCCGTAGTCCGTGTCTGCCCGAATGCAAGTCCCGCCAGAAGGCTGGCAGTACATAAATTCTCCCGTGCAGCTCCATCTTTCGGCAAGCGGTACGCTGTAAGCAGGTTATCGAGAATCAGCTTCATCGCCTGTACAGCAAAGGAGTCACTGATCGGCTGGCTGTTTAAATTCCAATAGGCTTCTATAGCATGGCAGAATGCATCCATGCCCGTATTCGCGGTCACGCTGCGTGGCATAGTATAAGTATATTTCGGATGAATTACGGCTAGATCGGCATAAAATTCCGGACAGACCACCGGTCTCTTTTCTCCCGTCTCCGAATCGGTATAGACCCCCACATTAGTGACCTCGCTGCCCGTTCCCGCTGTAGTAGGAATCAGAATCAGACGAACGGTTCGTTTTCCGAAGCTTTTCCCCTTTCCTGCATAGTCTCCGATCACACCGCCGGATGAAGCCAGACAGGCCGCCGCTTTGGCTGTATCCATACTGCTTCCGCCTCCGATTCCAATTACGGTTTTAGCTTCATGCTCCCGGATCATAGACGCACATGCATTCACTGTATCTGTCGATGGATTAGGCTCAACCTTTGAAAAATAGGAAACGTCTGCATTTCCCAGTCTGTCTCCTGTCCGCCCGGCTACCCCCGATTCATAGAGAAATGGATCGGTCACTATGACTATGGATTCCCCTGCGATTTCTTCTCTGATATCCGGTTCCGCTTCTGTGAAAAGAATCCTGACGGGCATCCAGTATTGAAAACTTGAGTTCTGATTTTCCATTATTTTCCTTTCTTTCGTTTTTATTTCTTTTTTTCTGTTTGTTAGTTTCATTTCTTGACTTTATCTTAGCCGTTTTTTTACTTTTTGTCAATATTTATTCATTTAATCGTTATATTTTTAGTTATTTTTACATATTTTAAAATTATTTATGTATTTTTATTTGCTTTTTATATTTCGTTTTAATCGTTTTTTATTATTTTTCCTGCATTTTCTTTTCTTTTTCAAATGCATACCATCATTTTCACTAATATCTTTGGATTTTATTTTGAATTCGAAACTTTTATCTTACCTTTTTTTCGTTTTTCTCTTGTATTTTTTACAAAAATCATGTATTCTAAAATTAAATAGAAGAAAAAATAATATTAGAAAGTATACTTATTTCATTTTTGAATTTATATATAGGATACGAAAAGAAGTGAATTAATAATTGGAAGATTGAATTGAAAATACGAGATAACTTTAGTTGTTAATCGAAAAGATCAGAGTAAGAAAGGAAAATAAATAACTTATGAACAGCCGAGAAAAATATATTCTGCAGGCTCTGCAGCAAACCGGGTCCATATCCCTGTCTGAACTTTCCAGTACATTGGGTGTTTCGCTGGTAACGATAAGAAAAGACGTAGCAAATCTGGAGGCAAAGGAACTTGTCTCCAGGCAGCATGGCAGCGTTTCGCTACCCTATCAATATGAAAACAATCAAATCCCCTTCAGTCTTCGTGAAGCGTTTAATGAACAGGACAAAAAACTGATTGCCAAGGCAGCCGCCACGCTGATTCATCCAGATGATGCCATAGCTCTTGATTCCGGGACCACTACGTATATGATCGCCAACGAAATCAAATCCTTACCACCGGTCAATATTGTTACCAATTCTATCCGGGCCGCCATGGCACTGGAGCAAAGCCACCATACCATATTTCTAGCAGGAGGCCAGGTGCTCAGCCGCAGTATGTGTACCGTTGGCCCGGAGGCGGAAAAGATATTTTACCAGATCAGACCTGATAAGGTGTTCATCGGCACCACCGGTATTTCAAGTGATTTAAACCTGACTGCTTCCTTAAATATTGAAGTAGGTGTAAAGCAGGCTATGATTCAGGTCGCAAGGCAGGTGATTCTTGTCACTTCCAGTCAGAGTTTTCACAGAAACCGGATGTTTATCTTTGGGAGTGCCTCACAGATACACTGCATTATCACAACGCATCCCGAGCCGCCGGCGGAGATTCTGGAACAGATCACAGAGCATAATATTCACCTTGTCTACGCGGATGATCCCGAATCCGTGAAGAGTCTGGAGTACTGGGATAAGAATATGGGAAGGCGGAACGGCATATAAAACTTCTTAAATATACGCAAAGATCGAGGAAGCTCAGAGCGGCATCCTCGATTTTTGCATGTTACATATTTTGTTCCTATTATTCTGCCGCCTCCAGCATATTCTCAATAAAGATCCCATACCCTCTCGTACTATCCTGGATAAACACATGAGTCACCGCCCCAATCAGCTTCCCATCCTGGATAATCGGCGAGCCTGACATTCCCTGCACAATTCCCCCGGTAATTGCCAGCAGCTCCGGATCCGTCACCTTGATTACCATTCCCTTGTTCTTATGGGCTGTCGTATAATCCACCTTCTGAATCTCGATCTCATAGTCTTTTACAACTCCTGAAACATCGCTTCGGATATATGCGGTTCCCTTTTTGACATCCTGGCGGTATCCGATTGGTATCGCGTCTGCTTTTGCGGTCTGCTTAAACCGTTCATTGACCGTACCAAATATTCCCTCTTCCGTATTGGAATGAATCGTTCCCAACACCGATCCCGGACCGTAGTAGATCACTCCGCTCATGACTCCCGGCTTACCGAAAGTTCCCTTTTCGATTCCCAGAATTGAAGTTTCATATAGCGCGCCGTCCTCAATCTGGACGACTCCGCCTGTGTCACTGTCGCTGATCCCATGTCCCAGCGCCCCAAAATTACCATTCATGTCAATATAAGTCATGGTTCCAATACCCTGAGTATCGTCACGGACCCAGACTCCCAGCTTCGGATTCCCATCCTCTCCCTCCACCGGAGTCATCTTTACCTCGATCTCCTGATCTCCGCGTCGGACTGCTAAAACCGCCTCGCTGGTACCATTTTTGTTTAATTCTGTAACCAGCGCTTCCTTATCCTTTAAAGGTGTTCCATTAAATGCCTCAATATAGTCCCCCGACTGAAGCACTCCAAAGGCCGGCTCTACAATCATACCGTCTTTCTTCGTGATATCCCCCGTTCCAATTACCATAATCCCATCAGATTTTAAGTAAATTCCCACTGGAGTTCCGCATGGAATGGCGTATTTCGTATCCACCACATCCACCTGGATATCCTTTAGCTGAAGCCAGCCAAACAGCTTTAAGCCAATCTTGTAGCTTCCCTGATTTTCTGAATATACAGAAAACGGCTGGTTCACGGAAAGGTTAATCTGATCCGTCGGAATATTGGAACCATTACTTAAAACCACTTCCTCACTGTCTGAAGACAGCGTCACTCCAAAAGGCATGGAGAAATGAAACTGTTCTTCTTCTTCGGCTACGACATTCAGCTTGTCCGGTATCACCCACTTCATATAGAAATAAGAGAAGCCGATGCAAAACACCAGGCTCACCCAAAACGCAGCCACCACATATCTGTGGAATTTTTTTCCCGTCATCTCACATACCTCCTTATAAAAAATGAAAGGAGACAATTTTTTGCTCCTTTCATAGTATGTGAGAAATCGGTGAAAACACTCTGTCATATTTTAGTTGTAACTAATTTCTTTTAAAACCAGAATTGATTTTACGTAAAATCGTTCTTGTCAGAATTTGCATACATTTTTCTCTGTTTGAACATAATTGTTAACGGATATCCCCGGATATCCTCTCATCCACTTTTTCTGTTTATAGCGAACCACGCTGGCCAGAGCAGTCAGGCTCCATGTAAATCCAGTCGTCAGCCAGACTCCCCACATACCGATCCCGGTAATCCTCGTCAGCACCATGGAAAAGAAAAAGCGGCAAAATACCTCAACAATTCCATTCATCATGGAATAGGCCGCATCTCCGGCTCCATTAGACAGGCCCCGGATTAAGTAGATCACACCCAGCGGAAAATAAAAAAAGCTTGTAATTTTCAACGCATTTACGGCGATACCGAGAATTTCTATATCATTGCCAAACAGCCGTAAAATCAAATGACCGCCAAAACGCATGAGAATTAGCATGACCACGCTGAAACCGGCGGAAAAAATAAGTCCGGTCCTTAGCCCCTGTCTTACCCGTTTGATCCGGCCCGCTCCCATATTCTGTCCCGTAAACGTCGAAATACCGGAGGCCATAGAGCTGTATGGCTGGCCGATCAGCTGTTCCAGCCTGGTCGTCATGGTATATGCGGTAGCCACACTGGGACCAAATCCATTAGCAACGCCCTGAAGACAGGAGGTTGAGACGGCTATAAGGGCATTTTGAAAGGTAACCGGAACACCGAGGCGGATACACTGGCTAAGAATGTCGCGGTCCAGAATTATATCTTTTCTTTTTACTTTAAAGTAAGGATTCACCCGAAAAGCAAAAATCATACATCCGGCCGCACTGGTTCCCTGAGCAATTACAGTTGCTATTGCCACACCATAGACTGCCATATTAAAATAGAGGACAAACAGCAAATCTAGCCCAATGTTTAAAAGACTAGCCAGCACGAGAAAAATAAGCGGTGTTTTTGAGTCGCCCAATGCCCGCAGCATGGCTGCGACTCCATTGTAGGCTGCCACTGCTGCCATTCCGCAGGATACAGTTTTTAAATATGTAACGGAATCCCCAATGTATTCCGTTGGCGTCCGGAGAAGCCTGAGTGCCGGTTCTGCCAGCAGATATCCCATTCCTCCCATTAACACAGACACGACTGTCAGTAGAAAAAATCCGTTTATAATCGTTTTTTTTACTTTAACTTCCGACTGGGCTCCGAAATACTGGGCCATGATCACGCCAATTCCAAGGGCCATACCGGAGCACAGGGAAAAGAAGAGGAAATTTAAAGAATTACAGGCTCCTACAGCGCCTAATGCCCGGGCGCCAACGTAATTACCGACAATAACAGAATCTGCCATGTTATAAAATTGCTGTACAATATTTCCAACAAGCATGGGTGCCGAAAAGGCCAGAAGCTGTCCCGGGATATTGCCGGAAGTCATATCGTGCACATACTCAGACGCCACATTTATCACTTCCTTCCGAAAAATTATTCACTCAGTTCAGCGTAATTACAATTTCTTCCTGCCGTCTCACATCTTCCTGCTTTCCGCCTTCTTCCTGCTTCCTTATTTCAAAATTTTTAATCACTCCGTCAATCATTGCTTCGTAGCGCCCGTTGAATCCGTATACTTCCACACGCCCTGATTCATCGGTGCTCTTTACTTCGCTGGTGTTCCATTCCTCTCTTATTAATTGTCTCAAAACCTCATAGGCCGGTTTTTCTGAATTATCCGTTCTCACCAGACCAGCCGGAGCTCCCAGCCACGCGCCATCCTGAAACGCCCACGTGGTAATGGCTTCCACATGGGGATCTGCAAACAGAATCCGGTAAAATTCTTCTACATTTTCAGCCTGTCTTGCTTCTCCCTCTGCCGTAGTAGGCCACTCTTTGATCTGGTAATCATTTAAATCTGTGATGTCAGGCGGCATCAGATGACCGGAAATAAACGTGTTTTCTGTAAAATGAATAGGAAGTCCAAAACGTGAAAATCGCGCCAGCACCTCAAGAAGCTTTTCTTTTCCCCAGTATCCCTGATGCTGATGCGACTGAATCCCGATCGCATCAATAGAAACGCCCGCTTCCAGGCACGCCTCTATTAATTCTTCGTATTTGGGGCTGGTATTAAAATCGTTTAAAAGAAGCACAGCGCCCGGATTACTGCACCTCGCCTCTCCAAAAACATCCGAGACCAGCTGTACGCGGCCCAGTTCCTTGCAGATGCGGGTAATTCCATTGTCATATTTATCAAATACCGGCATGATCACGACCTCATTGATCACATCCCACATGTCAATCAGTCCCTTGAATTCCGTGGCCTCCCTCCGGATCCTTGCCAGCTGCTTCTCCAAAATTTCCTGATTGGTAAGCTTTAAAAGCCACGGTGCTGTCTGGGTATGCCAGCATAGCGGATGTCCCTTTAGTATAACACCTCTCTCTTTCAGCCAGAGGGCTGCCCTCCTTACAGCTTCCGTATTCGTATTGCCTTCTGATGCTTCAAACTGCCCCCAATAAAACGGCAAGGTCGCATAGTTAAAAAGCTTCAGCCATTTTTCCATACGCTCTTCATAAAATGCCCGCTTTTCCGGTCCAGAATTACTGTCTGTGATGTTCAGCGTCTCAAATGCGCCGCAGCCAAATAGAAAAGAGTGACCCGTCTGCCGGATCTCCACCTCCCTTTTACTGACCGGACTTCCATCCGGCCTCTGAACCGTTATCACAACACTGCTTTTCCGATGTTTCAAACAATCAGCCTTCTCCATTTTGAATCCTCCCACTGCTTATATTTTTTTATCCTCTCCATATTGTTTTCTCATTCCATATCGTTTCCCCATTCCTTTACCGCTTCCCGTACCCTTTCAGCGCAACTCCAATTCCTGTCCTCGTTTCCCAACTATCCTATCCCCACAATCCCCGCAGCTGCCACTACAAATGGAATCGTTATGATGCAAAGCAAAGTGGTAAACGTAAATATCTGGGATGCATATGCTCCGTTTTTTCCATATGTGAGTGCAAACATGGTACAACAGGCGCCTACGGGACAGGAGGCAGCAATTAACGTTGTCAAAAGTAAAACCGGGGAAAACGGCAGAAACTGAAACAGCAGAATAAGACAGAATGGAATGATCATCAGTCTGATCATGGAAATGTAATAGATTCTCACATTTCCTACGCAGGAGCGCAGACTGGTCTGTCCCAGCGCAGCCCCCGCAACCAGCATGGCCAGGGGAGTATTCATACTCCCGATGCTGCTTAACGCTTCGACCACCGTATCCGGAAGAAGTATCTGAAACGCAAAACAGAACAACCCCAGCAGCACTCCGATGATAGCAGGAGAACAGAGATTCTTTATGGTTGTACGTCTGTCCGCTTTTCCCGTCATGAGTATCACGCCGTGAGTCCACAGAAACAGATAAAAGATCGTGAGATAGCCGGTCAGATAGAAGACCCCTTCTCTTCCAAACAGACTGTTAATCAGGGGGATTCCGATAAACCCGCAGTTGGAATAGACAGCACACAGCCTTTCGATCTGATAATTTTTATTTTCTTTTTTTCGGGTCAAAAGACCTGACTTGCCGCCCGCAGGGATTAGCAGACTGCAGACTGCAATTTGTAGGGCAAAACAGAGCAGCCCAAGAAGAAATGCCAGAATCAGATTCCGGATCAGCCTGCTGTCATATTCCATCTGGTAAGACACGAATATGACAACAGGATTGACCAGAAGCAGAAGCAGATTGGACAGTTTCCGGTTGCCCTCTTCATCAATCAGCTTCCAGCGGCAGCACAGGATTCCGGCAGCTAAAATGAGAAACATAACGGTTATTTTCTGAAAGACGATTCCAGTCATGTACTCTTACCCTTTCCCAAATAGCCGGATCAGAATTTACATACATTCTCCGGTTTTCCCTGAAGATACGCGTAAACATTATCAAATTCTATTTTTGCTCTCCGAACCATTGCTTCTTTTGTAGCAAAAGCTACATGAGGCGTCATGAGAACGTTTTTAGCGCTAAACAGCGGATAATCCGCGGGAATCGGAGGCTCCATATCAAACACATCAATGGCGGCTCCTGCGATCCTGCCTTCATTCAGCGCCTTTGCCAGAGCCGCATTATCTACGATCGGCCCCCTTGCGCAGTTAATTAAAATTGCGTCTTCCTTCATTTTCTCAATCTTTTCTCCGTCAAAAAAGCCTTTTGTTGCTTCATTTAACGGAAGATGGAGGGATACAATGTCACTCTCCTTTAATAAAGTATCGATATCGGCAAAGCGGATTCCGGCTTCCTTCCATTTTTCTTTTTCGTGACGGGAGTATGCCAGCACCTCGGCACCGAACGCTTTAAACAGTCTGGCTGTCTTAAAACCAATCTGGCCGCAGCCAACAATACCCACAGTTCTGCCGCAAATCTCCGTACCAACAAGACCTGCTGAGGTTCTTCCGTTTCTCACCGCGAAATCACCTTCCAGTATCTTTCTCATCACGGTTACGGCCATGCCTACGGCCAACTCTGCCACTGACTGGTTGGAGTAGCCGGCACAGTTGAGCACCTGAATATTCTTTTCCCTGCATGCCGCAAGTCCAACATGATCGATTCCTGTAAACGCCACAGCAATCGCTTTTAAGCTGTCACCGGACTGTACCACTTCATCAGGATAGGGATTGTTGGCAATCATTACTATTTCCTGTCCGGCGGAACGTCTCTTCAGTTCCTCCACGTCGGTGGTCTTCGTGTCGTAATACGTAAATACGTGTCCTTCCTTTCTTAAGCCCTCTGCCAGTCTGTTGATCATCTCTTCCGGTACACCGATTGGTTCCAATAAACTAATATTCATTTCTTTTACCTCCAAATTATATTGACCCCCACTAATGAACGCGGGGTATTTCACTGACTACATGGACGGGTGTCCCCGCCACATACTGTTTCAAATTTTCTGCTGCAATTCTCATCAAACGCTCTCTGGCTTCTCTCGACGCCCAGGCGATATGTGGAGTGACAAGAATTCCTTCCACATCCAGAAGCGGGCTGTCTGCCCTCATGGGCTCTTCCTCCGCCACATCGACCGCAGCACCTGCTATGGTTCCGTTTAAAACGGCTTCTTTTAAGTCTTCCTCACAGATCAACGGGCCACGGGAGGTATTGATTACATATGCGCTCTTCTTCATCTTTCTAAACGAATCCTTATTCATCATATGCCGGTTCTTATCTGTCAGAGGGCAATGCAGGGATACGAAATCCGAGCTGCACAACAGGGTCTCAATATCTACCACTCTTGCAGTCCCTCCCAGCAGCACACCGGAATCCAGATGGCCCGAGGTTACCAGAACCTTCATGCCGAACGCCTCTGCCAGAGCTTTCGTCCTCTTCCCAATACTTCCGTATCCCACAATTCCAAGGGTCTTTCCCGCCAGTTCGATGACCGGCCGCTTCCAGTAACAGAAATCCCGGCTCCCCACCCAGTCACCATTTCTGACGCTCTCCTGGTGCACACCTACATGGTTACACAGCTCCAGAATTAACGCCATCGTATGCTGTGCCACGGAATCCGTACTGTAGGCAGGCACATTTGTCACGGTAACGCCGTGTCTGCCTGCTGCCTCCAGGTCCACAACATTATATCCGGTAGCCAAAACCCCAATATAATGCAGATTCCTGCACGCCGCCATCGTCTCCGCAGTTATGGGAGTTTTATTGGTCAGCACCGTCTCCGCAGTGCCTATTCTCTCCACGATCTGAGATTTCTCTGTTCTGTCATAGACCGTCACCTCTCCCAGCTCTTTAAATCCGCTCCAGCTTAAATCTCCCGGATTCTCCGTATATCCATCCAATATCACAATCTTCATTTTCTAATCCTCCAGCAACGCCCATGCACGGTTAATCACCCGCTTTGTATTAGCCAGTATCAAATCCCCGTCTTCTCCAGGCCGCGGCGTCACCTCTAAGGATAATACCATTGGATCGGCCTTTCTAAAAAAGCCCTCTTCTCTCAATACCTGAAAGAAATCAAGCAGTTCAGGAGTGTCGTTGGCACTGCCTGGATATCCAAATCTCGGATGCTTGTCGCCATATCCGTCACAGCCTTCCTTCACCACCGCATTTCCAATATGAAGATGAGTGATATACGGCCTAAGAGTCTGAATCACAAACCGGCTTGTCTCATATGTGGTCGGAAAATGGGACAGATCCACCAAAAGGCCAAAGTTACTGCAAAAGCATCTGATCTCTGAGGCAAATCTTGCTGCATAAGGTGCTGGCCCAATAAGTGCTTTTTTATCCATATCGTAATCAAATACTTCCAGATTTACAGCCATATTTTTTGACGCACCGTACCTGCATACCGCCAATGTGGTTTTTTTTAGCTGTTCAAAGGCCTGTTCCCTGGTCTCCTCTTTCCATGCACCGGACAGAAATGCAATCCCCTTCGCTCCAAGGTATTCTGCCTCATCGATGGAAGCGCAGAGAAAAGCTTCCGCTTCCTTCCGCTCTTCTTCTACAAGCGAGTTGGGATTTAATCCATGGCTTAAGAGTCCTGGCTGCGCACCGAAGCAGACGGCCATGTGGGACTGGGCAAGAAGTGCCTTTGCCTCTGTTCTCTGAGCCTCATCCCCGACCGACTTCACTTCTATAGCATCAAAATAGTCATCGCCCAAAATCTTCTTTAACGGTTCTGTAAAACCATACTGAACAGGCGGATAACTCATCCATAATATGGTTCCTATCCTGAAATACTTATGTATACTGTCTTTCATACGGCGCTTCCTCCATCTTCAAACTCTATTCTCAAGGCATCATACTCTGCCAGACGGTCCAGCAGCAGAAACAGAATCCCATTTTCCTGCCGCCATGTCACATGGCCTCCCATAAGACTTATAACACTTACAGGCATTTTTTCAGTTGGAACCTGCAGACTTACATGCTCCACAGGCAGTGGGGCGAAAAATGTAAGCCCAAAGGCCCCACTGTTATTAACGAGCTGGATCAGAATATGACCGCTGTCATCCGCTGATACGGTGACCTCTGCCATCGGTGTTAAATCTGCAGCCACACTGAGCAGGCCGCAGTGTTTTGTAAGAATATCTCTCATAAATCCAACCGTATTAGAATGCCCTGTTTTACTGTAAAAGCTTCCAGGAAGCCAGGGAAGCGTTAAATGTCTCCCGGAACCATACCTATAATCAATCAGTCCGGGATAGTCCCATACCTCCTGGGTGCAGCAGCATTCCGGCGGACCAAAAGGCTGACGGGGTATGAATTTCAGAAAAGTCTTCGCCGCTTTATTATGCTCCAGGAAAAAGTAGGTATCTCCCACTGGAACCGCATCGATGTCCTGATGAGAAGGAAAAGCCTGTTTTTCTTCTTTTTCCAGAAACAGCTGCGCAGACATGGCCTGCCGGTCTTCTCTCTCTAATTTCAGAATTCCGGAGCTTTTTAAAAATTCTGGTTCCCCGCTCCCGGCGGGATACTCTCTGATCCGGTTCAGTCCCGATGCGATTACAATTCCACCCTGCAGGACATATTTATCGATCAGATCCCCTTCCTGCTGCTCCAGCTTCCCTTCATCAGCGAGAATAAGCGCCCGGTATCTGTTCAAATCCGCCTGTCTCAATGCATCAGGCAAAATCTCCCCAAATGGAATATGAGCTTCCGTCAAAACCCGAATCCAGCCCTTTTCTTCCTCCGTAGCCACCCACCGGTCCTTTCTCCGCAGCAGAACACTGGCTGTTGAATGAAGATTCCGGTATACCGCGTCATGTTTCTCGCGAAATGAAAAAATACGTTTTACTGTTTTAAATGCACTTCTATCCGTCGCTGTATCAAGTCTTCCAATTAAATAATAGTCCAGAGCTCCTAAGTTAGCCATATTCTGCCACAGACGCATGGCATGCAGAGCAGGACTCACCGACGCGTGGCGCAGACCATAACCAGGATAGCTGACAGAAGTATTGGAACAGATAATTCCGGATGTGCCGTCACCAATGATTGCCCGGCAGTTGCTGGAAGCATGGTATATCCAGTGGGGCAGGCGTGTGCTTACCTCTGTAGCCGCTTCAATCCTGGCATAATCCACGTCGTCAAAACAAATCTCTCCACTGATATCCTTCAGAAAAGAGGTCATCCTTTTCCGGTAATCAGTAAGCATGTATTTCTGAAAATTTTCATACTCACTCCAGACAGGATCCGAAGAATCTCTTTGTACCGGTAGTTCTTTTCCCGAAAAACTCCTAAACGCTTCCCGGCAGCTTCGGCAGTGACAGAATCCATAATCCCGGAATTCATAGTCTCTTGTCTGAAAGCCGCCCATATTGCAGTACAGTCCGTCAAATGGGATCCGTCCAAAAAGTTCTTCCAGGATTTCAAAAGCGAATTTCTGCTGGTAATCTCCGCAGAGACACGTCTGGATAAAACCATTCTGTTCCATAACATCGCCATGTTCCGTTCGAAATGCCCATTCCGGATGCATCTCATACACATTCTTTTTTACCTTTGAAAAGTCAGCTCTGGCAATCACCCGTATTCCATTTTCATGGCAGAGATCCACTATCCTTTCCAGACTGTCCCCTGTTAAGTACGGATTTTTGCTGTGATACGGCAGTTTGGTATCGTATCCAGCGCTGATTCCCGCTGCATTAAGCAGAACAACCGTCGCGTGAAAATCTTTTAAATCCGCCACAAACCGTTCTGCGGACAGATCCTGCATGTCGATTTCCCGAAGATTCGTCTGAATCATCCTCCACGGTTCTTCCTTCCACCACGGCATAATCTTCCCTCCCGTCCCTCACTGATTTTCAGCCAGCTGAATATCCAGCTCAGCCCACCGGTCAAAGTATTCCGGATCCACATAGCTGCAAAGCCTGGTAAACCGCTGCGGTCTATAATACTGCTTTACAAATGACGAATACATTTTCCAGTGTCCGGCACAGTCCTTTAAAAGAGTGACTGCCTTTGTTTTGTCCTGATACCGTTCCGGATTGATGCGCCAGATACATAAATGAACAGCAGCCTTCAATTTGTCAGAATAATAGGTTCCCAGATACGCCAGTGCCCTCATATCCATAAGAAGACGATGAAGCCCGCATCCCATCTTACAACCTTTTTCCAATAATGCAACTTCTTTTAAGACAAATTCTGAATATTGTTTAATGGTCTGTGCGATTTGAAGAGGCGTAACCGCATTGACTGCCTGCCCTTCCACCTGACACTTTGCAAATTCCTTAACAGAGATGCAGCCACCTTCCGGCATGCTGTCACATGCCATAAATTCATTGATATCCGCAAATTCCAGTTTTCTTACCGGTGGATGCTCAAGGCTGCAGCACATCTCCGGATACCACTGAAAATCGTAGTCGTGCCAGTGAACCTGTTGAAATGTACTGATAATCCGTGATGCTTTTTTCCATACGTTACTCAACCGCTTTCCATCCATGCCATACATACACTCCAGTTCCCCCGTAAAGAACTCCTCCTCACGGCTGATATCATAAGAAAGCTGGCCCCACAGCCACATTTTGTACCACATCTTTCTGATATAGAGGGGATGAGTCTGATCCATCCGATCCATATAATCGCGCCCCCAGGTAAATCCGTCTGCGCCGAGATAAAATCCTGTCATCCTCGAAACCGGCATATTTCTTAAGTAGTCTCTTGCAAAGTCTGAATCTCCCCAGCGGAACATGTAATAATCATCGTCACGAAGTGTAAACCAGAATCCGGTCTGCGTATCATGCTCCTTTATAAAATCCGAAAAAAAATGTGGTTTTACAGAGGAATGCATATGTGCCTGCGAGTACTTAAAACTAATCTCAAACGTCCCCGGAAAATCACGAAACTTCTCTTCTATCTCATGGAATGCTGCATACTGCATCCGATGAATAAATCGTAGTTTCCTGCCTGGATGGGACTTCAGGCAGTCTTCCACCGCCCTTCCGTAGGTATCCCGGATAAATGCAATATCTGTGCCGTCTCCGGCCATATACTCTCCTGCTGTCACGCCGATTCCAGCCAACAGGGGATACGTTTCCAGCATGGCGCGCACGGCATAATACACATAGTCTTTTGTCACAGGGTTATGCTGATCAGGAGTCAGCGGATACGGACTCTCTTCCGTACCATAGACAAACAAATTCCAGGTAAACAGATACACTTCAATACATCGGTCTGCAGCACAGGACATAACCTGTCTCCAGAATTCCATCTTTTCATCCATGGACATCTTCTTTACCGGATACAGGCCTTTCTTCATATCCTCCGTATACATCTTCCAGCCGCTCATCTCAGGCTGAGGGATAATCACGGACCGCATCACATCTTCCAGTGCAGTAAGCGGGTATTCCGGTATTCTCACCATGGAAGGAAAAGGGGACAGAGACCAGAGTGAAAGAACGTTGTAATGGTACTCTGCCATAGCGTCTAAATAATCCTGCCAGAATTCTAAGTCCCACACATCAGTGACCGTTTCAAAGGCAGAATCCGATGCATCAGAATAGCTGGGTGTTCTGGCATCCAGGGGGATGTTGAACTTGATCCCCCTTTTTCGTATGTATGGTACCACATTCCTGTCTTTGATACTCTCCACACAGCCAGTTCCGTGAACCAGCTCCCGCCCCAGATCCAACAGACCGTACATCATCCCGGCCCGGTCTGAAGCCACTATTCGAAAACAACCTTTTTCCCGTCTCAGATGATACCCCTCCTCGGGGCAGCCTCTGTCTTCCTCCAGAAAAACAGACAGATCTCCGCAGCCGCTTGAATCCTTCAGCCATTCTCTTACTTTTCCGGCGGCGAACTGTACAGGCTGTTCCTCCGCCATACTGCCGTATATTTGAAACATCTTACTCCTTTAACCGCTCCAGTGTAGCATCCGGCTCGTATCCCAAATTTTCATAATGCTGGCTTCTGACTGCGATATCATCTTCCAGCTGGACACGTGCATACTGTATCACTTCCTCAGCATATTCGATAGGAATTACCAACACACCATCGTCATCCGCACAGATAATGTCTCCCGGTTTCACGGTAACGCCGGCACATTCCACAGGTACGCCGATAGCGCCGCGTTCCACTCTGCCATAAGCATGAGTAAAGGTTCTCTTTGTGCAGAACACCGGTGCATTTTCCAGATTTGCCTCATACGAGTCCCGGCAGCCTCCGTCGATCACTGCACCCTCAATGCCTTTTTCCATCATGGTCATAGCAATCTCTGATCCCCATACACCCCCTCGCACGCCGGCCATATCGATGCAGATAACCATGTCGGCGGCATTCTCTTCTGTCACGGTATCCACGAAATTATAGATATTGTCACATCCCTCCGCCAGAACTTGCCTCCATTCATCCACGCTCGTGCAGCGGGTCACTGCACTCTGTCTCGGAAGAAGCTTCACTGTATGAGCATACCCCTTGAATTCAATACCTGGACGAATCGGCCGCATGGTTTCTGCCATTGTTCCCTTATCGACCAGCCCCAGCGCATCCATCGCATCAGATAAATCGGAACATCTGTATTTTCTTATTTCTGTAATCAATTCTTTTTTCGTCATATCTTTTTCCTCTCCTTATCCTTTCACAGAACCGGCTGTCAGTCCCTCGATAAAATAACGGTTAAATATCAGATACACAATAATCATGGGAATCAATGCAATCGATGATCCCGCCAGCATCAAATTCCAGGACGACGCCGCTTCCCCCGAGCCCTTTAAGTTCATGATTCCCACAATCAGCGGCATGCGGTCCGGATTCGACAGAGTAAACACCATGGGCATCAGATAATCATTCCAAGAATGACGGAACTCCAGAATCGCTATGGTAGCGATCAGCGGTTTCAGCAGGGGGAAGATAATTCTGCGGTAAATGCCAAAGAAGGAACAGCCGTCCACCTTTGCCGACTCATCGATTTCTCTCGAGATAGACCGGATATACGATCTGGTAATGAAGAGATTCGTTACATTTAACCCAAACACCCGGATTATGATAACCCCCCATAAAGACTTGTTAATGCCGAAAAACTTGGCAATCACAAAAGTTGGATAAAGGGTTAAACTTCCCAGTGACACAAACATGGATGAAATAACAAGTCCAAATAAAAGATTCTTTCCAGGGAAATCTCCCCGTTCAAATACATATCCTGCAATTGTGCTGGTTACAATCGTACCGATAACGATGGTTCCCGACATAAACACCGAATTCACAGTATATTTCTCGAAATCCGCCAGATTCCACGCCTGGATATAGTTATCAAGAACAAATTTTCTTGGAAACAAACGGTTGCCTTCGGTCAGAAGTTCCATATTCCCTTTAAAGGATCCCAAAATCGTATAGAGAACAGGAAAAATAGCAATGATCAGAATTACCGTCAGGACCAGATAAATCAATGCGGATGAGATTAATTTTTTTCGTTTGCCTTCGCTCATAAATACACCCCTTTCCAGTCCCCTAATCAATGCTGTGGCCGATTTTATTGCTGCACTTCATGTATACAGCGGAAATACCAGCCAGAATCACACCAGTGACAAGCGCCATCGCCGAAGCGTACCCCACCTCCACGGTTCTGCCGTCATATCCAAAGAAATATTTGAACACATACGTCATAACCACCTCGGTCTTGCCTGCCGGCTGGCCATTAGTAGATGCGAGGATCAGCTCACTCATCTTTAAGCTTCCCACAATTGCCATTAAGAGCACAGCCTGAAAGGTCGGTCCTATCATGGGAAGTGTGATGTAGAAAAACTTTTTAAACGGAGTGATTCCGTCTATGTCTGCACATTCATACAATTCTACCGGGACACTCTGGAGTGCCATCAGGAAGAAAATCATGTTGATTCCGAAATTATTCCAGACGGAGGCCATTCCCAGCACCAGCATGGCAGTACCTTTATTGCTAAACCAGCTGATCGGCTTTTGAATCCATCCAATACTCTGAAGCATGCCGTTAATGATCCCATTAAAGGAGGCAAACATCAGTGAAAAGATGAGGCCGGTTATGGCCGTACTGATAATAGCCGGAAGGAATAGGGCAACACGGAACAGCCCTGTAGCCTTCAGCCCTTTGTTTAACAGTACTGCCAGCAGGAGAGCCAGCGGGATCTCAACAGCCAGTTTACCGAAGGACAGAATAAAGACATTCACGATGGACTGCCAAAACGCGGGATCTCTTGTAAATACCCTGACAAAATTATCGAGACCGATCCAGGTTTCCCGAAAACCATTTGACTGATAGAAGGAATAGCGCAGTATGTATACAATCGGCACATACGTAAATATTACAAATCCCAGCATCATCGGCGCCAGCATGGCAATTGCCTGAATAGAATCTCCCTTCAGCCTGCGTCTCTTTCCGGACACCTTCCCTTTTCTCTCTTTTCCCATTTTATCACCCCTGTCTTAAACCGGCAGCAGTCTGTTCTGCTGTTTTAATATGTTCTGCAGTTCCTTCACAGAGATCTCCGCCGGAGTCACCTGGTCTCTGACTGCAAGTGCTGCTGCCATTCCTGCTGCCTCTCCCGTCATCATACAGAGTGAAATCGCGCGCACGCCGCTCTCAGCCACATGATCTGCGCTGATACATCGCCCCGCTGTCAACAGATTGGCAACAGATACAGGCAGAAGGCTGCCATATGGAATCTCAAATGTTCTCTGTTCCACGACAGGTTCGTAGATATGGCCTTTATAGCCTTTTCCCTCCACCTTGCCGTCACCGTCCATATAGGCATCCGGTGCAAGCATGTCATAAAATCGTGGAAATACTGCTATCACATCGTCAAAATGGCGCTGGCTCTCCATATCCTCAATTGTAAGATAATACTTTCCCAAAATTCTTCTGCTGTCTCGGAAACCAATTTCCGGCGATATGGAGGCAACCTCGATTCCTCTCAATTCCTCAAAATGCTCTTTTAAATAGCGGTAGATATCCATAACATACTGTCTGCATTCCAGTTCTCCCTTTGTCAAATCTCTGGGGTCCGTAGGGTCCAGGCCATAACTGCAGGAATAATTGACATAAGAGATCACTCCGCCTCCGGTCAGTCTTCCAAACGGCAGATCCTGACGCTTACAGGGAAGCCCCGTCCTGCCAGCCCGGTAATCCTCCTTAAAAATCCTGCCAATTTCAGAGAGCCTGTCTCCGTCCTGCAGCAGCGCATTTGTGTCAGCTCCCGAAAGCCTTAAAGAAACTGTCCCTGGCTGGCAGAGCCCGTCTTCCTTTCGTCCCTGCTCGTATGGAATCCCCGCCGCAAAAGCCACATCACCGTCACCGGTGGTATCAATATAGACATCGGCGGTTACTGCCATCGGACCTTTCTTTGTCTGTATCAGAACTGCAGAAATCCGTTTGTTATCCATAATCACTTCATTCACAAAGGAATGAAACAGGATTTCCACCCCTGCTTCCTGCACGAATTCATCTAAAAACACCTTCAGGTACTCACTGCTGAAGCACGTCTTATTACGTTCCCTCAGATTATCGTTACCATATTTTTCATAACACTTGTTTTCGATTTCCGCGTAAATACCTTCCGATTCGAAACCCGTCCCCTTCAGAAAGTAGTTACAGTTCTCCACGTAACACGCTGTAATATTCCCTCCAAGGTATGCCCGTTTTTCGAGCAGAAGCACCGTTTTTCCCTGTCGGGCAGCTGACACGGCTGCCCCTACCCCTGCGGGACCGCCTCCAGCCACTACGATATCCACATGTTTCCAGACCTCCAGAGTCTGTTCTTTTCTGATTACCTGCATTTTAATCCCCCATCTCCTGTATTTACAAGAGCCGCATTCTTAAATTTTCTGCGGTTTTAAGAATACGGCTCCTGTTCTCACAATCATTATTTACTATTTACTTCTCTCCGGTGTTACCCCTTCCTTCAGTGCGTAAAGTGCCACAACCGACTGATCTGCCTTTTGCAGAGCATCATTATAACGCTGATCGATATCCGCCATGATTGAATCCACATCATCGAGTTCCGCGTTGGCCCAGATATTGGCAATGGCCTCTCTGTAGGTGGTACCCTCCACTGTAATTAAGGTATCCGGAACCGGCGGCATCGCAAAAATCTCATCAAAATCAGCAAAGGCCTCCCAGCCCTTTAAGTCTGGTTTCTTTGTCGCCATCTGGGTCGCCTGTGATCTTACCGGAATATATAAGCCATTCTCATACATCTCGGCTGCGTTCTTATCGGAATAGAAGAACTCCAGCACCTTCAGCACCTTTTCCGGATGCTCTTTGGCTTTTGTTCCTACGCATAAAAGGTTTGTAGGATTTCCAAAACGTTTGTACGTTACCTGATCTTCGCTGAACTTTGGTACATCGATGACCTCCCAGTCACATACAGCCGGGAACTGAGTCGTGTAAACTGCACAGTCAAAACTGGCCGCACCGATCATACCAATATTACCTGCTGCAAACTGTGCTCTGACACCATCGCCGTCCAATGTCTCAAATCCAGGGAATACGCTTCCATCCGCTACCATCTGATCAATCGCCTTAATCATTGGATTATACGCAGAATAATCGAACCTCTTTGCATTCCAGTCATACCCATAGTGGCCTACATTCTGTCCTGACGGCATGGTATAGAAGGAACTGATCGTCCAGAGCGTGCTGGAGAGTCCCAGGCCATACGCTTTGCCTTCCGAAGCCTCTGTAATTTTTGCAGCTACCTCCCTCACTTCATCCCAGGTTGTCGGGTAATCTGCTTCCGTGAGACCGGCCTTTGCAAATAAATCCTTGTTAATTACAAATCCATATGCAGTCAGGTTATAGGGCAGAGTATATGTCTTGCCGTTAAATACATGGGACTGGTTTGCCACCAGATCCTTATACTGGTCCAGAAGCGTTTCACTTCCCGGAAGCTCCTCGATCGGAACCAGAAAACCGTTGTCTACAAAATCCTGCATCCATTTTGAATCTGAGCGGAATAAGTCAGGAGCCTCTCCTGCCTGGGCAGCAATCTTGATCGTGTCGGAGTACTTGTCTCCATAAACCTTGTAATCGATCTGAATCCCCAGTTCTTTTCCTTCCCCGTTGTTAAAATCCGCAATCTGTTTTTCTCTCACTTCCTGCTCATGAGCATTATCAGACCATACGGTAATGGTATCCATCTCCACTGATTCTTTCTTTTCTTCAGTCTGAGCAACTGTAGTACTCTCTGCTTTCCCTGTCTCAGTGCTGTTATTCTGCACCTCTGTTTTTCCGGAATTCCCACATCCGGCAAGTATCCCCGTAACCATTACTGTTCCTGCTAAAAGAGCTAAAATCTTCTTTTTCATGTTCTCCTCCTTCATGTACCTGTCAATTTTTATTGCTTCCCCAGTGCAACGTAGTTTCTGTACCCTCCTTCCGGTTGTTTATTTTTAATAATTGAACCAGTCTTTTGTTAATCAAAATTATATATTATTTTCCAAAATAAGTCAAGATATTTTTATATTTTTGTGTTATTATTCAAAATTTAATTTCATTAATTGAAATTTTGTTCTAATACTTATTGACAACTCTATGGATCAGTCGATATGATATACTTATTATTTCATAAAGTATGGTATACTATGAGCACCAGGCAGGATCTTTTACGAATCCGATACAAATGGACACAGAAACAAGGAACGAGGTCTTCCACGATTTTCGTGTTTATGGTATACTAATCTTCAAGAACAGAAACGGAGGCGGATCATGGAAGAAACAGAACATTCAAACCGCTTTGCAAAGGACAATCAATCGACTGACAAGGTATTAGCCATTATAGAACTGCTTTCCTGCAGCAAAGAGCCCATGAGACTTATTGATATCTCAAACCAGTTAAATTACAACACCAGCACAACTCTGCGTTTTTTAAATTCATTGGAACGCAACGGCTACGTCTACAAGGACCGTGAAACATTAAAATACCAGATGACTTATAAGTTATGCGGTCTTGCCAGCCATATCAGCAACCGGACCGGCATTGTGGAAATCGCATCCGGTCCGATGAAACAGCTGTCTACTAATCTTGGTGAATGTGTCTGTCTGGCGGTGGAACAGGACTATACCGTAGTCTATGTTCACGTCGCAGACGGTCCCGGCCAGATGCTGCGGACCACCCAGCGTATCGGCAGTCAGGCCCCCATGCACTGCACCGGCGTCGGCAAGGTAATCCTCTCAGAATTCCCGGAATCCAAGATCGATGAGATGATACGGCTGAAAGGTCTTACCCGATACACCAGCAATACCCTGGTTACTAAGGAGATGCTCCTTAATGAACTACAGCTAATCCGGAAAAGGGGTTACGGCTATGACAATGAAGAGTGTGAACTCGGCGCCCGCTGCATTGCCTTCCCATTGCGGGACTACAGCGGAAAGATTATCGCCGCCCTAAGTGTCACAGGACCACTTGGCCGCATGACGGATGATTTCATCAATTCCTGTTTCCGGACGATCCTGGAGACTGTCCAGGATATTTCCTATCAGCTCGGATATCACGGTTAAGATAAAAAAAGAATCACCAGACTTAAAAAATCCGGTGATTCTTTATATGTGAAAAATACAATTATCTTCTCTACTTCCTCTCCCCCGCCAGCCTCTTCATCTCCCTGGCGTTCTCTCTCACTGCTTCGGTAATCTTCGCACCTCCCAGCAGCCTTGCCAGTTCTTCCACCATCTCCTCCTCCGCCAGCGGCCGGATCGTGGTGGTGGTCCGCCCATCCGAGGCTGTCTTCGCGATCTCGTAATGCGCATCGGCCATGGCCGCGATCTGCGGTAAGTGGGTGATGCAGATAACCTGATGGTTCTTTGCGATATAGGAGAGCTTCTCCGACACCATCTGCGCCGTTCTGCCGCTGATTCCCGTGTCAATCTCATCGAAGATCAGAGTGGGAATATCGTCTGTGTCCGCAAGCACGGTCTTGATAGCCAGCATGATTCTCGACAGCTCACCGCCGGAGGCCACCATGCCCAGAGGCTTTACACTCTCTCCCGGGTTCGTGGAGATCATGAACTCCGCTTCGTCAAATCCGCCGGCGGTGAAGTGGCTTAAACGGGTGAATTCCATGGAAAACTCCACATCGATGAAATTCAAGTCCGTGAGCCCGGCTTTGATCTTCGCCGTCAGTTCCTTCGCCGCAGCCTTTCTCATCTCGGACAGCTGCCCGCAGAGCATCTCCAGCCTGCTCTCCGTCTCTTCCAGCTCCTGCTCCGTCCTCTGCTTTAAGGCATCGTAATCCTCCAGTTCTTCCAGACGCTTCCTCTTATTCTCTAAATTCTCCTGAATCTGCTCCGCCGTCTTCCCGTACTTGGCCTCCAGATTGTGGATCACATCCAGCCGCTCCTCCAGCTCCCGGTACTCCTCCTCATCGAAGGACATGTCCTCCATATACGATGAAATCTCGTGGCTGATATCGCTTAAAATCGCGTCGGCGTCAAACAGCTGATCCCGGATCGCCCCCAGCTTCTCATCGAAGGAGGCCACATGCTCCACCTCTTTTAAGGCGTAATCCAGCGTATCGGTGTTCACTGCCTCATAGGCGGCCGACAGGCTTTCTGCAATCCTTCTGGCGTTGGTAAACAGGCGGTAGCGGGCTGTCAGCTCCTCTTCCTCCCCGTCTTTTACGTTCGCCCCCTCGATCTCATCAATCTCGAACCGAAGAAAATCCATCTCCCGCAGGCGGGATTCCTCATCCATGTGAAACGAAGCCACCCGATCCTTAAGCCCGGTATAGGACCGGTACAGGCCGGCAATATTCTGTTTTAGTTCATGTGATTTTCGCTCGTGGTATTTATCCAGAATTTCCAGATGCTTGTGCTTGTACAGCAGAGACTGATGTTCATGCTGACCATGAATATCGATTAGAAGACCGGTAATCGTCTTAAGCTTTCCGACAGTCACCGTTTCATCGTTGATCTTGCAGAGGCTGCGCGCGGGCATGATTTTCCGGGAAATGATCACAGTTCCGCCCTCATCCGGGCAGACGTCCATCTCCTTCAACACGCGCACTTTGTCCGGCTCCGTTACGGTAAATAAGAGTTCCACATAGGCGTACTCCGTACCCCTGCGGATAATGTCCTTCGGCACCTTACCGCCCAGCGCCATGGTGACCGAGCCGATGATAATCGACTTTCCAGCCCCCGTCTCACCCGTTAAAATGTTAAGCCCCTCCCCGAATTCGATATCCGCCTTTTCGATCAGGGCCAGGTTCTTCACATGTAATTCTGAAAGCATGGCACGCCTCCTTTATCCTGCGATGAGTTTTTTCAGTTTGTCCATCACCAGAATGGTATCGTCCGCGCTGCGCACTGCGCACATGATCGTATCATCCCCGGCAATACAGCCTACAATTTCACTAAAATGAAGAGCGTCCAGGGCAGCCGCCACGGCCATGGCCATGCCCGAAACAGTCTTGATGACGAGAATGTTCTGCGCCATGTCCATGGACATGTACCCGTCACGCAGAATTCTGATGTACTTGTCAGAAAAGGAGGTCTGGTTCTGAAGCACCACGTACCGCTGCTTTCCGGACTCCGACTGAACCTTTGTCAGCTTCAGCTCCCTGATATCTCTCGATACCGTCGCCTGAGTCACGGCAAATCCGGCCTGGTTTAAGTATTCCGCCAGTTCCTCCTGGGTCTCAATCTCATATTTCCCGATGAGTTCCACAATTTTGCTGTGTCTTTCCAGTTTCATAATGTGCCCTCCTATATGCCAGCCATTTTATTGCGCAGGTTGTCAAGAAATGATACATCCTTTAATTTTATAAGAACGGTCTTCGTCTCCGACCGGTGTATCTCGATGTAATCCCCGGAATGCAGCTCCGCGGCCGTGTCCCCGTCGTAGACGGCAGCCTGGCTCGTTCCCGGGTCGCCAAGTATTTCAATCCGTATCCGCGCGTCAGCGGACATGACGATGCTCCTGGCATTTAATGCGTGGGAACAGATGGGCGTTAAGACCATCAGAGTGGAATCCGGAACTATGATCGGTCCCCCGGCAGACAGATTGTACGCGGTAGATCCCGTGGGGGTGGCTGCGATCAGCCCATCCGCTCGGTACTCATTTAAGAATTCATGGTTGACATAAACCCGAAAATGAAGCATCTTCAACCGTTCGTTTCTCGTGATAACGATCTCGTTCAGCGCGATATCCTCATACAGACGGCCTGTACTGCTGTAGGCCCGCCCGTTTAGCATCATTCGTTCTTCCAGATGATACTCGTCTGCCAGAAGGGCATCCAGAGCCGTATCGATCTCCTCAGTCCTGGAAATCTGCGTTAAGTAACCCAGGGTGCCGCGGTTGATTCCCAGCATGGGAATATTTCTGCCCGCTAAGTCCCTGGCCGCCTGAATCAGGGTTCCGTCCCCGCCGAGCGTGATGATGCATTCCGTCTCCGGCGGCACCATGGAAGCGTCCGTATAATGGTAATCCCCGCCCCGTCTGCCGTCCCCCTTCCCGATCAGACAGGAAGCGCCATGACTGGTCAGATAATCGCGGATCACCTGCGCCGTCTCCTTCGCTCCCTGTTTCTCGGGATTCATGATGATAAAGAACTCTTTCATAACCTCTCCTTATTTTCCCTCGCTCAGTTCCTGATGCGCGGCTTCCACAATTTCCTTCGGTGCCACCGGCACGTCGGGAAAATGCTCTCCTTCCGGATGGTTCTTCAAATAAAGGAGATATTCAATATTGCCCTCCGGCCCCTTGATCGGAGAGTATTCTAAATGAAGCACCTCAAAGCCAATGGAAACCGCATAGGCGATCACCATCTCAATCACTTCCAGATGTACGCTCTTCTCACGTACCACCCCTTTTTTCCCAACCTTCTCACGGCCTGCCTCAAACTGCGGCTTAATGAGGCAGACGATCTCGCCGTCTTCCTTCAAAAGCTTCTTCACAGGCTCCAGCACCTTCGTCAGGGAGATAAAGGACACGTCGATGGATGAGAAATCGATCTTTTCCGGGATCTCGTCCGACGTCACGTAGCGGATATTCGTCTTTTCCATGCAGACTACCCGCTCGTCGTTCCGAAGCTTCCAGGCCAGCTGGCCGTGTCCGACATCCACGGCATAGACCCTTACAGCCCCGTTCTGAAGCATGCAGTCGGTAAATCCACCGGTGGAAGAGCCTACGTCCATACAGGTCTTTCCCTCCAGCATGACGCCGAAATGGCTCATGGCCTTCTCCAGCTTCAGGCCTCCGCGGCTCACATATTTTAAAGTATGGCCCCGCACTTCAATATTCGCGGACTCATCGAAGGTGGTTCCGGCCTTATCTTCCTTCTGGCCTTCCACATAGACGATGCCGGACATGATCACAGCCTTCGCCTTCTCCCTGGATTCCGCTAAATTCCGTTTCACTAAAAGCACATCTAATCGTTCTTTCATGCCTTCTTTTCCTCTGTATTGATAGTCTTCCATTCCATATTCTGACGCTCGGTATCGAGATATTCCTTCTTCATCCTCCAGATCACGGAGTCACTGTCGATGCCCAGACCTTTTCTCAGAAGCGAAACATTGCCGTGCTCCACATAGCCGTCAGGAATGGCGATATTCATCACCTTCACGTGCGGATAGTGCTCGTGGATATACCGGGTGACCATGAGGCCGTAGCCACCCTGAAGGACATTCTCCTCCATGGTGACGATCAGCCAGTGGTTTTTCGCAAGGCGGTCCACCAGCTCCTCGTCAAACGGCTTGACAAACCGGCCGTTGGCCAGCGTACAGCTCCAGCCCTCTGACTTTAGCTTCTCCCGGACATGCTCTCCCGTACTCACCATGCTGCCTACGGCCAGAAGAGCAATGTCCTTTTCCTCGTACAGCATCTCGCCCCTGCCGTATTCGACAGGCGCGTTAAATTCCTTCAAGCCTCTGTAGGCCTCTCCCCTCGGATAGCGAATGGCAAACGGCCCACCGAAGGACACGGCAAATTCCAGTCCCGCCTTCAGCTCCCATAAATTCTTTGGGGCGAAGATGCTCATGTTCGGGATTGCCGATAAGAAGGATAAATCAAAGATTCCCTGATGGGTCTCGCCGTCGCTGCCGACCAGTCCGGCGCGGTCCACGGCAAATACCACCGGCAGATTCTGGATACAGACATCATGCAGAATCTGATCGAAGCCTCTCTGTAAAAAGGATGAGTAGACCGCCACCACCGGCTTCAAACCGCCGGCGGCCATCCCAGCCGCGGAAGTCACCGCGTGCTCCTCCGCGATTCCTACATCGAAGAACCTGTCCGGATAAAGACGGCTGAAGCGCTTGAGTCCGGTTCCGTCCGGCATCGCTGCCGTCACCGCTGTGATCTTTGGATCCTTTTCCGCCAGATGACAAATCGTCTTGGAAAATACGTCCGTATAGCTGGGATTCTTTTTCTCTTTTTTTGATTCCCCTGTGAGCACGTCAAATGGTTCCACACCATGGAATCTGGACGGATTCTTTTCCGCAGGCTCATAGCCTTTTCCCTTTTTTGTGATAACATGGACGAGAACCGCGTGGTCCAGCTTCTTCGCCTCTTTGAGCGCTCTGGCCAGAGCCTTGACATCATGGCCGTCCACCGGTCCCAGATACGTGATTCCCATGTTTTCAAACAGCATTCCCGGAATCAGGAGCTGCTTGATGCCGTTTTTCGTACGGCTGATCTTGTCAATCAGTTCATCTCCGATTACCGGGATTCTGGAAAGGACATTTGTCACATATTTCTTCAGATCCAGGTATCCGTCGCCAGTCCGGATTCCGTTTAAATACCGGGACATTCCCCCGACATTCTCGGAAATGGACATGTTGTTGTCATTTAATATAATGATGAAATTCTTCTTCATGCGGGCAGCGTTATTCAGCGCCTCGTAGGCCATACCGCCGGTTAATGCACCGTCGCCGATCACAGACACGACGAAATGGTCCTGTCCGGAAACATCCCTGGCCTGTGCAAGACCGAGTCCTGCCGAAATAGAAGTAGAACTGTGACCTGTATCAAAGGCGTCGCAGGGGCTCTCCTTCCGTTTCGGGAAGCCGCTCATCCCGCCGTACTGCCGCAAATCGTCAAACTCACCCTTTCTGCCGCTTAAGATCTTATGGGTGTACGACTGGTGTCCCACATCCCAGATGATCTTATCCTTCGGCAGATCAAACACGAGATAAATAGCCATGGTCAGCTCCACGACTCCCAGATTGGAAGCTAAGTGCCCTCCGGTCCTGCTGATCTTACCGATCAGAAAGTCCCGTATCTCCTGTCTCAGTATATCCAGTTCTTTCCCCGTCAGTTTCTTGATATCCTCCGGGCCATTGATTAATTCCAGTATCATAATTTAACCAGATCCTTTTACTTTTCCCGGCTCACCAGCATGTGGATCAATGCCTCCAGGAATTCGTTTTCCCCTGGCAGCTCATGAAGGATTCGGACAGCGTCGTCGGAAATCCGGGCCACGTCCTTTTTTGCCTTCTCGAGCCCCTCCAGGGTCACATAAGTGGTTTTATTGTTCTTTTCATCGCTGAGTACCGGCTTTCCCAGCACTTCCATACTGCTGGTCACATCCAGGATATCATCCTGAATCTGAAATGCAACGCCGATGGCCGCGGCCATCTGTTCCACCAGCCGGGTCTCCTCCTCGTCAGCGCCGCCAAGCAGCGCGCCGATCATCATGGATGCCTCTAAGAGAGCCCCTGTCTTCAAATGGTAGATGAAGTCCAGCTTTTCATGGGGAATGGGTTTATTGGTCAGCTCCACATCCACAGTCTGCCCACCTATCATTCCATAGATTCCTGTTTTCTGCGCCAAAATTCCGATGCAGCGGCCCACGACCGCCGGATCCTCCGTCATGGCAAATGCCTTTGCCGCGGTCTCCACCGCGTAAATGAGCAGGCTGTCGCCGGCAAGAACCGCCATGTCGTATCCGTACTTCACCCATGTGGTCGGAAGCCCTCTCCTGAGTTCGTCGTTATCCATACAGGGAAGGTCGTCATGAATCAGGGATGAGGTATGGATCATCTCAATGGCCGCCATAAATGGTTCGACCACCTCCTGGCTGCCGCCAAACAACCGGTATGTCTCCTCCATCAGCATGGGGCGCAGTCTCTTGCCGCCGGCGCGCACACTGTAATTCATGGCATCGAGAACGGTCTTCTGATATCCGTCCGCAGCCGGCAGATAACGCTCCACCACCGCTTCCACTTCCCTCGTTCTGGTCTCCAGCATCTCATTAAAGTTCATGACTTTCACCATCTTCCTCCAGGACAATAATCTGTTTCTCTACTTTGTCTATCTTTTCATTGCAGGATTTCACAAGCTTCATTCCTGCCTCATAATATTTAAAAGATTCCTCCAGAGAGCTTTCGCCGCTTTCCAGCTTACGAATAATCTCCTCCAGCTCCTGAAAGGTCTCCTCAACACTTTTCTCTTTCTTTGCAGCCATTCGCATCTGCCTCCTTACTGTCCGCTGTCTTCTGTCATCTGGTCCCAAGCTCCGCAGCCGCAGTGCCGGAAACCACAGCATCGATCCGTCCATCGCGGATTCTCATCTGAATAAGATCTCCTTTTTTCACCTGTTCCACCGACTCGATCCGTCGGTTCTTATCATTGGTCAAAAAGCCGTAGCCGCCGCCGATCTTCTTGAGAGGAGACAGTCCATCCAGCCTGCTGCTCATAAGCTCCAGGCGATGCCTGTCCCTTACCGCCTGCTTTTCGATGAGCTGCCTTAAACGGCTTTCCGCTTCCACGGCACGGTTCCTGTCTGTCACAATCTGGGAAGCCATCCTGTTTTTCAGCTTCTCTTCCAGATCGGCCGCCCGCTGCCTGTTTTCCCTCACCTGACGGCGTGGATCAAAAAGTTGAAAACGGAGCCTGAACTGCTCCGTCTGATAGCGGTAACGTTCTAATTTTCTGGCCACGGATTTCCCCAGGGCGTCCCGGTATAATTCCACCTGGCCTTCGAACTGGCTGTAATCGAACACCGCCAGTTCCGCCGCCGCGGACGGTGTCGGCGCTCTCATATCCGCCACATAATCTGCGATCGTCACATCGGTCTCATGTCCCACCGCCGAGATCACAGGCGTCTTACAGGCAAAGATGGCGCGCGCCACGATTTCCTCATTAAACGCCCACAAATCCTCGATGGAGCCGCCGCCTCTTCCCACGATGATCACATCCAGTCCCAGGCGGTCCAGCGTCTCGATTCCCTTTACAATGCTGAATTTTGCGTTCTCGCCCTGAACAAGGGCCGGATAGAGATAGAGCTGAACATACGGATTCCTTCGTGCGGAAATGTTCATAATGTCCCGGATCGCCGCGCCTGTCGGGGCTGTTATGATCCCGACCGTCCTGGCGTAGCGCGGGATGGGCTGCTTGTACTCCGGAGAAAACATCCCCATCTCCTCAAGCTCGTCCCTCAGCTTCTGGAACCGTTCGAATAAATCTCCGACGCCCTCCTTTGTAATCTCCTGAGCGTAAAGCTGGTAACGGCCATCCCGCTCATAGACCTCGACGCTGCCCTTTGCAATCACCTTCTGGCCTTCCTCCAGCTTAAACGTAAGCCCTTTCCGCTGACCGGCAAACATCACACACGCAATCGCCGCGCCCCTGTCCTTCAGGGTAAAATAAATATGGCCGGACGTATGATACTTACAGTTGGACACCTCGCCCTTAATGGATATGCGGTTCAATGCAAAATCCTGGGCAAACATATTCTTAATATAAGCATTGACCTGTGAAACGGAATATACACTCGCCATAGGCCATTACACCATTTTCGCCAGAACTCCGTTGATAAACGCCGGGGATTCATTCCCGCCGAACCGTTTCGCCAGTTCTACCGCCTCATTGATCGCTACCTTTTCCGGTACCTCTTCGTCGTATAAAATCTCATATAACGCAAGGCGCAGAATCGTCAGCTCCGCCTTGCCCATTCTCTTCGTCTTCCATCCTTCGGCCACAGCATCGATCTTCTCATCCAGCTCCGGAATCTTCCGCATAACGGCTTCCGTCTTGGCTTTTAAATAGCTTTCATCTTCCGGACTCATCTCTACATCATGAATAATCTCATCTACCCCTTCCGGAGTCGTCTCATCTTCCTTCGGCTCGTCAAAATACCGTTCTATCTGCTCCTCTTTTTCTTCTGCCGGATAAAAATCGGCACAGAAAAGCATCTTAAAGCAGTGCTCACGCAGTTTACTCCTGGTCATGGGTTATGGTCCTCCTGTATAATAATTCGTTCGTTATTTCTTACTATCTTACCGCGTTCAAAGTTCACAATCCCCGCCCAAAGCGGGAATCCATTCCTTAGCGTATTGGGTTCATTATACCTTAATGCGCATTTTTCTACAATACTTTTCGGGGATTTTATCCCCGGGGGAATCGACGCTCTAATCAGTTTTCCGGCAATTACTTCCATTCTCAGTTTTTATCAGAAAAATTATACATAAAAAGCGCATAAAAAAGACAGGCGGAATGCCTGCCTTTACTTTAACTCAAAATACCAAAACGGGGTTTAGAGGCAAATACCAAAGTATCCGCCCCTTTTAATAATGAAGTATTTGCAAAAACAGTCCTTCGTCCTGACGAAATGGAAGTCTATCCATCTCCGCTTTGTTTCTGTAATTATCATTATAGTTTAAATTCCCATAAATAACTATTTCATTTCCGCCCTTTTATATCACAATCCTGCCAATCAGCTACCGTTCACTGCCCGTCACTGCCACAGCTTACAGGTCTTGTTCCGTCCACCATATACTCTTTGATATTATCCAGCACCTTTTCACTCAGAAGGCCGAATGCCTGTTTCGTCCTGCCTGCGGAATAGTTGACGCAGAATACTCTCGGATGGTTTAAAAGCGCTCCCGTCGGATCGCCGATGGCTCCGGCCGTATCACAGGCAAAGTAGTTATCTCCACTATCCAGCCAGTTCTTTAAATCTTCCGCTTCAAAGGCAGGCCCGATGGATGTGTTGAACAGGATCTTTCCATCGCCCAGCGCTTTGAATTCCTCCTCGTGCATGAGAATCACGTTCTTATTTAAGCAGGCAAATACCACCTCGGACTGCTCCAGCAGCTCGGTAAGCGGACGGTATACCATGCCCTCTGCGTCGTAAGCCGGCTTTCTGCTCCTGCTGTAATAGGAAACCTCGGCGCCCATAAATTTCATGGCCTCGGCGATCATTCCACCGGACACGCCCATTCCCACCATGCCGACCTTGAGTCCCGTGATCTCCACCGGCATCTCCCTCCACATAGGGCGGTCATAGCCATGAAGAAAACGCACCAGCTCGCAGATCACGTATTCCACGACTCCTCTGTCGCCATAGTCCCGGATTCCTTTCACGGTAACGCCGTGCTCCTCCGCCCAGGCGATGTCCACGTTGGCGCTCTCTTTGGAATACAGGCTGCAGCACATGCCCACATAACGGACAGCGGGACAATGTTCAAATACATAGCTGTTGATTTTTGATGTATAGCTGAGCAAGACGCCATCCGCATCTCCGATTCTCCTGATAATTTCATCATCATCCGCCGGCACGTCATCGTACATAATGACATTCTCCGCATACTGATGCAGTTCTTTTTCCGCCTCTTCCACCAGGCTTACCGGCTCGATGGCCACTAATTTCTTAAACATATCCTCATCCTCCTTATTTCGTTAAAATACGATCGGTGATACCAGATTGCGAAGAACGGCCACGACACTCCAGCCCGCGATCGCACTGGTGTCGGAGTAGATATCCACGACCGCTTTTACCCCTTTAATCTCCGCCGTAATCTTATGGTCATCACCCACAAATCCGGGGATGCTGTGAATATTTACCTTCGTGTGTTCCGGACCTGTTGTAGCCAAAGAAGCCGCCACTGCCACATTGACCTTGGTCGGCAGAAGAGCGATCGCTTCCTTCGCATTGCCCGCGAATACCTCTGTGCCCTCTGTGTCTGTCATCAAATGGTCTTCAAACAGAGGCGTATTCTTCAGCGATTTCGGCCCCTTCCTCGTCTCAATACCGGAAACCGCATCCCCCATCAGAGAAACTGTCCGAAGCACATCAAAACCGCCCACCGCGCCGGACGCAATATGTACCTTTGTCCCATGCTCCAGGGCTGTACGCTTTACTTCCTCATAGAAATCCGCGTCCGCAAATGCACCGATCGACAGCACAATGATGCTGGTTCCTGCACAAAGAGCCTTGACGGCCATCCCTTTTACCGCGGCAACAGAGGCCGCCTCGGCTATGTAATCCGGTTTCAGCGCCAGAAGCTCGTCCACATCCGCGCACGGCCTGCATCCTGTTTTTTCCGCCAGAGACTTCGTCTTCTCCTCACTGCGGCCCGCGATTCCCACCAGCTCGTACTCGTCCAAATAACCGTTTTTCCACGCGTCTGCAATAATTCCGCCCAGATACCCACTACCCAGGATTCCAAGTTTTAATCTGCTCATGATAAACTCCCTTCGGCCGCCTGCTCGGGCGGCAGTCTTTACCAGCCCAGTATACCATGAAATTCCAGTTCAAGGAACCTCTCTTTTCCTGAGATGATCCAAATAAAGGAAGCTTACACGCCCTCTCCGTCCGTCTTCACAAGTCCCTCCGGCGTCAGCTGATAAACGGCAGTACAGACCTCTTCGATATATTTCCTGTCATGAGAAATGCTTAATATGGCTCCCTGATACTGGCGCAGTATCTTTCGAATTACCGGCCCCGACAGCGGGGAGAAATTGCGCGTCGGTTCATCCAGGATCAGGACATCGGCCCCTGACAGGCTCATTTTCAGAAGAAGTACCTTTGCCTTCTGGCCGCCGGACAGCTCCGACATCGGATGATTCATTTCATCGACGGTGTATTTCATCGAGCCCAGATACGTCCGGATGCGTGTCGTCTCTTCCTTGTCACCAGTCACGGACAGAAATTCCACAGGCGTACGGTCCAGCTCCAGAAGGTCCTCATAATTCTGCGGCATATAGCAGGCCCGGATATCGGTCCGGCTTAAAAGCTCCTCCATCATCTGTTTCAGCAGCGTCGTCTTGCCAGCGCCGTTTTTTCCGGTAATACAGACCCGCTCTCCGCCTTTTATCCGCAGAAATACATGTTCCGCCAGAAGACGCGGTTCCTCTTCTCCCGAGGATGGCGTAAGGAGCCGGTCCAGGGAATATTCCAGAACGGTTTTTCCAGCGGGCATTTTTACCTTTTCACCCAGCTTAAAAAAGATCGCATCCTCAGTCTCCGGTATCTCCGTTTTGTCTAGAGCCTCCCGTTCATACCTCTTTTCCAGAGATTTCACCGCTTTCATCTTCTTTTTCAGCAGGTATCCGCCGTGTGGGTTCTGACGGCTTATGCTGTTCAAATCGTGATCCACCGCCTGCTCGATTCTGCGGAATTTCTCCTGCCGTTTCTTCTCTTCCCTGCGCTCACTTAGCGCCTGCTGTTCCTGACTGGCCAGCTGCGCCGCACGGTTTGCCGCATACTGGCGGTAGCTGGTTTTTGCTATGCTGTAGCGGCTTTCCGTTTTACGCTTCAGCTGTTCGATATGGATTACCACATTGGCGGTCCGCTCAATCAGCGTCTCATCGTGGGAGATAAATAACACGGGCTGTACCGCTTCGAGAATCAGCTTTTCCAGCCATTCCAGCGTCTCGATGTCAATGTCATTGGACGGCTCATCCAGAAGCAGGACGGTGGGCTGTGCCATGAGAAGCCGCGCCATCTGCGCTTTTACCTTTTCACCGCCGGAAAGCGTGCTCATCTTCTGGTCCCGGTAGAAGAAATCCGTGGGCAGCTTCAGCTGTCCGGCCAGATGGGTCAGCTCTCTGGGCGTCTGCATCCCAAAGCCATCCTCCCCGCAAAAATATTCATAGACTGTCTTTTCTTTCTCCTCTGCTGGCAGTTCCTGGGGCAGATAGCCCAGATGCTCTCCCGTACAGATCCGTTCGCCCTGTGCCTCCGCATAGCCTTCGATCAGTTCGGGATCGTAAATCCATTTTAACAGGGTGCTCTTTCCATTTCCCTCTTCCCCGATCAAAACTACCTTATCCCCGGGGTTCAGCACAAAGCTGAAATCCTTTAATATGACTCTGAAATCCTTTTTATGCGTTATTGTCAATTGTTTTATCTGTAACATAAAAATCCCTCCCGGCCAATCGTCCGGAAGGGATTAAAGATTCTATACGTATGAGGAAACGCGCGCAGAACAAAGCCTGCACAAACTCATGTCTGTACGGAATTTTCCCTGATGACCGGACGAAATGGCATAGAATACATGGCACCGTCTCCGCACTTACGCGGGGGAGCATGCCTGTTACCTCAGTGTTTCTCAGCCTTTTCTTCGTCATTATTTTGTCATCATCTTCCGACAGAGCCTTCTTTCCTGTTTTTATTTTTTAATTGGTGCTATCCGCAGTATACGATAGGGTGGAGAATTTGTCAAGGGGGAGTGATGGAAAGTTACACTCCTGGGCCTGCGGAGAGGGTAAACGAGTGGAAACTGATATTTTTTGTCCCTCTGTACCGAAAGTATAACGCATGGACTCCATCCGGGATTCGGAGATCGGCTTTGTGGGTTTTCCATTCGTTGGAGCTGGTTACCGGGATTTCTCCGAGGGGATTTCCGTCCCAGAATGTTAAGAGTTCAAGGGCTCCGTTTCCCATGGCGCGGGTGGTTACGGAAATTTGTTTTACGGCGTCGCAGGAAAAATATTTAAAGCCTGCGGCGGCGCCGTCCCGCAGGTTGGCTATGTAGCCCTGTGCTTCGGAACCGCCGCATCCGTCCTGGGTGATTTTGGGGAAGCGGCAGTCCATCCAGTCACCGGGGAGGGCGGTGAAGGCGGACTCAGCCCGGCAGTATAGGTTGCAGGCGATGTATGCCGGGTACGTACCGTTTCCCGGGAGAGGGCCCTGGTTGGGGCCGCAGGAGGTCATCTCAGCCTGCGGTATGGAGCCGTCGCCGCGGAATGTGATCGGTTCTATACAGCCCTGTCTGGAGAAATTGGTTCCGTTGGTGTGACGGTGGTAAAAGACGTACCACTGGTCCTGAATTTCTACGATGCTTCCGTGATTATTGCCGCCGTAGTACATGGGACGTTCTGCAGGCTTATAGGTACTGATATAGGAATCGTTGTTGCTCACGATTACACCGCCGTATGTGAAATCGCGGTTGGGGAATCGGCTGACAGCATAGCAGAGTTCGTGACCCAGGATCGAGGAATAGATCAGGTAATAAAGACCGTTCCGCTTTCTGATGGAGGAAGCCTCGAAGAACTCATGGCCTTCAAAGCCGGTCCCCTGGCTGTGGAAGGCGTCGGGGATCAGGAAGTCCGGCCCCTCTTTGACTGTGACCATGTCAGGCTCCAAGGCACATACCATGGAACCGATGCGTGACGGATCATTTTTCCTGCAGAATCCGGTGTAAAGCCAGGTGGTCTCTCCTTCTGTCAGGACTCCCGGATCAAACTGAGGCTGGTCACCGGGGCGTTTTCCCAGAAGTGTGCCGTCCGGGTAGTGAACGTATCCGTAAAACCGATAGGTTCCGGCAGGCGTGTCACAGACTGCCGCCGAGACTATGGGGAGACGGTCCAGTACGTAATAAAGATAGTACCTTCCGTCCGGGCCTTGTGTGACGTCCGGGGCGTAGAGACACATTTCACCGTCGCCGTTTTCCGGGTCGTCAGTCCGTTTGTAGATCACTCCCTCACAGGTCCAGTCCGTCAGGTCGCAGACAGGGGCCGACCAGCAGACGTAATCGCCGGGACAGTAGACGTATCCGTTAAAATGGTCATGGGAGCCGTAGACGTAAACGCGGTCGCCAAAGACGTGCGGCTCGCCATCCGGTACGTATTCCCATGATGGAAGATATGGGTTAAATCCTGGTTTCTTCATAGTATGTATACTCTCCTTTTACTTGGACGGTTTTAACCCTTTAATCCGCTGGTGGCAATGCCTTCGACAAAGTATTTCTGCGCCATGAAGAACAGGAGGATCAGGGGCAGTACGACTATGAAGGAGGTGGCCATGATTTTGCCCCAGTTGATCACGGATTCGGAATCCAGGGATAAGCGGAGCGCCAGGGATACGGTATATTTCTTCCCTGAATTGATAAAAATCAGGGAATTGAAGTAGTCGTTGTACGTCCACATGAACTGGAATAATGCCGCAGAAAACAGGGACGGCTTCATGAGGGGCAGGATAATCTGCATCAGCGTGCGGAATGTGCCGCATCCGTCTATGTAGGCCGACTCATCCAGATCCCGCGGGATTCCGCGTAAAAACTGCACCAGCATGAAGATAAAAAACGGATAGCAGGCCAGAGCCGCCAGTGCGTAAAAGGGGATATACGTATCAATCCAGCCAAATTTGGCAAACAGCGTGTAACGCGGAATAATAATGACCGCATTGGGAAGCATCAGCGTCGCAATCAGAAGGGAAAACAGCGCCTTCTTGAATGGAAAATTGAATCTGGCAAAGCCGTAGGCCACAAGGGTGCTGGACACCAGCGTCAGCAGAGTGACCGGAATCACCAGCCGGAATGTATTCCAGAAATAGACGGCGTATGTCATGGTGCCGCTTCCTCTCCAACCGTCTATAAAATTCTGAAAGCTGTAATGGGTGGCCAGCAGTTTCGTGGAGCCAAATATTTCATCGTTGGTCTTGAATGCCGCAAAAAACATCCAGAGAATCGGATACAGCAGCACCAGTCCGATCACCGCAATTACAAGATAGGACAATATGGTATTCACAGTCTTTTTCGTCGTTTTTCTATTCATATTCATCCCTCTTCCATCAGAAACTTCCCTCGTCGTCATAGTGAACCCAGACAGACGAGGATCGGAACAACAACATGGTAACTGCCACGATCATGACAAAGATCGCCCAGGAAATGGCGGAGGCATACCCCATTTTAAAATAGGAAAAGCCCTCCTTGTACAGCTTCATACCCAGCACATACGTGGATTTCACCGGGCCGCCCTTGGTGATGACAAAGGCGGAGGTGAAGTTCTGCAGCGCCTGAATCGTCTGCATAATCAGGTTAAAAAATATGATCGGAGTGATCTGGGGAAGCGTGATCCGGAAGAAACTCTGAAGCTTTCCCGCTCCATCGATGGAGGCGGCCTCGTAAAGCGACGTGGGAACCTGCTTTAAGGCAGCGAGAAACATCACCATGGAGGAACCGAACTGCCAGATTTCCAGGGCGCAGATGGTCTTTAGTGCATATCTCGGATCGCCCCAGAACTGGATGGCCGGCAGACTTAAGCCTGTAAGCAGGGCGTTGATCACGCCGTTGTCGATGAAAAGCGCCTTCCACAGGACAGAGACTGCCACGCTTCCGCCAAACAGCGACGGTATGTAGTAGAGCGTCCGGATCAGGTTAATCCCCTTGATATTGCGATTTAAAAATACAGCGACCGCCAGGGCCATCACCAGCTTGCCGGGTACGGTATACAGGGTATAGACCACAGTTACCTTCACCGAATTCCAGAACTCGGTGTCCCTGGTAAATAGATAGCTGTAATTATCCAGGCCGCTCCAGATTGGACTGGAGCTGACCTGATAATTGGTAAATGAATAATAGAAAGAACATAAAAACGGATAAATCTGAAGGATAAGCATTCCCAAAATCCAGGGCATCAGGTAGAGAAATGCCTGATAGTCCCGCTTCTTATATCGTTTGGTTTTTATTGCTGTCTGGTTTGCTGCCATAATAGTTTCCCCCGCCGCCGTTTACTGAATGCCGGAAATGTAATTATTCAGCAGGCTGATGGTCTCCTCGGAAGCGCTTTCCGGAGTTGCCACTCCGAATCCAACCGCCTCCACCTCATCGGTCAATATCTGCTTTGCCTCCGCAGCCGAAAAATACTTGTCGTCAACCATTCCGCTGTAGCTGCCGGCTACATCCGCTGCCTCCGCCAACAGCTTGCTCAAAGAACCGTCCGCCGTACAGATTTCTCTGGCCTTTGCAGTTGGAGGAACACTTCTGGTGCATCCCAGTGTCTCCATGGCCTTCTCATTGTTAAAGAAATAATCTAAAAATTCCACTGCCGCTTCCGGATTTTTGGATTTGGCGTTGATCGCTATGATCTGCGGGCAGTTTGCATTCCATGCATCCACATCGGAGCCCTGATAGAGAGGGAAGAGACCGGCTGTGTATTCTGCATCCGCATTGGCAGCTGCCAGAGTTTCCATGGTGGACATGTAGGTAAAGCTGCAGACGTATTTTCCGGCAATCCAGTTTGGATCGGACTGCATATTGTCTCCGGAGTATGCGGCCGAATAGGAAGCCGGAGCGATCACTTCCTCATCGTACAGGCGTTTCACAAAGGTGTAGACCTTCTGCCACTGCTCGGAGGTTAAGTTAATCTCCTTCGTTTCCTCGTTGATAAACGTCTTGCCGCTTAACTGCTTCGCATAGTTGTTGGCCAGGATATTGGCCACATAATCCTTGTTGGAGCAGATTAAGTACATGGAATCGTCGTACTCTCTCACCTTTTTCGCCCAATCAAAGATGTCGTCCCAGGTATACTGTGTGTGGAAATCGATACCGATCTGATCCGCCAGTCCCTGATTTACCAGAACCGCGCCGCCGGATATTCCGGTCGGGATTCCGAGCTGCTTTCCATCATAGAAGCCGTTGATTCTCAGCTTATAGTAGTTTTCGTCAAAATTGGAAAAATCGAAGCTGGAAGTATTTAAATCCAGAAAGTAATTGGTCTCATTAGAAACCAGCGCCGGCATGAGGCCCGGATCAATCTGGATGATGTCGGGAGCCGTTCCGCTTGCGAGCTGTGTTGCCAGTTTGTCCGCATAGCCGTCGGAGCTTCCGTATTCCGGTTCGATCTTAATATTGGGATTCACCTCTTCAAACTGCTTAATCACATCGAGCGTGGCCGCAAGGCGTTCCTCACCGCCCCACCAGGAAAACCGCAGTGTAATCTGTTCCGATCCGCCATCCGCTGTTTTGGCGGTTTCTTTTTCCGCCGCCGCGGTCTGGCCCTGTTCTGCCTTCGTATCCGCAGCGGTCGTCTCACCTTTTCCGCCCCCACAGGCTGTTAATAAACTTGCTGCCAGACAGAGCGCCGCTGGTATTGCTAAATATTTTTTCATGAAACCTTCCTCCATTTTCTTGTTTGGACATCCGGACCGTCTCTCCTTTTGATACTCCTATTTTATAATGAAACCAGGAGAAATAAAAGGCGCCCGTCTTTCTAAAATTCTTCTTAAATTGCGATATCTGCAAAAAATGGTATCATTCCTTTTGATAACCGAAAGGAATGATACCATCTCTTACACTTTCATCTTTTCACAGGGAATATAGAAGCTGACCGCGGTTCCCATCCCCTTTTTCGACCAGACACGCAGGGCGCTATCCTCTCCATACCGGAGCACGAGTCTCCGGTACAGATTAGCCAGTCCGATTCCACCCGCGCCATCACTCGAAAAGCGGCTCTCCAGACCGGCCTTCTCTTCTCCGGTCATCCCCGCTCCGGTGTCCATCACACAGCAGCGCAGGCGTTCTCCCCGTTTCTGAATGGATACCTTGACGTAGCCCTTCTGCTTCGATCCGCGTATCCCATGGAGCAGGCTGTTCTCCACCAGCGGCTGTAAGAACAGCCGGAATACCGCGGCGTCCATCACCTCATCATCCACCTCATAGTAGATGATAAACTGGTCGCCGAACCGGAATTTCTGAATGGCCGCGTATTTTTTTAAGTACTGGATCTCCTCCTCCACCGTGACCGGCTCCCCGGGGTCGCTCAGCGCATATTTTAAGATATCCGAGACGCAGCGGATTACCGTGCTGATCTCCTCGGGACTGGCCTCCTGCTTCCGCACCTCCATGTCCACGGTCTGAAGCGTATTGAACAGGAAATGGGGATTGATCTGAAGCTGGAGCGCCATCATTTCCGCGTGTTCTCTCTTGTATTCATTTTCCTTTAGCTGGGCGTTTAAATGGTTTGTGTTCAGGAACAGATAGATGATATTATTCATGATCACATCGTATTCGTCCCGGTTGCTGTTTTCCGGCTTCGCCACCGGCAGCCCCTTTTCCGCCTCATTAAACACAGAAATCATATAGGAAATCTGGTCAAAGGACCGCTTCGTCGTCAAATACGCCAGGAACACCACCACACAGAGATCCAGGACCAGAAACGCCAGAAATGACTGCAGCATAGCGAAAATACTCTCGGTTCTGGCCTTTGAGGAGATCGCCGACACGTAATACACTTCCATCGCATCGTAGCTTCCCACACTCAGGAGGCAGGTGCCGTTCTGAGTCCTGACCCAGGTCCCGTCCATCCCCTTTAAACGCTCCTGCCAGCCTTCCCCATACTGTTCCTTCAGCCGTGCAAAATACTCCCGGTCCCCGTTCTTACCGCTTCCCGCCGACTGTTCTGCCAGGACATCGCCGTCCCTGTTTACCAGATAGACCGTCTCCTCATGGCCGGAAATCTGCTTTGCCAGAATCTCCTCCAGCTTCGCCACATCAATGTTTACCACAATGCATCCCTTTTGTAAAAGAAGGCGTTTGTAAATACTCAAAACAGGAACCACCTGATCCGCTCCCATGGATATCTCCCGCGGCGCAATGTAACTGCTGCTGTCCTTTGCAATCTCCCGGTAGACATCGAGCCAGGAGGAATCCGTACTCTCATCTATGGTATGAATCCCCTTGTCCGAGGAAAAATATCGGGCCGCGCCGTCGGTGTAGAGATAGATGGACTCCACATACTCATGGGAATCCTTGATACTCCGCAGAATGGCCAGAAGGCTGTCGATGTTGACCGCGTCGCCGTAAGCCATTTCGCTCTGGGACAGAATTCTCTTTAGCGACAGATTCATCCGGGTCGTGCTGGTCAGCAGATCGTTCTGGTAGAGGACATTGCTCAGGACCAGATCAAAGTTCACATCCACCGCATCCACGGTCTGTCTCCCCTGTCTCTTTAAGTCCCGGTCTATCGTCCGCAAATTCAGGACGCAGAACGCCGTAAACAGGAGCGTCATCGGCAGGAGCATCATGCCCAGATAAATCGCCACACGCTTGAAAAAGAACTTTTTCTTCACTGCCCTTCCTCCGTCTTTGATTTCCGGTATTCCATCGGAGTCATTCCATAGTATGACTTAAACGCCCTGGAGAAGTTCTTCGGATTGTCGTACCCGATATAGTAGGCAATGTCATAGCTCTTATACCGAATGTCCTCCAGCATCTCCTTCGCCTTCTCCATCCGAATGGAAAGAAGCGTATCCGAAAAGCTGGTCCCATTTTTCTCTTTGAAAATCTTAGATAAGTAAGCAGGGCTTAAATTCACCGTCTCGGCCGCCCTCTCCAGGGAGGCATCCTGATAATGCTTCCTCAGATACTCCCTGACGCCGGACACGATCTTGTCGTAATACCCTTTTGGAAGCTCCACCTTCTTCTGGCTTCTGGCATCCAGCTGCTCCTTCACCCGTCCCAGACATTCCAGAAGCATGGCGTAATCCACTGGCTTCAGCAAAAAGTCCTCCACACGGTTCTGAATCGCCGCCCGGAAATAGTCGTAATCCTGGTGACTGCTGAATAAAACCACCTTCACATCTTCCTTCTCTAACAATCTGCGGCTGAGCTCGATGCCATCCATATCCGGCATCTCAATATCGCTGAGCACCACGTCCACCTGATTGTTCTCCATAAATTCCAGCGCTTCCACCGCGCTGGTGAAGAGGCCCTCCACGGAAAATCCTATGGTCTTCCACGGAAAAAGCCTCCCCATCCCTTCTACGATTTTTTCCTCGTCATCGATAATAATCAATCGGTACATATCCCTTTACCCCCCGTTAAAATCAGCCTTACGGCTTCCCGCTTCACCAGCTGGAAGCGTTATTTCACACGCACCGCCACCTTCACAACGTAATCCGCGGTATCCCTGACCGTCAGTTCATCGAGGAGAAGGTCCTCATACCACATCTCATCCAGACGGATCCCCTGTTGTTCAGCGAAATCCCGAATAACCGGATACGCCTTCCCCATGTCTCCGTCGTACCCCCGGTAATAAAGTTCCACGTAGGTTCCCGCCGGCTTCACATACGGTTTCAGTGCCGAAATGCGCTTATCCAGCCGCGTATAGACACTCCGGTAGCGGTCGTATTTCCCCGCCTCTAAGTCTCTGCCCAGACAGACTGCGCCCACGGCGTTCATGCTAATATGGTACTGCTCACAGACCCTGACATGGTGTGCAATCTCCTCTGCCAGCTTCCGTTCCCCCGTGATATTCACCTCGGAAGAAAATAAGTATTCCTGGCCTCTCTCCGCCAGCTTCGGCTTATCCACCTCGGCCTCCAGCGCCTCCTTAATCGTCGTTCTCTCCCACTCCATAAAACGCTTCATATTTTTCAGACGTTCAATCTCCTGGTCGATCTCCGCATCCTTCTGATCCACCAGCGCCAGAAAATGCTCCGGCGACCGGGTCTCCATATACTCCCTGATCTCACTGAGAGGCATACCCAGCTTCTGCAATGCCCGAATCACCTCAAACGTATCCATCTGCCACACAAAATAATACCGGTAATTATTCTCCTCATCCTTCACCGCCGGCGAAAACAGACCAATCTCATCATAGTGAAACAGCGTATGCTTCTTAACCCCTAAAATCTTCGCAAACTCACCTGTTGTAAAATATAACTCCGACTGTTTTTCCATATTTTGATTCCTCTGTTACAGTTCACAGGCCTGCAACATTCCTTTCTATATCCAAAGTTTTTCTGCTTGACTATCGGCCTACCCTATACCCTATGATAATCCATGCGGCTGAAATTTACAAGAAAATCAGGAGAAATAGTATGAATTATTCACTGGCAAAAAAATTTACATTTGGTTCCCTCATGATGTTTGCACTGCCGACGACCATCATGATGATTTTTACCTCCCTTTATACGATTATTGACGGAGTCTTTGTATCGCGTTTCGTCGGGACCAATGCGCTTTCATCCATCAATATCGTCTATCCCGCCATTAACATCGTGCTCGGCATCGCGGTCATGTTCTCAACCGGCAGCTGCGCCATCGTTGCAAAGAAGATGGGCGAAGGAAAAGCAGAGGAAGCACGGGCTGCCTTTACTTCTATTATATATTTGAATATCATCGTCGGAGCCGTAACGGCGGTTCTCGGCACTCTCTTTGCTACACCGATCGTACGGCTCCTGGGAGCCAGCGACTTACTCGTGAGCGACTGTATTACTTATATGAGATGGCAGATGGCCTTCGCTCCGGCGCTGATGCTTCAAATTCTGTTTCAGATGTATTTTATCACGGAGGGACGGCCCGGACTGGGACTTTTTCTCACGATTCTGGCCGGCTTAAGCAACGCGGTTCTGGATTATATTCTCATCGTCCCGCTAAAGCTGGGCGTGGCTGTCGCGGCTATTGCAACCGTTACCGGCTACATGATCCCTGCGGTATTTGGTCTGATCTACTTTGCTGTTTCCCGCAAGGCACTGTGGCTCGTAAAGCCCCGTCTTTCTGCGGCAGAATTAAAGGAAACACTGATTAATGGTTCCTCGGAAATGGTAACCAATTTATCCTCCGGCATTATCACCTTCCTGTTCAACCTCCTGATGATGCACTACGCAGGAGAAGACGGCGTCGCGGCCATTACCATTATCCAGTACTCCCAGTTCCTGTTAAATGCATTGTACATGGGATTTTCACAGGGCGTCTCACCTGTCATCAGCTACAATTACGGCAGCCGCAATACGAAGCAGCTGAAGCAGGTATTTAAGACCTCCCTGATCTTTACAGGCATCACTTCGTTCCTCGTATTTGCCACAGCGCAGCTGGCTGGCGGAATTATCGTAACAATTTTCGCACACCCCGGCACAGCCGTATACGATCTGGCCCGCCACGGCTTCATGGTGTTCTCTTTCGGCTACTTATTTTCCGGAGTCAACATCTTTTCGTCGGCCCTGTTCACCGCTTTATCTAACGGCAGGGTATCGGCTGTGATTTCCTTCGTGCGCACGCTCTGCCTGATCGTCCTATGCTTACTGCTCCTTCCTCTTATTATGGGGCTTGACGGAGTCTGGCTTGCCGTTCCGGCAGCAGAAGCGGGAGGGTTCATTCTCTGCCTTTTCTTCCTGAAGAGGCATTCAAAAACATACAGTTATATTTGATTTATGCATACTGCGCTCATACAAAACAGGCCAGCATTTTCGAAGTTGAAAAACAACTGAAAATGCTGGCCTGTTTACATTACGATCAGTCTCTTCCTATCCCTCCGTTCTTTCAATCCCGCGCTTGTCCTACGGTCAGTTTATACCACCCGATCAGAAGGACTCCCACAAGCACCACTGCGTCCGCAGTCAGAATCGTGGTCACATTTTGCATCATTCCATTCACGTAAAAGATTGTAAATGCTTCTACTGATAATATAACAAAACACAGGCAGTTGGTCACGTAATCGCAGATGGTATCACTGAAGCAGAACAGACGGAGTGTCAGCCATCTCCAAATAAACTGACGCAAAAAAAATCTTATGATGATACAGGCGGCAGGATATACAAAAATAAATGCTTTTCCAATCTGACGGCTTATTTCGCCGTTATTCCACTGTATCGGCACCTGGGACGGCAAATTCGGATATGCAAGCAGCGCAAGCAGGAAGCACACCGCTGTGATTCCGCCCCATGCCAGCAATCCCCCCCACAGATACAGGAAACCGACCGAATCCATCCGAAAGACCTTACTGTTATTTTTCCAGTAATCTTCCAGCTCTGTCACGTATGCTTCCACCTCTAAATCTTCATACGTCATTTCCTTTTCGGTCAGCATCTTTTTACATATATAATGGTATTTCTCCAGATCTGCGATTTGGCTCTCCAGCGCATCCGCTTGTCTTTCAAGGACCACCTGCAGGGATACCTCGTGATCGATTATGCGGTGAATATTTTCCAGTGAAATTCCCAAGGTCCGTAAGTATGCTATTTTTTTGATGTTCTGTACATCCTCTTCCGTATACTCACGGTATCCATTCCTGTTATTTCTGACAGGATGGATCAGTTTTTCTTTTTCGTAGAAACGGACACTGGAACGTACAATCCCTGTTTTTTCTTCCACTTCCTTAATTGTCATGTCGTCTTTTCTCCCTTTTTTGCTGTTTACTATAAGGTATAAACAGGGTTTACAGTCAATAGCTTATGCATAAATTGTTTGAAATACTTATATTTGACGAAAAAAGGAGCCTTCTACTCCTGCCCGGTATGGTCAGGCATGGAAAGCAGAAGACTTCCCGTTATGATGATCAGCGCAGCCGCGCTTGCCGAACAGAACACGGAGGCAGCAAACGCGCGTATCATCTCCACATCCCACCGGGTCTTTGGCAGCATGGCTATGTCAAAGAGATTCTCTTTTACCTGTGTGAATTTTTCCGCATAGAAGGAAAAATCCGACCACCGGGATGGAATAAACTCTCCCGGAAAACGGAAGCCATACCAGAGCAGAGCTGCCGCACCTCCGGCCATCACCGCAAAGAATAAAACTTTCCACAGCCAGTTTCGGTATTTTGCATGTTTTTCCGTTTTACCTCTCCGCCCAGCCTGCTGCATATCAAATTTTTTCAAACGCCGCGAACGCCGCATCAAAATCCAGAACCAGATAAGCAGGGCCCATCCGGGCAGCGTGCAGCAAAACCTTACCATGGCATAGTAAATACTCCCATTAATTCTGATTTCATGTCCCGGCAGTCCGAAGCGCATGATCATCTCTTCCGCCTGCCCCTCAAGCCCCTCCTGACCGGAGTAAGAAAAGGAGACGTTGGGAAAAAACTCCGTCTCCAGCCGTTTTGCCGGAAGCATTACCATGGGATAGGAGGCGGCCGTCACTCCCCGAATGACAAAGCGTTTCCCCTTTACGGAGATCCAGCTGCCGGTCACATCGGTGGAGCCGAACAGTTCCCATGCCGTTTTACTGCTGACGACACAGCCCTCCTCATCATCTCCAAAGCCATACGTGCCTGCCACCAGCCGGTCCTTCACGATCTGATCCATCTCTCCCCGAATCATGATGCAGGTGACATCCTGCTTAAAGTTCAACACCGGATTCCTGGCCTCCACATAGTACTCCACATTCCATGCCGCGGTCTCCGGGAAGCTCTCATCTTCAGGCTTTAACCCGGCTTCTTTTATTTGCTCCAAAGCCTGCCGGGACACCCCCTGTCCGTGGTAACGGATCTGGATATCACCGGCGTATGGCTCTATCTTCTCTCCCTGCCACAGGGAAATTCCCCACAGAACCGCCGACAGAAGCACTGCCAGAAACACGGTTTTTACTCTGGCTGCTCTGCCCGTTCTGATCCATGTCTTAAACCTGTTCATCTTTCTCTCACTCTCCGGATATTCTGACACGGTCGCCTGCCTCGATGATCCTGCTGCTGGATACGATCAGCTGGTCCGTATTGCTGAATGCACCCTGTACGGCCGCCTGGGTGCTGCTCTTTTCCAGTAATTCCACGGGAATCTTTTCCGCGGTCAGTTCTTCGCCGAGTATCGTCTTCTGCGGTTTCACCACCAGGATGTAGTAACCATCCGATTCCTGCCTGAGCCCTGCGATGGGAATGACCTGAGTGTACTGCCGGGATGTCAGATTAAGCGAAAATGCGGCCGTTGCCCCCAGAACCCCCGTGTCCTCCTGGACCGATGCGGTAAAATGCGCCTGTTCTTCCTCCGATAAGAAGTCCACGCTGTCCACCACCGCCTCATACGTCTCATACGTTCGCCTGGACTCTCCGTACTGCAGGTTTATCTTCGTTCCCGCCGTAATCAGTTCGCCCAGCTTTTTTTCTACCGTTCCCTCGAATTTCAGCCTTCCGTCACCTATGGCCACAAGCTCATCACCCGTCACGGTCTTTCCCGGGACGACGGCCAGCTCTGTCACCACACCGGATACCGGAGCCGTCACTTCACCGGATGCTGCCTCCAGGGCTTCCAGGGCTTTTAACTGCTCCTCCGCCTTTGTAATATCCAGCTGCTTCACCTGGCGGTCCAGGCCGGAGGCGGTCTGCTCCTTTTGATTTTCGGCGGCCGTCACCGCATCCCTGGCCCGCGCGTTGGATACCGCGAGTTCAGCCTGGCTGAGCGCTTCTTCCAAATTCCTCACGCTCTTCTCTCCGGCCTTGATCTGCGCCTCCACCGCTTCCACCGAGGACTCATAGCTGCTCTTTAGCGCTTCCGCCGCGGTTCTCCTACCGGCACTGACATCGCCGTAATCTTCCTCCGCGCTGTTTAAGGCCGCTTTCGCCTCCTCCACGTTAAGCGACTGCTCTTCCCGCACCTCTTCCAGATCCTCATTTGCCCGGTCCAGAGCTTTTCTGGCTTTCAGGATCTCCTCGTCTGAAGCCCCTTCTTCTTCCAGGCGGTCAAGCTTCTCCTCGCAGTCGGTCACCTCGCGCTCCGCTTTCTTGACCGCGCTCTCCTTCTTCGCCACAGCCGCATCGTAGGCCCGCTCGGCGGTCCGGTACTGCCGTCTCGTCTCCTCCTCCATCTCTTTCTCGGACTGGGTCATGTTCTGATTGTAGTCCCGTTTGAGCTTTGCAAGCTTTTCGTCGCTCTCCCGCCTCAATTCCTCCAAGTCCTGATATCCGAAATCCAGGGCCCGTTTTGCCGCCTCCAGCGACTGAATGGCCAGCGTCTCCTCCGATATGCCCGGTATCTGTTTCGAGCGGACCTCGGACTGGTTCAGCTCCAGCTTCATCTTTTCGATGGAAAGAGCCAGTTCCTCCTTTTTCTTCTGAATTCCCTCCAGCTGATAGGCGAAAAGCACCTCTCCCGCCTCCACCTTCTGCCCGGCCGTTTTTCCGACGGACTGGACCTTTAACCCTTCCTCGGGATTTAAGTATGTGATTCCGGAGGCGAGAAATTTCCCGTCCCCTTTGATTTCATAATTTACATTTCCCATCTTGCCGTAAGAGGTGCCGACCTGCGGCACCGTCAGGGAATCCAGGCTTCTGGAAAGAACGGTAAAGACCGCCATGGCTCCAAGAAACATAAGGAAACCATCTCTGCACCATTTTCGTATTTTTTTCCTCTCCATCTGTCTACTCCTTTATCCCCGATACCATAATTCCCTGCTCCAAAAAACTCTGTCCGGCCAGAAACAGAAAGAGCGGGGGTGCCATAGCCGCCACGGATGCCACCCACGCCACACTGACCTTATCCGCCGTAATATCCGGAAGATAGAGGGACAGCGGCCAGAGCGTCCGGTTCTTCAAAAATGCCATCTGAGCCTCGATGGCATTCCAGCTCTCTAAAAAGCCCAGGATTCCTGCCGACATGATTCCCGGGAACCCCATCGGTATACCGATCCGAAAGAACACCGCCCCTTCTCCCGCCCCATCCAGACGCGCCGCTTCCAGCAGAGACGGTGGGATCGAGGAAAAGAACTGTGTCATGATAAATACCGGAAATGTGGAAAATATCCCCGGAAGGATGACCGCCAGATGGGTATCTAAAATATGCATCTGGTTCAGCACAAAGTAATCCGGGGTCATCAGAACCTGAAACGGGAGTATCATCAGTATGATATATCCCATAAACAACACCTTTTTACCCGGAAATGAATACATGGCAAACGCCCACGCCGCCGGAACGGCCACCAGCATCTGGCCGAACAGCACAGCCCCGGTCTGGAGGCAGGAGTTCCAGAACATCACGAAAAATCCCGGGGAATCCAGAAGCAGCTCCACAAAGGGACTTAAGGTCGGAAAGTCCGGAAACAGGGTAACTTTCACCGCTCCGGTTCCGCCGTTTAACACAGGACCGAACCGGGACAGCATTTCCCCCCTGGACAGGAAGGAATTTCCCGCCATCATGAGCAGGGGAAGCCAGATAAACAGGCAGATTACCGACAGGATAAGCCTTCTGACGTGCGGGAGAATCTTTTTCTCCGGCATCCGTTCTCTCAACCATTTCATGTTTCACCTCTCCTCGAAGCCAGCCCTTTCGTGATAACCGGCAGTGCCACCACCAGCAAAAGAAGGACGGAGGCCGCACTCATCTTCTGGATATCCAGGGTCACAAACCAGTGGTTAAACAGGTGCTGCAGCATATAGATGCTCTCGTGGGGATACTCCCCTGCGATTAAGTACGCTTCCCGGAATACCTTAAAGGAATTGAACACGGAAAGGGATACCACCAGAAATGCCGTCTTGGAAAGGCCCGGCAGCGTCACGTATAAAAACCGTGCCACGATACCCGCTCCGTCCACTCTGGCTGCCTCGTAAAGTTCATCCGATATGGCCGCCAGACCCGCCACCCACAGAACCACATCGTATCCCAGATTCTTCCACACGTAGGTAAAGACCAGCACGCCAAAGGCCGTGTCTCCATTGATCCAGTCTATCCCCGCCATGCCGAAGAGCGCGGTGATCTGGTTGACCATCCCCTGTGGATGGAAAAACAGCTTCCACAGCAGGACGATCGAAGCCACAGGAATGGCAAGCGGAACGAGGAGACTCGTCTTAAAGACGGTCCCCTCCTCCTTTAATCCCGCGATCAGCATGGAGCAAAACAGTGACACCAGCACCAGAAGCGGTACGCAGATCACCAGAAAGCGGAGTGTGTTAAAAGATGCCAATCGAAACGCGCTGTTGCCGACTACCGTCACATAGTTCTGCATGGCGATGAAACGCCCTCCTGCCGCCTCGAAAAATGACCTGCGGACAACATCCACATACGGGAGCAGGACAAACACGGCTGTCCCCGCCAGACTCGGCAGAAGGAACAGATACGCCTTCCGTGCCAGACGGCCCGACTGTGTTTTATTCCGCATAATACAGCTTCGCCTTGTTTTCAAACTGCCCCGCCGCCTCGGCCGCAGTCTGTTTCCCTTCAAAATATCCCTTAGTTTCACTGACTATCATCTCCAGCAGTATATCGTCAACAGAAATGGGCGTATGGAGCTTATCCAGCATTCCCATAATCTCTTCCTTCTTCTTATCATCCGGGTACTCTGCGCTCATCATATCGCCGCCGTCAAAGCTGAAACCGATGCTCACCATGGAAGTCCGTTCTATCCAGGCACCGGAAGCGGTCTTACTCACAGTAAATCCGTCATTTAAATCACCATTCTGAACCTTCGGTGACAGGGCAAACGCGACAAACTCTCTCGCAGTCTCCTTTTCCTTACCAAAGCTGGTGACTCCCAGAAGTCCCTTCGGATAATAGATATCATTAAACTGTTCCATCTGGTAACCATACTTATCAACGATTGCAACAGGTGTCATGACATCCATCATACCCGCCAGTTCCACCAGAGAGATCTCTGCATTTTTCGTCAGCAGGCCATAATCGCTTAAACCAGTAAATCCTCTCGTATCGGCGGCATTGTATACCCGTCCGCGGCCGCCGTCTTCCGATTCATCGAAGACCACCTTGCTTCCGCTGGCGTCTCCCGCCAGCTTCGCGGTCTCCAGAAGGATTCTGACTTTCTCCGTATCCAGCTGTCCGGCGTCTTTTCCTGCCAGCTCCGGATAGTAGAGATAGATCATCTGCCTCAGAATATTTTCATAGATGGTCTTTGGGAAGAGAGCCTTATCCGGATTCGCCTCCTGCCACGCCCGGAGAGAACCGATCGCAGCCATCTGGCTCACCGCCGTTCCGTCTCCGTACATAATCGGAATGGTGACACGGACCGGGTACTGATAGACACTTCCGTCGGAACCGGTGAAGCTCTCCGCTATGTTGGGGTATAGCTCTCCCGCTTTTACCATGGGAGTGATAATATCACTTAAATCCTCCAGAACCCCTTTTTCAATATAGGATTCGATCGGAAGCCCATCCAGCACCAGCACGTCAGCGCCGTTGCCGTTTAACAGTTCCGCGTTTAAGGAACGGATCGTATCGGATTTTAAGGTACTCCCCGACTCGCCGGCTCCGTCGATCAGTTCGACTCTGACATCGGGATGCTCCATCTGGAAGAGGGCGGCCGCCTGTTTCACGGTCTGGTTTTCCGAAAGGTTTAAGCCGTATACCGTAAGGGTTTTCGACGGTATGGTCGGCATTTCCGGATCATACGTATAGCGGGCCAGTTTCTGTTCCTCACTTTCCGAGTACCATAAGTAAAAATCATTGTCATTTCCGACGAGAAGACGTTTTACGTAAGCGCTGGGCATGCTCATGGAATTCAGGGAACCGTCCACGATGGTCTCCCACATCGTTCCCTGATCCGCCATGTGATGAATTCCTTTAGTATTAGCAAGGTAGAAATCATCTCCTTCTCCACGGGCCAGACTTCCGTATACGTCTGACTCGTCGGTCTGGAACGGAATCACTTCCTTCTCCGCCAGCAATTTTAAATCGTACCGGAGAAATCCCCTGTCTCCTGTAGTCATAAAACTATTAGCTGTCAGCGTGTGGCTGTCACAGAAATTGCTGTGGGAATTCCTCTGAGGGAGCTTCTTTTCCACCACGCCATCCGTACCGACGACGATGACCTGGTCACCGGAGGGAATGAACAGAGTGCCGTCTTCGCTTACGTACAGTCCGTTCAGCAGAACCATGGCATCCTGGGTCCCGGCGGAAATCTCCTGCATGGGCTGCCCTTCTGCAAACTTCACCAGATGCGCCTTATAACTCTGATCCGCGTAGATCAGATAAAGCGTCCCATCCGCGCCGTAAGCGGAATACGTTAAATAGTCGCTGTCCTGAAGCTCCTGCACCGGAGAAGCCGTATCTTCGCTCCAGGAGGAACCGTCGTAGCGGTAGGCCTTCTTTTTCCCATCCACTTCCTGGCCGATTAAGGTGAACATCACCAGCTCCCCGTTCTGGTCCTGGATGATATCCACAACACGTTCCGTTCCAGCTTCAAACGGATATGCAACCGCCTGCTCCACGTAACGCCCCTTTGCGACGTCCGCGGTTCCCGGGTCCGCAGTCCCTGCTTGTTTTGTACTGTCCTTTGCCCCCTCTGTGGCGCCCTCCTTCTGTTCCTTTGCGCCGCATCCGGCGGTCATGACTGCCATGACCGCGGCCAGAGCCAGAGCCGCGGCTCTCTGAATCAAGTGACTGTTTTTCATCTTCTTTTATTCCTTTCTCTCAATTCACTCCTGCATAAATCAAACCATATCTTTATTCTGTCTCCGCACCACCCGGCTTCGGGCCGCATCCTGCCGCCATCACAGTTACCGCGGCCAGTATCAAGAGCCATGCGGCGGCTTTCCGTGCGGTCATTCCTTTTTTTCTGTCCATCCCTTTTTGTCCTTTCTGCCTTTCCGGATTTGCTTTTAGAATAATCATACCAGAGAAATCTCTAAAAAAACTGGAAACGGCTGGTTTTTAGATTTTTTAGAGATTTCTCTGCTATAATAGAGGAAACAACTGATATAAATAAGAAAGAAAGCAGGGATCACAGACATGAGAATCTTACTGGTAGAAGATGATAAAATACTGTGCAGCACGGTAGCCATGCAGTTAGAGCAGGCGGGATATCAGGTCGATCAGTGTTACCGGGGCGACGACGCCCTCTACTACGCGACGGAGTATCCCTACGACGTGCTGATTCTGGACCGGATGCTTCCAAGCCTGGATGGTTTAAGCCTCTTACAGGCCATCCGGCAGAAATCCGTCATGACTCCTGTCATCATCACCACCGCGCTCGACGGTGTGGGCGACAGAATCGACGGGCTGGACGCAGGCGCGGACGACTACCTGGTCAAGCCCTTTGCAGTGGAGGAACTCCTGGCACGGATCCGGGCAGTCACCCGCAGACCCGGACGAACCGCGGACACCACGACTCTGACCTTCGGCAGCCTCAGCCTGGACGCGGTCAAGCATGAACTCACCAGAGAAGGCGCCGCCGAGACGGTTACACTCTCCGGCCGGGAGTCGTCGCTTCTGGAGTATCTGATGAGAAATGCCGGCCGTACGCTTCCGCGAAATGCCATCCTCTCCTACGTGTGGGGACCGGATTCCGAGGTGGAGGCAGGCAATCTGGACAACTACATCTATTTTTTACGCCGGCGTTTAAAGGCGCTTCATGGAAATGCAAAAATCCAGACGGTCCATGGCGTCGGCTACCGGCTGGAGGAATTCCATGATTAAAGAGCTTCGCAAAAAACTGACCCTATTGTACACCGTGACCACGGGAACCATTCTGACCCTGGTAGTCGCAGGACTCCTCTTCTACAACCTTCGTGTATCGGAAAAGGACGCGCTGCAGACCTTCCAGAATCAGATCGTAGCCGTCGCGTCCCGCATGCAGTACGGCTCCACCATTTCCGGAAGCTGGCTGGCCCAGACCGAGGCTTCAGAAAAGCTGATCATACATATTGAGGAGAACCGGGAACCATTTCTCTATTCCGGGTCCTGGGTTCCGGCCACGGACCGGCAGACGCTCATCGACCGGGCGCGGGAAGAGGCCCTGAAGGAGAAAGTCAATCCGGCGGTGCGCCCTGTCTCCTCCTCGGTCATTCAGAGCTCGGTCTTCACGGTAAAGGGGGATCAGGGAGACTCCTATTACGGCACAATCCTTGTCTTTCCCACCGCCAAAGGATATCAGAGCCTGACGCTTCTGGGGTACCGGACGCCGGGTATCTCTCTGATCAGAAGTCAGGGGCCGCGCTTCCTGCTGTTCGATATTCTGGGGATTGCAGCCCTCTTTTTCGTCAGCTGGTATTTCGTCGGAAAATCCCTGGAACCGGTGGAAATGAGCAGGAAACGCCAGAACGAATTCATCGCTTCGGCCTCCCACGAGCTTCGCTCCCCTTTGGCAGTCATCGAATCCAGTGTCACCGCCATCGACGCAGTAGCGGCAAGTCACTCTCCCTTACAGTCGGCGGACGGTTCGGACAGTCCCTCTCCCCTGCAATCAGCGGAGTGTTCGGAAAAGCAGGCCCAGTATCTGAAAAACATACGGAGTGAATGCAGGCGCATGGCGGCGCTTGTGGGGGATATGCTGCTTCTCGCCTCCACAGACGCCGGCAGCTGGTCCATCAAACAGGAGACAGTGGATATGGATACGCTTCTCATCGAAACCTACGAGCTCTTTGAACCGGTCTGTCAAAACAGCCAGGTCAGGCTTTTCCTGGACCTGCCGGAAGAGACGCTTCCCCATGTAACCGGCGACGCCTCCTGCTTAAAACAGCTGCTCACCATCCTTTTGGACAACGCCGTGTCCTATACACCGGCCAATAAAAAGATCACCATAAGCGCCGCGGTGAAAGGGAAAGAAATGACGATCTCCGTAGCAGACCAGGGATGCGGGATTCCCGCCGACGTCAGGGCGCATATCTTCGACCGCTTTTACCGGGGCGACACCTCCAGGACGGACAAACGCCATTTCGGCCTCGGCCTCTCCATCGCCAAAGAACTGACCACGCTCCACGGCGGCCGGATCTCGGTGGACGAAACGGAAGGCGGCGGCGCAGCCTTCCGGGTGAAGCTGCCTGTCATGGCGGAAAATGAAGGGCAGAGACTGTAAATGCACCCGGCTCATTGACCAGGGAAATAAAAAAGGCAACAGGCCTGATTTTTAACGGGCCTGTTGTCTTAGATTACAAAGGAATCACAATTCTTATCCTATTACCTGTTCAGCGCCTCCCGGTATTCACTGGGAGTCATCCCGGTAAACTGCTTAAATACCTTGCTGAAATACCTTGGATTCTCATATCCGGCCATCATGCTGATATCGGACACCTTCTTTTCCGGGTCGATCAGCATCTCCTTCACCTTCTCCATACGCACCTCTGTCATATACTCCACGAAATTCTTACCGGTTTTTTCCTTAAACAGGCGGCTCAGATAATTGGGATGCAGATAGAACTGGTCGGCCAGCATATTAAGCGTGATTGTCTCATTGTAATGGCGCCGGATAAACAGCTGGACCTCCTTGATCACTCCGCCGCCCAGCTGCACCTCATCGGTATCATTCAGCTTCTGCACCAGCATGCCGGCATAGCCGGTCATACAGTCAATGGTCATCCGGTAATTGTCGCAGAGCAGAATCTTCTCCAGCATCTTATTCAGCTGGCCGTGCAGATCTATGCCGTCCCCCTTCATGCCCTGCAGCAGTCCATTCAGCTCGATCAGACACCGGATACATACGGTCTGAAACTGCATCACGGTCATTTTCTGCGCGCAGATACTCTCCAGTGCGGATTCCAGCTGGGAAACCGCGCAGCCGCGCTCTTCGGGATTGGCCAGGACGCCAACCAGCTCCCGGAGGATCTCCTGAGTCTCCGGCAGGTCCTGGGAAAACAGGGTTTCTATATTTTTATACCAGATCATCCCCCGCTTCTCGCTGGCCCGATGGTAGCGCAGGGCCTTTCCTGACTCCTCATAGGCTTCTCTCAGCGCGCCGATGCCGTGCTTGAACTTGCTGATTCCGCAGGACCACTCCAGCCCCACCTGACAGGTCTGTTCCAGGATATCCACAAAGTGGTCGGCCTCCGCCTCATTTTTGCAGGGAATGATCGCAAACAGCTCATAGACATTGCAGTCCAGCAGGTACGCATCCGGCACAATGGCCATGATCTTCGCCCGGAGAAGCTTCTTTTTCTCGATGATCTCCTCCTCCGACAGTTCACGGCTTAAGAGCTCCATGGACAGTCCATGCCACCATTCCAGGACGGGCAGCTGGTATTTCTCCTGTTCCAGCCTGGAATAGCCCTTTACAGCGGAAAGGAGCAGGCCCTCAATTCGGTTGTTCCGCACCTCCTGGGCACGCCTTTCCTCCATAAAGTCTTTCCCCAGGCGCCCCAGCAGTTCTTCCACCTCTTTTAGGTTTACCGGTTTGTTTAAATAGTCCACCGCACCATACCGTATGGCCTCCCTCGCATAGGAGAATTCGCTGAAACCGCTGAGAATCACGGATTTGACGCCCGGATACGACTTCTGGATGATCTGGAGCATATCCAGCCCCGTCTTCCCCGGCATCCGGATATCCATAAATACCACATCCATGGCGGTTCTCTCCATCAATGCCAGGGCTTCATCCACGCTGTAGGCAATCCCCTCCACCGAGAAACCGTACTCCTGCCATTTGACGAATTTTGCCAGCCCTCTGCATACAATTTCCTCATCATCTACAATTAAAACTTTGTATGCCATCTTCCTCTCCTTTGCTCTTTTCCATATTCTCCGAATGCTTCCGCACAGGCAGGGTGATCCTGATCTCGGTCCCCTCCCCTAAACGGCTGGTGATGTCTATGCCGCACGCATCCCCGTAAAACAGCCGGATCCGCTGATAGACATTGACGAGACCTATGTTCTCATCAGCCAGATCCGTTCTTTCCATGTTGACAGTCAGCTGGTCCACTTCCTCCCTGGGCATGCCTTTCCCGTTGTCCCTTACGGTTATCTGCAGCTCTGCGCCTGTGATACACGCCCGGATCACGATCCGGTATCCGCTGCTGCCGTCGTCGAAGGCGTGCACGACGGCATTTTCCATGATGGGCTGCAGCATAAACTGGGGAATATAGATGGCTTCCTCATCCGCCTGCATATCAATCTCCAGCTGGATTTTCTCTCTGTGCCGGAAATTAATGACGTCCAGATACGTTCTGGCGTGCTCGATTCCCTCTTTCAGTGTGATCGTATTGCCGCCTGTGCGCATCCCCATGCGGCACAGCCTGCTGAATTTCTCAATCATCCGGGTCACGGCGCTTTCCCCCTCCGCCTCGTACATGGCCTCCCACCGGATAATATCCAGGGTGTTGTACAGGAAATGGGGGTTGATCTGCATGAGCAGCGCGTCCAGGCGGGCATTGGCCCAGCTTATGGAAATCTTCTGCCGCTTGATTTCGGACAGGTACACCTGGTCGATCAGCTGGTCCGTCTTGTCCGCCATCTCATTGAACCGGTCTCCCAGTATGGTGATCTCATCGTGACCGGAGTTCTCATACCGGGCGTTCCATTTGCCGTCCCCGGTCTTTTTCATGACCCGGACTAACTGGCTGACCGGCTCCGAAATACTGCAGGTCACGTAATAGGAGATGATAAAGCAGGCGACAACGATCAGGAGAAGTACCAGAATGCACAGGTTTCTGATTCGATACGTCTCCTTATAAAGGACCGCCAGCTCCGCGATATAGGCTACAAACACGCCGGTATTGGGAATCTGCTCATAGGCCAGTATCACCTTTTTTCCGTCGATCTTCTTTTCCCGGATGCCCTGTCCATCCTGCTTCATCTCCTGGAACAGCAGATCGTCCTTGGGAAATGCGGGGGCGTTGAGGCTGGGATTGAACCACATCAAAACGCCGTCCTCCCCGATTAAAAAGGTATTTCCGTCCTTATATGCCTCATAGCCTTCCATGGCACCGGAAAATGCGTTCAGGCTGACATTCATTAACAATACGCCTAAAAACTCCCGGTTTCCCGGCGCGTAGACGCCGATTCCCAGCGTGATGATATTGGGATAGCCGTAGATGCTCTGCTCATTCGGATAGAAGATGTTCGTCTGCTCCGCCATATCAAACCAGACGGGATACCCCTTCTTCTCCTGGGGAATGAGGTAGATATCCGTCTTATAAAACTCTTCAAGGTTGCGGATGCAGCCGCCTCTCCGGTATCCGTCCGGTTCCACCATGTAGTACTGTTCCCGGGGCGTCACAAACTGGACATTGACGATATACTTCTGGTTGTAGCGCATATTGTACAGCCTGCTCTCCACAAAGTAGCGGTTTTCCTCGTACTTATTTTTATCCGCCTCCGTTTTGAAGGGATACAGCTGCGCATTCTCTTTGAGCGCACGGATCACCTTGCTGTCATCATAAAATGTCAGGGCGGACTCTTCGTATTCCTGCATGGTATCCTGAATCTTTAATTCCACGTTCTGGACTAATAAGGAGCTGTACCGGTCGATGTTGGCTCTGATCTCGGCGGAATATTTGTAAAAGCTGAAGAAGGTCAGGAATATGGCAGCCGTCATAATCAACAGCATAAAGGAGAGATTCAGGCGGCGGAAAATACTGACCCGGCGCAGCACGGCCTTAATGCTGTGATCCCATCTTTGTTTCATTTCTTTCAGTTTCTGCATCATGGCCATACATCTCCCCGTCCCTTTCCTGTTACAGTTTTACATCGTAAGTAATTATTATATCATAAGAATGCCAAAAGGCCAAAAAGTGCAGGCTGTTATCCTCGCACTTTTTGGCTGTTCTATGGATCTGTACTGTCGATCTGTTCTGTCTGTTATCTCTTATTTGCCTCATTGAAAGCCTGTAATGCCTCGCTGGCACAGAGATCCTGCGCTGCGCTGAATTCTTTTTCCGGATCGGCATTCGGATCTACTAAAATTTTCTGTACCGCACGGTCAACGTAGGAACCGAAATCAGATTTTCCGTAGAATTCAAGACGGCCTACGGATTTGGCGGCTTCCAGAACCTGATTGTACTCTTCCGGGAACTCGTAGAAATCCGTTACGCTGATGTCATCTCTTGGAATGATAACCGGATTTAACGCGCCCTTGGTAGCCAGATTCTCAAAGAAGGAAGACAGATACGCCCTGCTCGTATAGAAACTGATATATTCCCAGGCGGCGTCCTTCTTCGCCTGATCGGTCTTGGCATTGATGGCATAGCAGGTTCCTGCGATCGCTGTGGTGCGTTCTCCGGATGGTCCTGCCGGAGGAAGACTTAATCCGATGTCGTCGGGATCGATTCCCTTTTCAGCCGCTTCCGCTACCCAGTCACCGGCAAACGGCATCATGCCGATCTTTCCGAGTCCAAAGTTTGTTACAAGATCGCCGAACTTCAGGGTTAAGTCACTTTGAAGCACGCCCTCGCTGCGCAGCTTCTGATAGTATTTTGCAGCCTCGATGACGGCCGGATCGGTAAAGGTAAGCTCTGCCGTTCCATCTGCATTCTCTTTCGTCAGATCTCCGCCGGCCTGCCATACATAATACTGGAAGAACCACTCGGTCCATTCAGCGGCCAGCGTCGCATATCCGGTAATCTGCTTATCCGGATTGTTGATCTTCTTCGCATCCTCGACTGCCTCATCCCAGGTTGCCGGCGGCTCTGCGATTCCCGCCTCTTTAAACAGCGCTTTGTTATATCCGAACAGCATGGGCGCTACCTGATACGGCAGACCGTAGTAGCTGCCGTCCTTTTTAAACATATCGATGTACTCGCTTGTGAAATTGCCCCATTCATCCCAGTTGTCCGTATACTTGTTCAAAGGCTCCAGGATTCCCGCCGCAATGTATGTATTCATCATGGTGAAGGAGGAATCTACCAGATCCGGTGCGTTGCCTGCGGCTACGGCCTGATAGAATTCGTTGCCGGGGTCCCCCTCTTTTACTACTTTATTTAATGTGATCCATGGATGCTCCTCCAAAAACTGATCTTCCATCTGTACGTACCAGTCGTCCTTGTTGCGGCTGGTAAGCCAGATTGTAAGCTCCACGGGTTCTTTCTCAGCAGTATTCTGCGCTTTGGTCGTCTCCGGAGCTTCGGTTTTCCCCGTCTCGGACGCCTGTGGGGCCGCCGTCGTAGCGTTGGTCTCTGCTGGCTTGCTCCCGCAGCCAGTCATCAAGCCTGCTGCCATGGACATGCTTAACGCTATTGCCAATGTTTTTTTCATGAATGATCCTCCTTCTTGCCTGTCACACCTCATCGCTGAAGTGATTATTTTTTAGATGAATTAATCATAACAGATGAACGGTTTCATGAAAAGAATAGAAAATTAACGGATACACAGAAATATGTCATTATTCTTAACCTGTTTTCCGCCCGGAAGCAAAATACTTTAAGAATAGTGACCTCAATGTTTATTGAATCCATTATAAATAAAAATGATTGCTTTTATAATAAAACCAGTGTTTATATAGAAAGAAATCGGAGGTTTTTGTATGAAGAGACATCTATTTTCAGCAAGTTTCGGCAGCTACTCTTTCAGAAAAAAGATAACACCCTGGTGTATCCTGGCTCTGCCCATGATTTTTACGGTCTGGTTAAAATATTACCCGATCCTCAGCGCCTTTTATATTTCCCTGTTTCAATACGATCCTATCCAATCGCCGGGTACTTTTGTGGGCTTGTCCAACTACGTCAGCATGTTTAAGATGCCTTATTATTGGGAAGCGTGGAAAAATACGTTTATCTTTCTGCTGCTGCAGCTGGCCATGTGCTTTTTTATCCCCCTGATCCAGGCGCTTTTCCTCAATGAGCTGACAAAGCTTCAGAAAAGCCTGACCACCCTGTACATACTTCCGGCGCTGATTCCCACATCGGTAAATGTCATTATCTGGAGATGGATCTGGCATCCCGATTACGGCGTCGCCAACCAGATTCTCAAATTCTTCGGCGGCCAGCCCCAGACATGGTTAAGCGATCCCAATCTCGTAAAGTTCTGTATCATTTTCCCCGGAATCTTAGGGGGCGGGCTGACGGTGCTCCTGTATCTCTCGGCCATTCAGGGGATTTCCACCGATATTATGGAATCGGCTTCTCTCGATGGCTGTACCGGATTTGGCCGAATCATCCATATCATACTGCCGAACATATCTTTTATGATCTTTATTCAGTTGATTATGAGCGTTATCACTACCATGCAGCTGCTGGACGCACCTTACATGTATGCTTCCGGAGGGCCCAGCGGCGCTTCCACCACACAGGGCATCTTCATCTATAATGCGTTTAACCAGGACTTGAACTACGGGCGCGGTTCGGCCGCATCGGTGATTCTTCTGCTCGTCATCGCGGCCCTGACCATCATGCAGATGCATTTTGAAAAATCAGAGAAGGAATAGGAGGAGCCAGACAGAATGAAAAAGAACACAACGACGAAAAAGACGAAAATCAAATACGGGGCCGCCGAACGCAGGCTGAAAATCTGCGCCGTCGCGGTATCCCTCCTCTTTGCCGCTTTGATGCTTTATCCGCTGATTTTCGCGGTATCCAGCGCCATGAAGGACAATGCAAAGATCTATGAAGTTCCCCCGAAGCTGCTTCCGGAGAAGGCCAACAGCCTCGCCCTCGTCATCGACTACTCCGGCATGGAGTTTGCAGACGAAGAACAGATGAAGGACACCATGATGCAGGACAATGTTCTGGCAATGTTCGGCATCAATTACAAGCTTTCCGATGATTCCATCATCGAGATCTCCGTATACGGGGTCAGAGACGGCAAGACGCTGTTTTACTCCAGGGCGCATCAGATGAAGCTGCAGCTGGAAAAAGACTATGGCATCTACGCCCATTCCGCGGTGAAAAAGGAAGTGCTGATCCATGGAGACCGCTATACCAGGGCCTGCGATTCCTTCGGCTATGAATTTGACGTAAACGGCTTATCCCGAACAGCGCCAGCCGGCTCCGGTATGGCCCACACATTTCAGACAAAAGTCACGGAAGTCCTGGCTGAGAAGTACCCCTTAAGCGGCAGTCTCACAACCGTGGGAAATAAAACGAAGCATCTGCTTAATCTGGAAAGTTTCAAATATTACTTACAAATGCCCGCATACATCTACCCGAAGAATGAGGTCATCGCCAGGTTCGGTTTTCTGACCTTTGTCATGAACAGCATCCTTGTCATCGGCTTCGCAATGGTGTCCCAGGTCATTCTATGTTCGGTATCAGCCTTCGTCATCAGCCGCATGCTTTCCAGGAAGGCCGGAAACCTGGTACTCCTGTTCTTTATGGGCGGCATGATGATTCCCTTTGCCAGCATCATGCTTCCGCAGTTAATTATGTATCAGAAAATGGGGGCCTACAACAATTATGCCGCGCTTCTGCTGCCATTTTTGTATCCCTTTGGTTTTTACGTCTATCTATACAAGGGCTTCTTTGACCAGATTCCAGGCAGCTACTTCGAGGCGGCTTCCTTAGACGGCGCCAGCCCATTTTACCTCTATAAGGCCATCTGCATGCCGCTGTCCAAGCCCATTATCTCCCTGATTGCTCTGCAGACCTTTATCGGCAACTGGAATGACTTCTTCTGGGCCTGGCTGGTCACGGAGGATCAGAAGCTGTGGACGCTGAACGTGGCCCTGTATAATATATCCAACAATTCCGGGACGAAGCAGAATGCCCTGATGGGGCTGGCGGTGGTCACGATCACCCCTGTCATCCTGCTGTCGATTCTCTTCTCCAAACAGTTAAAACAAAGTATTATGGCATCTGGTGTAAAAGGATAAACAATAATGACGATTTGAAAGGAACAAGGCATATGAATCAGACAGATATCTCTGTATTTGAACAATTGGAACAGGAACTGGCAGCTCTTCGGATTGAACTGCCGTCCGAAGGCCGCAGCGTCACGGTCACCGACTTTGGCGCGAGGGCGGACAGCAATTTCTGCAACACGGAGGCCTTTAACCAGGCGCTTATGTACTGCCGGAGGGAAAAGGCAGAAAAACTGATTATTCCAAAAGGCGTTTACCGCTTTAAAGAGTGCAGTCAGAACGCGCATCTCATCCTTGACGACATGGAAAACTTCACGCTGGATGGCCAGGGCAGCGAACTGATCTTCGAATCACTGAGTTCCTACTTATCCATTTGCCGCTCCAGCCGCATTCTGGTTCGCGATCTGATTCTGGACTGGAACTGGGAGAAGGCCCCGCTCTCCAGCGTGGGCGTTGTCTCTGAAGCGGCGGAGGACGGCAGTTATATCGAATGTGTCTTTCCAGCTTACGAGGAGATTCCAGAGGATATGACATTTTCCATCGTCGGCCCCTTCGATCCATGCCGCTATACGCCTGGCTGTCCGGGCGGCATGGAATTCCGGCCCTATCAGAATGAACATGTGAAGAAAAGCGGCGATGAAAAGACCGATGCGCAGATGCAGGAGCTGGTTCGTGAGCTGTCCAATGTCTTCCTTCCCAGGCAGGAAAAGACTGCCGCCAACAGGCTGCGTTTTTATACCTCAGACCCGGACTTTACGAGGAGGCATTTCCACGTTGGAAACTGCTTTAACTTCCGCCATTATGAGTATGACATCCTGACCATCCCCATCCAGGATACCCGGGACTGCACGCTGGACAACGTCGTGATCTACTCCTCGCCGGGAAGCGGCTTCGTAGGCAACGGCGATATCCACGGGCTCCATTTAAAGGGCTGCCGCGTCACGGTCCGTCCGGGTACCTCCCGTAGTGTATCGACGGCTACGGACTGCCTCCATGTCTGCAACTCACAGGGAAGCTTCATCATTGAAGACTGCGATTTCGGCTATGCCGGAGACGACTGCATCAACATTCACGATAATTCCTCCATGGGAATCCAGCTTCTCGATTCCCATACCCTGCTGGCCAGGAGGGTCACGAAGGAATCGGTCCTGTTTGAGACCGGCTACCCGGTAGAGCTTCGGAATCCGGATCTGTCCCCCACCGGCTTCTCCTCCCTGCTCACCGCCGTGCAGTACTCGCCCGAGACGAAAACCTGCCGCCTTACCTTTGCGGACGCCCTTCCCGAGGGGCTTTCCACGGATACCGTCCTATGGAACAAACGCTTCTCCACGCAGAACTATATCATACGCGGCTGCCGCTTCACCAACAACCGGGCGCGGGGCGTCCTGCTTCAGGGATCGAACGGCATGCTAATCAACAACGTCTTTGAAAATATTCAGGGCGCGGCCATCCAGATCGAAACCGGATGTGAATCCCGGTGGAGCGAGGGCCATGGCGTCAGAAACCTGATTATCCGCGGCAATGTCATCCGCCGCTGTGACTTAAACGCCTGGCAGATGGCCGTGCTTTATATGGGAGTCTATCTCCCGGGAGGCCGGACGGAGGAACCAGTCTTCCAGAATATCCTGATCGAGCAGAATTCCTTTATCGACTGTCCGAGACAGGCCATGTTCCTGTCCTCCTGCCGGAATGTCATCGTCCGCGGCAATACAGTCATCAATGCGCTGAAGCTGGATTTAGAAGCACCGTGCTACGGCTCCAGCACAATGGAAAAACCGATTTATGGAGAACACTATGAAGGCGTGATCCAGTTTGAAAAGGCGTCGGACTGGATCGAGGAGAATAACCATATCTTTTCCACACGGATATAAGGAAGCAGTCATGCTTCCTTATACGGTTTTCCTTAGCCGTATTCCTCAGCCGTTTTCCTTGGCAAACTGGCTGTTATACAGCTTTGCATAAAGCCCATCCCGGACCATCAGCTCCCTGTGGTTTCCCACCTCCCTGATATCTCCGCCCTCCATATACAGTATCATGTCCGCGTCCTTGATGGTGGAGAGTCTGTGGGCAATCACGAAGCTGGTGCGGCCCCTCATGAGAACCGCCATGGCCTCCTGAATCAGGACCTCTGTACGCGTATCGACGGAGCTGGTCGCCTCATCGAGAATCATGATCGGGCTGTCCGAGAGGATGGCCCTGGCAATGGTCAGAAGCTGCCGCTCCCCCTGGGCCAGATTCGTCGCACCCTCCTGCAGCCTGAAATGATACCCGCCCGGCAAGGTGTGAATAAAGGAGTCTGCTCTGGCCGCCCTGGCCGCTTCCATCACCTCTTCATCTCCTGCCCCCAGTCTTCCGTAACGGATATTTTCCATGATGCTGCCGGTAAACAGCCACGTATCCTGAAGAACCAGGCCGAATACGGCCCGGAGGTCTTTCCGCGTCATCTCCCTGATATTTATGCCGCTTACGCGGATTTCACCGTCGTTCACATCATAGAAGCGCAGCAGCAGATTGATCAGGGTGGTTTTTCCTGCACCGGTGGGACCGACGATAGCCACCTTGCTTCCTGGCTTCACTTCCAGGCTCACATCGTGCATCAGGGTGTGGTACGGCAGATACCCAAATTTTACATGGTTGAATTCCACTGAACCATCCACAGGCTCCGGGACCACAGGATGTTCCGGATCCGGACTCTCCTCCTTCTCATCGATGAACTCGAATACCCTGGCCGCTGCCGCCGCAGTGGACTGAAGGATGTTGGCGATCTGCACCGTCTGGTTGATAGGCTGTGAAAACTGTCTTAAATACTGGATAAAGGACTGAATCATACCGATGGTCATCCGGTTGTCGATGACGAAGGAGCCGCCCACGATCACGACGAACACGTACCCCAGATTCGCCATCCCTTGGGTAACCGGCATCATGGTGCTGGACATAAACTGGGACTTCCATCCGCTGTCATACAGGGTCCTGTTGGTCTCTGAAAACTCATCGATGGTCTCTTCCTCCGTACCGTAGGCACTGACAATGGTATGGCCCGTATACATTTCCTCCACGTATCCATTCATCTCCCCCAGCGTCTCCTGCTGGGTCTTAAAGTACTTCTGCGAGGCCCCTGCTATCTTCATGGAAAACACGAGCGCGAGGGGGACGGTCACGATACCGATCAGCGTCAGCATGGGGCTGATATAGAGCATCATGGCCAGAATGAAGATGACGGAGGTCACCGCCGTCACGATCTGCTCCAGACTCTGCTGGAGGCTGTTGGAGATGGTGTCCACATCGTTGGTGATGCGGCTGAGCACATCCCCGTAGGAGTTCGTATCAAAGTAGTTCAGGGGAAGCTTCTGAAACTTCCGGTCGATATCATTTCTCAAGTCACGGATTGTTTTCTGGGAGACCCGGACAAGGATAACCGTGCTGATATACTTGAAAAATGCATACAAAATATAAATGGAGGCTAACAGAATCAGTATGGTGATGAATCTGCGTATCTCGCTGTAAACCGGCTCCCCGCCTGTCACAAGCCCTGCCAGCGCATCCGTCGCCCGCCCCAGCACGAACGGCCCGAAGCTGTTGAAGAGGGATGAGAGGATGATGCAGATTACGGAGACCGTCAGGCCTTTGCGATAGGGGCCCATAAACCGGAGCAGACGCCGGAAAACGGTGCCGGAATCCGCTTTTTGATTGTGGGTACTAGACTTCATCTTTCTCTGCCTCCTCCTGGGTAAGCTGGGAATACACGATCTCCCGGTATACCTCACAGCTCTTCATCAGTTCCTCGTGCCTGCCCTGGCCAACACAGCGGCCATCTTCCAGCACCAGGATTCTGTCCGCATTTTTAATGGTGCTGACTCTCTGCGCCACCAGAATCACGGTGGCCTCCTTCGCTTCTGACAGCAGGGCCTTTCTCAGCGCCGCGTCTGTCTTATAATCCAGCGCGGAAAAGCTGTCGTCAAAAATATAGATTTCCGGTTTTCTGGCAATCGCCCTTGCGATGGCGAGACGCTGACGCTGGCCTCCCGATACATTGGCTCCGCCCTGGGATATGGGCGCGTCAAAGCCGCCCTCCTTGGCAGTCACAAAATCATAGGACTGCGCAGTCATCACGGCGTGCTCCACATTTGCCTGGTTCGGCTCTTCCTGACCATATCCCACATTTTCAGCAATGGTGCCCCGGAAGAGAAACGCCTTCTGAGGCACCAGTCCGATCTTTCCCCGGAGAGTTTCCAGGCTCATCTCCTTCACATTTACCCCGTCTACCAGAATCTCTCCTTCCTGTACGTCGTAAAACCGGGGAATCAAGTTGATCAGGGTGGATTTGCCGCTTCCCGTGGAGCCGATCACGGCCGTAACTTCCCCCGGAGAAGAATCAAAGGATATGTGCTCAAGCGCCGGCGCCTCCGCGTTGGGAAAGGTAAATGTCACATCCCGGAAGGAAACGTATCCCTTTATTCCCGTCTCTGTCACCGCTCCGTCACAGTCTGCCACGACAGGGACCGTGTCCAGCACTTCATTGATTCTTCCTGCGGATACGGCTGCCCTGGGATACATGACAAATATCATGGACAGCATCATCACCGACATCATAATCTGCATCACGTACTGGATGACGGCAATGATATCGCCAATAGGGATCGCCGTATGAACATTTATGATCTGGTAGCCGCCAAAGGCAATTAAGGCAACCATGGTTGCATACAGAATCAGGCTCAGCCCGGGAATCATGATCCCCATGACGCTGTTCATGCGGACGGTATTGACCATGAACTCGTCATTAACCCGGCGAAACCGCTCTTCCTCAAACTGCTCTGTTCCAAAGGCTCTGGCCACACGGATTCCCGTCAGCTTCTCCCTGGTGACCAGATTGATCTCATCCAGCTTTTCCTGCATTTTCCGGGACAGCGGGGAGGCCAGCCGGGCAATGATCAGGACAAATGCGATCATGACCGGAAGGGACACGATCAGGATCATCGACATGGTTACGCTCTTGGCCAGGGCCAGCACCACTCCGCCGATACACATAATAGGCGCCATCAGACAGACCTTCAGAAGCATGTTCATAAAAGTCTGAACCTGGACGACATCATTATTCGTTCTGGTAATCAGGGATGAGGTGGAGAATCCGTCAAATTCCGTCTGGGAATAATACTGCACCTTTCGGAATATCCGGCTCCTCACATTTCTTCCAAATCCAACCGATGCCAGGGACGCAAAAAAGCCGGTTCCCACGCTGCACAGGACCCCAAGCAGTACAAACAGCAGCATGGTTCCCCCGATGGACACGATCCGGACTTTATCTCCCGCCGGGATTGCAGTGTTGATCACCTCGGAAAGATACATGGGCAGCGCTAGATTCGCGGCCACGGAACCAATCACGGTCAGGATCAGCAGCAAAAGCGCCCATTTAAACAAAAACAATTCCTTGTACATTTTTTTCATGCCAGACCTCCATTTTCTATCTGGTCACATTATGCGCGGTTTTATGGTGTTAAATACCTTTATTGGGGAAAGGCAGAGGAGAAGAGACAAAAAAACGGTGAATAATCAGCCTGTGAGCATTGCTCCATCCGGTCACCAGATAGCCTTTCTTCATTGAAGTAATACCACTGTCCGGCGATATCACACCACCCGGCCGCCGCTCTTCTTCTGGAACCACCAGCGGCGGGCATCCTGCTTCCAGGTGCCCTGTAATCCATAAGCTACAGATTGGATCTGGAATCGGCGTAATCGTTTCTTTCAGGATTCCGCAATGGCAGCGCAGCACGCGGAACGCTTTCCCTTAGGTTCTCTTTAAGGTGATCTCCACCTGTAGGACGGTGTCGTATTTGTCCCCATCGACCACTGCTTCTTTTCAGGCGTTGAAATCCGATACTGAGTCCCGCGTCCAGGGGATCTTTTCTGGCAGGTCCGTTGATATCATGCACCATCAGTCCCGCGCCCTCCTGAAGGTTCGGCGCTTTGCCGTTTTCTGGTCCCATGTGCTCTGCCGTTACATCGACGGACAGCACAAAATTCTTGTCGGTCGGACTTCCGTATAATAGAAGGTCAGTCCGTCGTGGCCTGACTGAATCTTTCCGCCTCTACACGGAAGGTGTGATATTCTGGCACCTCCAGCCCCGCACGGTATAGTTGGTGTTCTTCATCGTATAAGCGCCGTTTACATGGTTAAAATAATCACTTTCAGACATCAAAAATACCGCTGCAAAAACAGAACAATGCTTTTGCAGCGGTATTCCCGGTGCCCCGGTCACTCATATCCGGTTTCCTTCATCCAGAGAGGAAGCAGGCGGCTGACTACCTCGAACAGCAGGCGGTCCTCCTCTCTCTGCAGGTCACAGCCCCACAAATTCTCCATCAGGCTGATCCGGTAACGGATGGTGTTGACGTGGGCGTACATGGCGTCCGCCGTCTTCTGGTAATTAAAATGGTTCTGCACAAAGCAGCACATGGTATCCGACAGCGCATCCCGCTTCTCTTTCGGGTATTCCATCAGCTTGTCCGTCATCTGTTCCAGGATCCGGTTTACCGGACTTCCCGGCTTCGGATACTCCAATATCCGAAAAATCCCCAGCTCACTGTGAAAGAACACGCGCCTGTCCGTATCGGTCAGGTTTCCTACTTCTGCGGCATGACGCGCTTCCCCGAGGGCCTGGTCCATCTCAGATGCACGGTACCTGCCGCTGATCCCCATTATCATATCGTCATCGCCAATCCCGATTATCCCTTCCAGCTGCTCCGTCACCTTCATAACATTGTCCGTGGAGACAAACAGCAGCAGATGGATCTCGTCCAGGAAACAGTAGCGCAGGCTCTTTCGAAAGCTGCGGTGAAGCCGGTATCCCAGATACCCCTGCTGCTTTAAAATACCCTTGTCTCCCTGTTCCAGCACCACGATTCCGTATCCGTCTTCCGGAAATATCCCGTCTGGGATTGTCACCGGCCGTTTGCCTTCATAGGACTGCCTCATAATAGCGCTGATGCCCTCAGATGCCGCTGGCAGATCCTGCGTATACCATAAAAGAAGGCAGGCGTAGTCAAGCAGTACATGGTCCTCCTCCGTAAACGCCTCTTCTCCCCGTATCTGAAGCAAATGGCGCACCTCTCCGCCCAGAGTCATGGAGCTGTGTATAAAATGAAAACTCCCTCCTTCCTCCCAACTGAATTCCTGAATCCCCGGAAAGGCCGCCTTCACCGGCCCGCGCTTCCACCACTCCGGATAGAAAAACGCTTCGCTCAGCTCAGGCGTGTCCGGATAGACCTCATAATCCTGACGAACGCTGTAGACCCACTGGCCGCCGCAGCGCTCATTCAGCGCCTTCAGAAGCTTCAATATGTCCCCATCACACGCCAGGTTACGCAGTCTGTACTGAAAACAGGTAATCGACTCCCTTTCCATAAGCAGTCCCCCTTCCGCTGTCACAGATATCCCATCACGCTCCATTGCGCAATCGTATTATCCTAAGCATAGCGCTCCGGGGACAAAGAGTCAACCTCCGCGCTTCCAAAACAAAAGGTTCTTTCTCCTCCGTTCTTTCTTCGTGGAAATGGGTCCTGTTTCGGAAAACGCTCTCCGGAACAGAACCCACAGACCACCCTTACAGGTTACCACCTCCTGCAATCAATTTTTATTTTCTCAGATGCGCACTGCCGTTTTATATGCAGTATGGAACGCGTCCAGAATCTTGCCAGCCTTCGTACAGTCTCCTATTTCATAGACCTCCAGATCGGGCTCTCCCGCAAGCGTATCGTAGAATGCGTGGCGCGGTTTTAAGCCTACTGCAATCACAATGCTGTCCGCCGGAAGCTCCGTTCTGCGCCCAGTCCTGTCATTCACTCCGCACACGCCCTGTTCTGTGATCTCCGTCACCCGCATCCCCGGAATGACCGCGATCCGGTTTCTTCCGATCTTTTCAAAATAGGCAATAATATCGGTCACGGCGCAGTCGGCCATGATCGCATCCTTTATCTCCACAATCGTCACTTCATGGCCCTTTTCAGCAAGATCCACAGCCGTCTCCGTACCGATCATTCCGCCGCCTACGACCACAACCTTTTTGCCGATTTCCGGATGACTGTCCAGAATAGTGAGTGCATTGATCACATTTCCCCCATCGATTCCGGGAACCGCCGGAATCACCGGTTCTGCGCCAACCGCCGAGATCACCACATCGTATCCCCCTGCCTTCGCCATCTCCGGCGTCAGTTCCTCACAGATAACCGGAATCTCCAGTTTCTCGATCTGGTGAATTTGATAGTCAATCAGATGCCGGATGTCTTCCTTAAATTCAGGTGCAGAAGCCTCATGGAGATAGCCTCCCAGTTTCCTCTTTTCATAGATGGTGACGTCATGACCTTTCAGTTTTAAGACGCGGGCCGCCTCCATTCCTGCGGGGCCGCCTCCTGCAATAACGACTTTTTTCTTTGTTTCCGCCGGTTTAATCGCCAAATCTTCTTCGAAGCCCAGAACCGGATTTACCGCACACATGACGGTACGGCCCAGGAAGGAACTTCTCTGCAGGCAGCCTTCATTACAGCGGATACATGGCCGTATATCCTCGGGATGGTCTTCCATCGCCTTCTTTACCCAGTCATTGTCCGCCCACAGCGGCCGTCCCAGTGTGATGAAATCTGCCTTCCCCTGCTCCAGAATATCCTCCGCGTACTGGGGAAGCGTAATGGAACCGGAGGCCATGACAGGAACATGCACTTCTTTTTTTACTGCCTCGGCCGCCCATACATTGTAGCAGACAGGCATTGCCATCGGGCTTACCTGATGGATCATGGTATGATGATCCCCTCCAGAAATATGGAAAGCGTCGATTCCCAGTCTCTCCAGCTCTTTCGCATAGTAAATGGTATCTTCGATGGTCATTCCATCCGGCTCATAATCCGTACCCGATAAGCGGACGGTCAAAGGAAAATCAGGTCCCACCTTCTTCCGGCAGTTCTCCACCACCTGCCCCAGGAAACGGAAACGGTTTTCTCTCGATCCGCCGTACCAGTCGCCTCTTTTATTCGTAAAAGGAGAAAGGAAATTGGTAATTAAATAACCGTGAGCTGCATGAATTTCCACCAGATCAAAACCGGCGTCCACAGCTCGTTTCGCCGCGTCTCCAAACGCCTCGATAAGAATCTGGATTTCATCGATGGTCAATTCTTCCGGAATCGCATGGAACTGGTCATAAAGCATGGGCCACGGAACCGGAGAAGCGGATTTCATAGGCGGTCCCAGGAACCTCTGGCGTCCGCAGTGTTCGATCTGGATTCCCGCTTTTGCACCGTGGTTCTTAATACTGTCCGCCAGCCATCCCAGACCGGCAATATGCTCATGGCTGCTGATTCCAACCTGACAATGGCATGACTTGCTGGCTATGTCATCAATATATGCATACTCCACGATTACCAGGCCGGCGCCGCCGTCGGCCAGATGGGTGTAATGATCGACCAGTCTCTGAGTTACCGTGCCATCCTTGTTGCTGAGTCCCGTCGTCTGAGGCGCTTTAACCAGACGGTTCTTCACTCTCAGGGTTCCGATCTGTCCCGGTTCAAACAGCTTTGGAAACATTTTTTTCATAGCAATTTACTCCTTTTCATTCTTTTTTATTGCATCTAACATCTTTTCTTCTGTTATGGGAATCTCATGGAACCGTATTCCCGTCGCATGGTAAACCGCATTGGCGATGGCTGCGGCAGTGGGCACCAGGCCGCATTCCCCGACACCCTTCGCCCCAAACGGCCCGCTTGGTTCGTTGGTCTCCACAAGAATCACATCGATATCCGGCGTCTCCAGCATAGTTGGAAGATAATACTTATGAAAGCTGTCCTGAGCCTGCCTTCCCTTTTTGTCGTAGACAATCTGCTCGCTTAAGGCATAGCCGATTCCCTGCAGCACAGAACCGTGAATCTGACCTTCCACGATATCCGGATTAATGGCCCGGCCCACATCGTGAGCCGCCGACAGATGAAGAACTTCGATCTGTCCAGTCTCTAAATCCACCTCTACCTCGGCAAAATGGGCATGCCATGGAGGTGCGTTAAACGGCACGGTCTGGCCTATTCCAATAATCTGCCGGTTGGCCCGATGAATCAGATGGGCCGCCTCCCCGATTGTCATGCAGGGTTCCCCCCTTACAGAAATCATCCCATTTTCCAATGTCAGAGTTTCCGGCTCCGCCTTCAGCTGCTCCGCAGCAAATTCCAAAATCTTCTGCTTTGCATCCCTCCCCGCGGCCTCCACAGCAGTTCCTGCCGAATAGAGCGTCCTGCTGGCATGACTGCCGATGTCGTAGGGAGTGCTGGCCGTATCGCCAAAAACGATACTCACCTGATCCATGGGAACCCCCAGTGATGAGGCTGCTACCTGCGACAGCGTGGTGGCAATTCCCTGTCCCATATCGGGAACGCCAACCGCTAAATTGGCGGAACCATCCTCCATCACCGCCAGGTATGCATTGTCAAACTCCACTGCAAAAGGCCAGGAATTGCTCAGATGAGTTCCCGCTGCCATTCCGATGCCCCGCACTTTTTTATTGTTCTTGTTCTTATTGCAACTGTCTCGATCAATCCATCCGATCTTTTCCGCCCCTTTTTCCATACACTCTGCCAAACCGCATGTGGCGCAGGGATACGGCGGAAGCCAGGGAGCGTAAGGGGTCATGACATTTTTAAGCCGGAGTTCCAGCGGATCCATACCCAGCCGCTCAGCCATTATATCGACCGTGGACTCTACCGCAAAGTTTCCCTGTGGATTGCCGAAGCCTCTCATGGCCCCTGCCGTGGTTGTATTGGTATAGACGCAGAGACCGTCGTAACAGACATTGGGAATCTGGTAAATGCTTATATTGGTCACGCCCAGAACCGCCGTCACGTCTGGACCTGCACTGGCATAGGCTCCTGTGTTTAAAACGGCTTTCAGATACAGTGCCTGGAAGCTTCCGTCTCTCTTCGCCCCCAGCTTTACCGTTATATATCCGGAATGCCTGGTGGTCGAAGCGATAAAATCCTCTTTTCTGTCATAGACAAAACGCACCGGCTTACCCGCAAGCATCGACAACGCAGCGGCAACGGGTTCCGCCTTGCCGCTCATTCCCACATGAGAACCGAACGCACCTCCGATATAGGGAGGATTCAGCACACGCACCCGGCTGGCCGGAATTCCAAACATCTTTGCCAGAAGATTCTTCAGCGGATGGGGACTCTGGGTCGTGGACCACACCGTTAGATGTCCCGATGCAGAGTAGTCTGCTACCGCGGCCTGAGTCTCCAGCTGACAGTGCTTTACAACAGGGAGTTTAAACTGTTCTTCCAGTATCACATCGCTCTCTTCAAAACCTTTGTCCAAATCTCCCATGGGGAGCTTGGCCATACCAGCAATATTGTTTCCAATAAAGCAGGGATGAATGGGAGGCGCCTCCGGGTTCATGGCCTGCAGCGGATCAAAGACCGCAGGCAGCTCCTCGTATTCCACCCGGATCAGTTCCAGGGCCTGCTTTGCCGTCTCCTCCGTGTCCGCGGCGACGGCCGCCACCTCGTCTCCCACATAGCGCAGCTCCCGATTAAAGATTTGCTCATCTTCCACCGGGACTGCAGGCGGGTTTGCTTCGCTGCAGGAACTGTTAAAACGGCACTCCGTTGTATTTTTATATGTAGCTACGGCACGTACTCCAGGCAGTTTTTCCGCTTCCGCCGTATCGATGGACACGATTCTGGCATGTGGATACGGGCTTCGAAGCACCTTAGCGTGCAGCATTCCGGGAAGCTTTAAATCTGTAGTAAATGCAGCAACTCCAGTCGCTTTTTCCAGGGCGTCAATTCTTGGCAACGGTTTTCCTACTTCACCTTCCGCCTTCATCCGCTTCACCTCCTTCTGTAAGGGCCAACGCGCAGGCCGCAAGCTCCACGGCCTGTTCTATCTTCACATATCCGGTACAGCGGCAAATATTACCGGCCAGAGCTGTCCTGATCTCTTCTTTCGTCGGATGCTGCTTCTCATCGAGCAGCGCCTTGGCCGACAAGATCATCCCAGGCGTGCAGAAACCGCACTGAATGGCTCCCGCGTCAATAAATGCCTGCTGGATAGGATGGGGTTTTCCCGCTGTCTTCAAACCTTCTATAGTAACAACGCGGCTGCCTTCCACACGGGCAGCCGGAACCATACAGGAATTGACTGCTTTTCCATCCAATATCACGGTACATGCCCCGCATTCGCCCTGCCCGCATCCTTTCTTCGTTCCGGTAAGTCCCAGCCGGTCCCGCAGAACATCCGCCAGTAAGTCAGCCGGTTCAATTTCCACGGTAACCGGAACATCATTTAATATAAAGGACAGCTTCATCTCTGCTCCACCTCCTTGTCCCTGCCTTCGGCATCAATACATGCCTCCGATAAAGCCCGTTCCACCATCACCGGGAGTACTTCCTCCCTGTAGCGCTTCGAACCGCGGATCAGGCTGTCCCTGGGATTCGCGTTATTTAGCGCAAACCTTCCTGCCTCTGAAAATACTTCCTTTGCCGCCGCTTTTCCCATTAAAAAGCATTCCGCCTCCGTCGCCCGCACCGGCCCCACGCCGACCGGGGCCATGGCTATGCGGCACCGTTCCACCACGCCGTTCCTTATTCCGAGAAATGCCGCCACACAAACCATGGGGAGGGCCAGAGCCTTCCTCTGTTCCAGTCTGGCGTAGCCGCTTCCCTCGCCGGGCCCCGCTGCCGGAACGAGAATCTTCGTGACGAGACTCTTCGTGCTGTCAACCGTGCTCTTTCCAAATCCGGCATAAAGACGGTCCATGGTCAGCAGCTCGGCTCCGTCCCCATACATCACCTCTACCGATGCCCCCAGAGCCGCCAGAGCCACCGCACTGTCCGCCGCCGGCTGGCCGTTCACGATATTGCCGCCGATGGTGCTGCAGTTTCGAATCTGATTGGAGCCAACCGAATGAGACGCCTTTGCCAGCGCGTGCGCGTACCGTCTGATCAATGGACTCTCTGCCGCCTGATTATGGGTAACTGCCGCGCCGACTTCCAGAACCTGACCGCACAGCTTCGTCTCAGCCAGCCCTGGAATTCCCGTGATATCCACGAGGCAGTCCGCCTGATACTTTCCACTCTGTAAATCCAGTACCAGATCGGTTCCGCCCGCTATGATCCTTCCGCGCCCCTCATATCCGGCCAGCAGATTCAGCGCCTCTTTGGCCTCCTTTGCCATAACGTAATTCTGTACCATAAGGAAATCAATCCTCCCTTCGTATTACTGTTTTCCGTTCCATTCGCACAGTTATATTATAACAGCTTCCAATGGCTGCCATCTCCAAAAAGCAGTCGGGCATTTTTGTAGTTCCTATGGGAATCGTAACAGAATTTTCATAAATCCTTAAAGTCTTTTTTCCGCTTCGATGGTAGAATCATCCATTATAAGGAGGAGAGTCTATGAATAAGAAAGCAGTATGGACCGCATCTGTCCTGGGAGCCGCGGCATTACTGGCGTCATTCTGTCTGTTGGTGCCGCGCCGCTATCCGGTTCCCGCAGATACGACCATCGGAACCCGCAGCATCCGATACGAAGACCGGCCCAAAACCGCCGCCGAGATCACCGTAGCCCGTTACTTCCTTAACCAGATAACGGGAGATTTTATAGAAATGAAGAAACTTCTTCCCAATACGGAACTTGACAGGATCACGCTGGAGAATGAGAAGGGAGCGTTCTTAAAGGGCGAATCCATAGAAACCTATATTATACGCTCCATCACAACCCTGGAACGTGAACAGTACGCCGGAGACAACGAGGCATTTTCCTATCCAGACGCCGAAATTCGGGCGCGGCAGGAGAACCTGAAGGATTATGCAGTCATTCATGTGGAATTCTATCAGAAATGGAATGATAAGGCAGAGTCGCGTGCACCGCAGTGGAACTCTGGAGAATGCGGCAGGAATTTCCTGGTGGGCAAAAAAGCCCTGGATAAAAATTATAAAATATATGATTTTGGAATGATGATGTAAGGAGGAACTGCAGACTGCTTCCTTCCGTCCGCTTCTGGAGAAATACAAGGATTACGCTACCAGTCCCGGCGCGGAGACGAAGGACCGCACACTTCAGCGGCTGAAGGATCCTTTTTCCGATTACTATTTTATCTGTTTAGACGGTAAGCATATCGGTGCTATCCGCATCTGCCATTTTGAAACATTATGTAAACTCAAGCAGCTGTTCATCCTTCCTGAGTTCCAGGGAGACGGATATGCATAGATATGGGAAATCAGCGATTATAATATATAACGGCTGATTTCCCATACTGGTTTTTTATTCCAATACTGATTTTTATTGCGGTGAGTCCCCCGTCTCCCTTCCAGCCGGCACTGCCCATGGCTGGAGCACTGACAGAAGCTCTGCATCATAGTCCAGACCGATGCTGTAGCTGTATTTCTGGCTGGGGAGCGTTCCCTGTGGATAGGAAATCTCCAGGTGTTCAGGGAAAAGAAGGATATACTCTGGCCGCAGAGCTGCCTCCATCTCTTTACGCAGTGCCGGACTGCCCGTGCCAGAGGCATCTAATAGCCATTGCCGAGCCGCCTCCTCCGACAGGCTGAATAAATCCCAGTTGCTGAATACGGCCCCTGTCTCCCGATTGAACACGGCCCCGAGCCGAAGCTCTTTAGCCTCCTGGCCGTTTACCGGGAGCGTGACCGTTGTGATAAAGCTTACGGCTGTATCATTGGACGCGGAGGGCATGATCTCCTGACGTACATGGCGTTCCTGATACTCAGTCCCGTTCTCCCGGCAGGTCTGGTAATCCCTGTAGGCCTTCTGAAGCTCTGCCTCAGTGTCGTAGAGCAGTCCCTGTTTCTCGTAGTAATCGTCTATTCCCCTCCGCGCAGATTCATTTAAATCATTGTAGCTAACCGTTCCGGCCACATAGCAGTTGGCCGGTCCAACGGTCTTATAAATGGTCAGAAGGCTGGTTCCATCTGGCAGTCTGTAGCTGTCGAAGGTATTGTGTTCATCCTGCCACAGGTCCGCGCGCTCATCTCCGGGAAGGGAGGCGGCATTTTCCTGGATCAGATGCAGCGTCTCTTCCTCCGGAACGGGAGTTTTCGAGCAGCCCGCCAGGAATACAAGGGACAGGATCAGTACTGATGCGTAAATTTTCCTCACTTTCATAGGTCATCCTCCTTTATAATTCTGAAGCACTCTCAGAAATGCCTTGTGCTCTTCTGATCGTCTGGAGTACTGGAGCGTGTCTGTAAGCAGCTTTTTCAGAAACACTCTAACACTATGTTATACTCAAAACGGGAAAATGTCCACTGTTGTTACTGCAGGGAGGCCGTTTAAGTTACTGTTTAGCTCATTTCCGGATCCCTTATACCAGCGGCCGGATCTCGTAGTCCTCCATATTCACTTCTTTAAATTTCGATCTCTGGAACCGTTCCTTCAGGCCGTATGGTACAGTGCAGTCGAAGATGGTTTTACAGCTGATTCCCCGGTCCTTAAGCATTGGATTGTATTCCGGCCCCTCGGTGGGGTCCAGCGGATGGCAGCGGACTCCCGGAATCGTGATGGTATCCACGTCTCCCTGATAACGGGTGTTGAGCGCCCACAGAACATCGTCCGAATCAAAGATATCCACATCCTCATCCACCACGATCACATGCTTCAGCTCAGGAAATGCGGTGAGCGCGATGAGCGCCGCCTGACGCTGCCTTCCCTCGTCGCTGGGAACCTGTTTTGCGAACTGTATGACCGCCATGTACTTACCGCCGCCGGAGCGGTGGGCGTAAACATTTTTCACGCGACCGGCAAGCGCCTTCTCTTCCATGGTCAGGATACTGGCCTCCGCCGGGATTCCCGCCATGCTCACGTGTTCCTCGCTGGGTCCGATGCACGTCTGGATGATCGGATTTTTCCGATGGGTAACCGCTTTGATCTTTATTACCGGAAGCTCTCCCGACACGTGGCCGGTATATCCCGGGAACTCCGGCATGGCCTTTCCCGTATTGGTGTTGATATCTTCCCGCATCCGTTTTCCGGCCACCAGCTCGCCCTCGATGACAAACTCCGCGTTGGCAATAGCGTACTCGTCAATGGTCCGGCATTTTGCCATGCGGACTGGCTTTTTGCGGAGCGCGCCTGCGATGGACAGCTCATTGAACCCCAAAGGTGTTGTGGGCGGTTCGAAGCAGGAAGCGATCTCAATGGCCGGATCCACGCCGATGCTGATGCTGATCGGCAGATTCACGCCTTCCCGTTCCGCCTTTTCCCGAAATGCGTCCAGGTGGCGCACCCCGGGAGTGAAAAACATGGTCATCTCGTCCGCCGACTGCAGGCAAAGACGGTGAATGGTCACATCCCCTTCTCCCGTAACCGGATCGGAGGCGTAGCACATTCCCATGGTGATATAAGGTCCGGCATCCTCCTCCGTATTCTGAGGGGCCGGGAGAAGCTTCCGAATATCGAAGCCTTCCTCCGATGCATAATGGATTTCCTCCTGGCACGGCACGTCTCCGCCTGCCGTAAACTCCGGCATAATGGGATTCGCGGCCGCCTCCTTTAAGAGAAAGCCCAGCTTATCCGGAGGACAGTCCAGCAGGCAGCCCACCCGTTTTCTGGAAGCCAGAAGGCCGATCAGCACCTGTTTGTCCGGGAAGCCTTTGATATTACGGAAGAGGAGCGCCGGTCCCTCCTTTGTGGGACGCTTTACCGTACCACCCGCCCCGACATAGCGGTAAATCCCCGCGACTTCCGCGTAAGAATCTACCTCTGTATCTGTACATGCAATCTGATTCTCATACTTTTTCAGTTCCTCCACCGCACTCCGTAAATCTTCAACCATTCTGATTTCCTCCTATTTCTTCCTTCTGCTCTTGCTGATACTCTCTCAAACCGGCGGCGATCCGGTGAGCGCCTTCTTCGCACAGCGCTACGACGCCGGTGATCTGTTCCTTCGTTATTCCGTCCACATGGATGCCGGCCAGCACGGCCAGTCCCCCGGAAACCACGGATTTCAGTTCCCGGTAAATCAGCTCCGTCACCACGCCTTCCCTGTGGCCCTCTCTGGCATTTGACAGGCATCCGCCTCTGTCCCCGAAGGCAACGGCTCCGATATGTCCCGTATCACCGCCCGCTGCCAGCACCAGACAGTCGGTTCCCATCCGGAGCACCTTAAACTGCACGGAGACTCCGTGGCCTGTCATGGTAAAATCCATCAGTTCCTCAAACACGGTCCTGCACCTTCTCTCCCCATCGTTTCGCACCTTCACAGGGAATCCTGAACTGATCCAGAATCTTCATAATCTGGTGATTTACAATGTCCTCCACGGTCTCCGGATGGTTATAAAATGCCGGCATAGGCGGCGCTATGACAGCTCCCATCTGCGAAAGCTCATACATGTGTTTTAAATGAATGGTATTAAGCGGCGTCTCCCGGGGACAGATCACCAGCCTCCGCCGTTCCTTTAAGGCGACGTCACAGACGCGGGTGATTAAGTTGTCCGCGTATCCATTAGCGATTCCCGACAGCGTCTTCATGCTGCACGGCAGGATAATCACGCCATCCGCCGGATAGGAGCCGCTGGAGATGCAGGCCGCCAAGTCGCGGTTATCATAGCTGTGGTCCGCCAAAGATAGGACGTCTCCTTTCGTATATCCTGTTTCAATCTCCAGATTTACCCAGGCGTAATCGCTGAATATCACATGGGTCGTCACTGACTCTGTCTTTTTTAATGCCTCCAGCAGCCTTACCGCGTATATGGTTCCGCTGGCTCCTGTCACTCCGATAATCAGATCCATGAGAGTTCCTCCTTTCCCTTCACTGTACCGGATATCGCCTGTACAATCAATTCATTTTATGGTATCATTGTTTCCATAACGGAATGATTGAACGGAGGCAGAATATGACATTGGAACAACTGCAGTACTTTGTGGCGATCGTGGAAAGCGCCACATTCTTTGACGCGGCGGAAAGCCTTCATATCGCCCAGTCCACCCTGTCCAAACAGATACGGAATCTGGAACTGGAGCTGGATGTCCAGCTGTTTGACAGAAGCCGCCGCCACGCCTCCTTAACGGATGCCGGGCGCGTCCTCTATCCCGATGCGGTAAAGCTGTTAAAAGGCGTTCAGGGAATGAAGCAGCATCTTGCTCCATATCAGGACAGCCGGAGATCCGTCATACATTTGGGAGTCCTTCCCATCCTGCATCAGTACCGTTTGAATCCCGTTCTGAGGCAGTTTGCCGAGTCTCACCCGGAGATCACCCTCATGATCGACGAGGTGGAGGATGAACCGCTGCGGCAGGGCTTCCGCCAGGGCAGCTACGATCTGATCATCGGCCGCCCGGAACTGCTTACCGGCGTGCAGAGCACATGCCATCTGCTGGCTCACGACCGGCTGGTGCTTCTGACTCCCGCAGGCCATCCGCTGGCAGGCAGACCAGCCGTTCCCTTAGAAGAGCTGTCCGGAGAATCGTTTATTCTGATGCATCCCAGCAGCAGCATCTACCGCCTGTGCCTCACGGCCTGCCAAAAAAAAGGATTCCAGCCCGCTGTCACCCGGACAGCCAAGATAGAATCCATTGTCAGCGCAGTCGCCGCCGGAGAGGCGGTGAGCCTGCTTCCTTACAGTAATCTCGATGTATTTCGCCATGAAAATGTCGCAGTGATCCCGCTGCAGGAGCCAGTCGCCGCCGATGTCGTCCTGGCCTGCCAGTCCCCGAAGAAACTGTCGCTCTGCGGCAGGACACTCTGGAAATACTTTTCCGCCTGAACCATTTTAACGAAAAAGGAAGCTGTGCAGAATTCTCACTCTGCGTAGCTTCCTCTCTCTTTTTCACGTTCTTACCATTTTTCTTCCATCGACACGCCGGCGATCTTGATATTCACATCCAGCACGGTAAGTCCTGTCATGTTCTCAATCGCACTCTTTACCTTGTCCTGCACCTTTTCACATACTTCCGGAATGCTGAAGCCGTACTTGATGTTTAAGGATAAGTCAACGGATACGTGCTCTTCCGTTACTTCGACTTTAACGCCCTTGGATAAATTCTTCATGCCCAGCTTTCCAACCAGTTCATTGGTAATGTTGCCGGCCATGGAATCCACGCCGTCTACTTCCGTCGCCGCAAGGCCTGCGATGATGGCTACTACTTCATCCGCAATCTGTACTTCGCCGATTTTATCTTTTTCATATACTTTATGAGTATTTCTGTTCTCTGTCTCTGCCACAATGATTCCCTCCTGTTTTCAATTCGATGTATTACTTGGATTATAGACTATTATAACAAAGACAGCCACAGTTTGCAAAACATTTTTCTATTCCTGGCCCAGAATACCCGCTTCTAAGTCACTTAACATCACATCAGCAGCCGTAATGCCGCCTTCCGCCAGGTACCATACGGTTGGTGTCAGGTAGACAATGCGACCGTTTTTGTATGCTTCCGTCTTCTTCACCAGTTCATTATCCATCACTTCCGCCGCGAGCTTGGCGCCTTCCGTGTTGATTGCGGAATCGCGGTCCAGGACAAAGATGTAATCCGGGTTTAAGGAAACGAGAAGCTCGAAGGAGGATTCATTACCATGCGTGGAATCCACGTCGTTTGCCAGATTGGTGAAGCCGACTTCATTGCCGATCAGGGAGCAGCGGCTTCCGTCACCCAATGTGTTGAAATTGCTGCTGGTCACCATTCCGATGACTGCTGTCTTTCCCTCGGCCGCCTGGCGGAGCGTCTCCACACGTGCATCGAATCCGGCCAGTTCTTCCGCCGCCCGCTCTTCCTCACCGAAGATGGAAGCGATCATGGCAGCATTATTTTTCACACTCTGAATCACGCCTTCCTCATAATCCACCGCGGTGTATACGACAGGAGCAATCTTCGACAGTTCGTCATACTGCGCGCTTAAACGTCCTCCGATGAAGATCACATCCGGCTCACTGGCCATGAGCGCCTCCATGTCCACTTCCTTCAAGGTGCCGAGGTTTACAATATCCTCGTTGTTGTTATACTCCATCAGATAATCGATTTTGGAGGATTTCGGCATTCCCACGATCTGGCCGCCCAGATCCCAGTTATCCATCATGTCAAGCACCGCCATATCCAGAATAGCCACGCGCTCCGGATTATAGGGCACCTCCAGCTCCACCTTTTCGCCGTTTCCATTCAGCGTCGTCACGGTGACGGATTCCGGTGTCTCCGAGGCCTGTGCATCTTCATTTTCGCCTTCCCAGGAGCCGGACTGGGACTCTGTATCTGTGGACACGGCTTCGGAAGAAGTCGTCTCGCCGGCCTGTCCGCCTGTTGTTCCGGCCTGTCCGGCGCTCTGCCCGCAGGCTGTCAGGGAAAGGGCTGCTGCCATTGCAAGTGTCAGTAATGTCATTTTTTTCATAGATAGTATCTCCTTTTTTGGGGTTAGTAATAGATCGACAGTGGTTTTCCTTCTATTTCCAGTATCTCGAAGTCCACGCGGTAGATTTCGGAGAGGTTTTCTTTTGTCATCACTTCCTCCACCGTACCGAATTTTGATATTTTTCCATCCACGAATGCGCAGATGTAATCGGAATAAAATGCGGCGTAATTGATTTCATGCAGCACGAGAATCACGGTTTTTCCCAGTTCATCACACAGCCTCCGGACGATTTTCATCATGTTGGTGGCATGGTAAATATCCAGGTTATTGGTCGGCTCATCTAACAGGACGTATTCCGTATCCTGCGCAATGACCATGGCTATGTAGGCGCGCTGGCGCTGGCCGCCGGACAGTTCGTCGATGAACCTGTCCTCAAATTCCTCCAGTTCCATGTAGGCGATGGCCTTTTCGATGATTTCCTCATCCTCCGCCGTAATCCGATTGCCGCTGTAGGGAAAGCGGCCGAAGGCCACCAGCTCCCGGACTGTCAGTTTCATCTGGACGTGGTTGCTCTGAGTCAGAATGGCCAGCCGCCTGGCCAGATCCCGGCTCTTCCATTTGGACATGTCCTTTCCCTCGAAATCCACCGAACCGTCATCCTGTGCGATCAGCCTGGAGATCATTCCCATAACCGTTGATTTTCCGGCTCCGTTGGGGCCGATCAGCGAGATCACCTTTCCCTTCGGCAGTTCGAAGGAGACGCCGTCCACCACGGTTTTTCCATTGTATTTTTTTAAAAGTTCTTTGACAAACATCGTTATGGCCTCCTTGTATTATTTTTTCACATCCTATGTGGAACGGCTCCTTCGCAGCAGCAGATAGAGAAAATAGATTCCGCCTCCGACAGTAATAAATACGCTGACCGGGACGCTGTAGGCAAATACCTGCTCCACAAGCAATTGGCCGCCTGCCAGTATCACCATACCGATTAATGCCGAGCCGGCGATCAAATAGCTGTGGCGGAACGTCTTAAACAGCTGTCTCGATAAATTGGCAATAATCAGGCCCAGGAAGGATATCGGGCCTACCATGGCGGTCGCTATGGCGATAAACAGTGTCACCCCCAGAAGCAGTCTGCGCACGGTGCGGTCATAGTCCACCCCCAGATTAATCGCCTGCGCCTTTCCCAGTGTAATGACGTCCAGCAGCGCCAGTTCCCGGCGCAGGACAAAGAGCAGAGCTGCAATCAGGATCAGGGAAAAGAATATGATTTCCGTGTTTACATTCGTAAAGCTGGCGACCAGCGACGCCAGAAGGCTGTCGTACTCGTTGGGATCCATGATGCGCGTAAGTGTCGTCTGCATACTGGTGAAAAAGGTGGACAACACCGTTCCGGCCAGCAGGACGTACAGCACATTATGGCTTGTCTTCTTAAATAAGTAGCTGTAAATGATGGTGGCGATGATCGCCATAAGTACCAGATCCACCGCGAAGGAAAGGTTCGCATTGCGGGCCAGAAGGCTGGTGGAGCCGAAAAAGAACACAACCGCCGTATGGATCAGTGTATAGAGGGAGTTCATCCCCAGCAGACACGGCGTCACGATGGTATTGTTGATCACCGACTGGAAGATGACGGAAGCCCCGCCGATGCAGAACGCCGTGATCAGCATGACAGCCAGCTTTGGAATCCGCAGGCTCATGGCATAGCTAAAATATTTCATATTCACATTCAGAAAGAGATAGAGCACGGCGGCGGCCGCTGCCAGCAGCGATAGGATCACCAGCTTCTTTCCGTTGATATTTCCGGTCCTTCCGCTCATTTTTTCCTGCTTCATGCCTCCGTTCCTCCCGTCTGCGGCGATGGTACCGCCGCGGCTCTCCTTTTCCCAAAGGAAAGGGTGATGCTTTTCCGGCCGTGATTTAACCGGTAGATCAGCATACCTACGAAAATCACACTTCCTATGACACCGATAATCAATTCAATCGGCAGCTCATAGGGGGTGATCACAGTCCGGCCGATCATGTCGCAGACCAGAACGAACAGTGCTCCAAACAGGGCGGTATCCAGCAGAGTCCCCCGTATCCGGTCGCCTTTAAACATCGCCACCAGGTTGGGCACGATCAGTCCGATATAGGAAACGCTTCCGACGACTACCACAATGCTGGCTGTAATCATGGCGGCGATGCTCAGTCCCAGAAAGAGCACGACATTGTAGTTGACACCCAGATTTTTCGAGAAATTCCTCCCCATTCCAACAATATTGAAATGATTGGCAAATAAAAAGGCCAGAAGCACCAGTGGAAGCGTTAAATACACCAGTTCATAGCGTCCTCTGATTACCAGGGAAAAATGTCCCACCAGCCAGGAGGAAAGGGCCTGTGTCATGTCGTATTTATAGGCCAAATAACTGGTCATACCTCCGATCACATTGCCGAACATGATTCCCACTAACGGAACCATGACCACGTCCTTAAACTGGATTCTCTGAATGAAGCAGACGAAGATCCACGTCCCCGCGATCGCCGCGATAAAAGCGAAGACGGCCCGTCCCCACAGCGAGGATGACGGCATAAACAAAAGCGCCAGCAGAATACCGAACTGCGCCGAGGAAATCGTCGCGCCTGTGGTCGGGGAGACGAATTTATTCATACAGAGCTGCTGCATGATCAAGCCGGAAATACTCATACCGACTCCGGTACAGAGTATCGCCAAAAGACGGGGCAGCCGGGATATCAACAGGATCTCCACCTGTTCAAAATCCCCGCGCAGCACGCCTCCGGGGCTTATATCCATGACCCCCAGAAACAGTGATACCACCGACAGAATGACCAGTGATGCTGCCAGAAGTAGGGTTAGAGTCTTTGGTTTCATTTTGGGTTTCTCCTCTCAAATCAAATGATGTACAACATTTAAGTTAGTTTCAGCTAACCAAAAGGCAAAAAAATACAACTCGCAAGATATCACATCACATGCATACTGGACTTACATGTATCTCACACCGCGCGCTGCCCTGGAGTGTGTTTAAAAATTCATTTCCGCCATCTGCACGCCCCACTTCGTGGCAGATGACGAAAAGTAATTTTCAAGCATACTCCAATATCATAACACAGGGAGTTAGTCATAGGCAACTCCATAAAATGCACAAACTTTTCTCAATAGGGGACAGAAAAAACAGCGAAATCCGGAGTCTGGGAATGGATGGAAAAAGAAACAAGGACGCGAAAAAGCCATATGCGGCTTTTTCGCATCCTTGTTCATTCTTTCAGATTTATTCGCGCCTGGGTGCTTCATTTCCTCTATTCTTCCAGCTTCATCAGTGTGATCACGATATTCTCTGCTCCCACTTCCGTTTTGCGCTTTACGATGTCCTCAATCTGGGCGCGCTGCGGATCGGTAATGCTGGAAGCGTTGATGACGACGTCAACCTTGCCGCTGGTAATGCTGACAACCGGATCGGAGAAGCCTTTTGCCATCAGAAGAGTCTCTGCGGCATTCTCTTTCTCGGATACTGCGGTCATGTCTATCATTTCCTGAATCGCTTCCTGTTTGGCGGCTTCTTCGATGTTCTCATTGTTGATTAAATTCATCAGAGTCTCTTTGTTCTTGGCACGGACCTGCTCTCTGCTCAGCTGCACGTTCGCTATGTAGTCGGATACATTCATACCGCTGGTTAAGACCGCTTCACCCGGATTTTCCAGACCGGTTTCCAAATCGCCTGTCGTCTCATTGGCTGCCAGCTGTCCGCCTTCCGCCGCCGAATTGTCGGCTACATTGGTGGTGTCCGCTGCCGCGTCTCCTGCCACGCCTTCCTGATTGCTGGCCACTGCGCTGCCGGAGCCATCTGTCTCCTGAGCCGCCAGACTCTCGTCGTTAGGGTCATTGTCAAGGCTTGCAATCTCCTGGTAATTTCCCGGGTCGCCTGTCAGCGCCTGGTTTTCAGCCAGAATGTCCTCATCGGAAATATCCGTCACACCGGCCTCGTACACATCAGTTCCCGACGCCATTTCCTGCTTCCCGGCGTAGTTTAGGTATCCGGCAGCTGCGATCATGACCGCCAGCGTTGTGATGATAATCTGATTTCTTCTGAACAGTTTCTTCATATTCATTTCTTTGGAAGCCGATTAAATGGCGACAAGAGCGACGAGCGTAGGTAAGTAGCTGCTCGAAGCGCGGTACCTACGAAGCCCGTGACCTGCTCGGCCGTATAGTTTTTACGGTAAGTAGCTGCTCGAAGCGCGGTACCTACGAAGCGTACTCTGCTGACATCGTTATGTCTCTTTCGGTAAGTAGCTGCTCGAAGCGCGGTACCTACGAAGCCGGAGAATTGACATCGGCCGGTAAGCGACGCAAAAGAGCAGCTACTGAAGCTGAATAGTTAATTAATAGATTAGAAAGGGTTCCGACGATTTTTGGAAACCATCCAGTTTCCGCCCGGAAAAGGGATGATAGCGTGAGTTCTGTAAAAACCTGACAGCTGGCGGATCATCGGAAAACCGTGCTATCAAGCAATAAGCCTTATTTGAGATTTCAAGGTGCACGCACCAGTTTAACGGTTTAGACGTTACGGGAGAAGAGGACCCGATCTCTATCTATATGCCACACTGGGATCTCGAGATTGGCAGTGTCTACCTCCCGGTATTCGAGAAACAACATTTCCAGGCCCTCATGGCGCGCCTTTCGAGTTAATTCCAAGACCTCGGCCGGATTTAGCTTGTCGATGAGGGCGATTACAGCAATTGACGGATTCAGCCTCGTATCGCAAACGTAATCCATGAAGGAGAAGAATTTTCTTTGCAGGGTAGTGGCCGGCTCGCGGCGGGGTGACAGCGAAAGCCATTTGGCGAACGATTTGATATCCCGTTCCGTGTTCCCTATCAAATCCGTTCGAAGGGAATACCCCAATTCCGCGATCAACATCTCGATACACGCCCTGATCTCATGCGCTTTGGTTGCCAAAGGCTCACAGGCCTCGATCTCAGACGCCATCCTTGACGTATAGGCGCCGGTTAACCTCCGGTCATCGAATGGGAGCTCGATCAGGCTGTCGATAAGGACGATATCCTTCGGTTTGAGCTTTCGTTCCCCTCGGTATAGGACGATTCCGGGTTCCCCTTCTCCCAAAAGCGATTCGGCGCATCGAGATAGCTCGTCGAACTCATCGAAGGATATGACTCCAAGTCCATCCGGAAAATCGATTGTCTCCCCTACCGTTTCGAGCTTGACGATCATAAGACGATAAAGTCCTCTCCGGTAACAAAATGCCCCTCGTCAGACGGGCTTCCACATAGCGTGAGCATTGAGCAAAAGGAGGCCTCGGATACCCTGAGCACCTGCACCAGCCCCGCTTCTGGAAGGCTGGCCTTGAGCCTAGAGATGGCAGCCTCGGCATTCTTGGTATCGACCGCCAGGCGGGTGTAGACGGAATTCTGCAGCCTCGTATAGCCATCCCCGACAAGAAACTGCCTGAACCTCGAGTACTCATGACGGTCCTGGGCATCGGCCACGGGTAGGTCATACATTACGACTATCCTCATGAACCTTATCCTCCCCCGTTCCCCATCAAGGCGTTCCTGGCGCCGAGATCTCATCTGCATCGCCAGCCCCCTCCATCACACGAAGGCATCCGTCGACCCATAGGTCGATGGCGTCCGACACCCGGTAGCTCCCATGGCCATAGGGAATCCTGTCCGCGAGTGTGGACGCAAGGAGCCTTTTCACAGAAGGCGAGAGATCGCGGGGGCGCTCCAGCTCGACTTTCCGATCGACCAGGGGCCTGAACGGCTCCACGAGGTCGCAGGCGAGGTTGTAGGGATTCGTCTTGGAGTGGTGGTGGATTCCCACCTGGTTGAGGTAGCCCTTCGCCGCGATCCTGCACGCTGTATGCGAGAGCAGGATGGAATAACCGTAGTCGAGGGCGCTATTGGTTGCATCCGCGTGCGGTACCCGCACGAAACCGTCGCCGAACAGCGCTTTGAAATAGCGGCGCGCACCCGCGGCCTCGCGCCCGGTCGAGTCGCCGGCGCGGACCTCTCCCGCATAGGATGCAAGCAGCTCTGCCTCCAGGTCGTGGCCTGATCCTTCGAGGACAGAGGCCTGGTTTTCCAGCTTGCACTCGATAATCCTCTTCCACAGCATCTTGCGCGGCCAGGCGCCCCAGGACATCTGTGAGAGGACTTTGCCGTTCGTATCGATCGTCGCTGCCGTTAGCGGCATCAGGATTGATGCCGGCATATGCCGGCTATCGGTGAAAATGACGCTGCAGCCCCTTGCCGCGAGCTCATCGAGCAGGTAAGTCGATATAAACGCGGCCTTCCCGTCGACAACGATGCAGTCGAGCTCGTCGGCGCGCAAAAGGACGGGCCGGGGGTCGCCGTCACGGTGAACGGCGACCCATCCCGCCTCATAGCGCAGTTTCCGGGCGTTCTCCAAAAAGAGTGTCTTACCCAAGGGTGGATACCCTCTCGTGGAGGCCCGCCGCCGAAATGTCAACGATAGCGAAACCGGCCTTGGGGTCGTTGATGATCTTATCGAAGGTCATCGAGAGCGTACCCGCGAACGCGCTGCCGCCGAGGGGCCTCACGTCGGCGGTACCCCTGATTCCCGAGAGGAGCTCCACGACCTGGACCTCGGACTCCGCTACCGCGCGGACGGTCTTAGCGAGATCGTCCGCTTCCGTATCGGCGAACACCTTTTCCGGCGTCTTCAGGGCACCCAGCTTGAGCACCTTGGAGACGCGGGGAAAGTTTGCCGGAGCGAGCGCGAGAAGGCGTGCCCACAGCCGGCAGAGAACCTTGGCATCGGATTCAAGATCGCGCCTGGGGCTCGGCTGCTCGCCGTCGACCATGCGCTCGACGATCCTGAGCAGTCGGGTATCGGCTGCGTCGAGGGCGAGCTGGCGCACGGGGCCGGCGGTCTTCAGCCCCTTGACCCTGAAGCGCTCCCCATATGCCTCGTACACTGTTTCCTTAAGGATCCTGTCGCGCACGACGCGGACGAATCTCTCACCGGATTCATGGCACAGCGAGCGCGCATAGAGCTCGGTGAGCGAATCGGTCGCCTTGGATGCGATGGAGGTGGGCACGGGGGCGAACCTGAACAGGTTTCCCTTCTTGCCCTCGGTCTCGTAGATCATGAAATAGGCGAACGTCTGGGCTGAGTAGCCGCCGAACAGGGCAGCATCACGGTCGCCCTTCACGGGGATGAGCTTCGTCTTGGAGTCGCGCGGGGAGTAGACGGTCTGCTTCCAGAAGGCGCCGCCTTCCTCGTAGGGGGCAAACGTCACGCGGAGGTTCTTCCAGGAGCAGGCGCGGACGAGCCTCTCTCGCTCGAAGTCGGAATCCCACAGCACCTCTGCCGTGTCGTAGTCGACGAGGTTGCGGAAGAACCCGCCGGAGAAGAAATCGAGCTCTGAGTCCGCCCCGCCCCGGCGCTCCTGCGCCTCGATATCGCGCATAATGCGCTCGTAGAAGGCCCTGTTGTTCGACCACATGGGGGCCCTCGTCTCGATGAACCTGCCGGTCGTGAGGGCGATGAGGGCATCGTGGGCGTGGTAGTAGCGATTTGCTTTTCGGCTTCTCGGGATTCCCGCGCGCCTCCTGACCGAGCTGGCGACCCCGGCCTTCACCGGCACGACCTTGACGCCCGTGTAGGTTGCCTCGAGGACCGCGGCGATGAGCTTGCACTCCTGGCTCGTCTCGGTCAGCTGGCGCCCGACGATCGACTTCAGCATTCTCTCGGAGATCTGCGTCCTCATGAGCGCGTTGAGCTTGCGCTCGGTCATGAGGCCCGCGCGGCGAAGGTGCATCCAGAAAGGCGCCATCTTCCTCTGCACGTGTTGGGGCACGAGGATCGAGTCCTTCTTATCAAGGCTCTCGGCGTACAGGACCAATGCCTTGTTGTCGAGCGATTCGTCCCTGCGCACCGACCTGGGAAGGATACGGTCGACGCAGTAGTCGACCGACGCGATGCGCGCGATATCGATGGGCTTGCCTGAGTAGAGGCTCTTTCCCGCCTGTCGGAAATAGAGGTACAGGCGCTCGTTGATCTCCTTCTCGTCGAACATCCCCAGCTCGCGCAGGAGCCTGGCGGCATCCAGGTCGCGGCGCGCGTCCTCGTCGAGCGCCTTCAGCGCGGCCTCGATCTCCTGGGCGCGGCTCCGCGACCGCTTGCCCTTCAGCTGTTTCGAGGCGGTCCTCGTGACCTCGACGTAGACCTTTGCCGGGGCGCATCCGGCCACCGAAGCCATATCCTCGATAACCTTCATGGCCTGCGAGACGCCGCGACGAAGCGCGGGGGACCCGGGCAGGGCGTCGATGCCGAGCTCACCGGCCTTTTCCAGCGCGGTGACGTTGACCTCGTCAATCCTCGTGCGGAAGCCGAGCTCGGTGTCGCTCAGGGCCTGCATCAGGTTCATGGACGTGCCGCGGAACCTGCCGTAGGGCGCGCCCTGCTCGAGAACGTCCATGATGCACATGTCGCCGCGCGCGGTGTCTACCCACACACCGGTGAGCAGGCGCTCGGAGAGCTGGCCCCAGCCCTTGAGGCGCTTCGCGCAAAAGGCCTCGATAGCGCCCTCGTCAAGGATATCCCCGTATTCCTTGGCGACCTTGCGCTTCAGGATGGAGCGCTCCTCGAACACGGTGTTCCACAGGATGATGTCCTCTGCCATGGACTTCTGGGCGGCCGTCAAGGACTTCACGCCGAGAAGGCCTGCGATCCAGGCCGAGACGGACAGGCGCGACGTCATCCTTTTGGCATCGGATACGCCCTTGACGTGCGGGTGCGCCATCGTGAAGTCGCGCGAGAGGATGTTCGCGATTCGGCTGAGGGTCATGACCGAGCCGTCCGATGCGGCCTCGACCACGGCCGCCCTCATCGCCGCATCGAGCGGCAGCCAGTCCTGGCCGTCCTCGGTGTAGCGGATGCCCGCCAGCTCGTTCAGGAACCGGAAGCGCTCGTAGATGAGGGAGTTCGCCGGGAGCACGTCCTCATCGACCAGGTAGGTGCACTTGCCCGTCATGCGCCGGATGAATGCCTCTGCGGCCGCATCGGTGTCGATATGCTCCTCGTAGTTCCAGGGTGCGACGAAGGCGCGCTCATGGCCGGGAAGACGGCGCGACCACGCGAACCTCGCCTTGCCGTGGGCGTCCAAGGGCGCGGCTGAGGAGTCCAAGGGTCCTACGTAGTAGGGGATTCTCGAGGTCAGCACTTTCAGGATATGGGGGCCCGCGTCCTTGAGCCAGGGATAGAAGTTGCCCTGCGCGTCGATGATGCGGCCCACGACCTCCGCATGGAGCTGGTACGGGATAGCACTGTTGTCCGTGGTGTGGATACGGCGAAGGAACCTGTGCTCTCCGAGAGCGGCGATCATATCGATGTAGGCCGGGTCCTTTGCGGCATCCGTTCCCTTGAAGAGCCTCTCAACCCTCTTCTTGAACTCCTCATAGGGAATCACATTGAGGTCGTAGGCCGTATAGCCCATATTCCTCTTGGCGCCGTCGAGCTTCTTCACGAGCACCTTGTCGTACCCCCTGCGGCCGGACCTTTTCGGGCCGCCGAAGAAGTCCCTGTAGAGGGCAAGCCCGTCCTCGTCGGGACCGTCTTCGGAATCAGCATGGGCGATGTATTTCAGTGCGAGGTCCTTCAGTGTGCGCAGCTGGCGCCCGTACACCTCGTACTGGGCCACCTGGTTGTGCGAGAGGGTCTTTCCGGGCGCAAACGAGAGAAGGCCCTGTAGGCGCCACGCGGAGTAGAGGCCCCTCGCGGCCTCGATGGTCGGGGCGAGTCGGTCGGGGCAGTTGGCGAGGAACTCATCGAGCGCATCGGCGTCGGATACGGATATCTTGCCGATCTCCTCGCCCTCGAGTGCGAAGGCTTCCATATTCGCCTTGTAGCCGGCGACGAGGTCGCCCAGAGCCTTTGCCTGCGCACGGGCGATCTTGGCGTCGATGTCGTCGCCTGCCACCGATACGGCGCCGGACACGGCCTTTTGGAGCTCTCGGGCAGTCCAGGAGCCGCCCATACCGGCAAGCGCGCCGCCATCGAGCTCGATAGCCTCGCCACAGGCCTCCCCCAGGGCGTCGAGCTCGCGCACGAGGGCCTCGACCTGGGCGGAGGGGTCTGAGTTGGCGGACGTCACGTCGTTGCCCTCCATGAGGAAATGCCCGCGGCGCACGACGTGGTTGGCGATGGCCCAGAAGACGAGCCTGGGGTCGCGGGGGCCGTCTGACTCCATGAGGTCGACGTCGAGGTGCGCGAGCGTGGGGTAGCCGTCGAGAAGCCCCTGCCAGGCGGCAGCGGCGGGGTCTGCCGCGATATCGTCGCGCATGAGTTTGTAGGACATCCTGCGCCTGACGAAGAAATCCGGGTCTGTGGGCGCGATCGCCGGCGCGAACACGCGCTCCATCTCGCGCTCCCTGCCGCGGGCGCGCTGGAGCCTGCGCCTGGCGGTGCGGGGCGTACGGGCCTCGGAGGCGTGGAGCGCCTCCTTGAAGCAGCGTGCGCCCATCACGGGCTGGCCCTTGTGGTAGAGGACCTCTCCGTACTCGTCTGTGGCCACGAACCCGACGCTCGTGCCGTCGAGGTCGATTCCGGCAAACCAGGGACCGTTGATATTTTTAAGTTTCCTAGCCATGAGTTCTCCTGTGTGATATAAAGGGATTGTGAGTTGCTGCTCGAAACGCAGTACCTAAGTCGAAATACGGCTTAAAAGCCACAAACTGCCTTTTCAGGCCGCCCCGTATGGGGCTTTTTCTTTTTCCCGACATTCCATAGGCATCTAGAGCAGGTGTTCCATGACGGTACCGGTCGAATCGGTGCGGAACCGGATACTGCCCACCGTGTTCTCGTGGATCATGTCGCCGGTCGCCACATCGACGTAGACGGCATCGCTGAGCCCGCGGGACACTTCCATCTCGGTGGCGCCGGTCTCGGAGTCGATACGGAGCTTTCCCACTTGGTTGCGCACGTGCATCTGGCCCCTGGAGTCCAGGCAGCGCTCGACCGAGCCCGTACCGGCCTCGGTAAGATGCACGCTATTCATTTGGAAACTGTTCACAGTTACCCCTCCCCCTCTGCAAGAAGGCTTGAGGCCGGGCCTTTCCCGGCATTGGAGGGTTTTATTCAATTATAGACTGGCGCGGGGACGCTTTCACCGGTGATTCAGGGCATCGCCATTAGGTCAGTTTTAATGATTCGATATTGATAAATGGATTCATTTAGCCAGAGGATATTCTAGGGCAAACAACCTTCCTTTCGAAAGTAAAACCCCGCCCTGGCAATTGAGCCGGGGCGGGGCCAAAGGGGAAGGCGTATTTGCGTTTACGCCGGCACCGAATAACCGTTGGTGCCGATCTTGCCTACAACGTTGGTGGCCATAGAGATGACGTCCCGGAGCTTGCCGGAGTAAATGGCGAGGACGCTCACGAGGGCGAGGGCGAGCAGGCCGATGAGGATGATCATCTCGGTGGAGATGACGGCGCCGAGCTTCTCGTCAGCTGCACGGCGGACATTGTAGGTCTTGGCCGCGAGATACGTGACCATGGCGTTCATGGTTGCAGAATCCATGATGCGCTCCTTTCGGTTTGGGGGTTCGAGTCTTTGGCCCCCGACGACACGATAGGGCGAACCTCCCGCCCCTGAGATAGATTCTGCTCCCGTAAATGCGTCCGTGAGGGGGCATTTGGTGCCAAGGGGTGACAAATGGTGACACGAAAAACCGCAGGTAGGCGACACGTACATAGCCGTACAACATATGTTCGCCTAGAGTTAATGACAGCTGAAGCACCGGTTGTGTGTAGATGCCCCAATCGTCGTTGTGCTAGAGTCGAGACGCAGGTGACAAGTTCGCCAGCGTGTGAAAGGAGCGGTTCATGGCAGATGTCCGCGTGACCGGAACGGCAGATGAAATCGAGCTCATCGCTCGCTCTTTCGGAGTTGTCCCCATGATGGAGCGTCGGCGTGACGGCACGGCGGCGGGCTATTTCGAGGCGCAGGCCCCGAAGACCATCTGCCTGGACCTCGGGACAACGGGGCCCAACCCCGTCGATGATGAAATCGCGGCCATCGCGATCGTGGACTGGGCGGGTAATTTGGCCTATGAGGGGAAATACAGGCCAAGTCGCAAGGAGCTCTGGCAGGCGGCATCTGAGGTCAATGGGGTCGCACCCGACAACCAGATAGACCTTCCCTCCTTTTTCGACGACCAGGTAAAGATCAGGGAGATCATCTGTGGTGCCGACGAGGTTATCGTCTACAATGCCCCGCGCGTAATGAGGTTCCTGGAGTACAACGACGCTGCGCCCGTTTCTCGAACCAGGGTCACGAATACGATGCACGAATATTGCCGATGGCTTAGTGAAAAGTATCATGACCGAAACTGTCTTGCGAACATCGAGTTGACCGATGTCGCAGAAAAAATGGGCTACGCATGGGAGAACAACCCGCAAGGACCTGTGGCAAATGCCCTCGCCTGCCTCGCTGTCCAAAAATGGATTGAGGGACAGCAAGATGAAGAACACTAAGATTTCTGAATTCAGGGCTTGAACAGCAGGCCCATCGAGTTTGCTGCACCTTTGATTCAGGGGGTGATTGCTTCTATCAATTCCACGGGATGATCTCACCGGGCGGCAAGACACTTAGGAAACCCGGTTTGGATAGGTGATTGGCATGGACGTTAACGATTTTATGGCGAAGCACGATATCACTGATGCCGACCTCGGGCGTATGGCCACTCCCTTTGAGAATGGCGGCTTCGAGCTAGAGCCCGACCGAAAGGTATTCAGCGGCTCGCATCTCGATGCAGTCTGCACTCGCCGCGTTACGGTGATTCACGATGAGAAGGATACTTAGAGGGCTGAACTGATAACAATAATAGAGGGCGGGACACAGCAATTGTGTCCCGCCCTCTGTGTCTTTGTTGCCAGATATGCTACTCCTCGTATTTGTTGCCCTTCCCGCAATTACAGTCCTCGCAAAGCGTCTGCAGATTGTCCATTACGGACTTTCCCCCGCGTGAGACGGGCTTGATATGGTCGACGTGGAGCTTCACGCCGTCCTCGCGACCACGTCCGCACTTGACACACCTGAAGCCATCCCGGCGCAGCACGTCATAACGCATCGCGCGCGTGACCTTCGCATGTTCCTCGTCGTTGGCCATACGACGGTCCTGATACTCTAGGCGGCGCTTCTCCCGTTCTTTCTTCTTCTTGGACTTGCGATGCTCTTTTATAAGCATCGTCAAGATTGTCTCTGCCGCCCAAAGCACGATGGCGATCTGAATAAGAGGCATGAGAGACTGGAATACCTGGGTGTAGACATCGGATGTTTCCATAGCGTTCCCCTCCATTGAAATAGATGCTTCAAGCATAAAGTCCCGCAAATGCCGGCGCTCCCCCACTGGTGCCATGAGGTGACACCCACTTGGAACACTTGTTCATAACCACCCGCCCGACTGCCTCCGAAACGATGATTGGAGCATCAGAAATGCAGACGGAGGGAGAGATATGGCCGAGGAGCTTGACCCGAGCATGCTTCCGAATTGGCTGAGGGACATGGATGACGGCCCGTCGGTGAGGCCCGGTGCAGATGATTGCGCCCGCTACGGACTCACGTGGTGCGGCAGCTTCACAGTACATGGTCTCGGGTTCCAGGCGATGAACGGGACGACGACGGATTTCGCGATGGCCTGGCCCATCGGCAACGGTGGCTGGCAGGTCCTTCAAGACGCCTACGACATCTACGACCCGGTCGTGGGGCAGGGCGGCTATATCGAGACCGAGGATCTAAACGACATCATGCGCGAGAACGGGTTCCGATCCCTCAACTCATTTACCGCCTCAGAGGGCGAGGGGTGGCGCGAGAGCCTTACGCGTGCCGTCGCGGCCAGGTGGTGCAGGGAGCGCTACTCGGTCCCCCTGACCTTTATAGATGGCCCCTCGGCTCTGTCCAGGCTCGCCTCCTGTGCCGCCGCGTTCGACCCGTATTCGGACAGGGCGCTCGTTGCCGCTGCAATCGAGCGGGAGATGGTGCGCCAGGAAAATACCTTCAACCTGGCCGCATACGCTAGCGCCCGCGAGCTCAAGAGCACGCAGCTTCGCTCCCTTGCGTTCGTTCCAAAGAAATCGGCTGTCCATGGGATGGGATTGGCGGCGGGGGGCCTGCGTCGCCAACAAGACCCGAGGACAAACGGCCGCGGACCCAAGTTCGGGCATTAACGATAGAAGGGGCAGATTGAAATGTATGAGAGGGTATGGAGCGGAGAAGTTGAGGGCTGCGAGGTTTCTCTCGGGTTCAACGAGGAGGACGGCCTGTTCAGCTATACCGCGAAAAGGGACGGCATGGTGCTGAGAGACCGTCATTGTGCCGATCCGGTAGATGCCGGCCTTATGGACGGCCCCGGGGTCAAATGGGATGGCAAGACGCCCCTTGTCCCCAGCGCCTCGGAGATCAAATTCGAGGGCCGTTTCTCGCCTTTTCACACGCTCGAGGAAATCGTGAGCGGCACCTGGCTCTCCCCCGCTGACTGGCCGGTTTACCGAAAGGCGATGACAGTCGATGAGCTGGCGGGCCGTATGACACGGATCGCGAGGAGCTACGCGGGCGATCGCGCGCCGGACGAGGCATACATGAACTTCGGCCTCATCGATTGCTCGAAGCGTCTGAACGCATTGTACGAAGGGCCCGACAACTGGCCGAATCGTGCATTTGAGTCCCTGTTCACTGTGACCGGGTACAAGGAGCTCACACTCGGTAAGAGTTTCGCCTTCAGCGACCACTATCTGCTCGCCGACCCGCACAAGATGCCCAGGCAGGTCGTCGAGCAGATTTGCATGACGGCTGCGAACGGAAGGCAGGAGCAACCCTCATATCGAGATGCCGTGGTTAGCCTATGCAGGCAATCGCGCGTGGAAACCGGGGGTAACGCCGATTCGTTCACCGTCCTGCCCTTTGTTAAGGTGGGTGAGTTCATAGACGAAATCCGCAAGTCGGACAGGATTCACGTCGACCTGTATGCCGACTTCAACGGCGACAAAGTACCGATGGCTCATTTGGGCAAAACGGCGATCACTCTCAATGAGTTGGATGCCGAGAGAATAAGGCTGAACATTGACAGGGCTCACGAAAAGCATAGTTACTACTGGTCGATAAGGGGGAAGGGCGCCTCCTCCAAGCTGGATTTCTCATCCCGTGCGTTCGAGTTGACCGAGCTTGTCGCCGCCATCAAATCATGTGCAGACTGGAGCCTTTTCTTTAACCAGCGGATTGAATATCCATCTCTCGGTTATGATCTTGACGCGAACGGCAACTCCAATCGCGTCCTTCTAGCGTGCGGCATGAGCGAATGGCGTTCGGACGACGCCCAGGGGTGGATTGCCGTTTCGCGCTCGAAATCAGATCGTCTTTACCATATCGAGCGTATCGACGCATGGGAATCCTACGAAGGGCCCGAATTCGAGGTCACGGAGTCGTACGCCACGAAAACCTACCCGAGAGACCTCATCGACCAGATCGCGGCAGACCATAACGAATTCAGGGAGACGGATGGCGTACCGCCCTTCATCAACGCCCGCTACGCCGCCCAACTTGAGCACCTGCGCGATGTCTACCCCCTGAAGCAGAAGGCCCCGGAGATTACACCGGGTACAGCGGCACTGAAGGACGGACTCGCTAAGCTCGAGAAGAAGGCTGAAACCAATATGACGCCCGGCCATAACACGCGGCCGGGCTACTTCACCTATTGATCGGAAAACCGGGGGAGCCGAACGCGCCGCTTCCCCGGTTCTGCTCCCGAGCGGGCGACAGCCTGCAAAATCACAGTTGGAGCGGAGCCTTTTGGATCCCTCCCCGCCCGCCATCGCCGGTCCTCCTATTTCGAGCTGACGACGCCGTCGGCTTGAGCCAAAGACCACTTGATGTACAGGACGGTATCGCGCTTAGCCGTAATGGAGCCGGTCGACGCGCTCTGCTGGCTCGCTGAAGTCAGCCAGCATATCGGGACATACCGGCGCCAGGTGCCGTCGGATGTCTTACGGTAGACTTCTTCTGGTTTTGCCGGGGCGACGCGCTCGCCCCAGTAGACGGCCTTATGGGCGCACCCATCGTCACCGATGGCCGGCAGCGTGATCCCCCCGAGGGAATGGGACTCATGACCCTTGCCGTAATCGGGGAGTTCTAGGGCACCCGCCGCCTCAGGGGCGCTGTCGCTCGCGGCGGTGCGATACACGGCCCCCTCCTCGGGATGAAGCGAACCCTCCGCATATTCGATCCTGACCGTGCAGCGATTGCGGCCGTAAAGGTGGAGCTCCTCGCCCGCCGTGAGCTCCGATCCCCCATAGGGGCTCGTCAGCTCTGCATCGTAAAACCAGTCTGTAAAGCCCGTGCTCTTCTCCTCGCCGAAATGGTCATTCAGGTTGCATCGGCTTTTCAGTGCGGCCGCGGTGGCCTCCGCGCTGGCCGTGTGGTGACCGACCCTGGCCGTTTCCGTGAAGACGATCGAATCGTCATCCACTCCGTCGGCGTGATAGACGACCTTTACCCCTGCGATATGGACGGGCCCGGCGCCTACGAATCCATGGAACCGGTGAACGAGCGGTGAGTCATGGTTGGTCCCCTTGCGCAGCTCCGTCGGAAATGCCTGCATGACGACACAGGAAAGATAGCGGTCCTGCATATCGGCGAATTCGTCTTCCGTGATGTTTAGAATCCTTCCGTCCCGCGAGAAATCCCGCAATACCACGGCTCCTTCCGGCTTTGGGATCAAATCGACTTGGACGCACCTCAGGTCGTTCGATGCGGTGAGGTCGCCCACTCCATTGACCGTTGGCGCATCGAGCCCCGTTCCCGAAACGTAACCCGCCGTCCAGCCGACGTTCGAGTTGAACGCCCTTACCTCGAGGTCGAAGTGCAGCGAGACGTCGCCGGTGAGCCAGACCTTGATGGCGCTCCAGCGCAGGGACCTCCCTCCCTCGCCTACTGGCTCCCCGTCGGCCGCGGCATCGCTCCACCCGCCGTCCTTGGCGAGCATGCTATAGCGGATCGAGCCTTGCCATGGCGAGCCCTCGAGGCGAAGCGAGAGCGCCTCTATGCACATCAGCTCGGACATATTCATGCCGACATGGCGGTATGCGGCGCATTCGGGCATGTCGCCGAAGTTCGACAGGTGGCATGTTCCGATAATGGAGGCGCCCGAGCAGCCGTTGGGCACCTCGTCGGATTCCGATTGGTACCAGCGATAGGAGAAGTGGGTCGGGGCATTGCCCCCGTTGCCCTTTTTGACATCCGACCAGTTCCTGCACGGGCTACATGTGAGAAGCGGGTCCGAGCAGGCCATGGGCTCCGCGCGGGTCAGCTCAGGCTTGCCGTCGTTCAGAGTAAGCGCGCCCTTGAACGGCACCTCCTTCACGACCCATGCCGAAGCGCGGTCGCCCGCTACCCCATCCTTGTAGCCGCTATGGAAGAGGTTTAGCTTCGAAGGCTTCGCGGCGGTCGCGTTCGGCCTGTTCACGCACAGGCCCGAGGCGTCGCTTATGATGGCCATCGCGCCGTCGCCGTACAGGGCCGTACCCTCGGAAAACCTCTTCGCTGCCCACCATGCGCTGGCCCTCGATTGGACGCCCGCGCTGTTTATTTGGAAAGGCTGGGTGCAGTTGGTATGGCTGAATTCCTTACCGTCCCACGGGCCGCCCCATGAGGCATTCACGACTCGGGACCCATCGGCCACATGCGCGGGGCGCATCGTCGTGAGAAAGCCCGGGACGGGTCCCCAATCGGATTGATAGGTGTCATCGCGGACCTTGGTGAACTCGGTGAGGAACAGCTGGTTGAAATTACCGCCATATGCCTGCTGATAGATATCCGTCGCATCGGAAATCGAGGCGTCTCGCACATCCCAGTTGAGCGTGTCGTCGTCTGCGGCGTGGATGCGGCACACGATGCCCTGGATATCCTCCGTCGTGAGGTAGGTATGCTCCACGGTGGAGGATATCCACCCCGTCTGGGAGCGCAGGGCGTCGACGTTCTCGTCATGGGAGACGCCCTCGACGTAGATATTGAAGATGTTCAGGTCGGCGCACCACCTATGGGTCACGTCTCTCGATGTACGCCTGTACCACTTTCCCGTGTCGTGATACTGGTAGTGCTTCCATCCGGTGTCGTGGCGGCCGGTACCGACCCCAAGTTCCTCGTTGGTAAGGTTGCCGTCGAAGGTGACGATATTGTTCTCCTGCTCGTCCTCCTTGATTGCGCCGAGGTTGTCATGGTCTGCCGCGAACCACAGGCGGTGACCCCTGGGGTTGTAGTTGTCGTCCCCGCAGGCGGTCAACGGGTAGAAGGAGAGGTGGAACCACAGCTCGTTCTCGTAGTCGCATTCAACCTGGAGGTTCAGGGCGTAACGAAGGATCTGGACGTAGGCGTAGCGGAAGGCGTACCACTCGGTCCATCCGTTTGCCCAGCCCATGCATTGGTTTATGGGGTTCGACCTGCCCCTACAGCAGTTAATCTTGCCGTTGAGCATCCCATAGGCGTCCCAGGCCCCCTGGCCGATTGCCGCATTTTGCCCCCAATAGTCCCACCCGAGCGCCGTGTCGGCGCCGAGTAGGCCGAGTCCTGCCGCGACTGCCAGGGCCGCGAACAGTCCTCGTCTCGTAATGGGAGTATCCCCTAAGGATGAGCCTTCGCTCTTCCCATCATCGTGCTTGTCGAACCTCATCTACGCACACCTCCCGTCAGGGACATGCGCGGGCTCGGGAAGGAGGCCGCACCTCCGTCCCGAGTCGTCGTTAGTTCTTTGCCGTGGCGACGCCGTCCGATTCCGCATACACCCACAGGGCGTAGACGGTCGTGTCGCGTTCCATCTTGATTGTCGTGAGAGGCGTCCCCCCCCGCCCTGTCGGGCATGTAGCCCTTGAAGACGAGGCGACGCCACGTTCCGTCCTCGCGCTTGGCGAAGACGTCCTCGTAGCCGGCGAGCGTCACGGACTCGCCGCGGTAAAAGGCGGTATGCCCCACGCCGCCATCGCCGATCGCCGGCAGGTCGATCTTATCGAGCCTATGCCTCTCGGCAAACCCGGTGAAATCGGGCAGCCCGAGCGCCCCGTCAACCGCATCCGCGGTATCGCTCGGCTTTCTGCGGTAGACGGTCCCGGCGTCGGGTTCAACAGAGCCTTCCGCATATTCGATGCGCAGCGTGCAGCGGTTGCGCCCGTATAGCTTTAATGCGCCCTTCCTGGGAATCTCGAGGGAGTCGACTGGATCGCGAAGGGCGGCGTCCTTGAACCAGCCCGTGAATCCGGTGGCCGCGTCCTCACCGTAGTGTGCATAGAGGTTGCATGGGCTTTTCCCGGCAGCCTCCAGCGCAGCATCAATGGGTGCATATCGATCACCGGGATGGACATTCCTATCGATATATACGCGATGGCCGTCATCAATACCGTCCGTGTAGTACTCGACGCTTGCCGATTCGATGAGGCAGGGCTTGGATATGACGGTGCCGCGATAGCGGTCCGTCCATATGCGATCGGTGCTCCTGGAAGGAAGGCGAAGAGCCAACATGGCGGCTGCGTATAGGCACCCGGAACCGAACTCCTCGGTCACCTCGACGTTCTCCTTGGCACTGAACTCCCGAACTACTCGCGCGCCCGTCGGCTTGCGGATAAGGTGGACGTTCATACCCGAGATCTTGGTATCGGAGCTCCCGTCCGGCTCGGGACCGCATGCCGGTGCCGTCTCGAGCGTCAAGGGCTCGTCTTTTGAGTTGTGGACGTACACCGGGTCGCTCCACGCGCAGGTGCCGCCGAGCAGCTTGGTCCTGACCACGAGGTCGTACTCATCTGCGATGTCCCCGGTTAGCCACACCTTAACGCGGCTGATTATCTCGGTATCATAGTCCCCATTTGAGCACACCTTGACCCCGTCGGCGCCCTCATCCCATTCGCCGCCGGTGAAGCGCTGCGCCGCATAGTGAATCGATCCCTTGTATTTCGAATCCTGAAGACGCATCTCGAGGCTGAAGATGGAATGCCCTCCATGGGGCCACCCGATATGGCGGTGCGAGTAGGCCTCGGCCTGCTGGCCTCCCCATGTCGCGACTCGGCAGGATGCCATGATCGCGGCGTCATCGCTTTCGACCGCCGTCTCCGAGTCTGTCATGTACAGGCGGAAAATCGGGTAGACGGGAAGTTCGCTCTCGTTTTTTGCCCCCAGGACATAGCCCGCCGGCTTGATGCACTTCGATTCGTCCTTGAACTTGTTGTGCCACCCCAGAATCTTCAGGCTGTCGCCGGCCTGGGCCTCGTCTTTGGATAGCCCGACGTCTCCGTGGCAGACGACCTCCTCGAGATCCCATTGGGCGTTTACCTGGGTCGCCCAGAGTCCCGGGCACGCCGGATTGGACACGGCGACGCAGGTGCTGCTGTCGTCACTGGTAACGCCCCAGGTATCGAGCCTCTGCCCGTCCGCGTCGGAGGTGATGAACCAGCATTTGTGGTCAGTCTCGTTCGTGACCGCGGGCTCATGGTGGACCCACCAGGAATTTGTGAGGTTGGTCGATTCTGGGTTACGCCAGATTTTTGCGTAACCCCGCTCCATAGTGGGAGAGGTGTGGCCATAGTTATCCAAGCCTCGATCGAGACCGGGGCCGATCATGTTCGCGATGCAGAAGGTGAAGCATCCCAGGCCATCGGATTTATTCGGCCAGAACATCCAGTTCTGATTGACCCCGTCATAGTCATGGTAGAGGCAGGTCGCCCGACCGTTCTCGTAGCGGGCGACGGGGACGTTGTTCTCATAATATCCCTGGACGAGGTCGACTCTCAGGTTCGGCGCCGTGACGGGGATGATCTTGAAGATGCCGCCCATGAGCGACAGGTCGTTTTCGATATATATCTTATCGGTCTGGACGGACATGTCCTTATTCTTCGGGGCATTCTGCGAGGAGACGATGGCCGATGAGGGTCTGACGTTGTTCTTCCAGCAATTGAAGACATCGATATGCGCATAGACGTTGTGGCCGGTCTTTGCCTGCCTGCGTCTCAGGAATGTCGACCATCCGGGACCCTCATAGAACCCGTGGTAGAGCCATCCGTAGGCATTCACATGGCGGTCCTCGCCCTCGGAGCCGTCGTTGATGAGGTTGCCGACGAAGTTGCCGACCGGCACGCCGTCGATATAGCATGTGCCCTTGTTGTCATCGCCGTCATCGCGTCCCAGCCAATATCCCTTCCAGGGATTGGTCGCGCAGTAGGAGGTGCAGTAGTAGAACGGACGGAAAACGATGTGGTCATAGAGCTCGTCGGACCAATCGCACTCGAATACCATCGCGAAGGCGTAGCCGAGGCGGTGGCTGTAGTCATTGTAGATATTCCAGAGGTCCCAGTTGTTGGCATAGCCGAACCAGCGATCGTTGGCGCCACGGGTCTGATCCGGATGCGTTAGGTCGCCGCTCTCCTTGCTTGGTCCGATATAGCCTGCTCCGGGTCCGAAGTCGACGGCTGCATAGGCGAGAGCATCGCTCGCGCCCATCAGTCCGAGACCCGCGGCGATGGCGAGGGCCGCGAGGAAACCGCGACGCGAGACCGGCGTGAATAACCCCGCCTCGGACCCGTCGCCATGGGACCGGCCTTCATTTCCAGTCGCCTTTTTTGCCTCGGCGCGGACAATCTCCTTTTTATTTCGGGAGTTCATCTCAGCACTCCCTCGACTTGATGGCAGACAGGCCGCAGCACAGGGCCACCGCCACGTAGACGGCCGCCTGGTACAAATCCAGCCTCATGGATGCAAGCACGCATGCCGCTAGCCCGAACAAGGATGTAAGTGCGTAAAAGCGCCAGTCGTCGACCTTTCGCGCTATAAGGGCGAAGGTGAATATGGCGACGGGGATCCAGATGGTCTCAACAGACCCTCGCGTCAGGTAGAACAGGGCGGCCCGCTTGCCCATCACGGGCATGATGTTGACGATGATGGAATAGGCCGAATATGCGCAGGCGGGCAGGAGGGTCGCGGAAGACACCGCCGCCGAGAGGGAGAGCTCATCCTCGTCGGGCCCCATAAGTGAAAGGTTGTCCAACACTCGATATCCTCCAAAGGAACTACGGTAGCCATCAGTTGGTCGGGGCCTTGTGGCGACCAGCCCGCCACTAGCCCATGGTTGCCCATGGGTATTCGGTCCCATCAAAAGCGTAAATCGACAACGCACAAAGTTCAGGTCGGTTTGGTGCCATTGGGTGACAGACTGGCCATGAAGGAAAGCCATCCTGGGGTAGAATGTCCCTAGAAATCGGCACATCTATCGGAGTATGCGGATATATGTTTAACAAATTATTCAATTTGCTTGCTGGGACCAAAAAGGAAAAGAGCCCCGCCGATAGCTCGCGTACAGATATGCCCCTGACCCGGGAATTGCAGCGGCAATTTGTCCGCAGCTATATCGAGCAGACCGCCTCCGAGCGCGAAGGCGGCATCCCGAATGGCGTGTACGAGACGTCTATCGTCTCTTTCGTGTTCAACCATGAAAGGATTGAGGGCAGCTCCCTCACGGAATGGCAGACAAGGACGGTTTTCGAAACCAGAGATACCGTTCTCGCGGACTCGACTACCCCAGGAAACGTCCGTGAGACGGCAAACCATACGAAAATGTTCGATTTCCTTTTCGATTCGCTGGACAGGGAGCTAACTCCCGAATTCATTAAGGAGATCCATATGCAGCTCATGGCCGGGGTAATGGATGTACCCGGCCAGTGGAAGATTCTGGGCAATGGGGTTGGAAGCGTCATCACGGCGCGCCCAGAGGAGGTCCCCTCGTTAATCGACCGCCTGGTCTCGGAATATAACAAATACGAGCCGTCCCTGGAGAATATCGTCAGGTTCCACGTTCGATTCGAGACGATCCACCCCTTCCCGGACGGCAACGGAAGGGTTGGAAGGGCTATTGCCTTTCGTGAATGCCTGCGCGCCGGACTCGTTCCCTTTATCGTGACGGATGCCTCAAAGGAAACCTATTACGCCTCTCTCGATGAGTTCAGGGCGGGGATTACAACACCACTTATTGCCTATGCCGAGGCAATGCAGGTCGATTTTGCTTCCACGATAGCGCCCATGCTCGCCGACCGCTCTCTGTCCGATAGCCTACTTGGAGAATTGGGCATAGAGAGGCCGAACTTCAAGGATGACGCCGGCTTTGTCGGTCCTTCCACTAAATCGCTGAAATCCAGCCTCGATGCAGTTGAAAACACTGGATCTGATATCAAGTCCGATCATAAGACGCATCGCACCCGTCGGATTTAGCCTCAAGCAATGATGGGACCGTTCATCCCGAACGGTCCCAAACCTGGCGTCAAGGCACGATTTTCGTCGCATTTTAACGATGAGGGGCCTGCGTCCTCTTATTCCTCAATGCTCAGATTCCCAAAAGCGGCTATTTGTCCAGCGCCCGCTTTTAACAATCGACGAATCGAACGGGGACGTCCATGGGCAACGGTCCACGGGTCGTTACCTTGATCGATCCGAAGCTCGAACTCAGCACCTTCCGATGGGCGATATCGGCGGGCATACGAAAATAGTCCTCACAGTCGATATGTACGGTACAGGTGGGCCACCCGCCGCATGTGACGACAACCAGTTCCCCCACCGCGGTCTCGCTCTCGAGGAATTGACGGACCGTCATCTCGCGGCGAGTCGAATCGGCACCAGCATTGCAATCAGTTTCAAACATAAATTTGCCTCCGGTTGATCGTTGACGAGGGCGCGTACGCGCCATTGTGCTCACGTCGTCAATAACCCGACCGGAATTCTGTAGCACCCAGTTTACCACTAGCAACCTCACCGGGCCCGAATTCGCCTGAACACTTGTTCCTTGCGGGCAGCGGGGGCACCTCCAACGGTAGCGTGAAAACGATAGGTCTAATGAGTGCCGTAGGCGAAAACTGTCACCCCGTGGCACCAAATCGGCAGGCATAGCGTCGATGCCGGCGGTACGTTAGACCATGGGGACGCATGCCCGTAATCGTAGCCAGAAACCCGCGTCCCCTCTCCGGTAACCGAGAGAATGGAGCAGTCATGCGACCTGGAGGAAAGATGAAGGAGTGCGCCGGCAAGCTCTTCCGCCGCATCGGCGCCCGTCTCAAGAAAGGCGCGGTCATCGGTACCGGTGCGGTGCTCATCGCGAGCCAGGTGCTCTCAGTCGTGCCGGCGCCGACCGCGGCATATGCCGCATCGTCCGAGACGATCACGCGCGGCGAGCGCGTGAACTACGGCGGCTTCTACATGTACAACTCGACGACCTCGGAGGGCACCCCGGCGATCTGCCTCGACCCGGCCAAGCGCCACCCGCTCGACGCCTCAACGGCCACAGCACAGCTTCCCATCGAGACCGACTGGACCAAATGCTACACGGGAGGCGGCGGCAATCAGACCCGCATAGACCGCACCGATGCGATGGCGAGGATCCTTTACTACGGTCCCACGGGTCCTGGTTTCGAGGAGGCGAAGGCGAAGGGCCTTTGGAGCTTCAACTGGTACGACGGAACGCCGCTGGACTACAGCAAGATGCTCGCCATCCAGCACATCGCCCTCTCGGCCCTTTCGAAGAGCTCCAGCCAGTACGGCATGCAGGGCACGACCGCCGCGTTCCGCAACTGGTGCTACAGGACCATCCTCTACTACAACGGCAATATCAACGCTGGCACGTTCCTTGCAAATCTGGACAAGAATCTGCCGGGACCCGCGCCCCAGTCCTTCAAGGACACGATCTGCCTCGTCAACTACGGCACCGGCACCCAGTGCCTCATCACCTTCCACAACAAGGGCAAGCTGAAGCTCAAGAAGGCGAGTTCCAACCCCGGCATCTCCGACAACAACCCGTGCTACTCGCTCGACGGCGCGACCTACGGCGTCTACTCCGACTCCGGTTGCACCCAGCAGGTGGGAACGCTCACCTGCAACGCCTCCGGTGACTCCAACGTGATCGATATCGCACCGGGCACCTACTATGTTAAGGAGACCAAGGCCGGTAAGTCCTATGCACTCGATGAGGGAACCCATAAGGTGAACGTGTCGGGCGGCCAGACGGCGACCGTGAACGTCACCGATGCGCCCCAGAACGACCCTGCCGACATGCTGGTAGCCAAGGTCGATGCCGAGACGGGCAAGGCCTCCCCGCTCGGCGCCGGCACGCTCGCGGGCGCGGAGTTCACCGTCAAGTACTACGACGGCTTCTACACCCAGGAGAACCTGCCCGAGAAGGCCACGAGGACCTGGGTTCTTAAGACCGATGAAGACGGTTTTACGGGTCTTTCTTCTGCCCGTGAAAATCCTGATATCTATTTAAGTTCGGGCGACTCTTTCTATCAGACGGCCGATGGAAAAATGTACACTTTGCCCCTTGGCACGGTAACAATTCAGGAGACGAAGGCCCCCGCCGGCTATCTGCTGAGCGACAGCACCGTCCACCTTCAGCAGATCACCTCGAACACGTCGTCAGAATTCGTCTCGACCTTCGTTGAGCCTAGCGAGGACGCCCCCACCGTGCGCGAGCAGGTGAAGCGCGGGGATATCGCCTTCAACAAGGTGCACGGCGAGGATATGACCGGCCTTGCCGGTGTCCCGTTCAAGATCACGTCCAAGACCACGGGCGAGAGCCACATCGCGATCACCGACGTAAACGGCATCCTCACGACCGAGGCATCCGCCTGCCCGCATACCCAGAACACCAACGGCAACGACGCTGCCCTGAACGCCGACGGCACCGTCGACGAGTCGAAGCTCTCGATTGACAACGGCCTGTGGTTCTCCGGCTCGAAGGACGCCCAGACCGTGGCAGACGATGCGAAGGGCGCGCTGCCATATGACACCTATACCTTCGAGGAGCTCCGCTGCTCTGCGAACGATAGCCTCAATCTCGTCAAGTTCGAGGTGACCGTGAGCCGCGACGCCTACACCATCGACCGCGGCACGGTTGACGACAACCCCATCGAGATAGGCACTACCGCGACCGACGGGGCGGACGGGGACCATAAGCTTCTAGCCTCGAACCAGGCCGAGATCGTCGACTCCGTCTCCTACAAGGGCCTTAAGAAGGGCACCGAGTACGAACTCAAAGGCACCCTCATGGACGCCGAGACTGGAGAGGCCCTGAAGAACACGGCCGGCAAGGAGATCACCGCCACAGCCAAGTTCACCCCGAAGGCATCCAGCGGCAAGCAGAAGGTCAAGTTCAAGTTCGACGCCACGCTTCTCGGGGGCCATAAGGCCGTCGTCTTCGAGCGCCTCTACCTGGACGGCAAGATCCAGGCAACGCATGAGGACCCCGAGGACGAGGACCAGACGGTCGAGTTCCTGCCCGTCGAGATCGGCACGACCGCGACCGATGCGTCCGACGGCGACAAGGCAATCGGTGTCGGCAAGGCCGTGACCGTCGAGGACGAGGTTTCCTATAAGAATCTCGCCATGGGCCGCGAGTACACCGTGACCGGCACGTTGATGGATTCGACTACGGGCGAGCCCCTGACGGACGCAGATGGAAACCCCGTCACGGCGTCCACGTCCTTCGAGCCCGAGGACACCGAGGGCAAGGTCAAGGTAACGTTCTCGGTCGACACCTCGACCCTTTCCAATAAGAAGCTCGTCGTGTTCGAGAAACTCGAGGCGGACGGCAACGTGATCGCACGCCACGAGGACCTGACCGACGAGGGGCAGACCTTCGAGGTCATCCCGCCCGAGATCAAGACGTCGGCAGCCGATGGCGCCGACGGCGATAAGGAAGTCACGGCTGACGGCAAGGCCACAATCGTCGACACCGTCAAGTACACAGGCCTCGTCCCGGGCACCGAATACGAACTCCAGGGCACCCTCATGGACGCCGAGACCGGAGAGGCGCTGAAGGGCGCGGATGGCAAGGATATCACCGCTTCGGCCAAGTTCACGCCGCAGGCCCAGGACGGCTCTCAGGTCGTGACCTTTACCTTCGATGCGAGCGAGCTTGGCGGCGCGAAGACCGTAGTTTTCGAGAAGCTGTTCGTTGACGGAACCCTTATCGGCTCGCACGAGGACCCAACCGACAAGGACCAGACGGTCGAGATCTCCCCGAGCCTCAAAACCACTGCGGCCACGATCCAGGGCAGCAAGGTCGTGAAGCCCGAGGACGAGGTCGCAATCGTCGACACCGTCCACCTCAAGGGCCTGCGTCCCGGCCAGAGCTACACCCTCACGGCCTCGATCAACAAGAAGGCAGACGGCACGCAGCTCACGCTCACGGACGTGAAGGACGCCTCGACCCTTGCCGGCAACGGAATCCAGAAGGGCTCCGATAGCGCAGAATCCAGTAGCGATCTCTGCAAGGCCCTCGTCGACGTCACCGGAACGGGGTCTTTCGTCAAGATCCCCGAGGGGGCCAAGCTCTCCAAGAACGAAGACGGGACCTATACGCTCACCGTGCCGGGTGCGACGAAGGACGCGGCCGACATCGTGACGAAGCTGAGCGGCGGTCAGGTGAAGCTCGTACCCTCCGAGTCGAGCGACAAGGCCGACGGCGCCGGCACGACAACCGATGCCGAGTCGACCGGCAAGGATTCCACCCTGGGTACCTACGAGGTCATCGCCAACGGACAGGTGCGGTTCACCCCTGCCGTCTCAGACCTCGACGTGGACGTTCCCATGGTGTTCAAGGCCTCCGACGTCGCGGGCCAGCAGGCGGTCGTATTCGAGAGCCTGCAGCGCGAAACTGACGGCAAGGAGATCTCCAAGGAGACCGATCTGGAGGACACCGACCAGACCATCGATATCGAGAACACCCCCGAGGGCAAGAACCTCGAGCAGACCGGCAACTGGGTCCTCTATGCGGCGATCGCCGCCGGGGTCGCTGCCTGCATCGCCGGTATCGTCCTGGTCTTCCGCAAGCGAAAGAACTAAGGCTCAGTCGCTATATAGCAGGAGGGCCCCGCTCGTGCGAGCGGGGCCCTCCTGCTTTTGAAAGGAGCCGTCGGATTATAAGGGAGTTTGCTATGCGCCCCCAATGGGATGCGACTATGAATGCGGGATATTCTCGTGGTCGAACACGCCGACCATGCGGATTCGGCGGTTTCTCTCGCGGATAAAATACACGACCAGGACATCGTCGTCGTAGGTGTGGGCCTCACGGTGCTTGCCATCAGAATAGGGCGGATGGACGAGAACGTGGTCGTCCCATCCGCTTTCCTCTATCATTCCGGTGCGACCGAGTTCGTCAATACATCCCTTGATCGCGTTGACGACTTCCACGTATTCGGCATGGGAGAATTTCGGCTTCAGCACGACGAGCGTTTTCCAAAAGGAGGCGGGAACCTTGACCTCGTAGCGGTTCACTGTCCGACCTCCTCGGGCTCGATGCCCATCTCCGCAAGTATGTCTGCCGGTATCTCGAGCGGGTCCTCCCCGGAATCGTCCTCAATCAAACCGTACTCCTGGGCCTCGGCACGAAGCATCGCCACGCGCACTTCCTCCGAGTAGAGGCGGCCGGATGGCGATGAGAACAGGCCGTCGAAAGGCGTCCTGCCGGTCTGAGCAACCTGATTGACCATAATGCGCATCGCATACGGCGTCGTGAGACCACTCCTGGCGAAAGCCCTGTCCGCGCGGTCCTTCACCTCATCGGGGACGTTCAACTGTATCAGTGCCATATACATCACCTCTCAATATGATAATGACATACTATTGCATAATCATAGTACCCAAAAGCCTTTCGTTTAGATGCGCTGTTGCCGCCTTGATATTCCCATTTCCATGCGGTCGCCCTTTGGATAGGTGGCAAAGCTCACATCAGCCCAGCAACATATCGCAAGATGCCGCGCGCCAGGCGCAGGAGCGCGCCAAGCAGAACAAACAGCCCGACCCCCCCCTATAAAGACATGTTCTCTTCCCGAAGTGATCCGGTCGTATTATCAGGAGCAGGGCGAAGTAAAATCGACCGGATAGCGATATTGCATGGAACAAATTCAGACCAGGTTCCATAAAGCCAGTCTATCTATTCCGCTTTGGGGCTATTTCGTGGCGCCGCATCCGGAACACCGGTAGCCGGTAAGGACCTGCTTGGTTCCAGTCTGCACCTGATACGTCTCCTGATGCGTCACCGCTTCATGATGAACGGTTGTGTAATCATCCACGGTGTAGTACGAAACGGGCGTCCCAGCCATTGCCATTTTCTTGCAATAAGCAGCAAGAGCGGCATTGTCGTAGAAAACAGAACCATCTGAGCAAACAGCATGCGAGCCACTTAGAACCTGCTCATCCCATGCGTCCTGGTCTACAACAGTTCGAGTACGAGTCTCGTATACGGGGTCGTTGCGGTACTGCGCCTGCCACGTATGCTCATGGGACGGCTTACTGGAGGAGCTGGAAGAGGGCTTGGAGTCGGATTTTGACGGCGCGGAGCCGGAGCCCGTGGACGGCTTTGTCGTATCGGCCTTCTTTTCCTCGGCCTTCGCGGCGCTGTCGGCGGCGGCGTCTTTCTTCTCCTCTACCTTCTCCTTGTCGGCGGCGGGGGCCTTCGAAGCGTTGTCCGTGACCTTGTTCACCACGTCCTTGCCGGCATCCCCCGTGAGCGTGCTGTCGCCTTTGGAGACGGCCTCGTTCACCTTGTCGAGGACCTTGTCGATGTCGTCCTGGGTGACGTTCTCGGCAGGCTTGGTCTCGCCGGTGAACTCGGTGGAGCCGGAGCCCTTCTGGTCGCCCGAGACGGCCTGCTCGCCGCCGCCTGCGGGCGTGGTGATGGAGCCGTCGGGGTTGATGATGGGGATCGCGGTGATCTCCCAGGTGCCCTCGGTGAGGCGCACGCTGTCCTTGCCCTCGATGGCGTCGGAGGCAGATGTGGCATGGTAGAACTCGCTGCCCTTGTCGTCACCGTGGGTGCAGACGTAGCGAGTGATGAGGGGCGAGGAGTCAGCAGTCACGCCCTCGGCCTCGATCTTGACGGCCCAGTCGACGGTTTGGCCGGTCTTCTCGGAGACCTGCTTCTTGCCGCCGTCGCTATCGACCTCGATCTTGGTGATCTCGGACTTGGGGGCGAAGGCGCCGGTCGCCCATGCGCCGCCGAGCCCGAGCCCCGCGACGACGAGAGCGACGGTCGCGCCGATGGCGACCTTGCGCTTCAGGGGTAACTTGTTGCCATCGCTTCCATCGGGTACGAGGTTCGGGCCCTGGCCGTCTTGAGTGTTGAGGTTGTTCTCATCCATGATGTTGCCTTTCTCTAATCCCCTATCGGATTCTATTCTATCGTTCGGACATGATGATCTCGGCTACGCGGTCGACCCGGACCCCACCGGCGATCATCTCCAGTGCAGTCACTATGCGCGCCTTCTGCACGGGCCCAAGGGAGCGGATCGTCTTGGTCTCGGACAGGCCCAATGCACGAAGTAGCGTCCTCGCACCTACCGCCCCCACACCGGGGCAATTCTTGAGGAACGCGAACATTCTGATTTTAGCTGCGACGTTGCCCCCATCATTGAGCACATCGACAGGGGCCATTTCACCTGCCTTGAGGCGCTCCTTGAGGGCTGCGCGTTCGCGGCGCACTTCGACAGAGCGTTCTCGACCCTGGTCTGATATTTGCTTTGAGTAGCGGAATGATTCATTCGGCATGGCACCGTCTCCTTAAATCCCTATCGCGGACTGATGGGCGCCTTTCATAGCGGCGCATTGACAGTGCTGATCACCTTAAACCACTTATACCCCATGACGGGCGCAAAAACAAGACTCTTTGGCCTTCTTCCGGTAAGGGGCACCTCTTTTACGGCCGTTGTAGGGCATTTGGAGGCGCGTGTCCTGCTGGGGAATTGCAAAGCTATTGTCGGGCATGCAAAGATCCTAGTATATAAAGTAGGTAAGCACTTAATATCGAAGGATGAGTAATGATTATCTCCTCAAACAAGATGCAGACGCTCAAGGCGGCGCCGAACTCCGCCTATGAGGTCATCCTTCCGGAGTACCTCTACCAGTCGAATAAGATCGAAGGATCTACCTTCACGCTCAATCAGATCGACACCTTCTATGCAACGAATAGAGTGACCGGAGACCATGACTTTGACGACATCATTGAACCCAAGAATTCCTTCAAGATGTTTGACCGGATGGTCGACACACTCGGGGTCGAGCTGACACCGGAACTCCTCATTGAATTCGAGACGATCCTTCACAAGGGAACGACCATGGCGGGCAATGGGGAAAGCGGGCATTTCAAATACATTCCCAACCGTATCAGAAACAGTTCGGTACAGGTCGCCCTCCCGAGCGACATACCGACCGCCATACCGCAGCTGCTCGCCGAATGGGACGCCAGCCCGAAGGACTTCGAGTCGATTTCTCGTTTCCATGCAAGGTTCGAACATCTGCATCCGTTCCAGGATGGCAACGGGCGAATCGGCCGCCTCATTATGATGAAGCAGTGCATCGAAAACTGTGTCGACCTAATCGTCATTGACGAAAAACATGCGGACGAGTACAAGAGCTGGATGGAGATCGCGCAGACTCAGGGCAATTTCCGCTTCTTCGATGAGGTTCTTCGGAAGTGCCAATCTTCTTTTGACGCCAGGATGCACGAGATGGGTGCAGACTTCCTCATCCAGCACACCCCTGAGACTCTTGAGGAAGGAAAGCGCTCAATCGACCCTTCCACTCCGTCGACCGCCAAGATCCAGGCAGGCTTAAAGGTTCTCGAAAATAAAGGCCGAGCAGCTGGCGCGCCTACGAGTAAGGGGTATAACCCTTACGGCGTATGATTGGCGATTTAACAGTTAGACGAATAGGCGCATTGTAGAGGCACAATACCGGGACCGTAACTGAGACTCGGGGCCACGAGCAGACGCAAAGATTTAGGCTCTGTTAGACAAAGATTGACATAGGTGACTTTGAAGGTCGAAGTCGTTATTCCATGAATTGAAGCCAGTCCATATTGATACGTACATGGATATGGACTGGCTTTGCTGGACTATAAATAGTATGTCGTATTCACAGTTCAAATATACGTTACTGGGAAACTAAACTAGGTTTATGTGGCTGTATCTTGGCTCAATGTCCAGCTGACCCAGAATAGGCGTGTCATTCAACTTGGCCACTTCGTCTGCAAGCGTAGACGTTCCTTTTATGAGACGGTTGATGTAAGGCTGGAGTTTTTTTCTAGATTTATCTGATAGCTTAGGAATCTTGATATTCAAAAGTGCGTTATCGGGAATCTCCGCAAGCCCATCTGACCCCGTAGCAAGTCCACGCATTTGGCTGTTCCAGCTTTCCGTTGTTAGATAGGCTACAAGGTCAGTCAAACACTCTTCAGATCCAACCTTCATTCTGATTCTCTTGCAACCGTTCGTGACGATTCCATTTTTCAATGAATCCGGGACAACAAACCATTTATCCACAGATGACCAAATGCCTCCAACAAAAATATCTTTAGGACGAGCAAGATGCTTGGCTCTCGAGGGCAGTTGCCAACCCATTAGAGCGCTTGGCCAGAAAGAGCCATTTGAAATGTGCGAAATATCGATATAGTTGTATTTATCAGAAGATTTGATCTTCAGCTTTTTGCCGTTATCGTTAATTCCCTCCTGAATAACGTCTGCTATATCACCCAACGTGTAGTGATCTTTTTCCTGAATCCTACTTAAATGGAGTTGATTTTTCTCACACCAGTATTTCGGATCAAGCGAGAGACTTTTTGAGTTCAAAATTCTATGAAGGGGTATGGCCCAACCGGTTCCATCGGTATAGCAATCTCTTCGACCGGTCAATAGCCATGGATGATCAAGCGCCGCAGCCGAATTAAGGACACCCATGCGAACCTTCTCAAAATCAGCGTCAACGATCAGGTTTCCCTCAGCATCCACCATCAGTGCTCCGTCACTTTGATCACGAAGGTAGGTAGTCTCCTGCCGCTTGTTGCCCGCAGACCAACCCAGCTTATCAATTACCTGAAAAGCTATAGATGAGTCCTCCAAGTCCTTTAGGCTTTCGGCCTCTTGCTCAAGCGAATCCATAAACACGATGCTTGCACTCACATCGGCCCCGCTTGATTTAAATGCGAAGCGAGGAAGGGCGATAATTGCGGCGATGCTAACTTTTCTCAGTAGCCACTCTCTGAATGTTCGAAACTTTGAGCTTGTATTTCCTAAATATCCATTAGGGAGAATTAAAGCAATTCTACCGCCCGTTTTTCTGCAAAGCCGGACACACGCCTCTGCAAAGAGAATACCGAGCTCCTGCTTACTTTCTAATTCCCCTATCTTAAGTTGGCCATCTTCGACCTTGATAGAATGCCCAAGGTCGAATTTGGAAAGAACCTCGGATCTTCTTTCCACTATTTTTGCGCCAAAGGGCGGATTGCATATAACAACGTCGAATCTGCCAGAAATTTCCGATATCGAAATAAGCGAATCCATTTGTTTGATATTTGACTTGCCATCGCCATTTAAAACCATGTTCAATACGGCGACCTGGACTGCATTTGAACTGCTATCGAACCCAAACACTGAATCAGCGTAACCTGGGTTGTATTACTTTCCATATCTAAATGTACCGACTAGGAAATCTGCAGATCCGCATGCGGGATCGCATGTCAGTTCACCGAATTGGGGATTGATGATTTCGACAACAAAGTCAGAGATCCTGGTTGGCGTAAAATACTGCGCCATATCCCATTTGTATAAATCTTTAGCAAATTTCATATAAAACGTCTGAACTACGTCTCTATTAGAAGCGGTGATTTTGTATGGTGCCAAAATTGCTACGATTTCGCTAAGAGTAGAGCTGTCCAAGTTCAACTTGACCGATATCTCATTCGGCAGGTGGGTCTGATAGAAATTGACAGCCTTTTTTACGAGAGACGACACATTCCCGTATGCAGTCTCGGCACTAATTCCAAGGGCATTGAAGTCCTGAAATTCCAAAGGATCGTCTGTCCGCGTCTCAAAGGCGTGCTCATCGAAAATTTTAGCTAGCAGCAGTTGAAAAATTACCTCATATCGCCTTTCTTTGGATAGCCCCGCGCCATGAAGAACGTCTTCAATTTTTGCAAAGACGTTTAACAAGGAGGGGCACGGTCCGATTGAGGAATAGGTTAACGGCTTGATTTGGACTTTATTGCCGAATTTAGGTAGTGCAGAAAGAGAAGCCTCGTGAGATTCGATTTTATTCCCTGAATATGTATGCCAAAACACTCGGACCGAGTCGCTGGACCAGAATAATCCGACCGCATCAGTGCGCTTTGCAAAATCGAGCATAGGTGAAACCTGTGTCTGTTTAACCCAAGACTCTTTGCTGCTATCCCTTTTAACTTCACAAAGAAGAACGGCATGCTTCAAGACTTCGTCGACATCGTTTGACACATCGCAGGCACGAACATCGAGAACGACGAAATCACATCTGAAGGAATTCCGGCCATTGTTACCGAAGCGTTTTTGGACAACTTCGATTCTAAAGTTAGCCTTTGGGTATCCAAAGGCTATTAGGTATTTGATGGCCCTCACACGTTGATATTCCTCATTAGGCGTCAGTCCATCTTTGCTTCTTCCGCTATTTTTCAGTTTGCCTCGAATGGGGCATGTGAGCGAGTATAGCTCAGTCATTTACTTGCTCGCTTTCATCAACCCTATGTGTAACTTTCATCTCAAACGGCATGCCACCCTCGCGGATCACCGCGCGGAGGAACATATTCATCGCGGTGGACATGGAGAGACCGAGCTCGTCGAGGATGGCGGATGCCTCCCTCTTCACCTCCGGCTCTATCCTGATGGTGGTTGCTGGTATGTTCGACGGCATGGCGGCTCCTATCTCTCTTGTATACCACGGTGCCACCATTTTAGCGGACTATACCGCCCGCGAGACCCAGTAGTCCATATAGTGCGGTAGGACGTTGAACATGTCGCGGATGAGGTCGAGCATGTACCGTTGGCGAGCTGACGGGCGGGCGTGCGGCTCCGCAGTGCGGGAGTCAATCACCATGAAGGTCCGGCACCGCTTGAACCAGGCAAGGTAGGCATCAAGGCACTTCATCGAAACGCCCCTGAACGGCTCCATGAAGATCCTTTGTGCTGCTTATTCATTGGGTTTCTCCCCAATTCAGTTTTCTCGGACTGCTTGCGTTCAATCCATTCGTGGATCAAGACGGCCACGGTTGTGTCGCGCTCAGCCGCCATCGTCTTTAAGACATTCTTTCGCAAATTAAAACGCTACGGTAACGACTCCCGCCGATCGCAGAAGAGCATGTCACCAACGTGATAACAGAGTCAGAGCTGGCATAACTCGACTTCGCATTAGCGCACTCGGCCAGTGAATTGAGCCAGGCGTCGAAATCTGATTCCCCAGCAAAATCAAACCTGAGCAACAAGTCATAACTCATCGGCACCCTTAAGCCGTATAAGGGCGTATAGCAAGAGGCTTTGCCATCCTTTTCTTTGAAGGTCACAGTGCCGATACTTGAAAAACAGTCCTTTCGATAGCAATTCTGGAGTGCACTAAACGCCAGAGATCCGATTCCCATGTTGTGGCCGTAGACAAGCATGTTCGAGCTTTCTGGCGACGACCCCTCTGCAATGTACGGACAACCGGAGAAAGATGGTGTGCGATCGAAACCGTGATTGAGATAGAAGCCCTTCGGGTCACCTTGCCGGCATGAGACAACAGGGGTCGAGATCGAGGTCCCTTCAACGGTGAGCCAGCCGGCATAGTCCGGGTTCTCATCTGCAAGAGACTGTCCACCGTCTTCTGACTGCGCCTTCTGCTCAGCCGTATTTGTAATCACAGTCTCCCTTACAACTTCCGCGCCTAGGCATATGAAGATAAGCACCGAAGTCACGAGAACGCCTACCGCCATCTTTATGGCGACAGAGTGTTTAACGCTCAATGCGGCGCGTTCACATTTTCGATCGAAGCGCCTTTTCGCAAACTCGCTGAATGGACCTATAAGGGGAATCATCCCTTCTTCTCCTTAATATGCTCCTTAACGCCCGGCCACCCCATGGCTCTTTCAGACGAATATTCCTCATCTCCGCGGAAACGCTTGACCTGGAAACCGCAACCGGACGCAAGCACGAACGATCTGCCCCTATATTCCCAGCTGTTAGACTCGCAGACGATGGATTTTCCGGATTTAGATACCTTCAATGCGCTGCCACAGAGCGGACAGGCCCCGTATTTCTTGAGATTCTTCTCATGGACACGCCTCTTGGCACACTCGATGACAATCGTTGCATCCCTTTTGGTAAGGTTATCGAAATCCAGGTCGCCTGCAGAGTCGCCCAAGAGCCTCCGTATAAAAGTCAGCTGTGGTTCCGAGGCGGGATCTTCGGCCCATTTTGCCGCGCGTTCGCGGTCCCAAAGAGCCCTATCATGCGAGGTCTCATAGTTTGACTCGAGCCAAAGGAGAATGTCCTGTTCGGCAACGTCAAGCGACCTGTAATACCTTCGCTGGGTCTCCCCCAGCCTCATAAGGTCCGCGGTGCAGCAATCGAGAAGATCCGGTTTATATAGCGTGACCTGCCACCCTCTATCGGACGCGCCGGGACCGGCGATATTACGATCGCCGTTGTAGTGGATAACCCATGCGATGGACCCCGTCGAAGAAAGCACGTTGACCTTGCGCGACGAGAGAACCCAACCGGAGGGACAATCTTCCACCTCCTCGATCCTTCTTCCCAAATCGAGAAGCGAGCCATCGAGCTGCTTCTTGCCGACCCTATCGGGAAAATCCCTTTCGTTGAGTCCGAACAGCGTTGGCGGCGTGCATATACTCTTGTCATCCGAGACGCCCAGACAGTCGATAAGCCGAAGGGACTTCTTTTGATAGCCGGTGACAGGATCGGTGTAGAGTCTCAGCCCTCGCCCGACCATCTGTGTGTAGAGGGATGGGTTCTTCGTCGGTCGGGCCAGCAATACGGTATCGATAAGAGGCATATCAGTGCCCTCGGTAAATACCCCGTAGTTGATGAGGCATGGAATCTCCCGCGCCGTAAATGCATCGATGATCTGCCGGCGTTCATCCGCCGGCGTGTTTCCATCGACCACCACGGATCCGGGAATGAGCTCAGCCAATGAATAGGCATGGTGAACGCTCGATGCAAATACGAGCGTCTGGCCTATATGGAGCCCATCGTATGCAGCCGCGACCTGTCGATTCGTCTCTGGGCGGTCAACGCGCTTCGCGAGTTCACTCACTCGGAAATCGCCCATTCCGGTGCGCACACCCTTCGTCGACCAGTCCACGATGGTCCTGCGGCAGTCAATATCACAAAGATAGTCGTTGGCGATTCCCCAACGCAGGTCTTTCTGAAAAACGATATCGTCGAAAACCGCTCCGAGCCCTCGGTCGTCTCCCCTTCTCGGCGTCGCGGTAAACCCGATGTGGAGGCGAGGCCTCAGATAGTCGTAGATCTTTCGATAGGACGGTGCCAGGGCATGGTGAGCCTCATCGGTGATAACCATGTCGAAGTCGCCGGGTTTAAACTCCTTTTGGAGTCGATTTACGAGCGTCTGGACCGAAGCCGAGACGACCTCCTCGCCATGCGAGTGGCGCTCGGCCTTTTCTATGCCGACCGGGCAGCTGTAGTATTTAACTGGCTGGGTCACAAGCTCCTCGCGATGGGAGAGTAGCAGAACCCTGCCCTTCCTGGCGATTTTGCTGAAAGTCACGGTTTTACCGAGTCCTGTGGCCATCTGCACGAGATGCGATCCGCTCCCGAGAGAATCGCAGATATCCACGCACTCCTGCTGGTAGTCCCTGAGAACAAGCTCATCGGGTGACATTGCCCCAGCCCTCCTCAACGGTAAGCCCCTCCACGCCTGCCGCCAATCCGTTGACGAGCGCGGCGTGCGCGGCAGGGCCCATGGCAATTACCTTTTCGATGAGCTTCTGAATGTTGCCGAAATACCAATCCTCGTTCATCAGGCAGGCGTCATCGTTGAAGCCCAGGCGATCTGGCAGCGTGATAGATAGACCGCAATCGAAATCAGACAGAGGGTCGCGCGTGAGGAGGGCAAGACCATGGGACTCGACGAGAAGGGCCCTCGCTAGGTCGTCCGAGCTCACGACAAGCATCCTGTCGCACAGCTCGCGATACTCGTCATTATCGCTCCCAGGCATCTTATAACTCCTATCGAGAAATATGCCGTTGTCGGGGTTGGAAATATCGAGATACTCGCGCTGGAGTGAGACACCTGATTCAAAAGACGGATCTGGCATATGCACCTCGTCGATACATCCCGTCTCGTAGTAAATCCTCAATGAAGAAGTATTCATCTTTAAACCGTGTTCTTTCTCTCGGAAACCGTTCCGACTTCGGGACGGACGTAAACGGAGGACACTTGCGCTTTCGCTGCCCTCTCGATGTTCTCGATACGATCACTGCCCTCCTGAAGAGTGCGCCTTGAGGCGGCTGACTCCAATGCTGCCGCGACTGCAATCGAGTCTCTTGCCTGAATTGAAGTCGGCACGTTGAGTCTCCGGCTGTTTGACCTTCTCAGAAACTCACCGACCGAGGGGACTCCCCTTAGGTCCCTCACGGTCCTAGCTCCGATAAAACCCTCGATTGCCACGAGAGACTCATTTAGCGACTCGGCGTCAGCTCGCGCCCCATCAAGCGACACGGAGAGCTCACCCAGCCTATTTCTCAGCCCGTCTAGGATCAAACTCGCTTCTACGGCATAGCGTTCAGCCCCTGACGCGCCAGCAGATATCTTTGATAATGCCGCGCTGCAGAAAGCGGTATCGGTATCAATTTGGGATAAAAGAGCGTTTCTCTCTTTCCTGTCTGCCGGCGTAAAAGATAAGGACGACTCCAGCTCGGCAAGTCTCGCCCTGGCAGACGAGATCTTTTCAGAACGCTCAAGAACCTCCTCTGCAATAGATATCGATGACTCGATCTCATGGACCTCGTGCTCCATAGCCTCGACCTTGAGCATCTGAGATCTGAAGGCATCCTCGACCTCCGTGACGGAGCTGAACCCATTTGCGGAAATAACGGACAGGGCTTTGACTCCGGCACTAATTGCGCCGATGCCGGCACGCTTCGATTTAGATGCAATCCTCCACTTAAGAGCATTGTCAAAACCTTTATTCTGCGGAGTGTAGCCAATGCTCTTTGTTTTCGCCTCGCTCAGTTTGCGACTGGAGATTCTCGATTCGATATCCCCGGCTACAACATCGACGGGTATTCCCAGCCGGGCACGAATGCCGAACTCGTCGTAATTTAAACCGAGTGAAGACGCAAGCACCTTCTTGTCGTGCCCGCCGCTATCGGGGTGCCTATAGCCGATACCCCTGCGGCTCCATTCGACCGTAAAGCCATCGGCCTCGAACCTCTCTACGAACTCATCCCAGTTGGAGCTGTTTGCGATTGACCTATCTATGGCGTCTCTGATTTCCGCAACCCAACTTCGGCCTCCACGGCGCCTAAGTGAGCGCTCAGCCTCACTCATGCGAACTGACTGAGCCGTTGGTTTCCTTCGTCCTTCACGTATTGCCTTGCGGCGTTCAGACAGGTCCGGCAACATCCCCATGCCATGTTCACCGGCAATCTCTTGTGCGACGCGCGCCATGGAATCGCTGTCCTCGGGCGTAATTTGAACCTTCAATCCGCTGTTCGCGTTCACCGCATTAAGGATGACGTGCGCGTGCATAACACCACTTGCGTTGTCGTCATGGACAGACCAGATCCACTGCCAGCCCCGATCGGCAGGCCAAACCCTCTCACACCATTCCTGGGCGAGCTGGCCAACCTCCTCTGCCGACGCGCGATCCCTGGGGTCCGGCGATAAAACCCACTGATAGTAGTTCCTCCAGACCAAGTCAGGGTTCGACCGCCTCTTGTTCTCAAACCACTCAGGAGGTTTGTCTTTTCCGAACCTCTTTCTAGTCGCATCCATTACCTTATGCCATCCGTAAGGGGTATCGGGCAGACCTGGAGAGTGCCCGAACGCCATGGAGCGCGAGGCAGACTTATCTCCGGCAAGATATTTTTCCATTCTCTCTTCGTGGTCCTCAGCGCTTCGATGCCCAAATGACAAGTAGTCATCGACCTGTTTACAGCTGCCTTCACCACCCGAGAGCGTCTTAAGAAAGGGCATTACGTCTCCTTTCAGTCGGATATTCAGCCTCGATTGCACGCGATAGACGCTCGCAGACATCAATCAGACATGGCTCGACGGTATCGATTGCCGAGAATATGGCCATAGACACCCTTCTCGCTTCGGCAGCGCGTGACTGTCCCGCTATCGCCTTTGCGTTTAAATTGAGCTCAGACAGTTGCGCCGAAATCGTAAATAGCTCGTCCCAGATATCCCTTAAGGTTGATCCTGATGAGGCATTAGTCTCGTAGAGCGCCTTGTACAGAATGTACTCTGTGACGCTCATGTTGAGGCTGTTTGCCAATGCACGAATGGCTTCCGCTTCCTCAACGGTGCTCCTGGCTTCTATACGCGCCCTTTTTGGCTTTTTCTCACGGGACGTTTCACCCATGCGCCGTCTCCTAACTCATGCTTTAACTAGCGTAGAGCAGCGACACGTACCGTGCCGTACAGTTTGGTGACATGCGGTGCCAATGTTTTTGCAGGTGAATAGCTGTGGTATTGCCGAACTACGACATTGCTGAATTACGCACAAACTGGAATAGTGAACAGCGTAAAAGATGATTTGCTGAACAGTGCAATAGCGTAATAACGCGACTACGTAACTACGCAACAACGTAATAGAGGGAAAATCAAAATACGGAAGGTGGGGGGCGCTTGCCACAGCCCAGTTCGACGTTTAACAGCGCCCTTCATTTAAAGCGGTCACCGCAATTCAATGTCCTCGCCCTAATAGCGCAGCGAAACCGATCTTTCAATCGGAATCCATCCGATCGCTTCTCGATTATCTTGTGGGTCACGTCTTGGTTGAGAGCTCAAGGCAAGATGGATGGCTGGAGTCGATTACGGACATCCCATTTGGTTCAATTACGACGCATTGTTTCGTACATACCGAGATAGTGAATAATGAAAAAGCTGAATAACCGAACTGTGACATAGCTGAATAACGTAACTTCGAAATATCGGAACTACGCAACATTGCAACTGCAACATAACGATACTATTGAACATTCAAAGAATGGGAATCTAGTCGAACCTGCCGACACACCCTAGATAATGTCCATCGGCAAAAACAGCCACCAGCGACCCCGCGCTCCCGCCTGAACGATCCGGGGGGACTAGGCCTTGAATCAAACTGACCAAGTGTGTCTCGTTAGCCTGATGGCCACAATTTGGCTGACAAGTAATGAGGCGACTAACGACAGGGTCGGAGTTCAGCCCATCTGTCCGGCACTGTGCGATGCCCCGCGAATGCGAGACCGAATATGCCGTGCTCATAATTGATTGACGAACGACGACCCTTCCAAATCAACGAAAAGAAGATATTGGCTAATAACTCTTTATCGTAAAAAGCGGACAACAGAACTACGTAAGGGCTGAATAACGGAACTGCACGGTTACGTAACAACATAAAAACGCAACTACGTCACAGTGTATCTACGACATAATGCAATAGTGTAAGAACGTAACTTCGTAACGCCGAAGGCGCCGGGTTTTAGGGCAGAGCCCTAACAAGCGCCGCCTTCGGCGGCGGTACGCTACCGGGCAAAACGCAGTTTTGTACGGCAGCGTACGACTCTTGCGGACAAAATTCAGGACCGAACGGTATGATGTTCAATAGTTCTGCTATCCCGTAGTTTCGTGGTTCGCATGTTACGGTTTGCTGCTTTTGCGTTATTGCATCTTGTCGTTATTACGTAGTTCTATAGTTCGCTTTTCCCGTTGTCCATGTATTCACCTATTCCGTATTTCAGCAGCTTGTCAAAAGATCTAACGGGCAATGGGGCCCGGTGATAAATGGTTTCCCATTCGATACCGGAGCCCCATTGCCCGTTAGATCGAGTTAAATAGAAAAACGCCGGGGCCGTCTTTTGGCGGCCCCGGCGTTTCGTCTTATGCCGATGCGGCGGTCACTCTGTCGCCTCTGCCGAACCCATAACCGGATTCATAGCCGTCGGCTTTGACATAAGGATCGCTAGTAGTCCTGACTTTAATCTTGGTCGTCCTCAAGCCGATCCCATCCATGTGACGGTTGACGGATTCGGGGACGACGATCGCGAGCGCCATGGACTCGTCATTGCTGACCTGCTCCGCATAGGCTCGCTTGAGGCCGGAGATGAAGCCAAGCATCCACGTCCCCTTTACGCCCTTCTGGCGTGAGACATTCCCGTACCCCAGAGCCTTCATTCGCGCGCAATAGGTCCTGAAGCAGTTCTCGGCCGCATTGGCGCTCGCCCTAAAACAGCACGAGGCGACAACTGAATCCTCGCCCTCGCCAACGAAAACGACAGTCCTTCCATTGTTGCTATATGACGTGTAGGCCCTGCACCTGTAGTTCGCTGCAACAACAAGTGCAAGGGTTTTCTTCCACTCGGGAATTCGACGACCGAGATCGCAGGCCTCCTCGCCGACTTCTGCCGGTGAATCATCCAGATTGATGTCCTCCAACTTGAGGTTGTTCGAAACGAGGAGCCTCTGGAGCGCCAACGAGGCGGCACGCGCTTCGCCTTCGGTCGCGGCGCCGTCGATTAGGGCAACGATCTTCTTGATCTTCTCGTCGATGTTCTTCATGGTTATCTCCTTTGGAGTGGGGCGAGGACCCGGAGGCCCTCGCCATTGACGGTTCTAGAGATTAGGCAGCTTGTTTCGAGTGATCTGGGCTGTGGGGACACCCCAGTCATTGACGTTGATGAACAGCTGGAAACTCTGGTTCGCATAGGTCAGGTTGATGAACATGCTGCCGTTCGAGCACTCAACGCCACCATCCGGGAAGCTGGCGACGAGCATGTCCTTCTCGGTATGAAGCTCGGACTCAAGCCACGCCTCACCGTCCTCGCCACTCCACTTGAAATGGCTCTTGACGCAATGGGGGCCGATCGCCTTGAACGGCTCGTCCGTCCAGGACCCGATTTTGCCCCATTCGTACTCGATCGCGAAGGAATAAGGATAGAAATCGTCCTTGGAACGAGTCGTGACAAACCCGAGTTCAGACATCACCTTGCAGAAATCGAATGACTCATGGTCGGGGTAATCCTCCTCGATCCCGCCAAAACTATTGCTAGCGGGAATCTTCTTCAGCTCTTCGATGACGGCTTCGAGGTCTTTCTTGGACGGAAACCTTATTTCACCGATACCGGATGCGTAGTAGCCCATCTGGCTCCTCCTTACCGCACGGCGTCGGCACCGCCCCTTGCGTGTGCCCCTCGCGACCCCGCCGCGCGTCGCTTTAGCTCTGGCGAAAGCCGCCGCGGGCGGTCGCGACCCGTCAGGGGTCTGCACGGCAACCTCCACCAGGCCCCGCGCCCCGCGCGGGGGCTTGTGCGGGGTTCCGTGCGGGCCCTTGACGGGACACGGCCCCCGTGGCGACGGAGCGTGCGCGGTCGGGTTCTCGCCCTGGCGCGCGGCCGCGCCCCGCGCGGGCCGTCGGCGGTGGACGCGGCTGCCGCGGCAGGGGCCGCACCGGCGCAGCCGGCGGCCGAGGGGGTCGCAGGGGGACGGGCCGCATCCGTCCCCCTGCGAGGGGCGAGCGTTGTGCGCGCTTTCGACGGCCGTAGGGGCCCCGTGTGTGGCCACAGGCTGTCGGAAGGGAGTGCAACGCGAGCGACGCCAAGAGGCCCGTGGGGGTTCCAGGGGGAGGCGGCGCCGGAGCGCTCCCCCTGGGCGGCTGCCGGGAGAAAAACTAGGGGCGGCTCCGAGCTCGGAGCCGCCCCCGAGGTCTGGTCCCGTATCTGAACGGACGTTAAGCGGGTGCCTGTTTGATGGCACAGTGGATGCTAGGACTAGTTTTCCAAGGCCAAGATACACGCCCTGATGTATGCGCTGGCGGTGAGGTTTGACGGCAGAATCTCTGGGTGTGCGGCGCGAGCGCTCACGAGTCCGGTCATGAGATTCTTGTAAACCTCATAGTGGACGAGGGCCGTTCGGCTATAGCGCGTGGCACTCATAGATCGCTTGGGGTTGTCCAAAACGGAAAGATCGAGCTCCCCGCCGCTGATTCGGTCGCGAAGCGCATCCTCGACGACACGGCTGACATTGGCGTCCCTCCTGGGGCCACCTTTCAGCTTGAGCTCGAGAACGCGCCTCTCAAGGATTTCAGCCTCGAGCGGCGACGTCGAGAAGGTGACCCTCTCTTTTTTGGATCCCGAAGATACCTTGCTGGCAGCGGGAGCCGTCGCGGGTTTGGTTTTGCGGGCACTCGCGGGGGAAGCGGGCGATGCGGCGACGCCGTCCTGAACAGGTTCTTGCGGGGCGGGTGCCGCAGGACGGGGCGCAGGACGGTTCTGTGCCCCAAAATTAGGCAAGGTGAAGCGCGGGGCATTGCTCATCATGTCGCCTACAAGGTTCTCGGGCAGGTTGGAAGCCATAGCTACTCAACTCCTTCGGTTTCGCCGGCGGCGGGCTTGAGCTCACACCAGTTCATGATGTTGCCCACAAGGACGTCGTACTCGAATGCGGCGCCCTTGAGGACGTTCATCTCGTAGATGCTGCGACCATTCGCCTGCGCATCCTGGATTGCAACAGTTATACCGATTCGGCGCTGGAAGACCTTGAGCCCCATTTTTGGAAACTCCTCCACCATCTGAGCGGCAAAGGCTCTCGCGAGCTTGGCGATACCGCGATAGAGCGTGATGAGGACGGCTGGGGCGCTCACCCACGCGACCTCATAGGAATCGGATACCGCGCTGAGGAGCTCGAGGGTCTGCTCGACAGCCTCGGTGCCAAGCCTGTCGGCGGTAGTCGGGATGACGAGATGGGTGGCGGCAATGGTGGAGGAAATCGTTGAGAAGGTCATGCCGGGCTGGGTGTCAACCACGACGGCATCGAAGCCGTGCTGGGAGACAGCCGACTCGATTGCGCGCGTCAGGGAGTACTCATTGATCTCGTTGCCCTCAAGGTCCCTTTCGTCGGCGACGTTGGCAAGATCGAGATCGCCGGGGACGGTCGCCTGCCCATCCTCGGTGCAAACCACCTGAACGCCCTTGAGGAAGCTGGAGCTGCAGCAGGTGCCTTTCGCGACGCAATCCGACTCGATTCTCCCGAGGGAGCCCTGGGGATCCATGTCCACAGCCAAGACCTTAAGGCCGCGGCGGCGAAGCCCATCGGCGATGGCATCTGCGGAAGTCGTCTTACCGACGCCTCCCTTCTGATTGGTGAACACGATCACAGGGGTGAAATTTGGCATGGTGATTCCTTTCAACTGAAATTGAAAACGATTTGAGCCAGGCAATACCTAGGAGCGACTGGCGATGCTCATGGCCACAAGAGCGATCGGGATGGCGATGAGGCACGCTGCCGCGCCGACAATGAACTGAAGGACGGCGTAGGCGAGCCCGCTCGCAAAAAAGGCTACGAGCGCGACGAGCCCCAAGATGAATTTGATGATTGAAATGTAATTAGGATAAGAAGACATATAACCTCCGATGCCCTAGCTGGACCGATGGCGGAAAACCCGCATTGAAGGTTGTAATTAAATAATAACAGAACTACGTCACTGACGAACTGTGAAATAGATTAATAAATGAAACGCCGAAAAAGATAAAGGTGCTAAAACGGAATACCAGAACTTCAGAAAATACGAGGAAGAGAAATACGTATTCAATGAACTAATGAAGGACGTAAAAACGTAACTGTGTAATAACGTAGCCGTGTAATTGCATAACTGTGTAACTACGTAACAGTGTAATAACGTGACTGCGTCGTAACTTAATATCAAATCGTTGTACTTGTGCCTTACGTCCTCATCTTGAGTAGCTTTCCTATAAAGGCCTCCACCCAGAATCGTCCTCTTCCCCATCGTCGAATAGCTTGAGCGCGATCGCAGCGGAAGCAATAAGAAGCAGTAAAGCCAACCCATCTAGCTGAAAAAGGTAGCTCATGCCGGCGAGGGCAAGAAGCAGCACGGCTGCAAGTAGGATAATGTTACGGGTCATATGTGTACCCGCCAAAGGATTACGGCGCTCACGCGGCATCACCAACGATGATGTTGTAGAGATCGTCGTCTGACGCTATCAACGCGACGATATGGTTTCTCCTCCTGATGACGGTCCTCTTCGACACACCCAGGAGCGCGCCGATCCTCTCGCATGTCAGGTTGTCGATATAGGACAACTGGAAGATAGATCCGAGTCCCGGCTCGTAATCGTCCAGCGCCTCGACGACGACCATTACGAGATTCAGTGTCGAATCGATTTGCAGGACGCGGTTCCTCATCCGCTCCCTCTCATTCGATCGGGACGGCAGCTGCCTGAGCGCCGTCTCGCACTGGCTTCTGATCGAGGCCAGATGTCTCAGCTCGGACAGAACGCATCTGACGCGCTCCTCTCGGGCACCGATGCCGCCATCGTCTGAAGAAAGAGACGGGTCATGGTTCTCGCCCTCGATCCCGACGATTGCAGATTGTCCATTACGCTCGGTTCTAATCAGCCTTTCCCACGAGTTCCCTTCCATGTCACTTCCCCTTTCGACATTTATTCAATCGTTCGTTCAGCAGCTCACAGCGAAGATGTGGCCTGTTTGCGGGCCAGGTCTATCGCAGTCTCCTTGTTATCGCCGCGATAGACGATTCCGTTCGCATCCACAACCGGATGGACCGGCCCGTCGCCGATGATGAGCCAGGCGCCGTCGGGAGCCCTGCGCAGGTGCTTTTCGCCGCGGCCCGCTCGCTGGCGTGCGGCCTCGACCATCTTTTGGCAGCCCTTGACGCTCGTGTCGATCAGCCATTTCCGCAGCTGAGGCATGAATTTGTCCTCGCAGCCGGCATCCTTGGCCTCAGCCTGGCGATGAGCCCACGCGGCACCGATCTCGTCGGCTCCGAAGCCCAGACGACGCAGCTCATCGTAGGGCTGGCGTGCGGCGTCGAGCTTGTTGCGGTTGATCGTCTCGTCGGCGATTTTCTTGAAATCGCTTGCGGTATCGACCTGAGAGTCCATTCCGGGATAGACGTCAGGTTGGTTGGTTTGAAAATCCATCCATCCATCCGTCCAATTTTCTGGATAGTCATTACTTATAGGTATATAGGGGGGCTCACCTGAAAAAATTGCAGGTGAGGAAGAATCTTCACGTGAAGAAATGTCAGGTGAGGAAGTATTTTCAGGTGAAATTCTTTCCGGTGAGGAAGTTTTTTCAGGTGAAGAAACTTCAGGTGAAGAAACGTCACGTGAAACTTTTGCAGGTGAGGAAGAATCTTCACGTGAAGAAATGTCAGGTGAGGAAGTATTTTCACGTGAAATTTCTTCCGGTGAGATTCGGAAAGAAGACCTTCCGGCGTCCGGATGGTCCGCCTGCCAAGCCTCCCTGGCGCGGGAAATTGGATCCGCAGCTGCAACAAGGGACCTGCCGACGGTATTCATTCCATGGACATGGGATCCGCGCTCAACGATAAGGCCCATCTCGAGAAGGGAGGCGATGGTCGTGCGGGCAGTGCGCTCGCTCGTGCCGGACCAGTCCGCGAGAACGGCGGCTCCAAAATCGTAGCAACCCTTATCTACCGTGCAGGAGTAGATCAGGGCATACGCCACGAGCTGCGCGGGCCTAAGGCCCAAATAGCGCATGAAACCGTGTATGGCGAACGAAGGACCGTAGCCTTCGGTCTCTGTCTCGAGAATCTTCGACACTATGCGGCCTTTCTCCTTTGCAGCGCCTGGACCGCCAGGGAGAACAGCGCCTCTTCGTTGAAGACATTGCACTCCCCTGCCGCCCGCGCGGATTCGATTTCACTTATCAGGGACTCGCGTCCGTAAACGGACAGCATGAAGTTGACGAGCTCACCGGAGCGGAACTGACCACCGCCGACAGACAGGGGAACCGCGAGGTCGAAATAGGCAACAAGGGGCTGACCCGCGGCATCGGCCGCATCCAAGGCGACCGCAACCCTTCCGGCGCCTGTCTTGAAGACGGCTAGCGGAGCCTGAAGGAGCTCAGGAACCGATGCAAGCAGCGATGGCTCGATGCCGTGCCTGTGTGAGCGATTGGAGATCGTTGTCTCCCGTACGATATGCCGCACGGTGTGGCAGATAGGCAGGTTGGGAATCCCAGCCGCCAAAAGCGCCTTCGGTGTCTCGGGGAGAACGGGCACAGGCGCCTGTCGGTTATAGCCCTGGCCCCTCGCCTTTGCAATTTCGGCGAATCCAGTCCACATTCGGCATGAATTCGCGTATTCGGCTAGATCTTGATTGCTTAGACCCTCCACTGCGATGGTAGAATCAACTTGACCGACGAGGGCGCGATACCGTCCTATGTCGTCGAGATCGTGTTGACGCTGTTCACCTTTCCACATCCGTGAACTCCCTTCTTCTACGGTCTCACGTTTCGGGTGCGGCTGGGGCTCTTCCTTAATTTCCCAGTCGCACTTTTTTTCTGACACCCTAAATTGAACAGTCTTCGGGAACGATGCGGGGCCCATCATGCGGCCCCCTTACGGCCGTCGCGGACAATTCGCTTTGACATGCTCTCTTGCAGGGACTGCAGAGAGGCGTACTCCTCGTACGGCATCTCATGGCTCGACTCCTTAATGAAAGGCGTCCTGCGCATATAGGCGTCGAGGTCGTCAATGTTGATGTAGATGGTCCGCGAACCGCCACGATTGAACGCGCCGTAAACGGCGGGAATCTCGCCAGATTCAATGAGCCTCTGCAGAGCATCGACATGTCGATGGATGTATTTGGCTGCCGCGGATTTGGAGAGCCATTTACTGCTCGCCCACGGCTCCAGCCTTTCTTTGCCGCTCATTACGCAACCTCGTCCTTCTGGGGAAGACGATCATCGGTCTCGCCAAGCAGGTATTGAATGGAGCATCCGAACAACTGCGACATCTTCTCGAGCTGATCGTAAGTTGCCGACTTCGGATCTCGTTCGATTCGAACGATAATGCTTCTGCTGACGCCGAGTTTGTCTCCAAGATCGGTTTGCGAAAGGCGAAGCCTCACTCGTTCCGCTCCGATACAATTCGGCATAAAACCCTCCTTTAGTAATACGGATTGTTGTACTTAGCCAAATACTACAACACTTTGAAGTACTGTACAACAAATTGTCGTACCTAAAGTCAAGGTGCTCAAAGAAAGGAGCACCCATGGGCAACAATCTGAAAACCATTCGTTCCAATAGCGGAAAGACTCAAAAACAAGTAGCGGAAGAGCTCGGTATTTCGCTTTCTGCTTACAGAACGTATGAGCAAGGGACGAGACGTCTCACGGATGAGCTTTTGCTCCAGCTCTCGATATATTTCTCTGTCTCAGTTGATTCAATTCTTGGATCTAAATTCTCAGCATCGCTTTCTTCCCCCTCGTTTCTCGAAGACTCCGAAATGCGTTCAATAGTTAACGCCGCGGTCTCCGAAATGAACAAAGAAGACAGGCAGCAGTTTAGAAAGCTGTTGGAGAGCTATATGGCCCTCAGCTCAGCCGGAAGAAAGCAGCTTGCAGATAGTGCAGACACTATGAACCGTTCTGGTAAATACAAGAGATTTGGCAATATTGCAAAAAGCAACGCCTCAACTAGTTCTCGCGGTAGAGCCAAGACCGCCTAAACGATCGAACGGAACCTTTACCACAAGGGTTCTTTGTCCTGATTGGAATACAATACGAGGTAGCCACAATGCCTAAAAACAAAATCGGACTAATTGAGAAAATAGGCGTCGACACCGACGGTTTAGAGATATTCAGGGTTAGAGTCGAAGCCGGCACCCGTGAAAGGCGTTCCACAAAAAGGGTAACGATTCATGGAACCATGAGGGATGCCCAGGCCGCAGCTTCTATGCTCTATGTCGAGTTGAATTCCAGCCTTTCCGAACGCGACATTCCTGAGATTACGCTGAATCAATACTTTTATGGCAGGTTTATCCCAGCCCTGGAAAAAGAAGGTAAGACCAACAGCACAATCGACGGATATGTCAAAAACTACCGAAAATGGATATCCCCGAATCATGGCGAACGAGTTCTCTCAAATCTTGACGAAACTAACGTTCGAAACCTCATTGAACAGTCGGGGACTCCGAGGAACACTCTCAGGACTTATAGGGCAATCTTAAACAGGGCCAAATCTGATGGATTCATGCGCCACAAAATGGATCTAACGGGTCTCGACGCCAAGGCAAAGAAAAAGAAGCGCCCCGCACCATGGTCGCCAATGGAATTGAAGCAGGCTGCCGATGTATTAGCTGATGATGAGATGGCATACCTGACCCTGTTAGTCGGAAGCGCGGGGCTTCGTAAGGAAGAAAACCTGGCCATAACGCCAGCTGACGTTCAGGTATTGAAAATGCCGACTTCCCAAGGCGTCAAAAAGTATGTTCTCCTGAATGTTCATGCGGCCTACACTGATGAAGACGGACTTAAGGTAACCAAAACGGAAGAGTCTAAAAGGCATGCTCTTGTACTTCCGGAGTTTACGGAAAGGTTTCTTATAGCACTCGAGGCCACGAAGCCGACAATCGAGCAGGTTGAAGGTTGCTGGCTCATTAGGCACAAGACATGCTGGCACAAGTCCAGAAAAGCAAAATATAGAATTGAAACTGTAATGGGAAATCGAAAAGATGCCCAGGCGGTTGCAGATCAATTGGCGGCAGAAACCGCAGCAAAGTACAAATTGGGCTCAAATCCAAAGCTGAAAGAAGTTGCAGACGGAATTTGGACCGTCACCGTTTTCGACGGATACGTTGACACCATGGAGAGGACCATCAAGCCGGAGGCATTCATCGGATCAGAACAAGATGCCACACGTCACGCTCTTGAACAGTGGAGTAATAGTCGGATTCTCCCGTGTGCCGGCGATACGCTTCGCGGCCACTGGGAAACCGCGCTGAGGAAGCACGGACTGAGGTTTATCCCTGTGAACAACCTCAGGCACACCTCCGAAACGCTCATGGCCGCCAGCGGAGTTTCGACCCCGACGATTTCAAGCATGCACGGGCATACGCAGTTTAAGACGGATTTCCAGCACTATATCGATCTGAATGTTGAAGCGATTCTCGATGCTGCCGACAAGGTCGATACCTTCATGGCGTCAGACATGGCAAGCGGAGGCTTCACGCTTGAATCGCTTGTTGAGAAAACTGACTTATAGAAGATTTTCGAGAATCGAACTCGAGCGGGCTTGATGTTAGCCACTCAAAGACTCGCCCAAGGCAATGAGAGACGATATGGGGCGGCGAATCAATTACTTCGAGTATTGATGAGTCTCAAGCTCTAAGATGGCCCTAAAACGCGTCCAGACGCCCGATCTGGACGCGCCGCAAATTCGAGATGATCGATTCACCGCATTTTCAAACTATTTTGGTCGGAGCAGACGCGTTGGCACATCGTTTATTAAGCCCATTTTTAGACCTTTGATACAGAAGAAGAAAGTATCTATGCACAAATCAGTGGTGGATAGTGGTGGATAGCCAGAAGAAACCAGTGGATTCGAGAAGGAATAGCCAATAGTAAAGCGGTTCCCCTGAACGACGATATTTCAGGGAAACCGCTGGTAGATAGTGGTGGGCCCTCCGGGATTCGAACCCAGAACCCAGGGATTATGAGCATGGGACGAAACCCATCGAGGCGCATTTTGACATCGATGTCAGCTCACGGGTCAATTGGCACCTGCTGCCAGTCGTGCGCACGGCATCCTCACTAGGATGTCGGAATACAACGCCGATGCCGCGACACTCAAACTCATATGCCATCGCGTGAGCGACGCCTTGACCGAAAAAAATCTGGTTGCAGCCAACCTCGTCATACATAGCCCTGTCACGATGGTGAGTGATTGGGGGGGTAACCACAGGCTCGACCCTCAGCGCCTAGATCTGACACGTAACCACAGTGCAAGCATAGAAAGACCTGTTGACTTTGAATATCAACGGCTTTTCTCGGATACCAAAGAAGGAGCTTGTCAAAATGTATCAATTTGCCATTTCGAGTAAAACAAGATTACAGTGGTTATAGTTATCCGCTGCTATCCACACTAGGATTTACGTTTCTGCACTTGAATTCGGTTTTGATTATGGACTCATAATCCCTGGGTTCTGGGTTCGAATCCCGGAGGGCCCACCACTATCTACCAGCGGTTTCCCTGAAATATCGTCGTTCAGGGGAACCGCTTTACTATTGGTTATTCCTTCTAGAATCCACTGGTTTCTTCTGGCTGTCCACCACTATCCACCACAGCTCAATGCATAAACAATTGTTTCCCCTGTATATACACTGTGAATATGCTATGGACCGTCTCCTTCAATCGGCGGCGAGCCAGTGAGGGCCCGGAACAGTTGTTCAGCTAGACGCTATGGTTAATGCCTGCCGTCAAACTTGTTTCATTATCATTGAGGATTGGAGCAAGTTATGACCAATCGTACAGTTGTCTATGGCGCCATTGTGGAAGGCGCCTCGGCAGTACCCATTGACATCGCGATTGAATTCAAACCGGGAATTCCCGGCATTCACATTCTAGGCATTCAGGATAACGCCGCCGTTGAGTTGCGGGGCATTGTCAGGTGTGCACTCAAGGCGCAGGGATACACCTTGCCTCGAGACAGTGGTTATATCGACATCATGCCCTCACCCGGCTATAGCAAGGCCTTCTCAGGTCGAATCCGAGACGCAGGCTCCCTCGCGCTGCCCATAGCACTTGGTATCCTGAGCTCCTCGGGGCAGGTCGATCCTATGTATATCAAGGATAAGCTGTTTTTCGGATCGCTGGACTTCGGCGGTAACGTGACGTCGTGCCGGGGCGCCATTGCAGTTGAGGATCTCTGCCATGAGTTGAATCTCCAGGGAGTCGTTTCCGCGGCAACTCCGCGCGGATTGAGGCCTTCTAACCCGAGCCTTCAAACCCTGGACTCGATCTCACCTGATTCCTTGGGTAATCCTGAGAATCTTATCGGAAGGCCTATGCCGGCTGAACCAAATCAATTGAGTCCGGTTTACCCGCCTGCTGCAGTTTCCGCTGTGGCCGAGGCCCTTGCGACGCGAATTCCCATCCTAATTGAGACGGATAGCCCGGAGCGTGCGGGAGAGGCGCTTCGCGCGTTCTTCCGCGTCGGCGAAAGCGATGAGGCGACGCTCATGAGAGACCTTGCCGGTGTCGGTGCGAAGGGTAACGTTGCCGTTGTCTCCGATATCGGGACGGCAAGCATCGCAGGTATTATCGGCGGCGGGCGCCCCATCAGGCCGGGTGTCATCTCTGCCGCAAGCGGTGGCGCCATCGTTCTCGGAAATATCGACCAGGCATCGTCCCATGTTCTTCAGTCTGTGGCGTCGGCGACAAGGCGAGACACCGTCAGGATCGTTAGGGTTGACGGTACTACGCTGTTTCCAAGCGACGCCGCCCTCGTTATGACGGCTAGGGAAGACAGAAGCGACTATGCGATGAAAGCGTTTCAGCTGGGCCCATTCCCTAAAATCGAACAGCCGGTCGTTGTCGATATTGACCAATTGGAAAGAGGCCTTTCTCAGATCCAGGCGCTCCCAGGATCGCTGGTCGCCTATAGGGAGAACCTCAAAAAGCGCATCGAGGACAGCAGCCTCTATGTGGATGCAACCACCAAGGGCGGCATCAAGGTCAATTATTCGGTTGATGGTGAGCCGAAGACCGTAGAACTCGTGAAGCAGTTCTACGAGGAGAACGATACACTCTGCATCCAAGCCTTCGATGTGACAGAAGGGTCCGACTCGTTCGGCGCGCTTTGGTCGGACGTGACCGTTAACCTCGACGGGCCCGCCCAAGGAGATCGCACTGTCTATATGAAGAGGTCAAGTGTGGATCCGCTGCCTGGCATTCTCATGGACTCGGAGATATTCGGCTCCATTATCGATGGCGCCGAACGGGGCGGATATGACGCCGTTGAAGTTAACCTTAATGCGTTTCTTTCGATGAGGGATCTGTCCGAATTTCGCGAGATGGTCATTCCCAATGAATACAAGGATATTGCCATCGCCGCAGGTGTAAATTTCGCCATTGTGCCGGCGATTGAAGCGAGAGACATTGCTCTTATGCCCGACGGCCTCGTCAGTATCGGCGGACACGACTATAAGCTCTACCGCGGCCAGACCTTCGACGAGTCGCGGAAGGTGGACGCGATCCTTGATCAGTATGAAGAGCTGAGCGTGGCTCCCCACAGAGTCGATTGCAGCCCCAGCACGAAAAAGATCATTGACTCGCTTCGACTTGCGACCAAAAGCACGGCATCGCCCGATGGAGTCGTGTCGATGGAGCGCGACGTGACCATCCCCCACGCTCAATCTCTTAAACATTAACTAACCAAAATCTAGGAACAGTTGTTCAGCGGCTCTCATCGACAGGCCCAAGGGCGGACGATTCAACCAACGGAACTATGACCGAAGGGAGAGCCGTATGGACAACCTGGATAGGTCGGCGGTGGCAGCGGGACTGGGCCTGCTCGACCTCGACCGTGTTTTCGATGCTGCGCGCGAAATGATCATGGACCCGCAGCAATGCGAGGGATACCTTAAGTGGCCGGCTGTCGCCGCGCTCGGCGCGATTATGGCAGAGGCCAGCCTTCTCTCGGCTGCGGCTGAGGTCGCTTTTGACGGTATCGCCCCCGACACATATGCGGGTCAGAAGTCCTGGCTGCTTGCACAGGCCCTGTTCACGGCCTCCACTGCTCAGGCCGAATATGAGATCGAGCGAGGCCTTGAGCTCTCGTCGTCAGATCGAACCCATATCAACTCGAAGGCCCCCATCGCCGTTCAGGACTATATCTCGCGAGATGAGAAGCTCGCCGTCATGAAATTCTATGTCATGGCGGACACGGAGCTCTCGCGCATCGCCATGCCCTGGCCGGCGGGGCCCTATGGCCAATTCAGGATCGGCGACGAGGGTTATGTGACGGACGAGCAGTTCGGGCGCGTGATTCCCGATCCCGCCGACCAGAGCCTCTATGAGTACATCTCGAACGGCGGTGCGCTCACCGATGACGTTGTCCATGCTGCCGTGAGGGGGAATACCGAACACATCGATACGCTTGCCTCCCAGGCCATCGAGAACGACCCCGATGCACCCGTTTACTACACCGAATCGACGCAGGACGAGTGGGACGAGTCTGTCGACGGGGGCTATGTCGAAAAGGACGACATCAAGACCGAGCGCGCCCACGGGATGCCTGGGACAAAAAATCTCATCGCGCAGATCAGCAGGAAGTTGGGGGGCGGTGCCGAGGGCGCACTCCATACCACGGTTCCCAATCGCACCGGCTATTTCCATTACGGACAGGCATAGGGAGGCGGCAAGATGAGTATTACCTTGGTGCCTTTCGACTCTCCCATCGAGTGCATGACGATCGACACCGAGACGACGGGGCTCGACCCCTTTGAGGGCGATGAGATCTTGACACTGGCTATGGTTCTCGACATCGAGCATCGGGAGTCTCCTTCGTCGGTTCATTTGCGCGTCAAGCCGCAGCATAAGACCGAGTGGCCTGCCGCGGAGCGCGTGAACCACATCTCACCCGATTCGGTGGTGAACTATAGACCTTTTAAGAACTATCTCGAGGCCGTCCAGTCTCTATTCGACCGCACGGAAAAGATTGTCGGATGGAATGTCGGATTCGACCTTGGATTCCTCGAGCATGAGGGCATCGTCATTCCGCAGACTGTGGAAATTGTCGATGCGATGGAGGAATTCGGGCGCGTGCACGGCCCGTTCTCGGAGTCCCATACCAGATGGAGGCTCACCTCTGCGGCAGATGCCATGGGTTATAGCTTCGAGGGCGCTCCGCACGATGCGCTCGCCGATGCCTTGGTTACAAGGCGCCTATATCGACACACGACTGCAGTTACCGAGGGCCAGAAGCAACCAGGCACGCATGTCAAGCGCCCCTGTGTACACAGACATAGCTAATTAGAGAAATTGTCACCTTGTGGCACCAAACCGGTCGGCACGGGTGGCCTATATGGCGAAGACTGTAGTTGGGGCCGCTTTATGTGCGGCCCCAACTACACGTCGCCGGAGGGAGGTAGTAGTAATGCCCGGGGAGAATGAAGAGGCCATGCGTGTTCTGCTGATGCTCGGCCAGGCTGTTCTGCCGCCGGCGCGCGAAGTCCTCATCATCACGATGAGGGCGCTCGCGCGTGGTACCGGCAAGGTTGCTGGGGGTACCGGCAGAATCGCCGGTCGCGGCGCGAACCACGCGATCAGCCATGTGAATGGGCTCGGCCGCTATGGTCTCGTTACCGAGCACACGCTCAGGCGCGACCGCAACGACGTCATCAAGCTCGTGAACCTTGGCAAGGAGGGCGCGCTTGACCGTGGTGACCTATCGCTCCTTTCCGATATCTGTCGAAAGCACCGCATCGGGTTCGCCGTTTTTGAAGACCCGGCGACCGGCTATTTCGCAATCGAATACAAGATGAAGGACCAGGAGGCTCTCGCCGCCTGCATCGAGACGGCAATCGAGAGGAAGCTGATCTCGAATGCCGACGTGGACAACGCGATGAGGGGCCCAGCCGAGAGTGGCGTCCAGACGCCCGCCAATCCAAACGATATCCAGTCGCCTTCGCAACCAAAAGAGTACCCCGCCCTTCCGTCAATCGGGCTACCCGCCGTGGGCCTTCCCCCGGTGGGGCTCCCGCCTGCACCGGAGAATATCGAATATCTGGGGGAGTCTTGGAAGCTCGACCAGAACGATGGTATGTACAAGCGTAAGTTCACCGGTTGGGACGGTACCGTCTACACCGCCGCCGTTTCCATGGCCGGAGCCTTCAGGATTACCGATCCCGACGGGCGCACGGCAAAAATCGGGAACCAAATCTGCGAGGGCGATGACAAGGGCGTGCTTCGGGAGGACCGTGCCGATGCCATCGTCCGGTGCCACACCCAAATCGAGACACTGAAGGACCGCGAGGCCTTTGAGGGGTCAGTCAGACTCCAGCAGCGCCAGGGACGAACCAAGCAGATGGGCTCGCATGAGGTCATCCGCGCCGTCAATATGCGCGACGCAGCCGACCGCAAGGCCAACCGTCACCAAATCGGAAACCAGAACCGTCCGGCCACGCACTCCCGAACCCTCAACAAGCGGGTCAAGAGGTAGCCGATGAAGCTGCCAAGGATAGACATAACGAAGGTCGTCGGAGCCGTCGTGCTGGGATCTGCCGCCTTCTGGATCGTGAACCTCGCGGTCCAGAAGGTCATGCTCGGAACAAGCGGTATCGAGACGTCCGATGACGTCGTGGCGTTCGTCGCGTGGGCGGCATCCCGTCGGCCCCTCGGTGTCTACTTCGGCGGGGTCCCGCTGCTGGCCTCGGTCGTCGCGGCCCTCGTAATCGCCCTTGCCGTTTTCCTTAAACATGAGGCGCCGGGAGAGGACATCTCTCCTGCAAAGCAATATGGATCTCAGCGATTCTCGACCGCCCAGGAGCGTCTGCTGTACTCGCACAATAAGGCGACAGCCGAATGGCCGGTTCCCGAATGGTGTGAGACGGTCGAGGACGACAATATCATCCTCTCGCTCAACAGCAAGGTTGCTGGCACATCCATCGTCAACGATAGGAAGGACCCGATAAGGCGCGAGAGCCAGGTGCCGAACCGCAACATGTTCATCATGGCCGGATCGGGCGCCGGAAAGTCCTACCGTTTCGTGACCAACCAGATTATGCAGATGAACGGCAATATGGTCTTCACCGACCCTTCGGGCGAGCTGTTCCGCGCATCGGCTGCCTTTTTGGAGAGCAATGGCTATGACGTGCAGGTTATCGACCTACGCGACGAGGAGCATATCCTGGCATCCACGCCTTACAACCCGCTAATCAACTGCCGTGACGTCACGTCTATCAACTCCCTGGTCAATATGTTTATCTCGAACACCAAGGGCGAGGATACGCATGGGGACCAGCAGTTCTTCATCGATATGGAGAAGAACTTCTACACCTGCGTTTGCGGCATGTTTGTCTTCTGGTTCAAGGCCAACGGCAATACCGCCGACTGCACCCTTCCAGGCATCATCGACTATCTTGCGATGGCAAAGGCCGACGGCGCAGAGGGCATCAACAAGCTCGACCTCGTATTCGAGGGGACACGGGAACGCGACGGCTTCGACGGGTTCGCGCAGTACATCATCGATACCTACGGTGAGGACGCGCTGGACGACGAGTCGCTCCCCGAGAACTCGGTCCTCACCAACTACCGCACTTTCAAGGCCAACGCCGGCGCTCCCGAGCAGATGGCGGCGGTCGTGTCCTCGTGTGCCGCACGCCTGCAAAGGCTCAACAACCCCGCAATCAGGAAGATGCTGGGGCGTGACGAACTTGATCTCCAGTCTATCGACAAGCGCAAGCGCGCAATCTTCTTCTGCATCAAGTCCGGCGGCGGCCCCTATGACTTCGTCGCCGCGATGGCCCTGAACCAGTTGTTCGATATCTCGAAGGATATCGGGTCAACGAACGGAATCGGCCATCTCGAGATTCCCCTCTATTGCTACCTCGACGAGCTGGCCCAGATAGGCAAGATCCCCGACCTCGAGAAGCTTTTCGCCGAGAGCCGCAAATTCTGGATCAACCTCTGCGCGATCGTGCAGGACGGCAAGCAGCTCGAGGCCCGATACGGCAAGCAGTCGGAATCCATCCGAGCAAACTCGGCCATTTTTATGTACATGGGTTCCTCCCTCTTTTCCGATTGCGAGCAGATATCGCGCGAGATGGGCAACACCACGAAGAAGTTCACGGATTACTCCGTCTCGAACTCCGCGAGCGGCAAATCCATTCAGGAGAGTACGAGATACGTCAAGGTCCCGCTTATGAGCCCCGAGGAGCTCTACAGCTTCAACGAGGAGGACGGCCTGTCCCCTGACGAGTGCGTGACCCATTACAAGCAGGGTATGTGGTTTCGCGACCTCAAGGCCGATCCCGAGATTCACCCTAGGCGCAAGGAGTATCTCAGCGCCGGCAAGACCGACATGCTCGAGTGGGCGCGCGCCAGGCGGCACGCGGATAGCCCTGACGTGTCAACACCGGAGGGTGTCGTGCTCATAGACCGCACTAACCCCAAAACCATCGTCATCGACGCCTGAGGGCGCGTGAATAGGCATCAACTATCCTTAAGGGAAGGAAAACTTAAATGGAACAGATTGCTGATCTCGTTACCAAATTCGAGAACGTCATGATCGCTGGCGGCTCTCTGTTTGCCCTGTGGGGCGTCTACAACCTACTCGAGGAGAAGACCAAGGGCCGCCCCGGCCACGGTACCGAGTGGTGGCAGGTTCTCGCTGGCGTCTTTATTGCCGGCTGTGGTGTCTCCCACATCATCTCCCAGCTGTTCAACGGCATCCTCGGATAATGGATATCCAAGAGAGGCTGCTCGCTCTCGCGGCCGGCTCCCCCATCGGTGGTGCTACGTCGCCTAGGCCGACAGACCCGTATGGCGAATTTGAATATGACAAGCGGCATATAAGGTGGTCTGAGGACATCTTCCGCTTCGCGGTTATCAGCGTTGTCCTGTTGGCGCTGGGTTGCGCGATGTCCGGTATCGCATATGCCGCGCAAAAGGGCCAGTGGTCCGTAAGAGACTCGCTGGATATTTCAGGCTTTCAGACAACAGACTCTAAGCGCTACGTTGTTATTCGTTGGTCGGATATTGAAAATGACAAGTTCGTAGACTTTAAACATGATGGAATCACCGCTCATGAAATTAGATATGAGGTAAAAATCGGAAACGGAAAGGCAAATCTTTACGGTCCGGTTTATGTCGATAAGAACGGTAAAACTGTAAGTTCAAAAGCCGCAAAAACAAAAAAACTCGATGGAAGTTTGGACGACAGCAAATATCTCAAGAGCCTAGCGCCAAGTTGGGCCCCTGATGGATGGGAGATAGCAAAAGCTGCGTCAACCGGAAAGGAGTCCAGCGGAACAGGTGGAAAACCGAATACTGACAAAGATTCGGCCGCAAAGGACCCGGACGACTTGGAGAATCAGCTAATCAAGGATAATCCGCCAAAGTTTGCCCTAGATTTTAACTTCTTCAAGTACTCTGCAGAAAATCTGGTGTGGACCTTCTGCCGTGGGCTTGCGGAAAGCGCCACGAGCCTTGCCGAATGGTGCATTTCGCTAGTGTCCTCTACGGCGAATTCTGCATTCACATCCGACTTTACCAATGGTCCTTTCGGCCAGTTCTACACTATGGCGTCGAAGCTTTCGAAAGGCGCTTTCCAGCCCTATGCTATGGCGTTTCTCGGCCTGACCTTCGGCGTCGCCCTCATGCACCAGCTGGATGTTCGCCGCAAGATGGCCGGCGTCGATATCATGGCAAGCCTCGCCTTCGTCGTCATGATGTTCGCGGTGAGCTATACCCTCATCATCCACGCGATGGACATCTGTGCAGCCGTATACGTTCTCGCCCAGCACCTTGTAGGCATCGTGAATAGTACGCTTGCATCAATGGGGATCGATACTACCAACTCCATTGGCATAAAAGACCAGGTGATCAAATCATTCGACGCCCTGACTTACGCACAGGCTGGAACTTCGTTTATCCTTCTCATTCTCGCCATCGTCTCACTTGTTGCCTGCGTGGCCTGCCTCTTCACCGTGCTGACGACCATCTTCGTACGTGTGGGCGAAATCTATTTAAGGGCCGCAGCAAGCCCCCTTTGCCTGTCGTTCTTTGCTGACGACAAATCAAGGCCCATGGGCGTCGGCTATCTCAAGCGTTTCGCCGCAGTCTGTTTCCAGGCGGTGATGATTGTCATCGCGATTGGCATGATTCCCCTCATCAATACGGTCGCAACCGAACTTATTGCCCCCATCACGTCCGATACGAGCACCCTAAATGGTTTCGGGGGCGCCGCGGCCGCGCTCATTCCGTCGATGTGTTCGGTTCTTTGCATTACGGAAATCGTGAACAAGTCAAAAGTCGTTGCCAACAGCCTGTTTGGCCTTGTCTAGGGAAGGTAGTGAAATGGCTGAGACATTCGTACGCGACGACATCAACAACTACGTCGCGAGAAACATCTTCGGGCGCTTTTCCAAGCGTTCAGCCATAGCCGCGCTCGCCGCAGTCGCTGTCGTGTCGGTCGGCATATACGGCGTCTACGCATGGGGCTGGAGCCTCGATATTGTCACCTACACGGTGATACCGATTTGCGTGGCAATCGGCGTCATTGGCCTCCATTCGCACCACGGCCTCAAGTCCGAGAAATGGCTTCCTCTTATGCTGAAGGACCGCGCCGAGCCCGATCAGCTCACGCTCGCAGTTCCGACTTTCGAGGTGTCCGTTCCGAAGAAGACGAAGGCCGAGGCGCGCGAGCAGAAACGCCGCGATAAGGCAGCAAGGAAGGCGAGAAAGTTGGAACAGGAGGCCGTGCCGGCGGGAATCGCCCAGGCGATGGCTGAGGCCTCCGTGAGAAACGATGGGAGAAACCCTAGATGAGCAAACTGACTATTGACGATCTCGAACGAGAGATTGCCGAGGCCGAGCAGCGCCGCGCGAGCGCTCTCGAGGCCGGTTGGCAGAAGGGCGTGCGTCAGATGGACAAACGCCTGAAAAAGCTGAAGAAGAAGCGTGACAAGTATGTCGCGAAATACGGCGCCGATGTGCCATCCATCCCCCTCGGATCTTCTTGGGCGACTGACGAGGAACAGATGGAGCTAGGCGTCAACACTGCGCTCTCGACCGATGTGAAGCTCGTCCAGCCTAAGTGGTCGACCACGAAACTCGTCCCCTACGAGTTGCTCACGGTGGATGGCGTCATGCGCATCGACAGCGAGACCTACTCCATCGCCCTTCGAGTAGATGACGTCAACTATCAGGGAGCGCGACCCGAGGACCAGTATCTCGTTCGCGAGGCATGGGCGGGATACCTCGACTCGCTCGACCATACGGTTCGCCTCGGCATCTTCATCATGAACAAGCGTGTGAGCCCGGAGGAGTTCGCCTCTGACCTGCTGTTCCGCGAGGTTCCAGGCGACGAGCGCGGCAACGTCCTGCGCCGTGAGTACAACGCGTGGACCCGCTCCATGCTCGCCAAGTCATCCCGCTCGGTGCGCCGCGACCGCATCATCACGATTGCCGTTACCGCCGACACGCTGGAGCGTGCGGTGCCCCGGCTGTCCCAGGAGGCGGATTCCTTCCTGCGCTTCATGCGCGACCTCGGTTCCGACGCACACGTCCTCGACGGTCAGCAGCGCCTTGACATCATCCAGACCATGACGCGCCAGGATGACACTCCGGGCACGGCGAACTTCGAGCGCCTGTCCGGGACCGTCGGCCTGACGACCCGCGAGCTCGTGGCACCCTCCTCCGTCCTAACCGCAGACGGCTACCGTGGCGATCCCCGTATGATCGTCGGCCGTCGCTGGGTTAAGACCTACGACGTAACCCTCGACGGATACGGTAAGACCATGAAGGACTCCTTTATCTCGGACCTGACGGGCCTGCCCTACGACCTCACCGTCGCATGGCATATCCGTCCCTGGGAGTTCTCCGCGGCACTTTCAGCCGCCGAGAACCACCTGCACGAGATCACCGAGGAGAACAACACCTATCAGTTCAATACGAGCCGTCCCGAGGTCGGCTACTTCGTCGACCAGAACAACATGCCGCCCGCGATGCGCGAAGCCCAGGAGGACGCCGAGGCGTTCCGAGATGACCTTGAGAGCGCGGAGATGCACGCCTTTGGCGTCACGACCGTCGTGACCGTCCAGGGGCGTACGGAGACTGAACTCGAGGAGGCCTGCCGCGAGGTGGAGAAGGTGTTCTCGACTCACAGGAAGCCCTATCCCGATTCATGGCGGGCCCTTCGCGAGGAGTCCTTCTCGACCGCCCTGCCGATCGGCGCCCCCTACATTCCGTATGAGCGAACGCTGACCACGGACCCCCTGTCACACATGCTGATGTTCGTTGCCGCCGAGATGAACGATCCGGGCGGTAACATCATGGGCCTCAACGCCGAGACCCGCTCGTTCATCGTCTACGACCCCGTGTCCCATGAGCACACGAACAGCTTCACGCTGGCGCAGCCCCGATCCGGTAAATCTTTCAATTCGAAGATCACGCGCATTATCCCTGTGCACCTGAAGCATCCGGACGACGACGTGATCACGATTGACCCCGAGGGCGAGTACGTCACGCCCACCGAGTATCTGGGCGGCCAGGTCATCCGCATCGCCGAGAACTCCGGCGACTTCATCAACCCCCTCGACATCTCCCTTGCATACGGCTCGGACGATCCGGAGACGAAGTCCTCCCCCGTGCCCGCGAAGGTGTCCTTCATCCAGTCGCTCGTCCGCATGATGGCAAGCAGCGTCAACGATGCCCAGGCAAACGTCCTCGACGCCGCCGCCGCATACGCATACAACCGGTACTTGGACGACCCGAGACCCGAGAACCTTCCGACGCTCCAGGATATCTACGACTTCCTGATGTCCGAGCAGGGCTCTGACATGCGCGACGCCCGCGACTTGGCTAAGCTCATTCGCCGCTACGTCACGGGTACGCTGTCGCTGTTCAACCATCCGACGAACGTGAACCTCCAATCGAATCTCGTGTGTTTCGACCTGCACGAGCTGTCCAGCGAGCTCAAGCCGCTGGCGCTGCTCATCATCCTCGACCACATCTGGGTTCGCGTCTCGGCGAACCGCCGTGCCGGCAGGCGAACCTGGCTCATCATCGACGAGTTCCAGCTCCTGCTCGACAGCCCCTACGCCCGCAGCCAGATCGACCGCTTCTTCACGCGCGGCGGTAAATGGGACTTCTACATCAATGCCATCACGCAGAACCTCTCGCGCGTCCTCAACAGCGAGGAGACGCGCTACATGTTCCAGAATTCTCCCTTCGTGACGATTCTGCAGCAGACAAGCGACCTCCTCCCCGACTTCCAGGAGCTGTTCAACCTCTCCGAGAGCCAGACGAAGGTCCTGGCAACCGCCCATCCCGGCGAGGGTCTCTACGTGTTCAAGAATCGCGTGGTGCATTTCGACTTCCAGATTGACTCGAAGATCTGCCCGACGCTCTACGACATCTGCACGACCCGTCCCGCCGATATCAAGCGCCGTGCAGTCAAGTCGACGGCGGCAAACCCAGACGTCGCCGCGCTCGACGAGCCTGAGGACGCCCCGTCTTCGACTCCGCGCTCCAGGCGCGATGAAATCGGCCGTAACGTTCCGTCACCTGCGCACATGGCTCCCCCGTCGCGTCCACGGCCCGGTACACGGCCCGCGAGTGGTCAATTTGGTTTCAACGGCGGCGGCAACCGGAACGCGGTTACCGCCAATAAGGAAAGGATGGAAGAAATGGATATTCGTGACTTCCAGGAGGGCGCGGACTTCTCGCGCTTCAACACCCGCCGACTCCCGACCGAGGAGGAGCTGCGCGCGCAGGCCGAATCTGAGCTCAAGGACCTCGTCCTGAACGCAATCGATCAGGTCTTCACCCGCGAGAGCGACACCCATTTTGACGACTTCGCGCGTGCGCTCTCCTCCGCTGGAATCACACTCGGAACCGAGCCTTCCGGCGACATCGCCTTCTCGAACGGCACGGTGGCCCTCTCCGGCTCCGAGGTCGGCTACACGCTGCCGGCGCTTGTCGCCATGTCGGAGCGCGCTAACGGGCTCGAGGCCGAGGTGAAGCCTCAGCCCGCGCCCGCTCCCGAGCAAGCTCGACCTGCTGAAGACCTCAATGCGCAGCCGGGTTCCTGGTCAAACGGCACCCGTCAGCAGCAGATGGACTCGGCACCTCGTCCGCGCACCCAGACCCAGGCCCCTTCACAGCCGGCTCCTTCCTCACCTGCCCATCAGGACCCCGCGACGAGCTTCGCGCAGCCCAACGGCATGTATCCGAACCAGCGTGCAGCGCAGCGCCATCGTGCCCAGGTCGCTTCTCAGGTAGCTGCCGCTCCCCAGCCGCAGGCGGACCAGCAATTTGGTAGCGCATCGGTCGCAAGCGCTATGTCTACCCTGCTGAAATATCAGAATGACAGCGGTGAGGACGTCGGCGGCATGTTTGCCAGCCCCGACGAGATCAGCCCTGAGGGCCTCAACGAATATGCCGACGGCTCCGGTTTCGTAGGCTAGTAGATGAAACCGCGCTCGACGAGATATAGCTCAAACCTTGCCCATGCGGATGCCCGTACCGCCGCCAGCCGGCGTACGGGCACCGTGCCCGCCGTGCTCGAAGCCGAGTCGCGGCGCGCTTCCGCATGGGAAGGGTCCTCGCCGCGTCCGAACAGGTCGCGATCCGGCTCCTCGGACTTTTCCCGTCTCAGCGCCCAGAAATCGACGCGCTCGCGTGCGGCATCCGCCGCCGCGGGCGCCGCCTCATACGGCGGCACCTTCGCGTCGGTCGCGAAATCATCCATAGCAGGGGCATCCGAAGCCGATGCGCCCGACACAGATAACTCGGAGGGATCGGGTTTCTCCCCCTCCGGCATGGCCTCGTCTTCCCGACGCGGGGCCGCTGTGTCGGGCGCAACGCCCTCGGCCCAGCTCCTGGCATCCTCATCGCTCGCGAAAAAGGTGGCGACGGTCCCCGTCGCCCCGATTTCCGGTAGCGCCTCCAAGACGCTCAAGCGTGCCAATGCGGTCGAGCTCGACATCCTTATGAAGCGCCGTCCGGGTTCATTCAAGAAGGACCCGGCCGCCGTCAAAAAGCTCAAGGACCATCGCAAGATGGTTTTGCATAGGAAGAGGAAGGTCGCCCTCAAGCAGGCCTCCCTTAGCAAGAAGGCGGGGCGCGCCGTCGGCGGCAAGCTCTCCCGAAAGCTATTCAAGGGCCGTAAGGGAAGAAAGCAGCTTCTCTCCCTCAGGGAATGGAAGAACAGGATCGCCATATTCGCCTCGCTGCTCTCCCTCGGCGGCCTTCTGCTCATGGGGGCGATCATCGCCTCGTCGCTCGGGCTCGTGCAGTTCGGCCAGCAGGCGGGAGGGGCGAGCAACGGCGGCAGCCTGGACGGCGACGAGCTCACCATCTACCTGTACCTCAAAGACCACGGTTGCGACGACATCCACGCCGCCGCCATCATGGGCAACTACTGTCATGAGTCCGCTGGATCTTCAAATCATAAGATATATCCGATGGCTGACCAGGCAATGGGTTCGCATGCCTATTGGCTGGACGGAAAGAACCCGAAAACAAACGACGAGATCGTTTCGAGAGGCTCTGTATATAACAAGGCGACCGGTATAGGTCAATGGGACGGAGGGCGCCGCCTTCGCCTGGCTCAATTCGCAAAGGAGAAAGGCAAGAACTGGTACGACCTCGATGTCCAGCTCGAGTTCTGGTCTGATCACGACGAATGGGGGTCGTTTTCCAGTGCCGACGGTAGCTACACCTATCAGACCTTCATGGATGCGACCGATCTCGAGGCCGCGACGAAGATCTACGCCATGGGCTGGGAGCGGTGCGCCATGGTGGGAGGCAAGCCTTCCGGTTGGGAATCGAGATACACCAACGCGCAGTACTTCTACAACGCCATCACGTCCGGCACCCTCGGCGGCCCAGGCCAGGGTCTGGCGGGCGCCACGGGAAGCCAGCTCACCGTCGTCAACGCCTGTAAGTCAACGCCCTCACCCGGCCTGAACTGGTGTGCCGCGTGGGTGACAAATGTATTCAAGGCGGCTGGTGTCGGCTCCTTCGGTGGAAACGCCTGCGACATGGTCAAGGCATGGTGTCACAGCAACAACCCCGCCGACCTCAAAGTCGGCATGATCGTCGGCGACGCGAGCCACCCGGGCACCGGCACCCCTGGACTTCTCTATGGCCACGTCGGCATTTACATCGGTGACGGCAAGGTCATGAGCAACGAAGGTGCAATCACCACCAAGACGCTCGATGAGTTCATTGCCTTCTACGGTAAGGGCTCAGGAGTCTACTGGGGATGGATAGGCGGAGTCGAACTCAAATAGCCAACAAGGGAAAGGAAACATCGCCATGTACAAAAAGGGAAAGAAGCTGGATTCGAAAGGGATTATCCTCGCCTGCGTAGGCATCATCATTGTCTGCGCCGCAATCAACGTCGCGTTCGCACTCTTTCCGCCCACAGGCAGGACGGATGACAAATCGGCGGTGGAATCCTCGGCTGCCTCCGACGGTGAAGTCGGTGCCGATGGCTACGGTACGAATGATGAATCGGAAGGTGGCACCACGGATGACAAGGGTGAAACTACGCAGGTCGACCCCTCGATTGTTGCCGTCCCTGATAACCTGCCCGAGGAAATGACCCAGACGGGCTTCCAGGATGTGGTTGCAAGATATCTCACGTCCCTGACCCCCGAATACGGCGTTCCCGAGAAGACGCTCATCGAGTCAAGCGATGTCAATCATGGAATGGGCCCCGAGGGCTCGGACATCCCCTACTGGGTCATCCGCGTCTACTTCCCCAATGAGACGGAGATCCCTGTGACCGTCGATTACACCAAGGGCGAGGGCTTCAACGTCGGGACGTACTGATCTAAATGAAGAACGCGCCCGGGCCGTACACAACAGAACCATCCCTGCTGCTCTTTCGCCGCCGCCTGGCCGCCCTCATGAGGGTGACGGGAATCGGCCAGGATGAGCTTGCGGCAACGATCGGCCAATCGCCGCGCTCGATCGCCCTTTGGTTGACGGGTGTCAGGCTGCCCTCGGCAGTCTCACTCAAGGCCCTCTCGAGGACGTTCGGCGTACCTGCAGACTGGCTGTTGGGCACGGACGCGGTCGAGATAGCCTCGGGGCTCACGAGACTCGCGGAGATCGCCTCGGGGCCGAAGACCGCGGGCACGGACGCAGATAAGGCATCGGACTAAAGGCCCGGGCGGCCTTTCTATCGTTGGGCGCGAGGTCAACGAAAATACCGATTGAGAATGGACAGGACATGGCAAGACTACCGTTACAGGGCTCAAAGATGAATAAGATTAAAATCGGTACGACCGTTGAGGTGACCACGCCGGATAGAATCAAGGAGCTACGCAGCAAGAACCCTGAATCAATCCGAAGTACTGGTGAGGCGATTGATTATCTGAGCGTTATGTTTACCGGTCTTACGCTTCGAGTTGCAGAGGCCATGGATAAAGCCTGCCAAAAAGAGCTTCAACTTACTGCGCAGGAAATGAGACACCTCTCATTTGATGGGTCAGAGGAACTGTCCGTAGCGGAACTTGAGCGTGACTATGATCAGCTCCTGCGCCTTCACGAACACTTTTCCCTTTACTACATGGACGTGGCAGAGAATAAGTCTCGCGACATGCGGCGGATTGATCTTGCCGACAATGATTTCGCTGTCGTCCCATCGTCTTGGATATTGCTTGGCGACGGCGAAAGCTCAGAATCTTTCAGCCAGGTTTCAGTTGTCGAAATCTGCGGAGGCGCAAAACAAGGTGCGCCTCACTTCTCCTTCCTTCATAACGGCGAGTATAACGAGGAGGATGTCCTCGACCTTGCGATTCAGAAATGGCCTCCCCTATTTGACCTCGCCCATGACCCATGTGTCGGAAGGTGGAATAGCAAATCAGCTAAATCATGTGTCTATAAGGGCGCACCTGTCATATGCTTCTACGAGCTTCAAGATGCGTCTTTCTATGAGGGACGGGGACTAGATGCCCCTTGCGGAGCATCGGTGCACCGTTGTCAGCAGTGATTGGGTGCACCTCAGCAGTCTCGTCATGATGAACACTTGTTCCCGCACCTGATGGCATGGGCGCACTCCCCCATCATCGATGGGTAGTTGACTGAGACGGGGAGGAATTAATGCAACAGAGCCACATTGAAGCGCCTGCCGAGATGCTCGCGGCGGTTATGGGTCATCCGCACGGCTGGGACACGATTCTCGACGCCATGGCCGAGCACTCCGAACTGGGCCCGAGGGGAATTCTCGCTCTTGCGGCATTCAAGCTCGACCATCCCGAGGCCGATACATCGGCTGTCCTCAGCAGGCAGCGCGCCGATATGCTGGGCGGAAAGATCATGGAGCACCCGGCCGGATTCGAGATCCTCGTTCCCTTCGCCAGACGAGTGGACGATGAGCTGACTCTCGATTGCGAACTCGTTCCCGAGACGGTCTACCCTGCCTCCGCTTATATAGGGCTCACCTCGTGCCCCGGCGCTGCGCCAATCAGTGTTGTCGAGGGGGATGCGGTCGCACTCGATGCGGTCTCGAAGGCCTCCGAAGACGTCGACCTTGAGGGCATGGATCCGATGGCTTCCCACGTGACGCTTCGCCGCTACGGGATCGATGACGGCCTGGAGGTTCGTGTCCCGATGGAGGATACCGAGCTGCTTCTCGCGCGTATCGAGCGCGTTTGTGCCCAGGTGAGAGGCGCCACGGGCAGAATCGACCGCGCCCTCAAGAAGGCGGGATTCGAGTGCAAACCGAGAACGCGGTCCTCGCAGGGTGAGCGGGCCGAGCGCGGCCAGTCGGCAACCATGACGACCAAGCGACTAAAGAGCATGCTCGCCTCCTTCGATTCCGGTTCGCGCGGAACCTCCAATAACTCCCGAAAGGGGGCGTAGCGTCATGGCCAGGAGAGCGTCGAGGCGCTTTGTCGCGGCAGAGGGGCAAATATCCCTTTTCGCGATGGATGATTCATCGATCTACGAGGCGCCCGCCGAAGGACAAACCGATAACGTGGAAGTGCAGCAAAGCCTGGCCCTTGACTTTGGGGCGCAAGAGGAATCTTATGTAAGCCAAGCGGGAGGCGACAAGTTCGCCCACAAGGACGATTTCGAGGAGGAAGCGCATGTCGGTGCTGAAGAACCCGTACAAGGGCGTGAGGGGTCTCCGGTATTCCTTCATGGAGCAGAACGCTCCGGAGGATCTGGCCAGGATGGAGGCGGCTGGCGAGACGGAGGAGCATCTCAAGGCGGTGGAGCACAACTACCTGACGAGACTCGCGGAGCTGCAGGACAGCTGCATGGAGAGCTGCGGGGCGACACCGGAGTTCGCGCAGATCACGATGGCCGAGTGCCGGTACGACGACTACATCCGCAAGGCCAACAGCGCCCAGAAGATGGCCGAGGAGATCGCCCTCAACGAGACGGTGTTCACGCTCTAGCCGCTCACCACAACACCGAATACCTGAACCCTGATATCCAGGCCGGCCATTCGCCACTGGAGCGCGCCAGGCTCAATGTCGCCGCGCTACGCGCCCTCAAGGCGACCATGGACGAGGGGCGAGACGCCACTCTCGAGGAGGCACGTGCCATTTCGGCCTATTCCGGTTGGGGCGGTGCCGCGAACGCCTTTGCCGAAAACCCAACCGGTGGCTGGGCCGAGGTATCACGGGATCTGAAAGAGCTTTTGAGTGAAGATGAGTTCGCCGATCAGCGCGCGACGGTCCTCACCGCCTTCTACACCCCCCGCCCCGTCGTGGAACTTACCTGGGAGACGTTGAGGGATGCCGGTATCTGTGACGAGGGCACAGCCGAGATTCTGGAGCCGGGCTGCGGAACGGGCAACTTCATGCGCTGCGTCCCCGCGGGCATGGACGTACATGTGACCGGCGTCGAAATCGACCCCGTGAGCGCGGGACTTGCACGCGTGCTTTGCCCCGACCATACGATCGTCGCCGCCGATATCGCCAAATGCGAGATCCCCGAGGGGTCGTTTGATGCCGCCATAGGTAACGTCCCCTACTCAGACGCGATAAAAATCGACGGAGTGCCGCTCCACGACTACATGATCAAGAGGGCCGTGGCCGCCGTGCGCCCCGGCGGTATCGTCGCTGTGCTGACGAGCCGCTATACCATGGACAAGGCCCGAGAGGCCACACGTGAAAGTCTTGCTCGCGAGTGCGATCTTGTCGGCATGGCACGGCTCCCCAAGGAGACTTTCGAGAGCCAAGCGGGAACGAGCGCGCTGTGCGACCTCGTCATCCTGAGGAAGCTCGCCGAGGCGCGAGAGATCACGCACGACAACGCGCCGGACTGGGTCCGCACGGAGACGAACGCGGACGGCTTCCGTGTGAACGCGCTGCTTGCCTCCAACCCGTCCATGGCCGTCGGCGAACAGCGCTCGGAGATGACCGCATACGGCCCCGGATATGCATTGGTAAGTGGCCTGGATGCCGCGGGAATCGCCGATAGCGCTAGGAAGTCCCTGGCAAATCAGGCCATCGGTTCGATTTCTCATACATTTGAGGGGATGCCCGACAGGTCTGCCGCGCCCGAGGTCGCGCAGGTCCCCACCGATCCGGCGCTCTATGAGTTCACGCTGGGCGACGGCGGGTCGATCTGGTACGGCAACGGCGACACGGTCGAGCGCTTCCGGCTCGCGGATCGCGGGGCAGAGGACCGCGCACGCGCAATGCTCGAGATCAGGGATGCCGCTCGAGCGCTTGTCTCGCTCGAGCACGACCCCAAATCGACCGACGCCGTAATCGAATCTGGAATTAAGGCCCTCAGCGACCGCTACGACCGCTTCGCAGAGCGCTACGGTCGCCTGAACGATCCGAAGAACCGCAGGGTCCTCACCATGAAGGGCTATCACGACTGCTCGCTCGGCATCAACCTCTTCAGTCTCGAGGTGCTTGACACCAAGAAGAACTTCGTCCGCAAGGCCGACATCCTCTCGAAGCGCACCGTGCGCCCCCAGGCACCCCTTCCCGACCGTTCGGAGACCCCTGCCGATGCCCTGGCCGTCTCATATGACCGTACGGGCGGCGTCGATCTGGCGCTCATCGGGCGACTACTCGGCTGCGGTGTCGCCGAGGCCGAGCAAAGGCTCGGCGACCTCATCGTCCGCGATCCGATCACGTCGAGAATCGAGAGCGCCGAGGCATATCTTTCCGGCGATATCGGCGAGAAGCTGGATGCGATCCATTCGATGCAAAAGAAGATAGAGAGCGATCGGGTCGACGCCGGGGAAAGCTCCTGGCTCGAGTCGGTATCGATTCCCCCTGTCCGCACTCCCGAGACGAGTGCGGAGGTGGCGAGAGCCGTTAGCGTTCTCATGAAAAGCGGCCTGTGGGATACATGCGTCCATCCCTTGACGTCCGACCGTGCCGTTATCGCCTCGGCGCATGCCGGCAGCCTCCCCGACAGCTGGCGCGACAGGTCATTCAGTACGTGGACCGGAGAGGCGTTAATCGCCGCCCTGGGAGAGCTCGATGAGGGGGTTCGCGTCTCCACCGAGCGCAGGAACGGCTACGCGGCCATAACGAACCCGCTCATCGCGGCGCTTGTCGAGAGATCGCTCGGATATCTGGCAAGTAAACGGGATTTCGCGACCGATGGGATGAACACGGAGGAGGTTCTCTGGCGATTGTCCACCGATTCCCGCGTGGGGCCCGATGTCCTTGCCGTCGCGCTTGGGCGTGCCGATGCTGACAACACATATCAGACTCCCGAACCGATCAAAAACCTGGCGCGCGCGTATGGGATCTCTGTTGCCCGGAAGTCGGAGCAGGAGCCCCTATCGAGTGTTTTGGCGGCTGCGATGAAGGCAGACCCCGTGCCGGCCGAATTCCTTATCTCGCTCGGTTATCGCCAGGCTGGTGACGATGCCGTGATGAGGACTACCCATGTCGACTGGATGGGCGACGTCGATCAGCCCATTCCCCACGAGGAGCTCGTCAACTCAGATGACCTTGCCGAGTACAGGGCTAGACGCGAGCGACATATGGCGGCCTTCGGCCTAACCGAGTCGGATGTCGAGAGGCTCGCCGCGCTGCGCACCTGCGAAGAGAAGCTGAAAGCCGTGCTTCCACGTGAGCTGGGTCCCGGGGAGATCGCGGCGACCCTGGGTTCTCCATGGATTCCCCCCTCCTTCGTCATGAGCTTCATCGAGGAGGAGCTCGAGTTAACTGATGGCGAGATGACTTCGGCAAAGCAGAGGAAATTCGAGGTTGCCCATGAGCCCCGTACCGGAAAATGGCGCCTGACGGGAAACGCGACCGAGCTTTCGCTCGAGGTGCTGGCCAAATACGGCATCAGCAGCTATTCGCCGCTCAAGGTCATCTCGGCCGTCCTCAACGGCAGCGAGACGAAGCTGAACAAGACCGACCCGTCCACGGGCAAGAAAGTTCCCGACCCCCAGGGGACTAAGGCCGCATGGGACAGGAGGCGCTTGATTTCGTCGGCTTTCGAGAAATGGGTGTGGGCAGACCCGGATCGGGCAAATGTGCTGTGCAAAATCTACAACGATAGGTACAACCGATTGGCGCCCAGGACGTATGACGGCTCATACCTCACTTTTCCCGGTATGAATCCCGATGTGGGGATGAGGCCGCATCAGCGTGCCGCCGTCGCGCGAGCTGGGCAGGCAGATGAGGGCACGCTAGTGGCGCATGTCGTCGGCGCCGGAAAAACCTATACGGGTATCGCCATGTGCATGGAGGCCAGGCGTCTCGGTCGGGCCAACAAGCCGCTTGTCGTCGTGCCGAAGCACCTAACCGAACAGTGGGCATCGGATTTTGCCTATCTCTATCCAGGGTCGAGGGTGCTCTATATGGGTAAATCCGAGTCGGATTCCGCGGATGCGGCGAGGGAGTTTTTCGGCCGCGCGGCAAACGGGGACTGGGACGCCGTGATCGTTTCGGGTTCGCGCTTCGATATGCTCGACCTTTCGCAGGAGCGAAAGGAGGTCTATCTCAAACGCCGAAGGATGGAATTCCTGCGGGCCAAAGAAGATGCGCAAGAAAACGGTGGAACCTTCACGGTTAAAAAGCTCGAGGAAGAAGTCAAGAAAATCAATGAGAAGCTCTCGAAGCTCCATTCTTCTCCGAAGACCGAAGGGCTTTCGTTCGAGGAGATCGGCTTCGACTATCTGTTTGTGGACGAGGCGCACAACTATAAGAATCTCCCTACGTATGGCCTCGCTATTGCGGGAATGACTTCCTCGAAGTCCAACCGCAGTGAGAGCCTGCTTGAAAAGTGCACCTACCTTCGTGAGATTGGCCATGGACGAAACATCGTGTTCGCCACGGGCACGCCTGTCACCAATACGATGGGCGAGCTGTACAACATGCAGCGCTATCTCGCCCCCGAGCTCCTCGAGAGGCAGGGCCTATCATCGTTCCCGTCATGGGCGTTCACGTTCGGCACGATAGAGGACTCGATGGAGATCAAGCCCGAGGGCAACGGCTTCCAGCTGAAACAGCGCTTCACGAAGTTCCATAACCTCCCCGAGCTCATGAGCGCCTACCGAACCTTTGCGGACATCGTCACGCAGGAGACCGTGAACCTCAAGGTCCCCGATTGCGAGGAGATCCATATCACCGTGCCCGCCACGCCTGAGCAGCTCGAGGAAGTCAAAAAGCTCGGAATCCGCGGCGAACGCGTCCGTGCCGGAAATGCAGACGGCAACGATAACCTGCTTGCGATCACGGGCGACGGCATGAAGGTCGCACTCGACCCGAAACTGATGCACCCCGAGTTTGAGCCGATGGAGGGCGGCAAATGCGAGGTATGCGCACGCGAGGTATTTAAAATCTGGGAGGAGACGGCCGACATGCGCGGCGCGCAGCTCGTCTTTTGCGACCGTTCGACCCCTGCCTCGGGAAAATGGAATATCCAAGACGATATGAGGAGACGCCTCATCGAGGCGGGAATCCCCTCAGAGCAGGTTGCTTGCGTCAGCGATGCCGGCAACGATCCGGAGAAGAAGGAAACACTCTTCGAGAAAGTTCGTTCGGGCGAGGTGCGCGTCCTCATGGGTTCGACAGAGAAGCTGGGCACGGGCACAAACGTCCAGACGAGACTCGCAGCTATCCATAACCTTGATTGCCCATGGAGGCCTTCAGATTTCGAGCAGCGCCTTGGACGAATCAGGCGCCAGGGAAACCTTTTCGAGAGCGTGAGGGACTTCAAGTACGTCGCCCAGGGAACGTTCGACTCCTTCCTCTACTCCACCGTCGAGCACAAGCAACGCTTCATCGGGCAGGTCTTCTCGAATAAGCCGTCCGTGCGCAGCATGGATGACATCGATGAGACGAGAATCTCCTACTCAGACCTTGCCGCCGTGGCGTCGGGTAACCCCGATATCAAGAGGATCCAGGAGCTGAGAAGCGAGATTATGGCACAGTACATGCTCAAGCAGTCTCATGACGAGATGGTGGCAAACATGCGCCACCAAATCGAATCTCGTTATGAGCCTTCAGCCGCTTGCAACCGACGGCGATTCGAGTTGCTCGAACGTGACCACGATGTCCTCGAGTCTGCGAACAGGCAAAGGGAGCTCGACAAGGGTGCAGATATCGTAAGGGTCTCGGTCGGAGGCGTGTCGGCGCTAGATCGAGCTAGCGCGATCGGCATGATTCAAGGGGCTGCCGGAGATTGTCCCATCGGCCCAGTCAGGGCAATCGGAGAGTTTCGCGGTCTTGAGATTGTCGTGAAGAAGGAGCAGACGCTGCTCGAGCGAGACGGCACCTTCCGTTACGACCCCTTCATCGGCCTTAGGGTCAAGGGCACAGCCGACGCACACTGGTCGAATCATATGCTGCCGTCGGCCACTTCCGGTTCACACACCGTGCTGCAGCAGCAGATGGACGGCATTATCGAGAAAGAGGCGGGCGGTCTAGACCAGGCAAGGGCCCTTATGGAGCGCTCCGACAAGCAGCTTGAGGATGCCAGGAGAATCGTTGTCGAGCCCTGGGACGGTGAGGAGAATCTCGAGAAGCTGCAGGGCGAGCTTGCCGAGCTGGAGCAGAAGGAGCTGAAAAAAGGCCATGACGAGTCAGGCGTAGATGGTGACCAGGACGAGGACGGCCCTGACATTGCGGAGTCTCCCGTCAGTGTTGGGGGACACGATGGGGGCGCACATCCCCACACGAGCGGTCATGGATTTTAAACGACAGTCACAGTCGGCCTCCAAAGGCACTTGCCGTTTGGATGTTATGGATCCGATTGAGGTTGAATGAGAACGGAGACGGGATGAACGTAGGGAAAAGTCTCGCCGAATCGATTGAGGGGGCCACGACGGCCTACTATCGAGATGGCGGTGGCACCGAGACCGGGATTTCGGCTGACGAGATGCTGGTCGAGGCGCTCAAACAGGCCTATATCGCCGCCTATGCCAGAAATGACGGCGGATCGCTGGATACCGTGAAAAATGAGCTCGCGGAGTTCGGTGGAAGGGAGCCGACGACCAATGAGATCTGTGAGGCCGCCATCGCGCTCGCAGGCAAGCAAGCGAAGCAGGATGCCGGGGTCATCTCCCGTATGTTTAAGCTACAGGCCGCATCGCTAGCGGAAGAGTATGCGCCTGCGCTTGTCAGGGCCTTCGATGCGGAACGCGCTCAGAAGACCGCCCGCGGCATCGAGCTAGACGAAAACGCTGCGGTCAAGCGAATGAATATTAGGAGGAGCTGATATGTACCTTGTGGATGACAGCGGGAAACCTTACGTCGCCTTATTTAGCGTACAGTACGCGCCGAAGTTCAGTGACCGTCCAAGTCGGCCCCATGATGCCTGTTTCAAACTCACGAGGGACCCGAAAGGCCGCGAGGGCGTTTTCGTACAGCCCTTCTCATATGGCGGCATCTCTCCCGTGGCCCATGTCTCGCATAAAGTGGAGACCGCTCTTAAATTCGGTTGGCCGGAGCTTTCGTCCAACGGATATTCCGTCGAATTCCCCGGTAATTACGATGATGCCAAGGTAATCGGGAGTTACAGTGCCGGGCATGAAAGGCTGATGGAGCTCCCGATCCTTATGGGAATCCTTGAGCTCGAGGGGATGGTGGAGAACGCCGAGCGTGACTCGTTTTACGGCACCCTCGTGATCGATGAGGAAACTAACGAGATCAGGGTCGAGGCTCCCGAGGATGTCGATATCGAGTTCAGGTATTGGCTCAGGAACAACGGGGCGCACCCCGTCTCATCTAAGGAGATGCCGACGGTTCCCGTTGACCGCGATCCGAACCGAATCTCCAAGGAGGTCGAGGCGATCATCTCGGAAAAGACTCCGGAACGCTTCATGAGGTCGCTGTTCGACTCGAAGATCCTGCGTGCTGGGACTTCGGCGGCAGATGTAGCGGCGCTGAGATCGGGACTCGATGGCCTTTTGGGCCATAGCGTCGCCGGTACGGAAAACCTAAAGAAATCGCTCGATATGAGAGAGCGTTCAACGCGACATTAATAGCTCGCAAATCCGTAAGCCCCTGCCCTGATCAGGGGCTTTTCGTTTGTTAGGAAATTCATTTAGTCAGAAATTACATAGTTACGATATTGCACAGTTCCGTTATCACGTAGCTACGTTATGCCGTTGGGGCGGCACCATCGACACCATCAGCGAGGCCAACCTGCAGGACAGCTACATCGAAAACACGGCTTATCGGTGGTGTGTCCTGGGGTTCGTCCCGATCGTCGACACGCGATGGAAGCCCGTCACCTAATACCACGGCGATTCGAGTTGGTATTACTGCAGCAAATGGGACGTGCGCTACGACCTCGCTCGCGCCAAGGAGCTGCTGAAAACGGGGCCGCGGGAGTACGACCGACTTCCAGACGGCGGGCCCTACGACGGCCACCCCTGTTGGCAAGCGTAAAAACGGGGAGGGTCAAAAACCCTCCCCGTTGCGCCAGCGGTGTCGACCAGCCTACCTGCGAGTCCTGTAAACCCTGCTTCGGTGGTCTACATCGACAACAAGGATGACGAGAACATCGTCCTCGATATCGACAACTATCCGATAGTCTCCGACCCTGTAGCGCCATAGACCAGACTTATTTTCAGTCAAGCCCTTTCCCATGCTCCTCGGGTCTTCGAGCTGTGAAATCTCATGGAGCTTTGCCACAATTCTTTTGGCGATCTGCTTGTCCAGCTTTCTCATTGATCGCTGGACATCCTTATCGACTTCAATCCGCCAAGCCAAGGTTCTCCTCCAGCTCGTCGAGCGTCACAGTCTCAAGCCTGCCGGCCCTATAATCCTCGACCTTCTTCATTAAGCCGTACTCGTACTCAAGCCTGTCAATCTCGGCAGCGAGCGCTTCTGTCATGTAGAAAGTCTTCGTGCGTCCCGTTGATTTCGCCAAACGGTCGTACCTGATTGCTAAGTCCTCGGGCAGTCTTATTGCCGCGGTAGCAGTGGCCATAACGCACCTCCCAATCATGCGTATAACGTGTATTACATTCTAGCACATCGATCACCGCAGTGGTGCACAATAAATGTATTGATCTTCCATCGTTCATGTAATGTGAACTGTAACGAAAGAGGCCACCCAGGACAGCTATGGAAAATCATGGTGCCGATAACTGCGAAATTACGTTAATGCATACTTGCATTTTGAGAAAATACGGCATTACACAATCACTCTATTACATTGTTACACTATGCCGTAGTTGCGTTATTGCGTAGTTACATTGTCACGTAGTTGAGTCATATCACAGTTCGGCTATTGCCAATACGATATCTCGGTTACGGAGACCATCCTTCATCCGGTCTGTCATTTTCCGGATCATGAACCACGTACCAGCTGTTGCCGTGGTGACAGATGTCGCGCAGGGTACCGTCTCCCATCTTCACGCGCCAGCTCTCGCACACACGGCCCTCCCCCATCACCCATGACCGGGGTTCGTGCCAACCGACCTCCGCGAAGGGGAAGATCCTGCCGTCGTACCATTTGATTCCCCACGGTACGTACTCTCCGTCCGGCCGGCACTCGACCAGTGCCGTCACAAGTCTGATTGACTTCTTCCCCACGCCGACTCCCTATGCCAATTACTAACGAACGCGTGTTCTATTGTCGCACAGCTCATAGCATAAACGCCAGACGTCCAAAAGCCATGAAAATGCGGGCTGAGGTGTCACCAGATGGCACCAAACGACCCCGCGCAAGAGCCTCGGTAGTGGGATTCTAATCTCATGGAAACCCCTGGAAGAAAGGGTCAAACGGTTATGGTAAAGAAAAAAACAGAGAGCATATTGATCCCGTTGCTGCCAAGATACGATGCCGCGGGCATTTATAATCCGTATCCCTTGAGGACTTCGGTTGGCAAGATGACCGTTACGAGAGACGATGCGTTCCCGAGGACAATCAGATTTGAGAATTTGGTTTCGTTCAAGGACGAAGCGATGGTCGAGTCAAAGGTATTTGAAACCCTTTTGCCGTTCCTGGGTAGCTCCACATCGGCCGGTTATGTCATCAGCGTGGATTATGACCGTGACCATCCGACTCCTCTTCGCAAAGGTGAGACTCGCGCCAAGGACGACAAGGGCCTGCCCCGAGGGTTCGAATTGGAGCAGTTGGAGCTCCCCATCCTCGCCTGCGCTCTAAAAACCTACGGCGTCACGGTAGATATGCCATCTGAAGCCCTTTGCTATGGCAAGTTAAACCGAAGGAAGCAAACATACTATATTGAGCAGCCTGGCAGGTACGTGGACAGAGATCGTCTGGAGACTGAAGGCCTTAATTTAAAAATCATGCCAGATCGCAAGGTCACGGAAGTCTCATATGAGGAACGAGAAATAGTTTGCCATCTGGCGGGCCTGCAAAGGCTCGAAGTGTTCAGCCCCGTATACGCAGAGGAGTTGCTTGGCCCCGCCGACGGGAATGTTGTTACCGCCCGGGAGAGAGTCGAGCTTGTCTTAAGTGCCGGTTCCTCACCCGACTTCATACGCAAAATGAATGAGGCCGGCTTCATTTCGGAAGGGGTGCCCGTACAGTACCGTGACTCGATTCTCAAAAAGGCGCGCGAGCTATTCGATACCGATCTCGAGATATGGGATCAACATGTCGCGCCTATGTTCAAGGAGCATTTGGACCTGGATATGCCCTGGGTCGCAGGGGATTTCTATGGCAATCCGAGGAAGGCTGAGCTTAAGAGCGAGCCGGAGCCAGCGGAAAGGGTTGCTCCGGCACCCGTTTGCGCCCTGCCCGTATTTAGACCGGAATAGCCATGAGTGCGCAGGTGCGCCCGCTGGGCAACTCTCTGGTCCCCCATGGCCATGAGATTCTTTTGGAGCGAAAATGACTCCCGTTACTGTTAGCGTCGTAGAGAGACCCGGTAGGGAGCCGAAGTTCAGGTGGATTGAGCTTTCCGACGGCCGTAGGTTCCAGGTCCGCTCAATGGGCGCATCTGTCCCCTGTCCCGGGCGCAAGGCGGGTAGCCTCGCCCGTATCTGGAGCGTAGAGATAGAGTGGAAGGGCAGACCCGTCCATCGCTTCATCGTCAAAGACGATGATGACTATTACATCGTGCGCGCCGGAGAGGACTCCTAGAGGGCCTCATAATCCAGATGCGAGATCGGGTAGGTGTTCTCGTAGACGTAATCCGATGAATTCGATGACTTGATCTTCACCTTCACGGGCTGGCCCTCGTCTTCCAGCAGAAACGCGGTGCAGACTGAAATCGAGTAGCCGGGCTCGAGTGTCTTCGAGGCATTCGGGTCGCTGTATTTCGTGCAATGGGACAGCTTCACGCCGTTTTGGTAGCACGAGACGTAGGACACCGGTGCCCGTCCGTCATGGTCGAGGTTGTTCTCGAATGTCATGCCGACAAGGAGGAACCGGTATTCCTTGCCGCTTGAGTCCGTGGCGACCCTCTTGTAGACGCCATCGACCGTCAATCCCCTCGAGGCATCGGATGAGCTCGTGTCCCCTATGCCTCCGAAGGAGAACGCCTCGTCCTCGCTCTTCTCGGAATCTTTCTTCTTCTTCGAATTGTCCGATCCATTTGCTTTCTTTGAGCCGCCGCATCCTGTAAGGGCTAGCGAGGCCATGGCGGCCAGAACGGCCCTCCTGCTGACGTTGACGCTATTCATGCGTTACCACCCATCAATCCATCTCATGTCATAACCGATAGAGCGTGTATCCCCTGCCGCTTGCCGCCTTTTCGGCGCCGGGGCAGGCTTTTCCAAAGCGTTTTGCGTTGGAATCCCGCACGATCGCCCACGTCCAGCCATCCTCCTTAAGGACCCCGTAGCCCCCTTCCAGACTGTCAACGTATGCGCGGTAGTCGTTTGCCCTGCCGTCGCCGGAGATCGCCTCAGACCAGATCTCGGGACGCATGTCGTAGGTCACGGGAGCCCTCGCCCACTCTAGGTAGTTCATCACCGTGGCGTCCTCGGACCATATGCGACCCGGGTTGTCGCCCAGGGCCTCGACGATTTGTGCCATATCCGAATCGATGCCCCTCCATCCGGTCTCGACCCAGCGGGTTTCCGAGTCAAGCGAGTTAAGACCGCTATTGACGATGGAGAACGCTAGGACGAGGACCATAACGGCTCTCCCGGCAATCAGCAGACGATGTACTCGTGGGTTGATTGCGTCGCCCTGGCCGACGGATGCGGCGACAATCAGAAACGAGACTGTCCACGTTATCCAGAGGCACCTGACGGCAAGCGCGCCGGCCATGGAGGCCGCCAGCCAAAAGGCGATGAGCCATCTTGGCGGGAACCGACGTGCGAGGACGCACGATATGATTGCCGCAAGGATTGCAACGCCCCAGAACAGGGCTGCCGCCGGCATCGCCCACACCGGCTTCAGCTCGAGAATGACCCCGCCGTAAGACGCGGCCCCGAATGAGCGGATCACATAGAGTGAACCGTCGATGAAATAAGGGTTTATAAGCGATTCTGCAGCCATTCCTACAATCGCCGCAAGTAGCGGCAGCCTGGACCGCGCCCATGAGCGAACTGTCTCGCCAGTCTCGCCGAGCGAGATCTCGCCCTCTTCCGGAAGCAGGAAGCACGCGGCGGCAGCGGCGGGCAAGGGCCAAAGCGCCGCCTGCAGATTTACAGACAGCAGCGACACGACCGGGAGTACCAGAAGGCAACGAGAACTGGAGCCACGTCGCCATTCTTGACACGTAGAGATGGTGACGAATAGCAGCGCCGCCGTCCAAAGGGATGGACGGACGGATAGATATGAGGTCATGAGGGCAAACCCGACCGCGCTGATCAACAGTGGCGCCCAGGGGTAACGCGGGTTTTGCGCCAGCCTGGAGACGGTGCCGGTATAGGCCCACAGGGCCAGCGCGGCGGGTACCGCCACGGACACGGCGACGCCCGTGTAGCCCGCGGCCTTCCACCACAGATAGAGCCACGCGTCATGGAGCCACTGCTGGAGCACGATACCCTGGCCGGCGATTGCGGTGAAGGGGTTTGTAACCGGGATGCCGGATTCGACGATTACGCGCCCCGAGGCGAGAAGGAACCATCCGTCCGTATCCAGCGTCCCCGCCGATCTGATGGCGGGGATCAAGGCCATGATGGCCATTGACAGCAGGACGGCGAGCGCCGTTGAGGCACAGTGTACGGTCTTCGCTACCTTAGTCTGATTCAATCGAGTCTCCTGATAGAGAGTGGGCGGTCGGACTCGGTGAATGTTCCAGGGGCGACCTCGATGCCGCCTACTGCCCCCCGCGGTGCGAAAAGGATGCGCCAGGGGGCGACCGAGGAGTCGAGCGAAACCACCGGCCAGGATTGATCCGAGGCCTCGAAGCGTCCTATCCAGCAGACATCGATCGGGATGCGCATGAACAGGGTATGGAGCGACCTTCCCCTCGCGTACACCATGCCGGTGGATTTGTCGATGTACTTGGTTCCCATATACCCGATCGCCTTGTCCCTGAAGGTCTTGGCGATCTTCAGGGAGAGCGGAACCTCGGTGCCGGTCCTTGTCGTGGCCACACAGGGGATATCGTATTCATAGCTCATGGGTCGTCTCCTACATGAGGGAGGTGAACGTTTGGGCGATCTGCGCCACCACGGGCGCGAGAACGACGATCAGGAACACTGGCAGGATGAAGATGATGATCGGGAAGAGCATCTTTGAGCTCAGCTTCTCGATTTCGGACTCGACCTTCAGGCGCCGCTGCTCTCGGACCGTCTCGGCCTGGTCGCGGATGATGTCGACAAGTGAGCCGCCCGCGCGCTCGGACTGTGCGAACGATGCCGCGAAGATGGTGAGGGATGGCACGCGCGCGCGTTCCGCGAAACGCAGGAGCGCTTCGGTGCGCGACGAGAAGCTGGCCTCGTTGGCCACGCGCTCGAAGCCGCGCGCGATGGCGCCATCCATCCTGCTGCCGACCGTATGGAGGGCGAAGTCGATGGACGAACCCGCCGACATGCAGATTGCGAGAAGGTCCAGTGCGTCGGGGAGCTGCCTGTCGAGCTCGTCGCGCCATTTCGCGCGTTCGTTCAAGAGCCACAGCTGTGGAACGGCGAGGCCCATGAGGACCATCGCGGCAAAGATGCCGAGTCCCTTGGAGCCTCCGATGAGGATCGAGGCGATGAGGCCGGCGGCGGTGAATCCCGCGGCGCTCGCGACGCGGAAGGCCCAGAAGGTCGCCGGCTGCATGGTGAGGCCCGCGCGGTCGAGGGAGTCTCGCGTGGAGTCCAAGACCGAGCGGGAGATGGGCGCGAGCCTCGACACGACGCTGGACAGCTTCTCGGCGATTCCGGGAAGCGTCGCGGACGCCTCCTCCTCTACCGGCGGCTCCAACTGGAATATGCGCTTGAGGGCGATATCCACGCCGAGGCCCGCGGCGATACCCAGAAGAAGGAATATGAAGCCAGTCGTTATCGTTTCGAACATCTGAGAACCCCTAGTCGTATCTGATGTTGCTGATTTGCTTGAGGACCAAGAAGCCGACGATATCGAGCGCGGAGCCGACGGCAAGGCACGCCCACCCCGCGGGCGTCATGAAGAACTCGCGGTGAATCTCCGAGCTCAGCGACATGAGCAGCAGCATGACGACCGGCGCGAAGCCGACGAGCTTGGCCTCGAATCGCGCCGAGGATGTCTTTGCCTCTGCCGAGCGCTTGGCCTTGACCTTCGCCCTGATGGCTTCGCCCACGCGCTCGGTGATATCGGAGAGCGAGCCGCCGGTCTGTTGCGATACGGAGACGGCCGTGGAGTAGAGCTTCAGGTTCGAGCTCCCCGTCCTCTTGGCCATATCATCGAGTGCCTGGGCGATGGGTCGTCCGTTTCGCAGGTCGCGTTCGAGGATGGCGAACTCCGATTTCAGCGGCTCTGCCATATGCTCGGCGACGGGGGCCACCGATTGCGCGACCGAGGCGCCCGTGCGCAGGTTCGATGCGATGAGCGGCATCGCCTCGCCGAGCTGCTCCTCGAAAAGCCCCTGCTCTGCCCCGCGCTTCAGCCTCACCCAGATCGGGAAGGCGGCGATACCGAGCGGGAGTGCCGCCAGGGCGCCCATCGCAGAGCCGGTGGCGAGAATCAGCACCGATGGGGCGAACGCGACGACGGCCCACATCTGCGCGGCCTCGGAGACCGATAGCTGGGGTGCTGCGCCCTGGCACACGCGACGAAGGGCGCCGACGAGACGATTTGTGCCGGTCTCGTCAGAGGGATTCTCAGGGATGGGGCCGGACTCGGCGCGTTCGCGCTCGACACGTAGCTTTCTGGCCGTCAGGAACAGAACGATTCCCGTCAATACCGCCGGCAGTGCGGGGAGGAGGGCTGCCGGGGAAATCTGCCCGCTCATCGACGGAACCAGAAATCGTCGTCGACGTAAACGCCGCGCGCGAAGAGCTTTTCGCGATGCGCCGGGGTGATGCGCTCGCCTGTGGGCATGAACTCGCCGAGAACCTTGCCGTCTTCGGAGAAGCCGGTCTGCTCGAAGCGCATGATGGTGCCAATAGTGATGACATCGCCCTGCATACCCTGGACCTCCGCGATCTCGGTGATCTTGCGCGAGCCGTCGATGTCGAAACGGTTCACGAAGACGATGAAGTCGATGGCCGAGGCGATGAGTTCCATGATCTGCTCGCTTCGCATCTCGGTTCCGGTCTGCTGGATCATGGAGCGCAGGCGGGTCGTCGCCTCGCGCGCGTTGGAGGAGTGCACGGTCGTGAGGGACCCTTCGTGACCGGTCATCATGGCCTGGATCATATCGAACGCCTCGCCGCCACGGCACTCGCCGACTACGATGCGGTCCGGGCGCTCGCGCAGCGCATGGATGACGAGCTGCCGGATGGTGATCTCGCCCTCGCCCTCGATGTTGGGTCGACGTGCGGTCTTGCGCACAACATGGGGCTTTTGGAGGCGCAGCTCCGGCGCGTCCTCGATCGTGACGATGCGCTGGTTGTCCGGGATGAAGGAGGAACAGGCGTTGAGCAGCGTCGTCTTGCCCGAACCCGTTCCGCCGGCGATGACGACGTTCATGCGGCCGAGAACGATGGCCTCCATGAACTCCAGCATGCGCTGGTCGAAGGTGCCCAGCGCCATGAGGTCCTCGGGTTCCACGGCGTCGGGTCGAAACTTTCGGATATTGAGGATGTTGTGGTCGACGGCGACGCCCTTGGCCGTCGCCGCCACACGCGAGCCGTCGAAGATGGCACCGGGACGGTTGAGGATGCAGTCACACAGCGGTTGTGCCTCGTCGCAACGCCGACCGTCGGCGGACGCGATTCGGTTGATGATGAACTTCACATGCTCGTCGTCCTCGAATGTCACCGGGACCTTCCGTAGCATGCCCGCTCGCTCGACCCAGACGTCATCCGGGGCGTTCACCATGATTTCCGAGATCGAGGTATCGGGAAGCAGCTCCTCGATGGGCCCAAGATAGTACAGGTCGTTGATGCCGGCCTGAATAACCGCCTCGAAGGAGTTGTCATCCAGACGAGAGCCTTCGGGGATGGAATCGACAATATCGGCAAGGAGCTCGTGCGCGCGCGTATCCCTCTGTTCGTTGCTTTCGGTCGCGTCGTTGGCCGCCGTCAGGACCCCGGTTGCCTGGCGTACGGCGTCGCGTTCGATTTTGAGTAGGTCCTTATTCAGCATTGTTCGTCTCCCCCGTCTCGGGAAGGGCGACGAGCCTGATGCCGCTTGCGCTCGAAAGTGCGAGGGCCTGGTCCTCGGTCACCTCGATTGTGACATTGGAGTAACCGTCAGACTTGGTGCCCGAGAGGTTTCCGTCGAGCGCCAACACACGGATGGAGTCGGCGATGCGCTCGGTCGTCACGACCTGGCCATCGTTCACGCTCGCGAGGACGTCGACCTTGTCGCCGACGGCGAGCAGTGGCGAGAGGCCGGTCGAGCTGTCGAGCGCGACGGTGTAGGCGACGCGGCCCTCGGTCACGGCTGTGGTGATCGAGGCGGGTTTCTTGGAGCCGGAGACCGATGAAAGCGATACGGCGGTACCCGAGGTCTGCTGCGTGACGGACTGGCGCCCGGCGACATCGGATACCTTCTTAGCGGCGTCCTTTGGCGCAAACGCCTTGGGCACGCTTGCGACCGTGAGGTCCGCGGACGCGATAACCTCACCGGGGGCGACGTCGCGCGTGACGGTGACGACCTTGACGGTCGATTGCTCGAGGCGCGTCAGCTCGCCCTGTGCCTGGGTCCAGCGCCAGCCGGAGAATCCTACTGTCACGACGGCGACGGCGATGGCCACGCCGGCGACGGCTGCGAGCCTGCGGTCCTTGCGGGCTCCACCGGGTACCTGTCCGCGCTGTCGGCGTGCGGACGCGGCTCCCGCCGTTGCCGTGGTCCTCTGGCCGCTCTGGGCGGTCTTGGGAGCCGTGGCGGGCATTTGCGTCGACGTGGTCGCCCCCATGGCGGCCTCCTGCGCCATGGCGCGCTCAAGCTCATGGCCGAGCGCCTGCTTGCGCCCGCGGAGCCTATCGATACTGCGCATGCGACCGGCATCCACGGCCGCGCGCTCCTCTGCCTCGACCTGGGCGATCTCAGCCCTGATCTCCTCCGGGGTCCTTTTCTTCATCGTTTGACTTCCTTCCCGGGACCGAGGAGCCCCGAATACCTGAGCAGCGAGTCTCGGTTGACGCGCCAGCGGTTGCCGAACCGTGCGCCCTCGAGCTTTCCCGACGCGCACATTCTCTCGATGGTCCTAGGGGTGACTCCGACCGCGTCCGCCGCCTCGCGCGACGTCAGCAGCGCCGGCATGAGGTCATATCTTCCCTGGCGCATCAGGTCGTACATCAGACCCAAGGGTCCTCCGATCTGTCGTGCTATTCCGACACATAAAGAATCGCCCCGCGCGGACGTGCGTGCGGGGCGATTTGGTGACATTGGGTGACAATCTAGGGTGTTCGGCGAGGGCGCCTATTCAGCGCCGTCGGACGCAGATTCATCTGCGCCTTCGGTACCGCCTGATGAGGTGGGCAGCATGTCCCTAACGGCCTTGGAGAGGCTTTCGGGGGCATCGTCGATCGAGCAGACGCCCGTTTTCGTCGAAACGTTTCCGTCCTTGTCGATTGTGTACTCACACCAGCCGTTTCCGGTGTCGGCGGGGCGCCATACCGTCGTGGATGAATAGGGATGGAGCGCCCATACCGCATCGGATCGAACCTTGAGTTCGTCGATGCCCGCGAACCTAGCGAATGTCGACGGCCAGGCTCCCTCCAAAATCACGTAGACGCCGGCATATCGGTCTGCCGCTCCACACAGGTCCTCTGGTGCCTCGACATAATAGACCGTGGCTTTTCCGGTATACCCGTTTGCCTTCAGCATCTCGAGCACCTCGGAGCGCGCCTCCTCGCCGGGGTTCTCCGCATATTTGACGGCGTTGGCTTCGCCGAAACAGGATTGGCGCGTGCTCTCGAGAAGCGAGCCCTGCCATGTCCTGTAGGCGAGTGCGCCGCCGAGATCGACCGCGAGGGCGATGAGAAGGGAAAGGGGGATGAGTAATACGACGAAGAAGGTCGTGAGCTGCGCGCGGGCTCCCCTCTCCCTGAGTGTGCGGCACTTCATCTAGATGACCTCCCAGTCCGAATAGCTGATGTAGGAGCGTGTGATCTTGCGCACGGATCTCTTTCCGAACACGTTGTAGGGCGCTGGGTAGTCGTAGATAATCTCAGCCGATACCGTCACGGTCCTGTCCTCGGTCCTGAGGTTCTCGGTGCCCAGGTCGCTTGCCACGGCGCTACCCTGTCCAAGGTTCTCATCGGAATCGAGTGTCACAGAGGCGTTTTTCACCGTGAGGTAGTCGGGGTCCACGCCGGCAGAGGTGCTCACGAGCTCGGTCACGAGCGTATCCGCGTTCATGGAGTCCCACCCCGCGGGAAGCCGGTCCGCGAGGTGCGCCAGCGAATAGTCGATTCTCGCTCGCTGGTAGCCCGTGAAGCCGAACCCCATGATGGCGAGCACGACGGTGAGGGCGATAGGGAACACGAAGATGAACTCGGTGGAGATGAGCGCCTTGAGCGCCCGGGTGTTGCGCACCATCACATCACCTCCGATGAGATCGCGGTGGCAGAGGAAGACTCGGGCTCACTGCCCGCAAGCCCGTCGAAGACAGCCAGGGTGAAGACGCGGCGGCAGGGAATCTGGACATTGACCGTCACAGACTTGCGCTCGATGGAGGAGTCCCTGGACTTATCCCCTACCCTCAGCGTCACCTCCTTGGGTGCAATCGCCTCGCGCACGATATCCACGGTGCAGCTGTCATCGAGCCCGATAGCGCCCCTCACGTATGCCTCGACCTCGGAATCGGACAGATCTGGATTTGCCGCGGCATAGCGGGCGCCCTCGGACGCGGCAGAGGACGCAAGTGCCTTGCACCTGCTCAGGTTGGCGCAATCCACGACGAGCGCGAGCATGGCGATCATGATGGGAAGGAGCAGGACGAGCTGGGTCACCATGACGGCCCTGAGCCCCGTACGTTTAGACCTCATAGCAGATAACCTTTCAAGATTGCGGTTAGTGTCGCCCCGACCAGGCTCACCGACAGCACGGCGTTGTAGGGGACGTTGTTCTTGAGGCGAGCGCAGGCCGGGATGGATCTGATAGCGAGTTCCAGGGCGCATGCGCATGCAAGGTGGATAGCGAGAAACTCGAACACGGTCCCGACGGATAGCGCCGCCATAAGGGCGACGGCAAGCGTGAGATAGTCGCCGGCGTGCCAGGAGATCCCGGCGATGCGCTTCATGGCAAAGGAGATCAGCGCGAATACTGCAGCGCAGGGAATGGTAAATACCGCCCACGCATATGGTCCCCAGGGCGATGACACAGCGCCAGCGCCCGCAAAAAGGAACAGCATGGGCACCGGCGCGAGCCTGAATCTCATATCCTCCTGGCCAAGTGCCACGGAGGCTGCCAGGAAGACGGCATAGGGAATCGAGATGAGCGATCCAGTCCAAGCTGCAAGCAGATAGGGGTAGACAAAAACGATTTCCGAGGCAAGCGGTGGGTTGTGGCGGCGTGCGTACGTTCCGGTGTCTCCAAGCTGGGACATCTCCGCATCGATATCTCCTGCGCTACCCAGAGAAATTAGTGTTGAGGGGCTGACGCCGTAGTTAACGGCCTCCCTCTTCACGGCGTCTATCCATTTATCCCTATCGGTATCCCCGGGCTGTGCTTGGAGCATGGTCTTGTCTTCATGCTCCAGTGCAGCGTAGCGCCAGCGTTGGTAAAGATGGGAGGCGCACCAAAAGCCGCAACCGACGGCTAATGTGGTCGCCAATCTGACGCCAAAAGACACGGGAGCCTCCTCGATATAGGCATAGGTACTCATATTTAATTTTGTAGTCGTGTTTGCTCAAAATAAGGCTAATTTGGTGCCAAGCGGTGACACTATTTTGATTGAAACGCCTATCCATTCGACCTGGGGTCGTGACAATGGATGACCTACGAAACCGAAGTGGTCGCGAAGAAGTTGCCACGAGAGCCGTATCGGAATGCGCGAAAGACGGCAATCAACCAGGGCGAAGCTGTGAATCGCAGCGATCGAAGAACCTTCGAAGCCATTAGGCGTGTCGGCTAATTCCCGCGCCTGTAAAGCAATTGCCCGAAATACGATACCTGCAAAACATGTACGCCCATGGCTTTGACTGCCTTGTGATATAAGTATCTGCTCGAAGTGCGGTGTCTGCGAAGCATAAGAGTGGGAAAGTCCATATTTATGCTTAGTGAGTAGTCTCTCGAAACGCCATACTTGCGAAGCCTGTGTGCGTGGATGCGAACAAAGTTTTGCGGTAAGTAGCTGCTCGAGGCGCGGTACCCACGAAGCAATATCCATCCTGAGAATGATGCAAAGTAGGGTAAGTAGCTGTCCGAAGCGCGGTACCTGCAAAGTTTTATGGACTCTTGGGTTTTTGCCGGCCAGAGTAAGTAGCTGCCCGAAGCGCAGTCCCTGCGAAGTAGGCCTTATGTAGGCAGAATTTAGCGCGTAGGTAGGTAGCTGCTCGAAGCGCGATACCTGTGAAGCGTAAATCATTGCGCCATATGGCGGCTCTGTGGCAAGTAACTAGTCGAAGCGCGGTCCCTGCGAAGCCATCCTACGGTGGGAACGTCGCAGCCGGATGGTAAGTAGCTGCTCGAAGCACGGTACCTGCGAAGCAACATGTTGCAGCCGCCAATCGCTTGAAGACGGTAAGTAGCAGCTCGAAGCGCTATCTACGAAGCAGAATACGACACGCGCCCCATAAACTCATGGGTAAGTAGCAGCTCGAAGCGCGGTACCTACGAAGCACAAAAACCTGTACCTTTTTGTGCAACAAAGGTAAGTAGCTGCTCGAAGCGCGGTACCTACGA